>Ga0209401_1001208_pt1 | contig 17221 bp, 29 predicted proteins | sample M_140807_MF_Meta_FD_187318 | JGI IMG/M metagenome (GOLD analysis project Ga0209401, IMG submission 187318) | Freshwater microbial communities from Lake Montjoie, Canada to study carbon cycling - M_140807_MF_MetaG (SPAdes) (version 2) | ecosystem: Environmental > Aquatic > Freshwater > Lake...
TGAATCTTGACACAATTCCTGGAAATCGCGGATAATTACTTTTTGACCCCAAAATAGGCACAAAAAGTAATTACAATTAAATTTACAAATTGGGAGTTTGTAATTTAATTCGAGTTGTTTTACAAACGAGAGGATATGTATGACCCTATGGTCGGCATGGGCTCTTCCAGAATTCTGTCATACACTTCTTGGGCAGACGTTCCCATGAATCTCAGGAACAAAAGGTATAATGCAATGACCATGAGACTTCCTGGGATGTCGATCGTGTCCTTACGGAAGATGTATACTGGTATCACATGGGTCAAGAGGATGAAAAGTGACACTGGGACCCCTATATTTTCCTTTAAAATTAGGAATGCCATGGTACCCAATGAATTTAGGATCAAAATTAGGAGGGGTGAGACTGGTGAGAGACCCATGAGTCGCAGGACCGAGAGGGCAAATCCCCACCATGAAAATATGTAAACCCAACGAGGGCCCATTATATTTATACAAGATTTATGTTTTGAACCAGCTCCTTCCGATTCCTCCAGCGTAAGGAGTGGTGGCGACAGCACTAGCAGCAGATGCTAAAAGAATGCCGTATCCATACCTACCGGTATCTGCCGCATTTGTAGAAGTCGTTTCTATCCAAAACCCAGAAACGCTACTGCCAAGGGTAATGGCTCTGTTCTTGGCATCTTGAATAGTTCCAACCCAACGAGTCCATCCTGAATTTGAGGAAACATAGTAAGAGCTGGCGAAATCTTTATCACGCACAGTCCAAGTAACTGTTGACGGCGACGGATTAATAGTTTTACACCATGTTGCTACATCGAGACCATCTTGCTGCGCAGCAATCAATTGGCCGCCAGCACCAGCTTCTGCGTATCCAGCGTTACATGTCCATCCAGTTCTCGCAGAATTTACAGTTGAATTTGCGGGGGCAGACAGACAAAGGTTCACATTACCTGCATTAGTTCCCACTTTGTAAGTTCCGGAAGGACAATTAGAACATGTTGAACCATTTAAGTATTGTCCGTCACCGCATTGAGACGCGGGGATGGGTTGACAATTATAAGGAGCGAACACTTGATACCCAGGATTACATGTAAAACCACACGATCCAGCAGACCCACTAGGTTGACTAGTTTCTGCGTCCCTGCACGAACCCGGAGTTATAGTCGATGTTCCGTTCGTAGTTAATATGCAGCCACTAGACATACACGGTGAGGTATGACATCCATCAATTGAATCATAATATGTGTTCGCTGGCTTCGCTGGACACGGCTGACATACACCTGAAGTTAAAACTGTACGTCCAGTGCACACGATAGCTGGTGCTGGTGCCGCCCCTGGTGCCGCCCCTGGTGCCGCCCCTGGTGATTTATTACAATCTTTTCCAGCCCATTCACCCAATGAACATAGAGAGCTTGTGAAGTACAGACCTCCACAAGTTCCTATCATCAAAATGCAACAGAAAAAGACAACAAGTATTATGGTAGCCGACATCTATTTTTATTAGATATTTAAATTACACCAATTCTGTTTGAAAATTGGGACAACTCTTGGAGAGACGAATGTGCGGGAAGAGACGAGAGAGCAGATGCGTGGGAAACTCCCCGCGGTAGTACCAGTATTTAGGAATCATCTTTACTATTTACACTTCTAATTTCTATAAGACATCTGCTGTGTCCTTGTCTTCCCGGACCTCGACGAAGACTGGCAGGAACAGACTGGACTCGCCGGTCTTCTTGTCGGAGATGAGCGCGTTGTACTTGACGGCCACAATTTTGGATTGAAATTCCTTCGCAAAGTCCAGAGACCGCTGCTCATCGCTGAGGCCCGTGCCGACCGAGGTCTTCACCTTGCCGTCCGCGGACTCGACCATCAGCGAACCAATCTTGCCCTCATATTTCCCCGTACCCTCCGTGAACCCCACGACCCGCAGATCCGCCTCAAGCTCCGCCTTCATCTTGACCTGGTGCTTGACCCGCTTGTCCTCCCAGTGACCCGCCGGATCCTTCAGAATAATACCCTCCTCGCCCTCGGCCAGCTTCTCCTGGTAGAGGTCCTGTGCGACCTTGATCGTGTTGACCATCGTGGTCTTCGCGATTCGAACCTTGTCGGTCGAAGCTCCGGCGACCATCATCGACCACCGAGTCTGGCACGGGACGACACAGATGCCCGCACGAAAGTCGACCAGAGGGATGCGATCCCACACGACCGCCCGGATCTTCTGGGCAATCTCGATCGTCCCGGTCCCCTTCTGGAACTTGGTCAGAAGGCCGTTGCCCGTCTTGCGATCGACCGGCTTGCCATCCTCACCCCAGATCAGGAGCTCGCCATCGAACACAACATCCGTGCCATTCGCGTGCTTCAGAAAGTCTTCATCGAGCACACCCTTCAGATCGAGCTCCTTGCCGTTTCGCGACCGGTACGTGACCGCGCCAGCCTCGACAACCGCGTTGAACCGCATCCCGTCCATCTTGGTCTGGGCCATCATAGGAAACTTGAGCTTGGTCTTTTCGTTCATCGAGCTGACCAGCATACAGGGGTAGCTCAGGCGCAGGTACGGCCAGACCTTCTCGACGGTGCCCTCACTCACGCCACACTTCAGGCTCCGGCCAATAACCCGCTTGATAACCTCCTGGTCCGCCGCCTCCAGACCGCCCAGCGTGTAGGCCAGGTGGCGCGCCGCCTCGTGACCCCTGAACTTCCGGGACGCCAGGTGAGTCTCGAGCATCGACAGACCCTGTTCGAGGGTGTTCACATTCGATGAAAGGATCGGCTCGGGCACCTTCTTGATATAAAAGTTGATCGTCGGGTCAAGGGCCAGACGGAAGACATCCTTGAGGACCTTGTTGTCTGAATTCTGTTTCAAAATTGCCTCCTTCTCGAGACGGCCGGAAGCAGACTCGAGACGGGTGAGGATGGAGAGGATGTTGGAAGCCATTGTAGGTGTCTGGCTTCTATGGTTTTTCATACTGGCTCGGGGAGGACACGAATTTTACTGGTACATCTGAAGGACCTCCTTGATCACCTCATGACGCTCAATGTCATCCTCAGTAAACTGGACGTGCCTGATATTCTCAGAGTCGTTCAATTTTGAAATCAAATCGGAGAGTCCGTTATTCTCAAAACCCCGGTCGTGCTGGTTCACATCCCCGGCAATAACCAACTTTGAGTTGAAACCGATCCGAGTCAGGAGCATCTTCATCTGACTCGGGGTGGAGTTCTGCATCTCATCACCAATGATCCAGGCATTATCGAACGTACGACCTCGCATGTAGGCCAGCGGACACACCTCGATCAGACCGTCTGCCATCATCGCCTTGATTTCCTTGGGACGGAAGTAGACCGAGAGCGCATCAAACATAGGACGGGTCCAGGGACTCATCTTCTGCTCCAGACTTCCGGGCAGGAAGCCGTGCTGCTCATCAACACTCACGGCCGGACGGGTCAGGACCAGCTTGGAGACCCCGCCCCGCTGGAGAGTCTTAGAACCGACATTACACGCCAAGAGGGTCTTGCCGGTACCGGCAGGGCCAGAACCAATAACAATAGGGACACGGGACGAAAGGAGGTCGATATAGCGGCGCTGGGCGAGATTACGAGCGTTCAACATCTTGCTAGTAATTACACAGATAATATCCTTAACTCTAAAATAACTTTTTCATAGCCCACGCTATACCTAAGAATACCATCATAATCACACAGAATGCGATCGTGCTGTTCTTCTCGTTCGCAATCTTCTTGCTGTCCGTAGACTTGTTCATCACGTCATTTCCCCAGCCATAGCCCGTGCCTGTGCAGATCATACATGCGACACACGCGACAAGACCAGCGATATATGGTCCAAACTTTAACATAATAGTCGCCATTTATGTAGGCGGAGAAATAGTTTTGTAAGCTAGACACTTCTCACCGACCACGTCGCGGGTCGTACACTTGTAAATATCGACCCTCCCCTCGCTAAGATTAGGGTCGGACGGGTGGTTGATCCGGTAGTCGTGGACCCACCGGTTCATCCCGCGAAATGTATCGAAAGTGGCAACGGGCATATGGTTGACATTTACGATATAGAGCAGGGCGCCAAGCAAAAGGCGACCCATTGTATCTTGGGTCCTAGAGGGTTTCGTCCGGCACTGGCACGGAGATTGCACGAATTTTCACACTCCCCGGCGCAGGCGGTTCAGGTACCTGTTATATTGCTTCATATTTGCGGCCTTCTTGGCGACCGAGACCCCGAGACGCGTCGGCTTGACCGCAATCATAGGAACGCCATTCGGGCCGATCACCAGCTGGAACTTGTTATTGGGCTTGGGCAAATGTTTCGCACGTGCGTACCATCCGCGCAGGGCCGCCTGGATCTTCACGGCCGCCTTGTTCCTGGTCATATTCGGGCGCAGGTTCAAGCCGCGCAGAGGCTGCATGTTGTTATTGCTGGTGTAGTTATTGTGGGCCCGAAGAGCACGACGAGCGCGCGTGACCAGGTTGCGATTGCGGTTCGGGCGGGTCCCCAGCACCCGGAGGGTCTGGTTCAGCTGGGCCCGGTTCGTATTGTTTAGGTTTCGCATATTCATGATTCGCCGGACGGCCTCCTCAAGGCGTGCTGTGTTATTAGTACGAGCCCATCCTTGACGGCCACGCCGTGGAGCCACGGGAGTTCCCCATCCTGGGCGGACGCGCGGAGGCGTTCGGTCTGACATTTATATTATCCTAGAAGTTTATAAAATTCGCATAAGATTCCTTCGAAGGAATGTTCAGGATCACCTTTTTCGTCCTGGTTTCGACGATGTTCTTCTCAAGACCGGGCATAAAGGTGTTGGCGTCCTTCTTGGCCTCGTCCAAGTCGACATACATAATTGGGATCGTAGAGACCTTTCCCTTCTCGACGTACTGAATCTCGTACATCATTTTGACTTGTCTTACTCACGTGTCTGGCCCTTAAGTGTCTCGGTCTTCAACCGCACACGGCGGCAAGCTTGAGTAGGATTTCCACGCGGTCCAGAAAAGGAGGAAGTTCCAGGCCCACACGATGAACACGAGAAAGTACATTTAACTGAGAACGACCCGGAACCTTAAGCATCCTTCTCGGCAAGCTGCCGACACGCCACAGACTCCGAGTAGAACAGGCGCATCTGACTCCACATAGTCTTGATGATGTCTCGATTCTCTTTCAAGAGCTCCCTCGCAAATACGAAAAGGGTCTCGAAGCCGTCGCACTCGAACACGACCCGAAACTTGGGCGTAGCGTACACGCGCGTAATCGTAGGCTCTACGGGGACGAGAGGGACAAAGATGGCGATAAACAGCTGCCAAAGCATTATTCATTAAACGCGCGTCTCCTTTAACGGAGAGAGAGCATATACTGCGTCGAACGCACGAGAGCCACAATCTCGTCCTGGATATTGCGAAGGTACGAGTCGCGAGGAAGCTTCAGGGCCCGAATTTGAGTCAGGAGCGAGCGGAAGTAAAGCTTCGGGTTCTTGGCAATAGTCTTGCGACCATACTTAATCTTACGGAACCGGCCATACTTTCCCATAACAGCCTCGGCGTACGTGTCAAGCAGGGGAACGATACCCTCATAGTACGCCTGGAGCGCCTTGTGCTCGGCATAAGACTTCGTCGTGAGGTGGAACGCATGGGACTGGGTTCGAGAATTCATAAGGAGACCGACAAATTTAGGGGCATTCATAGCTATAATTTACACAGATATTTTCCTAGTTCCTAGATGTTCGTAGAGAGACTCCATATCCTCCACAAACTCGCGGTTAAGTCTTCGGCGGCACGCGAGGTGGCTCGGGTCGCTGATCGCTTTTCGCCAGTTGCGCTGGAGCAGGTGCGCATGGTGGTTCAGCCGAATCATCTCGGCCCGAAAAATGTTGTAGTAGTCGACCTCGGTGCGCACATTCGCGATGATCCGCTCGATGTGGAGGTCTGGGTCCGCGGGCCACGGGACGTCGACCGACACGCGAAGCATCATACTGAGGATCTGCTTGAACTCGGCAAGGATCCTTTCGATCGTCGTCCCCTTGTAGCGCGCATTCATCTCGCGACAGCCATGATCGATCGCCCAATCAATTCCTCTGATCGAATCATCGTCCAGAGTGTCATTCTCGTACCAATAGGTCCGGTTCGTGTTGACGAGCAGCTGGAACTCGATAGTCCTCCAGAGCTCCTCGTCAAAGTCTGCGATTTGTACGTCCACTGCGGCGAAGCGCTTGTGCGGGGCCCCGGGCGTTGCCATGGTTCTTAGGTTGGGCCCGTGTCCTTTTGCCAGGGCTGGGCCGCGGAGGACTCGAATTTTTTCCTGGACCCTGGTTCACCAATTTACGAACTAAATTCATGGCACTGTTCGTGTTGAGGCCGGCCCTTTTGAGGTCGGCCATGACCCTCTGCCTGACCTTGTTCGAGGGATCCCCAAAGTAAAAGCTCAGGTTCCCACGGGCCAAGAGGTTCTGGAGGGACCCTGGGATCTGGGGAACCAGGATGTCCGGGACATAATTCAATTTTGGAACAGAATTGCGAAGGGCATTCTTGACCAGGGCTATGTAGTTTTTATTGCCCATGTAGTTCTTGGTCTTGGTCATGAGGTTCCGGGTATATGTCCCACTCTCGAGGTTGAAGCGGACCACGGGGCCCTCCTTGGAAAGCTCACCCGCGGCCACAATGACCCGTCCCTCATTTCTGATCGGTAATTGAAAGTGCCGAGACCCACTCTCGAGCTTGTCTGTGACTCGAACAAAACTCTTGTGGTACCTGTTGGTGTTCGGATTGTACTCGATCAGGTACAGATAGGCCCCGTCGGGCAAAGAGCCTACATTCGTGTTGCGATACGTGCGATTCAGGGCCAGGTTCGAACGTCCCTGGCCGTAGTAAATCTTGGGCCAGTGCGTGGGGATTCCTGTGACGTGGTTCGATTTGAGAATTTTTTGGACGCGGTTTATGGCGTTCCCACGATTGACTACGGGCCAGGGACGACTAGGGACTCGGAACAATTTTTTGACATTCAAGGTTGGCTCCATTACAATTTACAAACAAAATTACTCCTCCATCGGGTCGAAGTCCTCCATCACTATATCTGTGTCCTCATCCTCCGCGCCAGCCTCGTGCCCCCCGCGCCACTGCTCCTCCTCATGGATCTCGGCCGCCAGTCGCTCACGCTTCACGCGGTACTTCTCGACCAGGCCGCGCACAAAGTCGCACGTCTCGCTGTAGATCGGGCTCGTGGGGTCGAACGGGCTGTTGTTCTCCAGGATCCAGTTCATCGCGGCGGTCTCCTTGGCGTCTGCGACCGCGTGGGACCTTCGGAGGTTCGCGAGGGTCTGCTCGTGGAGCTCGATGCGATCGTTGATCGGCTCCTCGAAATACATATTGACGGCCTCTTCAAGGAAGTCCTCGCTGAGGCCATCGCCACACTCAATATCGCGCAGGTCATCCTTGGTGTGGTTCGTGATGATGTAGGACGTGAACCAGTGATACATCGAGGGCGTAATCGACTCGCCCGTGAAGGTCTCAAAGTCAGAGTACGTCAGGGTCATCACGGGGACGACGCTCTCTCCGTCAAAGCCCTCGAGGAGTCCAGACTCAGAGTTCCACTGGAGGAAGGAGTTGGGAGACATATTGTATAAGGGGGTCAGGACCTTATGTGGATATGGCTCATTTATTACACAGCTAGGCGTGGCTCGGGGAGGACACGAATTCCTCGGGTCTACTCCTCCGCCTCAGCCTTCTTGGTCAGCATCGCCAGCGCAATCTTGAAAGCATTTGCGGCCGCGGCCTTCTCGGGAAGCTTGTCCTCGGAGGTCTCCTTGATGGCGGTCAGGAAAGCCTTGTACATCGTGGTCTCCTCCACGGCCTCCTTGAGCTCGGCATTCGCCTCCTTCAGGTCAGCCTTCAGCTCGGCAACGCGGTCGATAGCCTTCATCAGAGACTTGGAAGCGGACGACGACATTTGATATCTAGTAAGGCTCCCACCTTTTTATCTGGGTTCAGAGTAGGATGGCAGGCATTTTGTCGAATTTAGGAGAGCCGAACATGCGTCATATGCTTTCGAAACCCATGGCGAACAGATTACAAGGTTTCATAAACGCTCCACTCGCGCGCCTCACAGAGCCAACATCTAGGCAAATTCGAGCAAGTGTCGATGCTGTCATTTCTCATATTTATAAATCTCTCGCATCGACTGCGGGTGGAAATTTTGAGGCATTTTCGGCAGTGGCCCGTAATCCATGGCTTCCTATGGACTTGAACGGCTCTGGAATTATGCTCGGAAAGGGCCACGACTCGTCAAAACCCATCTCCAAAACAAACCCTCCAGACGAAGAGACACAGGCCTTCATGCTAGAAGGAGGACACTTTTACACCGTGAATATGTACGTTCCCCAAAAAATCAAGAATAAGTGGGAAGGTCGTGGGAAGGGCGATGACGCACAAGGAGATTACTACATTGTTGTTCCCCCCGAGGCGCCAACGGGTACTTATAATGTCTATATCCTCGAGTTCAAGGCTGGAATGACTCACCTGAAAATGGATATTTCAGAGGAGGAACAGATGCTCAAAGAAAAGGAAGTTGTCGAGACGTGGTACAGGGCACTTGGCAAAAGTATCAATGTCCATTTATATTACTGTCCGTATTTGGCCGGAGACGCGCCGCCTTACCGGGCATCTCACATCTCAGGTCATGTGAATTATATAACTCTCGCCGGACTTTCCAAGATTCTAGGAATTAGTGAGGATACTATGCTTCATTTTGCACAGGTCCGCTCCAAGTTCAACGAAGAGTTTACTAAAAAGGCGTACGCGATTCGTGACTTGGCAATCGCCAAGGTCAAGGCGGAGAACCCTGTATCGCTCAACGAGCTTAAGGCACTTTCCTCAAAATCAAACTTTAATGTAAACTTTGGAAGTTCTGTCGCATCTTCTGGAAACTATCAGACAAGACGAGAAAGAATTGTAAGGCTGTTGACACGGAGATCTCAGGTTCTTTCTGAAATCAATAAGTTGAACGCAAAGAATGGACAAAAGCTGAAAAGTGAACTCGTGAGCTTGACTGCGACTATCCTGAAACTGAACAGATACCCACCGGGCCGACCTACACCAGCGAACAAGCCCCCCATGATCCCTGTACTTGCGAATAACTCATACACGAGAATGCTCAACTGGCTTCGAAACGCAAATCGCACAAATGCTCGTATTCTTCAAGAAGAGACTGCATTTCGTACGCTTTTAGAAGAGAGGCGGGTGGTCCTGGGTCGGTATACGTTCCCAAAACTCGCAGCGGCCGATATCTTACCCCCTATTTCTGCAAGTGAGGCTACCTTTCTTCGTCTGGCCGAACAGCTCAACAATAAAAGCCTAAACGCACTACAGCTTGTCAGAATTCACACAAACTTCAAGTCTATTAACCGTAAACAGCTCAATCCTAAAAATCAGTCGAGATATAATACAGTTCGAGCAAACCTTGAAGCACGATACAAGGTGCGACACAAGGTGGCCGCTCCATTAACGAAGGGAACAAAAAAGAAGGCTTCCAATGAAAACTTCGAGAAATTCAATATAAATAATTATTTTGGGTTCGCCCCTACGCCAGTTACGCCCGCTTTCAATAAAAACGCATATATTGCAGCCATCGCAAATCGTAACAATTTCGCTCAAGCGTATAAAGAATTCTTAGCCAAGAATATTCCAGCTGGTAATTTAAGTAATAAATTGTCGGAACTTGCGGCAACCAATGCCACCGGGAAGTATAACGCCAGAAGGCGATACGTCAACACCCAGATAGCCCGTGCAACGCGATAAATATGTTGTTCCGTAGTAATGAACAGCAAGTTTATGGAAAACTTGAAGAAGGCGGAGGCCCGGGCTGCCAAGTATAAGGCGGCCAAGAGAAGCAAGGTCGCGGCCCTTCCCAGGATCCCCAAGGTAATTTTGGATGCAAATTACGTGAACCCCATTACCCTCGAGTTCCCAAAGGGTACAGTCATCTACGAGATCAAGAATCGTACGACCGGTCGCAAGAATTACTTTGATAAGGTAACGTTCAAGAAGCTCATTACTCGGTTCAAGAATGACTATAACCTGCTTATGATGAATCCCAAGTCCCCCATCCCAGGAGCCAAGAACCCTGTGACCCGCGGGAACATCTACCCCCGGAACGTCCGCCGTGTGACCGTCAAGCCCAAGGACAAGACCCCCAGCAAGTCTGCCGCGGCCCGGAAGATCCAGTCGGCCGTGCGCAAACATCTTAAAAAGAAGAAGGCCGTTAAAAAGTAAATGGACCCGTACAAGGATCTGGGGATCCAGCGGGGCGCCACCGATGAGGAGGTCAAGAAGGCGTACCGAAAACTTGCTTTTAAGCATCATCCCGACAAAGGTGGTGATCAAGAGCAATTCAAAAAGGTCCAAGCGGCCTATGATGTCTTGTCCGACCCCCAAAGGCGCCAGAATTTCGACCAATTTGGGATGACCGAGCCGGGACCTCAGGGTCCCAATATGAACGACATCTTCAGCCAGATGTTCGGAGGGAACCCCTTCGGAGGCTTCCAACAGGGACCCAGAGGTCCAGTACGGCGCGGTAACCATAACCACGAGATCCACATCTCATTCGAGGATTCGTACCGAGGGCTATCCAAGAACCTTCGTATCAACCTGACCAAGCCTTGCTTCGAGTGCCAGGTCAAGTGCCCTCAGTGCCAAGGGCGTGGGGTCGTACACATCCAGATGGGACCCATGGCCATACAGCAGCCCTGTCCCCAGTGCCAGGGTCAGGGCGTCCGTGCCTCGGGTGGCTGCAACGCTTGCAATTTTCAATCAAAAAAGGTCGAGACCCTCAACTTGGAGCTCAAGATCCCACCTGGTGTGGAGTCTGGGAACGTCCTCACGGCCCATGGCCTCGGCGAGCAGCCCCAGAAGAGGGACGAAGAGCCCGGGGACCTGCTCCTCCACATCAAGGTCGGGGACCATCCGGTCCTCATCCGCCAGGGTCTGGATCTTGTATTTTCGACTAAAATTGCATTTGAGGATTCTGTCAATGGAAAGAAAATCCAGGTCCCACACTTCGACGGGCCCATAGATGTGGACACGTCGGATTGGGGAGTTCTGGATCCTCGAGAGGATTATATAATTCCGAACAAGGGGTTCAGAGTCGAAGACAAGGTCGGGCGGCTCAGGGTTTCTTTCAACGTGATTTACCCTCCGGCCAAGGCTAAGTTTACTCTGACTCGCGGAGGGCCAGCAGAGTGATCGCGATGACGGCCGACATGGCACTGATAGACATCTGGTCAATAACTATATGGATCGCCTCATCTATGGAGATTTGCGCATGATGAAACCCAAAATCATTCAGGGCATCTGGTACGAGACCAAGGGTCGCTCCTCGTACCACGTGCTTTTTCAGAAGAACCCCGGACCGCACGGTTCGCTGAGTCACTGGGTGCCTCTGGACCCGGCGAACCGCTATACGCGCGTGGACACACGGACTCACTTCCATCTTACTCCTACTAAGAGTCAAGGTTTTAACCCATTACAATGCTACTGGTCACTTCGTCTTCGTCGTCTTCCTCTCCACCGATCGCCTGGGCGTCCTGGGATGCCGTATCGAACGCGACCTCTCGGGAGTATGCGTAGACCTGGGACCCGATGAAGCCTCGTCCGGACGGGATAGCGTCATCGCACACCTGTGTCTTGATCTCGATTTCGCACTTCTTGGGCTCGAATCCCGTCTGCGTCAGGCGGTACCATCCATCACCGAGTTCCCACCCGATGGGGCGGTGAGGGTCCGTGATGGACTGGACTGACCCATCCTTGCACATAACATAGAACGACTCTGGGTCCGGCTGCGTCTCCAGGGTCTCGCCGTACTGGTACACAGAGGCCGTGCGATAGAGGCCGTTCGAACAATCGTACAGACCTTCGGTCGGGCGGCACTTGAAGAGAGTTCCGGGAGGGAGCGTCATTTGTTAATAGAAGTGGCGAGCTTTTTAGCTGTGAGAGCCTCCTTGGCACGGACGGCCTTCTGTGTGTAGATCGTGCGCTCCGAGTTCTTTTTGGCGGACTGACGCTTGTGGTCGCGCTTTCCCACAGGATCCATATATGGCTTCCATGAGAAGCTGCGTGTCTGGCCTCAGGGGGACACGAATTTTTAGTCTCGACTAATTTTAGAATGGAATTCTCCTTTCTCAAGACGCGTACTCGCTCACACAGGTACCGCGCTCTTTTGTCCCAAGCTGAAATCAACGCCGTCCTTGACAAGTTTGTCCCTAAATTGCGTTCAGTTCAGATTTTAAATGTAAAAAAGTTTCCCGAGGTCCAAGACGAGTGCCACGAAGCGATGGACCACATCGTCGAAGAGGCCCGTGAGGCCCTCAAGGAGCAATTAAGAATCAAAATTAAAAAGCGCGGAGGTCACACACTTCCTTTCATAGTGGGAGGTCTGGTCAATCACATCTCTGGGGAGGAGGTCCTCTCGGACACTTGACGGCTCAGTTCGACCGAGAGCTCCTCGACATGCTCCCACGCGATCCGGCACTCCCGCGTGTCCTCATAGTTGAAGCAAAGGTTTTTCGCATGCTGAATAGCCTTCTTGATATGACTGGGGTGGACCAGAGTGCGGCGGCGTGGAGGGCGAGGAGTTGAAATTTGATGTCCAGCGCAAGTCACGGCCTTCATGTACTACATAGAGGAGAGAAACTTTTATTTACAAAATGACCCGTATCGTTCTCAAAGCTTCCGAGATCGCGGCAATCATCGGCCGCAACCAGTACAAGCCTCGCCAGGATGTCCTCAATGAGATGTGGAAAAAGTACAGCCCAGGGACCTTCAAGGGTCTGACCAAGAAGGACCGGGCCGAGGAGACCCTCAAGATGTCAGCGGATGCCCAGCGCGTTCTCGACTCGGCCGTGAGCATCAAGACCACCTCCTCGGATGAGGTCCAGAAGGTGTTCGCGGAGGCTCAGCAAAAGGTCAATTTAGATCCAAAATTGAATGAGACCCAGAAGGCCGAGGTGATTGAGCACATCCGTTCCAAGGTCTACACGAGCCATGGGACTCGCACGGAGGATCGGACGGCCGATAAGGTCGTGGCCGACACGGGAGTGCGTCTGGAGCGCGACGACGCCTTCTACACCTTCCCGGTGTGCCAGCTGGATGACCGAAACTATGTCATCGTCGGTAAGATTGATCGGATCGAGGTCGGTCCGGACGGGTCCAGGACTCTGGTCGAGATCAAGAATCGCACGAACCGCCTGTTCAAGCGCGTGGTCGATTACGAGAATATTCAGATTCAGGTCTATCTGCAGATGCTGGGTCTTGTACGTGCTCGACTTGTGGAGCAGTACAACAACCAGGTCGCGAGTCACGATCTGGATCGGGACGATGACTTGTGGGCGAATGAGATTTTGCCAAAGTTGAACGAATTTTGTATGGAATTACACGAGTCTATGGGTAACTGAACCAACGTCCGACGTTGTGACTAGTGGAGCACCTGCACCAGTCCCTTCACGAAATCAAGGAAGGTGATGGTGTACACGGTATCATCCTCCTCGCTCTCCAGCTCCCAGCCCTCGCCCTCGATGAACTCGGACACCACGCAGTCCACGAAGCGAGTGTGCTTCTTAGACTTGATGGTCAGGGTCACACGATGGCCGACCAGAGAGTCGAACCAGTCCTCATAGGTCTCCAGCTCCTCAGCAATGTGGTCGCGCTCCTTCGCCAGCTCAAGAACAGCCTCAATAGCCTCCATTTTGTAATAGAACAAAGGTTCAACTTTTTATCTGCGTCACTCCTAGAGATGTCGGCCCTAGACATCATGCTCATGTCCCTGACAGAGATCATAGGAGACTTTGGGTTCAAAAATGTGGCCCGGACCGGAAGCCTTACAGGGTGGGCCACCGGTCTGGGTGGCTATGCAGGTGTGATTTTCTATCTGATTCGAAGCCTCAGGGTCGGAAACGTGACATACGTGAACGGGATGTGGGATGGTGTCTCGGCCATCCTCGAGACGGCCGCGGCTTTCTTCCTGTTCGGGGAACGCTTGAACTCGCCGACACAATATCTAGGACTCGGACTCATTATTATGGGACTATTCGCTCTCAAATCTGGAGGGATCGCTCGCTAGTCATTACAATTCTATAACAAAATTGAGGGTCGCCCACTCGTCCTCGAGTGCTCTTCCCCGCTTCCCGCTCCGCCCCTCTCCGCCCGCCTTGCCCGGGTAGCGAAGTGCGAGCTCTTTGACCGGCTCATCGTCCCACTCCCACTTGTTCAGGTGTCTGTCGCTGTAGTACTCGTCGTAGTCGAACGCATCCTCGATCGCGTAGAGAGGCGCGTTGTAGGCGCGGAGCGCCCGCAGAGTCTTGTCCAGGTCCTTGAAATCCTCGATCACCTCGCGCCAGATTCGGGCGCCCCACTTGGGCGGGAGGCTCTCAGCAAACTCCTGGGCCTCCTCGAAGACCCGGTCGAGTGCCTCGCCATAGATCTCGGTACACTTGTTTTCCCAGGCCTCGTCGTCCCAGGACTCTCGGACCTTGTGAAAGCCCGAGAAGTAGATGGGCCGCCGGCACATAGGGCAGGCTGTTCCATTAGCACCCTTCAAGTACCACGATTTGATACAGCCATTGCAGAAGCTGTGTCCGCACGTGAGCTTGGAGGCGGAAGACTTCAGGTCTGAGTAGCATACGGAGCACTCGCATGCCATTGTCTTGTGATTGGCCGAGAAAGTTTGGGGGCACCTGGGGACTGACTCAGGGAGGACACGAATTTTCAGTAACCGACATCATACACAGACTTTTCTCTGGATATATGCGGAATAATTTACATAAGGCTGGCCAGGTCCGGGGCGGCTGTCAACCTCTATGTCAAACCCACTCATAGACTTGCCAGATGGGCAGTCGAACCCCGCGCGTCTATATTGCCCAGCGCTACCTGGTACTTGACATACCAGTCCTTTCGCCAAGAGATCAATGTACAAATCCCCCCCATCTGCTGAGTTTGGTGAACAATTCACATAACCAGGAGTACAATCACCTTGGATGCAGTTACCTGCGCTCATTTCTGGGGACGTACAGAATCCAAACCTCTTCACTGGATTATTATTGTAGTATTTACTGCACGTCAGCGCCCCTCCCGGGGTCGTTCCCGTCGTGACGGTCGGGGTGACGGTCGGGGTGACGGTCGGGGTGACGGTCGGGGTGACGGTCGTAATCGGCGAACCAGTAGTAGATCCAGTAGTAGATCCAGATATTGCCGGGGTCGAGGCCGTCCCCGGGGTCGAGGCCGTCCCCGGGGTCGAGGCCGTCGCCGGGGAGGGCGCAGGAGACGCCGAGTCCTGGCTAAAGTAATAGAGGAGACCTCCGCCTGCGCATAAACACATGACAAAGACGACCACTAGAGCAATAATCATACCGGTGTTGCCCATTAATGTATCTAAAGATATTTTTCACACTATACATAAGGAATGTCTCTAGTTATCACCCGCCCTCCGCCCCGCCCGACCCTCGACCGCCCAGACAAGTATTATACGCTCCACTCGAAACCGAACGATGCATTTACTCTCAAAATGCCATATATGAAGCGGACATCCATCGTAGGTTTCAAGCAGTGGGATGACGCCCAGCACATCGGCAAGATGATCGAGACGTATTTTATCCATAACAAGGCCTGGCCCGACCCGCAGTCCGAATCTCTTTTTCTTCCGAACTCTCAATTAGACGAGAGAGAACTCGAGCACATCTACATCCAGATGTGGGAGTTTGAAGAGCTCAAGGTCGAGTGTACGAAGAATATGTTAGATATGATCTCGGTCGAAGAGATCGTGTCTAAGAATAGTAGTAGTGCGTTTTCGCTCGCCGGGGACATGATTACGTTCAATGCGCCCGATGAGTTTTATAGATTACGGTTCGAGGAATTGCTCTCTACTTCGGAGGGCTAGGTGGCTTTTTTTATGTAGATCTGTCTGTTGGGCTTCCCTCCCGGTTGATTTGCTGTCAGAGCACCCACGCTCTTAAGCCAGCATGACTTACCATTATCTGGGCCGTTCGTCGACACGACGAACATAGAACAACTTGCGTTTCCTGAGCAATATGTCGCACAGGCAGTTGGAGTCACATCATAAGAAAGGAGATCATTGCCATAAGTATCATGGTTATCAACCAAATTATACGAATCAAGTGGGTTTGACGGTTGAGGCGCTGGAGAGGCTCTGGGGCTAGGAGCTGGAGAGCTGGTAGAGACAGGGCTACCCGCTGGAGACGACCGGTTCAGCGATCCGAACGGAATCCAAGGACACTGGGGCCCCGCGGGGCACGACACCGACGTGGATGCAGGCGACGGACCACATGCGCCACCGTTCGAGGCGGGGGTCGTGATCGACCACGAGGTCTGCACGGGTGTTCCAGGAGTGTTGCATTTTGGGGTGACACACGCCGGTGTGCTTTCGGTCCATACACAGGGTGTAGGACACGCGGGCCCCGCGGGACACGGTATTGACCGAGATGCAGGGGCCGGGGCACACGTGCCAGTGCGTGATGCCTCTTTGCTTTTTGTCCACGTCGTCGAAACGGGTGTTCCAGAAACGCCACAGGCGGCGGCGGCGCACGGCGGCACGTTTTCGGTCCATTCGCAATTTGTAGACACTGTGGGATCCGACACACTTTTGAGCGCCACTATGGCCAGAGGCAGACTATACGATTGCCCATTGTATTCGACGGTGGGTGTAAGCGCGGAGAGAACGGATGTATCCGTCTTTCCAGTGGGATCTTTTGAGAGATACCACGTTTGTTTCGTGTCAAAATCGTGGCGAATACCATAACATTGGTTGCCTTTGTCCCAGCAGATCTGATTGGCTTCGGCCCAAGAAGGATTTCCAGGATCGAGAGTGATGTTGTTCTTAAAACCTCGCCCTCCTGCTCCTGAGTTTATATCCACATCCTGATAGTTTCCGGACGCGTCATACATGGGCTTGGAAAGAATAGAGTCTGGAGATGAAGGACTGGGTGCTGGCTGCGCCTGCTGGAGGGTACTCGTGTTTTTCTTTAACACAATAAGCACAATCACGATCACGAGAAACATTATGAGCAGTGTCTGTTTCATACTACATTACTACCAGAATTTATTTAAGAAGTCCACGGATGAATTTCCTGTAAGAGGCGGGGGTGCGCTTGGGCCTGGAGGTGGTGCTCTTGGGCTTGGAGGTGGTGCGCTTGGGCCTGGCGGGGGTGCGCTTGGGCCTGGCGGGGGT
>Ga0209401_1001209_pt1 | contig 17213 bp, 12 predicted proteins | sample M_140807_MF_Meta_FD_187318 | JGI IMG/M metagenome (GOLD analysis project Ga0209401, IMG submission 187318) | Freshwater microbial communities from Lake Montjoie, Canada to study carbon cycling - M_140807_MF_MetaG (SPAdes) (version 2) | ecosystem: Environmental > Aquatic > Freshwater > Lake...
GCTGGCCAGGGTTGTGCCGCCAGTGTAGGTGTTGTTGCCGGTGAGAACGAGCGTACCGACGCCATCCTTGACGAGCACTCCGGTGCCGCTCAAGACGCTCGAGTAGGTGCCGGAGACGGCCTGGTTGAACGTCACCTGGGCGTTGTTCGTGACCGCCCGGCGGATGGTGTTGGTGGTGCCAATGACCGACCCTTCCGAGACGACGAGCGCCCCGTTGGTGTTGGAGGTCGAGCCGGTGAGCGTGAGAGCGCCGGCGCCGAGCTTCGTGTAGGTGCCCGAGCCGGCCAGCGCCCCTGCCCAGGTGCCGCTCGACGCCTGGTTGAATTGGAGTTCGCCGCCAGTGGCCACGCCGAAGGTGCCGGTCGTGGCGAGGCTGCTTGCCGTGCCGATGAGCGTGCCGGCGGCGACACTGCCGGTGGTGAAGGTGTTGGCCCCGGTGAGAGTCGCCGAGCCGCTGCCGAACTTCGTAAAGCTGCCGCCAATGCTTGTCAGATTGCTGGCGAGGGTCACATCCTGGCCGTTGGTGTCGACGGCGTACTTCTGGTTGGCGGCGTTGGAGAAGCGGGAGGAGTAGTCGGTGGTGTTGGCTGCCGTGAACTGGAGGGCGCCGGGACCGGTGCCGGTTGTCGAGAAGCTGATCGTGCCGGTGGTGCCGATCGCGTTGACGCTGCCGAGCGAGATTCTGCCAGCCTCGATCGTCGTCCCGCCGGTGTAGCTGTTGTTACCAGTGAGGTTGAGCGTGCCGGTGCCGGTCTTGATGAGATCGCCCGAGCCACTGAGAACGTTGCCGTAGGTGCTGACATTGCTGCCGCCGACGCCGTTGCTATTTTGGGCAAACTTGAGCGTGCCGGCGTAGTTGAGATCGCCGACGAGAACTCCCGAGGTGCCGCTGGCCGTGGTGAAGGGGTTGTTGTTGCCGTCAGCACTGCCGATCTGGAGCGTGCCTCCCTGGTTGAGGGCGAACGTGCCATTGGCACCGCGCGAAAATGTGCCCGAGACGGTGACATAGCCGCCGTTGTTGATCGTCAGGCTTCCGGTGCCGCTGCCGCCGACCACCAAGTAGCCCTGAATCTCGTTGCCAATGCCGGAGGCGTTGTTGAGCCAGGTGCCGCTGGTGACCGTGACGGTGCCGTTGGAGCCGACGCTCTCTCCGATCGTAGCGTTGCGGGATTGATAGAGACTGCCGTTGACCGTCAGCACGCCTGAGCCAGTGCCGCCGACGACGACGGTGCTCGCGCCCAAGGCCGTGCCGCTGAGGAGATTGAGCGTGCCCTGGGCAGCGGAGCCTTTGCCGAGAATAGTGTCGCCGGCCTTCAGGTATCCGCCAGAGTTGAGCGTCACCGTGCCGCTGCCGACGTTGCCGATGTTGAGTCCGCTTGAGGTGGCGAACGTACCGTTGGTGATCGTGACAAGCCCGGTGCTCCCTGTCCCGGACGCGATCGAGGAAGAGGCCGCCAAGGCGGTGCCGATGAAGGCAGTATCACCGACGAGGCCACCGGTGATGTTGAGCGTGCCGGTGCCGCCAGTGCCGCCGACGGTGCCGCCGAGCAAGAGGCCGCCTCGCGGAGCAAAGGTGCCACTGCTGACGTTGACCGTGCCGACGCCCCCACTCCCGACGCCGATGTTCCATTGGGTGCCGGTGACCAAGCCACCGGCGATGTTGAGCGTGCCGGTGCCACTGGAACCGAGTTCGAAGACCGTGTTTTGGCTCGCTTGGGTCGCTCCCGAGCCGGTGAGGACGCCGCTGTTGGCGTTGATCGTCATGTTGAGCGGGATGTAGCCGCGGCTGCTGATCGTTTGGGTGGCGCCGATGAGCCGGAGCGTGCCGGAGTTCATCAGCGTGAGCGTGCCGTTGCCGGAGATCGTGTTGCTGATCGTGAGGAGGTTGCCAGCGGATTGGTTGAAAAGGAGCGTGCCGTTGTCGACGAGGTTTGCTGCTCCGCCGACGGTGGCGCCGTTGTTGAGCTGCACCGTGTCGGAGGTGAGGATCGTGCCGGCGGTGTATTGCGGGCCGAGCTCACCGCTGGCGGTGCCGTAGATCGTGAGGGTGCCGATTCCGCCGGGATCAGCAATCGCGGCGCTTCCAGCGAAGGCAAGCGTGGCAGCCGAGAGGATCGCGGCAGCAAAAAGACGAAACTTCAACACGACAGACCCTCCGGAGAACAGACGTTCAAAAGCCCAAGCGACTTCCATCAGCGCCCATCAACGCTTCGGTCGGTCGCAACCGGCTAGCCCGCAAAACTGCCGATCAGATTAGGGCTTGCCGGGACGATTGCAAGCGTGAGTGGCGGAACCCGGATCGCCCGAGGGGACGGTGCGAAAAGCGAAGTGGAAAGCCGCCGATTTCGATTCATTTACCCCCGTTCCGCGTCAACCCTGATTTTTTCGCAAGGTTGTGTTCGGGCCCTCACGGCCCTGTAAAGCGGCCCAGGAAGAGGATCGTGTCGTGGCGGGCGTCGCGGATGAGAAACAGGAAGGGGCGGTCGGCGCGAAACTCGACCGGCTTCGGGGGTTGGTGAGCGCTCAACGGGACAGCGATCACCACGGTCGCGGCGGCTGCCTCGGTGCCCTCCTCGTTGACCTCGATGAAGGCCTGATGGAACACATCCGACACGAACAGCCGGGGCCCGCCGGCAGCGTCGTCGATCATCCCGGACAAATCGGCCGAACTGGCGAAGACGTCGGTCATCCCCAGGCTCGCGAGCAGGGGATTCGCTTGGAAAGCGTGTTCGATGCGGAATCGGGGCAGATGGACGATCACGTCCCACGATCGCGCCGCATGACGCCACTGGAGGAGCGATTCGGCGGTGAGCCGGTCTTCGAGAGCTCTCAGGCCGTCTGGCTCCCTGGGGAGGAGCACGACCATCTCGAGATCCCCGCCGCGGTAGGGGAGGGCGAGGAGTTGGAAGCCTTCCTGTTCGGCGTAGTCGAAGTCGCTGTGCTGGGCCATCAGCGGCACGTCGATGGAGCTGCCATTGGCGCGGTGGAAGGGCTCATGCTTCGTTCGCTCTGGATCGAACTCGAGGGCCCAGTTTCCCTTAAAATAGACGGCGTTGGCGAGCACGAGCTGGGTCGCTTCAGACAGGGCATTTTCGGAGATGATGTTTTGGATCCGCTCGCGGGTCCGCTCGGCGACCCAGGCGTTGATTCGTAGCCGTTCGGTTTCCAGGCTGGCGGCGAAATCGGCTTCGTTGAACCCAGCGGCGAAGCGGTCGCCGAGGAGCGCGACGAAATCGCTGTTCCAGGCGACTCCCTTCTGGCCCCACAGCCCGGCCGACACAGCGAGCTCGTACGGACGGGAGCCGGTGCTGTAGAAGCGGCTCATGTCTCCGGCGGCCGGGAGGCCGTCGCGGTCGGGGAGGTGGAGGACCTTCTCCATCTGCTCCAGCGTCCGCCCCTTGGCACCGGTCGCGGTCATCGCCAGCGCCGCGTGAATGGAGAACGGAGAGAAGACGAGGTTGTCCGCGTTGGCCGCGAGCTTCCGGTGGAGCTCGATCGCAAACCGATTGGAGCCGTCGGCAATCGTCTGGATCGGGGGCGACCACTCGAATGGCGGGATGGTCTGCTCCTTGGGCTTGCCACCGCCGCGGCTGTTCTCTCCGGCCGAGGCATCGGCGAATGGATCGGCCGACTGGCGAAGGGCATGGCTCGCTGTCAAGGCCAGGGACGTTATCGTCAGGATGACGCCGAGAATCGTGAGTCGCATCGAGAAAAACCTCTCCGGGAAAGCGGCGGTGGAGAGAGGCCCGATGCCGCTGCGCGGACCACTCCCGGAGAACACGCCCGAGAACCGGGAGCCGTTACGGTCTCACGAGGGGGCGCATGCCCGGATGGGAGGGTAGCCGTCCGCGGGCCCGTATGTCCCCGGCCTCACGGCCCGGTGAAGCGCCCCAGGAAGAGGATCGTGTCGTGGCGGGCGTCGCGGATGAGAAACAGGAAGGGGCGGTCGGCGCGAAACTCGACCGGCTTCGGCGGAGGGGGCCCGGGGGCATTGGCGATCACGGCCGTCGCCGCGGCGGCTTCCGTCCCCTCCTCGTCGACGATGACCAAAGCTTTATGGAGGACGCGCGACACCGAGAGCCGCTCGGTTTTCGTCATCCCGGCGAGGTCCGCCGTGCCGATTTTGAACAGATCGATCAGACCGAGGGCTTCGAGATGGCGCACCGGGTCGAAGCCGTCGTCGAGGCGGAAGCGCGGCAGCCAGAGATCGACCTCGATCCGCTCCCCCCCCCGGCGCCAGGCGAGGAGCGCCTCGGCCGTGAGCTGCTCCTCGACTGCTGCGAGTCCATCTGGCGCTTCCGGCAACACCACCACCATCTCGAGCTCCTGTCCTCGGTAGGGGATGGCGAGCAACTGAAAACCGTCGAGCCGGGCATGGTCGTAGCGGCCACGCCGGTGCATGAGGGGGACCTCGGCAGGGGGGCCGTCGGCGCGGTGGAAGGGCTGCGGGGAGGTGGCGGCGATGTCGAACTGCTCCGCCCAGTTTCCCTTGAAGAAGATGGCACTGGCCAGGCACAGCCGTGTCAATTCGCTCACCGCACCGGCCGGAAGGAGCGCGCCGATCCGCCCCTCCGTGCGCGCGGCCACCCAGGCATTGATCCGCTGCCGCTCCTCCTCGGGCCGGTTTTGGAAATCGGCCTTCTCAAAGCCGGCGCCAAACCGCTCGGCAAGCGCCGTGCGGAAGCCCTCGTCCCAGGCGAGGCCGGCTTGGCCCCACAGGGCATTGGCGGTGGCGAGGGTGTAGGGGCGGTCGGCAGCAGCGTAAAACCGGCCGAGATCGCCGGCGGCAAGGAGGGCTTCGGCGTCGGCCGGGAGATGGAGCACCGCCACGAGCTGCTCGAGCGTCGCCCCGCGGGCGCCGGTCGCCGTCATCGCCAGGGCCGCATGAATGGAGAAGGGGGAGAAGAACAGGTTTTCATGGTCGGTGCGGAGCTGGCGATAGAGATCAATGGCGAACCGGTTCGAGCCGGCGGCCACGGGGTCGAGCGCGTCGGACCAGGCGGGGACTGGCGGCGACAGAGCGGTGCCAGTCGGCCGGGGGACGCTCGTGGTGGTCGTGTTCGTGGCGGCCGCGGTGGCAGCAACGTCTGATCGCGGCGGGACGGTGGTCACCGGGCGACCGCAGCCAATGAGAAGAAGCCCAAAGAGGCAGATGAGGGCAGATCGCATGGAAATCGTTCCCGGGTGAACGTGGGCCACGATGGCCATGAGTTTATGCTGATGACGCGTGGAGCGAGGGCCACGGGCCAGGCTGGGGGATCGCGTTCCCCCGAGAAGCAGAGAAGGAATCCAAGCGTGACTCGATCCATGAGACGATTCATGAGGCGATCTGTCGGCCTCTTGTGTGCCGTGGGGCTGGCGCTTGGACCCAGCGGGCTGTTCTCGAGAGGAGCGTTTGCCGTGGATCCTGCTCCAGCGGCCGCGGCCCCGGATGCTGCCGAGCCGGCGCCGGAATCGGTCGAGGCGATCGCGAAGCGCGTTCGCGATTCGATCGTCACGATCCGGTTTTCCGGCCGTGGTGGCGGCGATCAGGGGCTCGGCACCGGGTTTGTGATCGCGGCCGACGGACTCATTGCCACGAACTTCCATGTCATCGGCGAGGCCCGGCCGGTGAGCGTGGAGCTCTCCGACGGCAGCCGGCACGACGTCACCGCGATCCATGCCTCCGACCGGGCCGCTGATCTGGCGATCGTGCGGATCGCCAAGCAGGGGCTCGCGCCGCTGGCGCTCGGAGCGCCAGAAAAGCTCCTCGACGGCGAAGAGGTGGTGGCGGTCGGCAATCCGCACGGCCTCGAGCGGAGCGTCGTCGCGGGCAGGGTGTCGGGGCGGCGCGAGATCGACGGCCGGACGATGATCCAGCTGGCCATTCCGATCGAGCCAGGGAACAGCGGCGGGCCGCTCCTCGACCGGCAGGGGAAGGTGCACGGGATCCTCACGATGAAGTCGCTCGTCACACCGTTCCTCGGCTTCGCCGTCGGCGTCGACCAGCTCCAGCCGCTCATCGACCGGCCCAATCCGATCAGCATCGACCGCTGGCTGACGATCGGCACGCTCGATGCCAAGGAGTGGACGACCCTCGGCGGCGCCCGCTGGCGGCAGCGCGCCGGCCGGATCGCTGTCGAAGGTGTCGGCACCGGTTTTGGCGGCCGATCGCTCTGCCTGAGCGTCGCAGCGCCCCCTCCACTCCCGCACGACGTGGCCGTCTGGGTGAAGCTCGACGACGAAGCCGGCGCTGCCGGGCTCGTCTTTTGTGCCGACGGGGGGGAGCGCCACTACGGCTTCTATCCCACCGCCGGCAAGCTCCGGCTGACGCGCTTCGACGGCCCCGATGTCCTCTCTTGGAAGATCCTCGAGGAGGCCCCGAGCCAACACTATCTCCCCGGCGCGTGGAACCACCTGCGGGTCCGCCGCACCGCCGACGGCTTTGTGTGTTTCCTCAACGATGCGGAGATCTTTCAATCGACCGACAAGGGGCTCGGTGAAGGAAAGGTGGGGCTGGCGAAGTTTCGCGACACGAAGGCGGAGTTTCGTGGCTTTGCCGTCGGAGCGGAGCTGCCGCCGGCGCACCCGCCGGCCGAACAGCTCGCCCGGGTCGCCGGCCTTGTCCATGATCTCGGCGCGACCGGCGCGGCGCCTGCCGATCTCGTCGCGACGCTCGTCACCGAGGGGAGCAGCGGCGACGCGGCGCTCGCTGCCCGGGCCGATGCCCTCGACCGGGAGGCGAAGCGCGTCCGCGAGTTGATGGCGCAAGTGCAGGCGAAGCGGACGGTTTCCACGCTCGAGCGATCGGCCGCCGCCGAGCCGATCGATCTGTTTGGCGCGGCGCTGCTCGTCGCCGCCCTCGACAACCCCGACCTCGATCTCGCTGGCTCCAAGCACGATCTCGACCGGCTTGAGGCGGAGGTGGCGGCAGCGCTGCCGGCCAGGGCCGACGACGCTGCCAAGCTCGCCACGCTCAACCGGGTGCTGTTCACCGAGCTCGGCTTCCACGGCAGCCGGGGAGACTACTACAACCGCTCGAATAGTTATGTGAATGAAGTCCTCGACGATCGCGAGGGAATCCCGATCACGCTGGCGCTTCTGTACATGGAGCTCGCCGAGCGCCTCGGGCTGTCGATGGAGGGGGTGGGGCTGCCGGGGCATTTTCTCGTTCGCCATGCGCCGGCGGGCGCGGAGCCGCGCTGGATCGATGTCTTCGACGGCGCGGCGATCCTCGATCGCGACGGCGTCGCCAAGCTCTACCGCGATCTCCAGGGGCGCGAGCTGACCGACGATCTCCTGGCGCCTGTCGGCCCGAAGGCGATCCTCGTGCGGATGATCAACAATCTCCTCTCGATCGCCACGCGCGAGGACGACGCGCCGGCGATGCACCGCTACCTCGACGCGATGCTGGCTGTCGATCCCGACGCGGCGCGGGAGCGCGTGATGCGGATGCTCGTTGCCAACCGGCTGGGGCGGAAAGACGCGGCCCGGGCCGACGCGCTGTGGCTCCTCGAGCGGGCCCCGGACGACATCGACCTCGCCGCCGTTCACCGCTTCCTCGAAGCCCTCGATCGCGGCGGGCGGTGAGGGGCGGGGCTTCGGCGTGCGATCGCGGCAGGCCCGGAGGTAGAACAGATTTCGCAAGCCCGGTCCCGACGGTTCGCCGAGGGGGAGGCGTCGGGCGGATCAGGCCGTCACGAGCGGGGAGGCGTTGGCATGAAAACGATTCGATTGTCCGAACGAGCCGGGGAGGACGGTGTGCTTCACCTCCGCATTCCGGTCGGGTGTCCGGATGCGGAGTTCGATGCCGTCGTTGTCCTCCAGCCGTCGGATCCGCGAGGCGATCGAAGTGCAGGAAGCCATTCGTGGCCTGCCGGGTATTTCGAAGGGGTGGCCGGTTCGATCGATGATGAGACGTTTGATCGGCCTCCGCCCCCGAAAAACATCGCCTCTGTGGGGAAGTCTCACGTGGAAATCGTTCCGGGATGACTTTTTCCCCGGACCGTCTAAACTTGCTCCCGTCAGGAGAGAGTCGCAAGACCGCCGAAGGCTGAACGCTCAGGCAAACGGACTGACGACCACACTGTTGGAGAGTGATGCGTGGCCTTCGGGCCGGGCATCCACCGAAGGGGCAAACCGCGGGCGCCGCCCGCGGCGAATCTCTCAGGTTCCAGGACAACAGGGTTCCCCCGGATCGGCCCGTGCGCTGATTCGAATCCAACCGGAGCCCCGCCATGTCCCGCCCCGCCGCCACCGTGAAGTCGCTTTCCCATCTCGAGAACGCGGCCGAGTTCCACGCCCGCCACATCGGCCCCGACTCCGCCGACGAGCGCCACATGCTCGATTTGATTGGCGAGGCATCGAGTGAATCGCTCGTCGCTGGAATCGTGCCGGCGAGCATCGCCCGCCGCCGCCCGATCGACATCCCCGCCGCGATCCCCGAGGCAGCGGCGCTGGAGGAGCTGCGGGGGATCGCCGCGCGAAACTGGATCCTCAAGAGCTTCCTCGGCCAGGGCTATCACGGTACGCACACGCCCGGCGTGATTCTGCGGAACATCCTCGAGAACCCCGCTTGGTACACCGCTTATACGCCCTACCAGGCCGAGATCAGCCAGGGGCGGATGGAGGCGCTGGTCAACTTCCAGACGATGGTCTGTGAGCTCTCCGGGATGCCGATCGCCAATGCCTCGCTCCTCGACGAGGCGACGGCCGCCGCCGAGGCGATGACCCTCGCCCGCCGCTCGGCGGCGAGCAAGAGCCCGGTATTCCTCGTCGACGCTCGTCTCCACCCGCAGTCGATCGAGGTCGTGCAGACGCGCGCGGAGCCGCTGGGCATCGAGGTGGTCGTCGGCGACGTTGCAACGCTCGTCGACAGCCACGACGCCTTCTTCGGGGCCCTCGCGCAATATCCCGCCACGGATGGCTCGATCGCCGACTTCCGCGGCCTGGCTGAGAAAGTCCACGCGAAGCACGCGCTCCTCTGCGTGGCGGCCGACATCCTCGCCCTCACCCTCCTGACCCCGCCGGGGGAATGGGGGGCCGACATCGTCTTCGGCTCGACGCAGCGCTTCGGCATGCCGATGGGCTGCGGCGGGCCGCATGCCGCCTTTTTTGCCTGCCGCGATGCCATCAAGCGATCGATGCCGGGGCGGCTCGTCGGCGTGAGCATCGATGCCCACGGCCATCCCGCCTACCGCCTCGCCCTCCAGACGCGCGAGCAGCACATCCGCCGCGAGAAGGCCACCTCCAACATCTGCACCGCGCAGGTCCTGCCGGCGGTGGTGGCGAGCATGTATGCGGTTTATCACGGGCCCGATGGCCTCGTGCGGATCGCCGAGCGCGTCGCCACCTTCACGGCAATCCTCGCCGCCGGTCTTGCAAAGCTCGGGGTTGCTGTCCGTCATCAAGGCGCCTTCGACACGCTCGCCCTGGAGACGGGGGAGCGGACGGCCGACTATGCCGCGCGGGCCCGCGCCGCCGGGATGAATCTTCGCACGCTCGACCCCGAGACGCTGGCCATCAGCCTCGACGAGACGACGACGCGCGACGATCTCGTGGCCCTTTGGATGGTGTTTGCCCGCGACGGGGAGGCGATTCCCGCGGTCGCTGACTTCGACGGCGCGATTGAGCCGCTCCTTCCGGCGGCGCTCGAGCGCACGAGCCCGTTCCTGACGCATCCGGTGTTCAACTCGCACCACGCCGAGACGGCGATGCTCCGCTACATCCGGAGTTTGAGCGACAAGGATCTGGCCCTCGACCGGAGCATGATCCCGCTCGGCAGCTGCACGATGAAGCTCAATGCCACGAGCGAGATGATCCCGATCACCTGGCCCGGCTTCGCCAACATCCATCCCTTCGCGCCGGCCGACCAGCTCGAGGGTTATTCCTTGCTCGACCGGCAGCTGCGGCAGTGGCTCTGCGAGGCGACCGGCTACGCCGGCATCTCCCTCCAGCCGAATGCCGGCAGCCAGGGGGAATATGCCGGGCTGCTTGTCATCCAAGCCTGGCAGCGGTCCCGTGGCCAGGGGCACCGGACGATCTGCCTCATCCCCTCCTCGGCCCACGGCACGAATCCCGCCAGCGCCCAAATGGCGGGGATGGAGGTGGTGGTGACCGGCTGCGACGCCCATGGCAACGTCGACATGGTCGAGCTGCGGGCCAAGTGCGAGCAGTATTCCGACCGGCTGTCGGCGGTGATGATCACCTACCCGAGCACGCATGGCGTGTTCGAGACCGAAGTCGGGGAGCTGTGTCGGCTCGTCCACGCCCATGGCGGGCGGGTGTACATCGACGGCGCCAACATGAACGCGCTGGTCGGCACGGCTTCGCCGGGGGAGTTTGGCGGCGACGTCAGCCACCTCAATCTCCACAAGACTTTTTGTATCCCGCACGGCGGCGGTGGGCCGGGGGTGGGGCCGGTGTGTGTCGTCGAGGATCTCATCCCCTTCCTCCCCGGGCATGCCAGGGGGGGGCGGCCGACGGGGGCCGTCGGCGCCGTCTCGGCAGCGCCGCTGGGCAATGCGGCGGTCCTGCCGATCAGCTGGATGTACTGCCGGATGATGGGAGGGGACGGCCTGCTGCGCGCGACGGAGGGGGCGATCCTTGCGGCCAACTACGTCAGCGCCCGGCTCCGCGATCACTTCCCCACGCTCTACACCAGCGCCAACGGCCGGGTGGCTCACGAGTGCATCCTCGATCTGCGGCCGCTCAAAGAGACCAGCGGCGTCACGGCCGAGGATGTCGCCAAGCGGCTCATCGACTACGGCTTCCATGCCCCCACGCTCAGCTTCCCGGTGCCGGGCACGCTCATGATCGAGCCGACGGAGAGCGAGCCGCTGGCCGAGCTCGACCGCTTCATCGACGCCATGATCGCGATCCGTGGTGAGATCCGAAAGATCGAGGCGGGGGAGTGGTCCCAAGACGACAACCCGCTCAAGGCCGCGCCGCACACGGCCGCGACGGTCGTGGCCACTGATTGGGAACATTCCTATTCGCGGGAGACAGCCGCCTTCCCGGTGCCGGCGCTGAAGCGGGCGAAATACTGGCCGCCGGTGGGGCGCGTCGACAACGTTCACGGCGACCGCAACCTGTTTTGCAGTTGCGTGCCGGTGTCGGCCTGGGCGGAGACGACGCAGGCCCCCTGATTGGCTGGGGTGACCGGACCAACGGTTTGCCTCGGCGATCGGCCACGAGCCGAGGACTCATCCGCCCTACTCCTTGTGCTCGATCATCCTCACGCGCCGGCGTCCGTGCCCGCCTCCTTCTTGCGCCCTTTCCGCGCCTCCCGGCTACGCGAGCGGATTCCAGACCTTCTCGAAGCCGAAGCTGCGGAAGTCGCGGATGTTGGCCGTGGCGAAGGAGCGGACGCCTGCGTGCCGCAAAGTGAGCGCTAGCCGGATGTCGTAGATGCGCCGCGCTGACTCGGTCTGGCGGGCCACCCCCCACACCTTGTCCATCAGGCCCGGGCCGGGATGGTCGAGCAGGAGCCAGGCGGGATTGCCGCGGAGGTTTTCGATCAGCGCCACGGCGGCGGCGGCGGAGAGCGGCTTGGCACAGATCGCCGCGTTTCGCAGGAGCGTGTAGACCTCCGTGAGCACCAGTTCACACAGAGCGAACGATTCATTCCCGACCATCGACTCGAGCCACCCCCGAGCTTTCCCGTGATCGGGGTGCGACGCCTCGAGGGCAGGGAAGAGGATGTTCGTGTCGCAGGCGATCATGCCGAGACCGCTCATGATCGTCGCTTCATCCGGGCGGCCGACGAACCGAGATTGGCCTCCTCGCGCCACGCCTCATCGGCAAATGGATCGATCCGCAGCCGGGTGTTGGCTGGGGGGCCGAGCGACCAGGCGCCGGCCCTCCCTGCCTGCGGCCGGCTGGCGAGGAGCAGCTCCGCCCCGCGGCGGAGCGTTTCCGCCAGCGACCACTCCTGGGCTGCGGCGAGTTGCTTGACGCGGCGGTAGAGCTCGTCGGGAATCTGGATCTGGGTCTTCACCATGGTTCACTCCCGCTTTTCAGGCCCAACTTGAGGCGCACGACCAATCGGCATCCATCAAAATGATATTCCATCACAATAGTGGAATATGAAGCTCGGTTCAAGCGAGTGTTGCAAGGGCCGGTCACCCTCATGGGGTTGCCTCGGCCGCACCGCCTCCTCGAACTGCCCATGGCTTGCCAGCGCCGCCCCCACCAGAAAATGCCCCTGGGGATTGCCGAACTGGAGGCCGATGCACTCGGCGGCCGCGTCGGCAACCCTGTTTGGAGCCAGACTGGGGCAAAAGATCTTTTTGTGAGAATCGGTCGCTGTAAGGTTTTGGCGTGGCGACGGCTCTTTACTCTAGGAGGAGTCTGTTTTCATCCGCCGCCGTCGCGAGGGTCTCCGGTATGGAGTCCATCGGCCGGGGGGTTGGGGCGGCGCTCGTCCGGTCAGTCTGACTGACGCCAAAGCATTTCCGTGGGCTTTGGCGGCACTGACCGATCAGGGAAGACGGTCGAGCGTCGGTCGTCTCTCCATCCCGTCGGTTTCAACTTCCGAAAGAGTTTCATGATGAAAAATGTTCCCCGCATGCTTCTCCTGGCGACCGCGCTGCTGGCCGTTCCCGGCAGTTCGTGGTGCCCAGGCAGTCAATCTCGTCTCCAATGGTAGCTTTGAGCAGACGAGCAGCGGCGCCGACAAAATGACCTACCTGAGTACGACTCTGACGGGGTGGTCACTGACGCCCATCAATCAGAATAACACTCAGTGGGGTATCGCTGGCACCTATAGTTTCGTGATGACGAGCCCGACTGCGACGGTCAATGCACCGATCGGCGGTAACTTTTCCATGGTAGCCGGGACCGACAGCCCGGACGGCGGCAATCTGTTCGCGGCCACCTCCCAGGTTGGATCCTCGGGTCAGCAGCAGCTCTCCCAGATGATCAACGGTTTGACTGCTGGGAATGTGTACACCCTCTCGTTTTACGAGGGGCTGGGACAGCGGACGGGGTACAGCGGAGCGACGAGCGGCTTCTGGGATGTGACGTTTGGCAACGACACCTACACCTCGCCGACCGTCAACAACCCCTCCGGTGGGTTTACCGGCTGGGAGCTGCGATCGACGACGTTCACGGCGAGCTCCGCGAGCCAGTTGCTGATGTTCGTCTTCAATGGCTCTCCCTCGGGGAGTTTTCCGGTAGGCGTCCTCGACGGCATCGTGCTGGGAGAACCGTTGCCGGTTCCGGAGATCGATCCGGCGTCGTTCGGCAGCGCTTTGGCGCTCGTGGTCGGGGCGCTTGGCATGCTCGAGCGGCGGGCCCGGAAGCTGCTGGTGGCTGCGGTCGCCTGATCCGGCGACGGAGTTTTCGTTGCAGACAATGCACCCGGGCCGGGCATCTCACGATGCCCGGCCCGGCTTTTTCCTGGTGAGGCCTCGAGGTGTCCTGCCAGCCAATCGGGTCAGCTTGGATGGCGGGCGTTTATCGCTCTTCGCCAGATTGGGTGGCTGACCCCTTTTCTGGCCCGGCGGCGATTCAGGCCATCACGGCGAACGTCGCCGCTGCTGCCCGCATCCGCCGCCGCTGCTCGAGCATTGCCACCGATCCGATCACGAGCGACATCGTGCTGGCGAGGCCATTCGGGTCGATCTCGGGGACCGGAGCCGTTGTCGCGCCGAAGGCGATATCCAAGGTGGGAAAACTGTTGGCGTTGGTGGAATAGTTCGCGGTGTTATTTTTGAAAGTGTCCAGCATCGTAAAGCCGTTGGTGACGGTGTAATTGGCGTTCGTTGTCCCGTTGGCGAATCCGGTGGTGCGCTGAAGTCCGATATTCTCAGTCGGCGCGTAGAGGATCAGAGCATAAGCGGTGTTCGATTGCAGCGAAAAAGCGCTGATGTTCGTCAGGTCTGCCGAGGTCAGATCCAAAGAGAAATTCGTCGACGTTGTCGTCGGCTTTGTGAAAGCCACCGTATCGACTGCGTACGCCGTCGTACCAGCAACCGCGCTGTAAGCGGTGGTGTTGGTGGTGTTGCGCAAAGCAATCGTGAGCGACGCCGAATTCGCTGTGACAGCGGAAGTGTTCAGCCCGAGATGAACCCAGTCGATGGCAAATGGGCCAGAGTTCCCCGTTGTGAAGGCGATGCCGAGGTTTTGGGTGTACGTGCCGTTGACGGCGGGCCAATTAGTGTTCGAATTCGCTGCGCTCGTCGGTGTGATGTAGGTGATCGTCTCACCCGTCGCGACCCCTTCGAACCACGATTAAGCCAACAACAGGGCCCCGACACTGGCGACGGCGACAGCGGCCCGGCGACGGGCGGCCTGCGAACGAGCGAGAGACTTCATGACTGGAAAACTCCATGGTGAGAAGGGAAGGGAAGGGGAGCGTTGCAGGAACCCGAGCCCTGCAAGCTACGGGAACCGTTTTGTTGGTCAAGCACCCCGGGTACAAAATTCGCGAAGAGGGGGTATATCCGGGCACCAACGTGGTCCGGGCGCGCCTATTCGCGCAAGACACAGTACGGAAAGCGCAAAGGGCTTGGCACAAGAGCGAGGCCGAAGGAGGAGGCCCCAGGAGAGTCGACAACCTCGTCACTTGCCGACGACAGCGGCAAAGTGGCCCAGCAGGGCCGGATGACCCCGCACGCCCGCCACTCGCATCGCGGCGGTCGAGATTGACGCGATCAGCCCCGTCGCCTTGGCCTTGACGGCAAACAGGTCAGAGCGGCCGAGGCTTGTCAGCGCGATCAGCAGCCCCTTTCTCGCAACGGCGATCAGCCGTGGTGCTGGCACCTTCTTTACAGCTGTCGACTCGCGCAGGTGCTTGTGCGGCGGTTGCCACTCGTCATCGGCGGTCGTGGTGCTCTCTTCGCAGGGCTTCGAGTCGACGCCGCAGCGGCGCCCAATACTGGCGGTCTGCCTCACGCTCCCGGTCCTCCTCCTCGCGGAGGAGCCGTGCCAGCGCCGCTTCGTCGCCAGTCAGCGCGGTCAGGAGCAGGGGCCGCTGCTCGGCGAGGCGACGGCAGCTGGCAGGGGCCTCGCGCGCCACCTCCTTCAAGTAGGCGGGCGTCCGCAATTCCCGGAGCCAGAAGTCGACCGCCGTATCCGACGCGGGCCGGCTGGTTTGGGTCCAGTGGGCCTCCACGAGCCGGGTGATCATCGGCCAGTCCTTGTCACGTTGCGTCTTCTTCGCCGTCACCAGGTCGGGCAGGGAGAGCACTTCGATCGTTTGTTCCCCCGTGTCGATCGTCGTCCGACGGTCCCACAGCGTCTCAAAGGGGGGCAACCCGCGCATCCGGCTCATCACGTCGAGCCGCATCCCCTCGACACCAGCCGCCCGGCAACGGAAATGGATGGCGAGCCCTTCGTCGAGAAACCGTTGCTCGAAGGGGGGCACCGCGATCGGATGGGCGTCGAGATCGAAGACCGCCGCACGGAGGCGGTCGAGATTGGCAGCATCGGAAACGATGACGAGATCGGTGTCGCGGCTAAACTCCGCCCCGCCGTACAACACGCAGGCCTGGCCGCCCATCAAGAGCGCCCGTACGCCATTCCGCTGGATCGAAGAAAGGACTTTGAGAATCGGGCTCGGGGTCAAGCGAACCTCCCAGCTTCAGGTAGGTCTCCCACAGCTTGCTGCTTTCCTCGAGCCGCTGCAACGGCGTGAGCGCATACCAAGCCGCCCACTCCCCGTCGTCGAAACGGGTGTCATCGGTCACCGCTGGTGAGTCGCTGTTGGTCGCCATGCGAATGACAACGATTCTAGCTTGCAAACGAGCAAGGGAGCCGGGAGAAGGCATCGTCCAGCGAATGGGGGCGGGACGAGTGGCGGGCGTTTATCGCTCTTCGCCAGATTTGGTGGCTGGCACCTTTTCTGGCCAGCAACAACGATCAGCCCGCCGTGCCCGCACCTTCTTTTCCGCTGTCGTCTCGCGCAGGTACTTGTGCGGCTGTGGCCGCTCGGGCGTCGTCTGCGACAGGCGTCCAAAGAGGCCGTTGTGATCGCCGTTCTTCGGCTTGAAGGCGGTCAACCAAGGCATCAAGCGTCCCCCCTGCCGAGGCCAACAGCGATTCGCGGACGGAGCGGATCTCATCGAGGATCGGATTCTTATTCATCGGCGCTCCCGAGAAATTCGGCCGGTGTACAAATCAGCAACTGCCCAAATCCACGATCGTCCAAGAGTCGGTAGATCCGGGGCAACTCCCGTGCATTGGCGATATGCGAGCAGTTCAGGGTCAACAGGAACTGTACCCCTGCGACGGCAGCAGCAGCAACGTGAAGAGCGTCGGCGGCAGCCTTGTGCGGCATGATCGATGCGGCCACGATCTCGCCGGCGAGTGCTCGCACCCTGTTGTCGATCGGCACAGTCAGGAGTGGGCGAAGCAGTCTGAGCCGCTCCTCGGCGGCCGACGGATCGCCAGCCGAGGCCTCATCGATGACGAGTTGCGACGTCACCAGGTCGAACTTCGGGCCGTGCTTGGCCCACCACTCGCGCGCCTGCTGCTGAAGCGCCGCCATCTGAATGTCAAAACTCGGCCGTGCAGTGGCGTGGCTGACGATCGACGTCTCGATGTAGACACTCTTCATCAATCGATCCCCGCTCTGTCTACCTGAAGGACTGGTCGCGTAGCCCCGTCAAGTGTCTAACTCACCGTCGGCTCGGTGCGGGCCTGATCAACGCTCTTTCGGAGTGGGCGATTCTTCCGCGGTGCCGTTCGCCTCCACCGGCACGATCTTCCCGAACATGTGGCCGCCGACGGCGTCGTGCTGCCAGGTGCCGGCGTAGAGGGGACCGTCGATGACGACGCGCGAGGAGAAGGTGCCGAGGCCAGGGATCGTGACCTTGTCGAGCGTGATCACCGGCGTCTTCCCCGCCCACTTCACCTCCACGGGCACTGGCACCGTGAGATCAACGCTGCCGTAACGGATCCGGGCCGAGACGATCCACAGATCGGCCTCGCCAACTTTTGCCACCGACGAGATCGTGTACTCATCGCGGATCGGATCCTTGTCGTCGTCGCCGGCGATCGTGAACCGGCCGACGAGTTTGACGTTTGTCATCGCCTTGGTGAACGCCGCAAACCGGGCGGCCTCGTCGTCGCCGTTGACGTCGGCTGCCGGGGTTTCCTGGGCAGGCGCGGCGGCGTCCTCGGCTCGGAGCCACGCAGCGGTGGCGAGCGTTGCCGCGACGACGAGGGCGAATGAAAGGGAGGGTCCTCGGCCAAGGCGAACTGTCATGGTGTTTCCCTCAATCAGAGCT
>Ga0209401_1001210_pt1 | contig 17195 bp, 13 predicted proteins | sample M_140807_MF_Meta_FD_187318 | JGI IMG/M metagenome (GOLD analysis project Ga0209401, IMG submission 187318) | Freshwater microbial communities from Lake Montjoie, Canada to study carbon cycling - M_140807_MF_MetaG (SPAdes) (version 2) | ecosystem: Environmental > Aquatic > Freshwater > Lake...
CTCTGCGATGACCACCTCCTTTCCCTGGCCCAGGCTGTTGAGCCTCCTGCTGGAGGGCCGGGATCTGGAGGCCGACCAGGCGGCCGATCTGATGCGCGGCTGGCTGGCCGGCTCCATCGAGCCGGCGCTCACCGGTGCTCTTTTGGCCGCGCTGCGCTGCAAGGGCGTGAGCGGTACGGAATTGGCCGCCCTGGCGGCGGTGCTGCGGGAGGCCTCCCCCGTTCCCGCCGCCCGGCCCAGCCTTCCCTTGGTGGATACCTGCGGGACCGGCGGCTCCGGACTCGATAGTTTCAATATCTCCACCGCCGTGGCTTTTACCGCCGCCGCCTGTGGCGCCCATGTGGCCAAGCACGGCAATCGCAGCGCCAGCGGACGGGTGGGATCGGCCGATGTGTTGGAGGCCCTGGGCCTGGATCTGGCCGCTCCGGCCGAGCGGGTGGTGGCGGCCCTGCCCCTGGCGGGGGTCACCTTCCTGTTTGCTCCGGGCTGGCATCCGGCCCTAGCGGGTCTGGCACCCCTGCGCCGCAGCCTGGGGGTGCGCACCGTGTTCAACCAGCTCGGGCCCCTGGTGAACCCCCTGCGGCCGGAGGCCCAGGTGCTGGGGGTGGCCCGTCCCGACCAATTGGAGCCGATGGCCGAAGCCCTGCGGATCTTGGGTCAGGGCCGGGCCGTGGTGGTGCATGGCCACGGCGGCCTCGATGAGGCCACCCTCGAGGGCGCCAATGAGTTGGTGTTGCTCGAGAACGGTGTTCTGCGCCGCCAGTGCCTCTCGGCGGCGGATCTGGGCTTGGAAGCGGCCCCGCTAGAGGCCGTGCTCGGCGGAGACCTAGCCACCAACCGGGCGATTCTCGAAGCGGTTCTGCAGGGCGGTGGAACTCGAGCCCAACGGGAGGTGGTGGCGCTGAACACCGCCCTGGTGCTGTGGGCCGCTGGCCTGGTGCCCAGGGTGGCGGAGGGGGTGGCTCCGGCCCTGGAGGCCCTTGCCGCCGGCGCTCCCTGGCTTCGGCTGGAGCGGCTGCGGGCTGCCCTGCAGTCCCCCGTTGGGGGATGATCGCCCCGGATCCAGTCCCTCGTACTCGCCTGTCCATTCCCGGCCATGGTCTCCAGCCCCTCCCCGGCCCCCACTGCTTCCAGCCTGGTTGGAGCCCACGCCGCCGCTGACCCGGCTGGCCGGGGCTCACCGCCACCCCCCCCCGGCGAGGCCCTGCTGGTGCTAGCCGATGGCACGGTGCTGCGGGGCCTGGCCTTCGCGGCCCGCGGCACGGTGATTGGCGAGGTGGTGTTCAACACCGGCATGACGGGATATCAGGAGGTGATGACCGATCCCAGCTACGCCGGGCAGCTGGTGACGTTCACCTACCCCGAGCTCGGCAACACCGGCGTGAATCCCGAGGATGAGGAGGCCGACCATCCCCACGTGCGGGGCGTGATTGTCCGCCAGCTGGCCCCGCTTCCCAGCAGCTGGCGTTGCCGCGAGGATCTCGAGTCCTGGCTCGGTCGCACGGGTGTGGTGGGCATCCGCGGGGTCGATACCCGTGCCCTGGTGCGCCACCTGCGGGAGGGAGGGGCCATGAATGGGGCGATCAGCAGTGATGGCACGTCACCGGCCACGCTCCTGGAGCAGGTGCGCAGCGCCCCGGTCATGGATGGCCTCAACCTCGCGGCCACCGTGTCCACCGCGGAGCCCTACGGCTGGAGCCAGCCCTGCCGTGCCGATTTCGACACCCGCATTCAACGCTCCCAGGAGCGCCCTTTCCGGGTCGTGGCGATTGATTTTGGGATCAAGCGGGCGATCTTGGAGCGATTGGTGGCCCACGGCTGCGCTGTGACCGTGCTGCCAGCCGATGCCACAGCCGATCAGGTGCTGGCACTGGAGCCCGAAGGGGTGTTTCTCTCGAATGGCCCTGGCGATCCGGCCGCCGTTGAGGGGGGAATCGCCCTCGCCCGCACGCTGCTCACCCATGCCGATCTTCCCCTGTTCGGCATCTGCCTTGGACACCAGATCCTGGGGCTGGCCCTCGGCGGCCGGACCTTCAAGCTCGGCTACGGGCACCGCGGCCTGAATCACCCCTGCGGTTCTCCAGGGTCGGTGGAGATCACCAGCCAGAACCATGGTTTCGCCCTGGATGCCGCCTCCTTGTCGGCCGATCGGGTGATCGTGACCCACCTGAATCTCAACGACCGCACCGTGGCGGCCCTGGCCCTGCGCGATCAGCCGGTGTTCGGAGTGCAGTACCACCCCGAGGCCAGTCCCGGCCCCCACGATGCCGACCATCATTTCGCCCGCTTTGCGGACTTGATGGCCCAGCGCCGCTGAGCTTTCGCCCACGTTCTGTTGCGGTTGTGGCATCGGCGGTTGCCCTCACTACACTTGCCGCGAATGCTTACGAGAGGCTTGGAGCGATCAACGATCTGCAGCGACTGACGGTCTCCCTGCGGGGCGGCTACGAACGCAGGCCCCAGTGTGTGCTGTTCCAATTCACAGGGCAGCTTGACGCCTATTCCGACAAACAGTTTTCGGAGTTCGTGACCGCGCAAATCCAGCGCGGCAGCCTGCCCCTGCTGATCGATCTCAGCCGGATCGACTTCCTCGATTCCTCCGGACTTGGGGCCCTCGTGCAGCTGGCCAAGCAGTGCAACGACGCTGCCCTGAAGTTTGTGGTGGTGGGCAATGCCCGCGTGGTGCAGACCGTGAAACTGGTGCGCCTGGAGGATTTCCTCCATTTGAAACCCGATTTGGAGAGTGCCCTTGGCCAGCTCGACGCCGCCTGAGGCGGCGTCCGCCGATCCCTCCGGAACGCCAACGTCAGGCGTGTGGCTGCCCGTGGAGCCGCCCTTGCCCAGCGGCGCCGATCTGGGTCCCCTGCAATTGGCCTGGCTCGGAGATGCGGTGTGGGAACTCCACCAGCGCCTGCTCCACTGCCGGCAGGCCACCCGCACCGCCAGCGCCCACCAGGCCGTTGTGGCCGCCGTGAGGGCCGAGGCACAAGTGGCGGCCCTGCAGCGCCTGGAGCCCCTGCTGGAGGAGCAGGAGCGGGATCTGGTGCGCCGTGGCCGCAACCGCGCCGGCCGCGGACCCCGCCGCTCGGAGGCTGGAATCTATGGGCAGGCCACGGGATTTGAGACGATGGTGGGATGGCTCTTTTTGCGGAACCCACGGCGGCTGGCCGAGCTCCTGGACCACCTCGCGAAGACCGATCCACCCAACCCGTCGCCCCGCACCCCATGAGCCAGTCCCCAGATCGCCGTCCCGGCAGCCGTCCCCAGGGCCGTTGGAACGGCCCCACCGACCGCGGTCCCCGTCGCGGTTCCGGGGGATCTCCCCCCAACCGACCCTTCAGCCGGCCGGGTGGCCGGCCGGTTCGCCCCGGTGCGCCGCGGCCGGAGCTTGGCCGTGACCGTGACCGCGAGGGAGGCCGCTTCGGTGCCGAGTCCGGCGCCGGCCGTCCCGAGCGTCCAGGCGTCGAGCGCCGGGCCTATGCCCCCCGCGACGGCCAGCGGTTCGAGCCCCGTCGTGATCGTTCCCCCTACGGCGGCAGGGATGGGGAAGGCAGCCGGGGAGCGGATGGCCGTCAGCCCGAGGGGCGCGGCCCGGTCGACCGACGACCCCGCCGCAATGACGCCCGTGCGCCTTTCCCGGCGCGGCGCGGGCCGGATCGCTTTGGCGCCGACCGCGGCGGCCCCCGTTTCCGCGATGGTCAGACTCAGCGGCGCGTTCCCTTCGGGTCTCCTTCCATCCGGCCTCCGGCACCAAGGGTTCTCCCCCGGGGATCTGGCGCGTTTGCCCCGCCACCCGGCGCCGATCGGGACCGCAGTGAGGCCGAGAGCTTCGCCGCCGCCGCCCCTTCCGATCTGATCTGGGGTCGCCACACCGCCCAGGCAGCCCTCGAGAGCGGCCGGCCGGTTCACCGCATCTGGTGCACTCCGGAGATGCGGTTCAGCCCCCGCTTCTTGCAGTTGCTGCGGGAGGCCAAGGCCTCCGGTGTGCTCGTGGAGGAGGTCACCTGGGCGCGGCTCGGCCAGATCAGCGGCGGTGCCGTGCACCAGGGCATCGTGCTCCAGCCCGCCGCCGTCGACACTCTGGATCTGGGCAGCCTGATCGAGGGCTGCCGCGGCATCGGGGAGGCGCCTTTGCTGTTGGCCGTGGATGGCCTCACCGATCCCCACAACCTGGGCGCGATCGTGCGTAGTGCCGAAGCCCTCGGCGCCCACGGCCTGGTTCTGCCCCAGCGCCGCAACGCCGGCCTCACCGGTTCGGTGGCCAAGGTGGCGGCCGGTGCCCTCGAACACCTGCCGATCGCCCGGGTGGTGAACCTCAACCGTTCCCTCGACACCCTCAAGCAGGAGGGCTACCGGGTGATCGGGTTGGCCGAAGAGGGCACCGTGAGCCTCGAAGAGGCTGATTTGGACGGTCCGCTGGTGATCGTCACCGGATCGGAGGGGGATGGGCTTTCCCTGCTGACCCGCCGCAATTGCGACCAACTCGTACGGATCCCGCTGCGCGGCGCCACCCCCAGCCTCAATGCCTCGGTGGCCACCGCCTTGCTGCTCTATGAGGTGGCCCGCCGCAGCTGGATGAAGGGGCTCAGCGGCACCTCCCCCGCGCCGCGTCTGGTGAGGCCCGCTCTCCCGACTCCCGCACCCCTCGAAGCACTTCCTGGCCCCCTGGACCCTGAGCCGGCCGACGCCTCTCTTCCTGCCCCCGAACTGCACGCCACGGCGACGGAGGACGGGTCAAGCCCCGCGGCGCCGGCCACTGAACCGCTGCTGGAACCAGATGCAGGCGAGGGGCCTCCGAGCGACGCCACCGCAGCTGTGGAGATCGGAGTCGGACCATCCACGGGCGGGGAATCCCTTGATGAGCCTTTGGCGGCTCACTCCTTTGGGGCTGATCAGGATCTGGAGGCGCCCCCGGTGGGAGTCGGGGAACCCGAAGCCACGGAGGGCACTCCCGCAGCCCTCTGGCATGCCGAGGTGTCTCCCGATCCGAGCAACTTCCAGGACGACATCCGCCTGTGACCCTGCTCGAGACTTGGGCCCCAGCGGGCTTCCCCCCCTCGCCGGTGCTCGGCTCCGCACCGGCGCTGGCGGCGTGGAGCTCGAGGTTCAGAATGGGAACGATCCCATCCCCTGGCCTATGAATCCGCTGCTCTGGCCCGTGCGAAGCGTTGCCAACGGGTTGGGCCTGGCGTGGTGGGCTCGCGTCCAGACCCAAGCACCGGATGCGGTCTATTGGTTCGGTCCCTTCGTGCGGCGTTCCACCCTGGAAGCGGCCCTTCAGCCCTTCCTCGCCGATCTCCGCTCCGAAGGGCCGGCCTCGATCGACCATCAGCTGCTGCGCACCCAGCGGGGTGAACCCCTCACCGAGGCGCCCGATCTCGGCTAAGTCCCTTCGGCCGCCGTCTACCTTCTGTCTCGGCGCGAACTGGACGGACGCGCCGGGTCTCCGGGCGCTGGCTGATAGCGTCGGGCCAGCTGGATCGATGGGTGGATGGGGATCGCCGAGTGGCGCGCGCAGCTGCGCCGGGGTGAGGTGTCCGCCCGGGAACTCATCGAGACCCACCTGAAGCGGATTGCGGCCGTTGAGCCCACCGTCCATGCCTACCTGGAGGTCACGGCAGAGCGGGCCCGCGCCGATGCCGATCGGATCGATGCCGCCCGGGCCGCCGGTGCAGAACTTCCACGCCTAGCCGGGATCCCCCTGGCGATCAAAGACAACCTCTGCACCCAGGGAATCCGCACCACCTGCTCCAGCCGCATGCTGGAGACCTTCGTGCCGCCCTATGAATCCACCGTGACCGGGCGCCTCTGGGAGTCCGGCGCCGTGTTGCTAGGCAAGACCAATCTCGATGAGTTCGCCATGGGCAGCTCGACCGAGACCTCCGCCTTCGGCCCGAGCCGCAACCCTTGGGATCCCGAGCGGGTGCCGGGCGGAAGCTCCGGAGGCAGTGCCGCCGCCGTGGCGGCGGGGGAATGCGTGGCGGCCCTCGGCTCGGACACCGGCGGCTCGATCCGCCAGCCGGCCAGCTTTTGCGGTGTGGTTGGTCTCAAACCCACCTACGGCCGCGTCAGCCGCTGGGGGCTGGTGGCCTTCGCCAGTTCCCTCGACCAGGTGGGTCCCTTCACCACCAGCGTGGCCGATGCCGCCGAGATCCTCCAGGCGATCGCCGGCCCCGACCCCCGCGATGCCACCTGCCTGAAGGTGCCGGTTCCCGACTACACCGCCGCCCTGGGCCAGCCGGTGAAGGGCCTGCGGGTGGGCCTGATTCGCGAATGCTTCGACCAACCGGGCCTGGATCCGGCCGTGAAGGCTTCGGTGCTGGCTGCCGCTGCCCGGCTGGAGGCCCTCGGTTGTGAGTTGGTGGATGTGAGCTGCCCCCGCTTCGACGACGGCATCGCGACCTACTACGTGATCGCCCCCTCGGAGGCCTCCGCCAACCTGGCCCGCTATGACGGCGTGAAGTACGGCTTCCGCTCCACCGCCCCAGAGGGTGGCGACAGCCTGGCCGGCATGACCGCCCGCAGCCGGGCCGAGGGCTTCGGGGCCGAGGTGCAGCGCCGCATTCTGATCGGCACCTATGCCCTTTCGGCGGGCTACGTGGATGCCTACTACCGCAAAGCCCAGCAGGTGCGCACCCTGATCCGCCGCGATTTCGACCGCGCCTTCGAGGCCGTGGATGTGCTGCTCACCCCCACCTCTCCCACCACCGCCTTCCGTTTCGGCGCCCACACCGACGACCCCCTGGCCATGTATCTGGCCGACCTGCTCACGATCCCCGCCAACCTGGCCGGCCTGCCGGCCCTGAGCCTGCCCTGCGGCTTCGATGGCCAGGGACTGCCGATTGGCCTTCAGCTGATCACCGGGGTCCTCCAGGAGGAGCGGCTGCTGCAGGTGGCCCACGCCTACGAGCAGGACGCCCGCGTGATGGAATCACGGCCCGCCGCGGCGCTGGTGGCCTGAGGATTCTCGTCCGGCAGCTCCCTGTCTGCTCCCATGGGGCTTGGCACCATATCTGGTGTGTTGGTTGCACCCTGGCGCTGGGGCCACACTGCCGCTTGCGTCCTCCCCTAGCCTGAGGCCATACGATCCCTGCGCCCTTGGCCTTCGTTCCCCTCCACAACCACAGCGACTACAGCCTGCTGGACGGGGCCAGCCAGTTGCCGCAGATGGTGGAGCGGGCCGTGGAGCTGGGCATGCCCGCCTTGGCCCTCACCGACCACGGTGTGATGTATGGCGCCATCGAGCTCCTGAAGCTCTGTGGCAAGGCCGGCATCAAGCCGATCATCGGCAACGAGATGTATGTGATCAACGGCTCGATTGAGGATCCCCAGCCCAAAAAAGAGCGTCGCTACCACCTGGTCGTGCTGGCCAAGAATGCGGTGGGTTACCGCAACCTGGTCAAGCTCACCAGCATCAGCCACCTGCGCGGCATGCGCGGTCGGGGCATCTTTGCGCGGGCCTGCATCGATAAGCAGCTGCTGCGTCAGTACAGCGAAGGGCTGATCATCGCCACCGCCTGCCTTGGCGGCGAGATTCCGCAGGCCATCCTCAAGGGGCGTCCGGATGTGGCCCGCACGGTGGCCGCTTGGTACCAGGAGGTGTTCGGCGACGATTTTTACCTGGAGATCCAGGACCATGGCGGCATCGAGGACCGCATCGTGAACGTGGAGATGGCCCGGATCGGCGCTGAACTCGGCATTCCCTTAGTGGCCACCAACGATGCCCATTACTTGAGTGTGGGCGATGTGGAGGCCCATGACGCCCTGCTCTGCGTGTTGACCGGCAAGCTGATCAGCGACGAGAAGCGGTTGCGTTACACCGGCACCGAATACATCCGCAGTGAAGTGGAGATGCTGGCGCTGTTTGCCGATCACCTGGAGCCCGAGGTGGTGGCCGAGGCGGTGGCCAACACGGCCCGGGTGGCCGAGAAGGTGGAGGACTACGACATCCTCGGCCGCTACCAGATGCCACGTTTTCCGATTCCGGAGGGGCATACGGCGGTGAGCTACCTGGCTGAGGTGGCTCGCGATGGTCTGCGTCAGCGCCTGGGCCTGAGCGCCAGTGAGGTCTTCGATCCGGCCTATGGCGAGCGGCTGGACTTCGAGTTGCAGGTGATGGAGCAGATGGGCTTTCCCACCTATTTCTTGGTGGTGTGGGACTACATCCGCTTCGCCCGCGACAACGGTATCCCCGTGGGGCCGGGCCGCGGCTCGGCGGCGGGTTCTGTGGTGGCCTGGGCTCTGGGCATCACCAACATCGATCCGGTGGAGCATGGCCTGCTGTTTGAGCGCTTCTTGAATCCGGAACGCAAATCGATGCCGGATATTGATACGGATTTCTGCATTGAGCGCCGTGGTGAGGTGATCGATTACGTCACCCAGCGCTACGGCGAGGACAAGGTGGCCCAGATCATCACCTTCAACCGCATGACCTCCAAGGCGGTGCTCAAGGATGTGGCCCGCGTGCTCGACATCCCCTACGGAGAGGCCGACCGCCTCGCCAAGCTGATCCCGGTGGCCCGTGGCAAGCCCGCAAAGCTGAAGGAGATGATTGGCGCCGAATCACCGAATCCGGAGTTCCGTCAGAAATACGAGGGCGATCCCAAGGTGAAGCACTGGGTGGATTTGGCGATGCGCATTGAAGGCACCAACAAGACCTTTGGTGTGCATGCCGCCGGCGTGGTGATTGCCGCCGATCCCCTCGACGAGTTGGTGCCGCTACAGCGCAACAACGACGGTCAGGTGATCACCCAGTACTTCATGGAGGACGTGGAGTCGATGGGGTTGCTGAAGATGGATTTCCTGGGCCTCAAGAACCTCACGATGATCCAGAAGACCCTCGATCTGGTGGAGCAGAGCAGCGGCGTGCGGGTGGATCCCGATGCCCTGCCTTCCGGGGATGAGGGCACCTATGCCCTGCTGGCGCGGGGAGATCTCGAGGGCATCTTCCAGCTCGAATCGAGTGGCATGCGCCAAATCGTGCGCGACCTTAAACCCTCGTCGCTGGAGGACATCTCCTCGATCCTCGCCCTCTATCGCCCCGGCCCTCTCGATGCGGGATTGATCCCCAAATTCATCAACCGCAAGCATGGCCGTGAGCGGATCGATGTGGCCCACGCCAAGCTTGAACCGATCCTCAAGGAGACCTACGGGATCATGGTCTATCAGGAGCAGATCATGAAGATCGCCCAGGATCTGGCTGGCTATTCCCTCGGCGAAGCCGACCTGCTGCGGCGGGCGATGGGCAAGAAGAAGAAGAGCGAGATGGAGAAGCACCAAAGCCTGTTCGTGCAGGGGGCCACCGAACGGGGGGTGGAGGCCAAGGTGGCCGAGGGGCTGTTCGAGCAGATGGTTCTCTTCGCCGAGTACTGCTTCAACAAAAGCCATTCCACCGCCTACGGAGCCGTCACCTATCAAACCGCCTACCTGAAGGCCCATTACCCGGTGGCCTACATGGCCGCCTTGCTCACGGTGAATGCGGGCGCCAGTGACAAGGTGCAGCGCTACATCGCCAACTGCAACGCCATGGGCATCGAGGTGATGCCGCCCGATGTGAATGCATCCGGCATCGACTTCACCCCCGTGGGCGAGCGCATCCTCTTTGGCCTCTCGGCGGTGCGCAACCTTGGTGATGGGGCGATCCGCTCCCTGATCGACAGCCGCCGCAGCGACGGGTCCTTCCAGTCGCTGGCGGACCTGTGCGACCGCCTCAGCGGCCAGCAGCTCAACCGCCGCGCGATTGAATCGCTGATCCACTGCGGTGCCCTCGATGCCCTTGATCCCAGTGCCAACCGGGCCCAGCTGATGGCCGACCTGGACCTGATCCTCGACTGGGCTTCCTCACGGGCCAAGGACAGGGCCAGCGGCCAGGGCAACCTCTTCGATCTCTTCGCGGCCCCCGCCGCCGATTCCGGTCCGGCCCCCGCCGATCTCTCCACCGCGCCGAAGGCCGCTCCGGTGGCCGATTACCCAGCGCGGGAGAAGCTCAAGCTCGAGAAGGAGCTCCTGGGCTTCTATATCTCCGACCACCCCTTGCGCCAATTGGGCAGCCAGGTGAACCTGTTGGCCCCGATCGGCCTGGCCAGCCTGGAGGAGCAGGCTGACAAGGCCAAGGTGAGCGTCGTGGCGATGGTGGCCGAGTTGCGCCAGGTGAACACCCGCAAGGGCGACCGGATGGCCGTTTTGCAGCTCGAGGACCTCACCGGCACCTCAGAGGCGGTGGTGTTCCCCAAGGCCTATGCCAGGCTCGCTGACCATCTGATGCTGGATGCCCGCCTGCTGGTGTGGGCTTCGGTGGACCGGCGCGATGAGCGGGTCCAGCTGATCGTGGACGACTGCCGCAGCATTGAGGACCTGCGCCTTCTGGTGGTGGAGCTTCCCGCCGACCAGGCCGGCGACATCACCATTCAGCACCGCCTGCGGGAATGCCTGCAGGCCCACCGACCCGGCCAGGAGGAGGTGGGCGTGCGGGTGCCGGTGGTTGCCCGCGTTCTCGACGCCCAGCTCAGCCGTTACGTTCGCCTGGGTCCCCAGTTCTGTGTCGCCGATGGGGAGTCGGCCGTGGCCACCCTGACCTCGGCCAGTTTCAAGGTGAGCCTCTGCTCGCCGCTGGGGGCCGGCTGAAGCTCCCAGCACCAGTCGATCGCAGGTTCATTGATGCGGAGCACCCCGATCCACCTGTCGCTAGAGAAGCAACCGAGCCTTCTGCCTTGATGCAGGCATAGAAATCCAAGCCGAATGGCTCGGCGGGCTTCAGGGTCGCTGCTGGCCCTGCGCCCTTGGCGACCTGCTCAAGTTTGGCAATGAGAGGGTGCTCAGGTTCAAACGTTGCTCAACCCCGGGAATCGCCGGGGCCAGCCTGGCGCATGCTTCGGATCGATTCCCGCAGCCGGCCCACGTTCAAGCGGATCTGCTCACTGCCCAGAAGGCTGCCGGGCTTGTCCTCCCAACTGGAGGAGAAGACTCCATAGCTGAGGCCAACCAGCCCCAACAGGAAACAGCCACCCGAGGCCACCAGGGTGGCAGAAGGGGGGATGTCCAGGATGTCGCGACTGACAAGCAGATAGCTGGCCACGAAGACGCCCATACCCATCAGGGTGGGAAATCCGCTGGCGATCGCGCTCCTCCTTGCCATCCGATTAGCAACGGAATCGGGGATGGCCCGCTGGCTACTCCTGCGCTTGCCGCTTGGGTGGGCCGCGCTGGATTTGCCCCCGCTCTTGGACTCGAGTGACTCTTGGGCTGGGGTGGGAGTTACGCCTGGTGGATCACCAACTTGAAATCCGTTTGAGCCCGCATCTCTGCTGGCTCCGGCCCTGGCGTCTGTGCCGGTTGTGCGTTTCTTGTCGCCTCCGCCGGAACGGGCCCCCGCCTTACGGGAGCCTTCATCCTTCGAATCCCTCCTGGGGGCCATTGGTTGGGATGCCGGAAGGGGTCAGCCGCGGATGCCGAGCTTCACGATCAGCGACGCATAGCGCTGTTCGCTCTGGGCACGCAGATAGCCGAGTAGGCGCTTGCGCCTGCCGATCATCTTGAGCAGGCCCTGGCGGGAGGAGAAATCGTGGATGTTCTTCTGCAGGTGCCCGCTGAGCTGCTGAATGCGTTCACTCAACATCGCCACCTGCACTTCCACTGAGCCGGTGTCAGTTCCGTGGGTTTGGTGACCGTTGATTAGTTCTTGCTTCTTGGTGGTGGTGAGCGGCATGGGCGGGTGCGGGCCCCAGTTGGTCCAAACCAACACCTTACCTGGCGGAGTCCCCCTTTCTGGGTGAAGGCTCCGATATCCGACTTGCTTGCCGCCCTCGGCCGAGCTGGGGCCGTTGATCAGGCCGCGGATTGCGACAGCCAGCGGAGGCAGTCGCGAATCCAGCTGTCCACAGGGGCATCGCCAGCCAGGCCCGTAGCGGCCACGGCCCGCAGGGCCCGATGGATCTCCAGGGCCTCGTAGCCCAGTGCCGCCAGGGTGATGCCCACCTCGTCGGCGCTATGGGCATCGGGCAAGGCCTCCCCCGGGAGGTCATCCCCATCGCTGCCGGCGTCGGCCCCATCCACCAGGGCCACGAAGCGTTCCTTGAACCGCTGGCGCAATTCCACCGCTAGGCGTTCGGCGGTGCGCTTCCCCACGCCAGGCGCCTGGCAGAGACGGCGCAGATCACTGCGCACCACCGCACTCACCAGTTCCCGGGGTTCGAGGGCCGCAAGCAGCCCAAGGGCCGCCTGCGGCCCCACCCCGCTCACACCGAGCAGCTCACGGAACAGATCCCGCTCGATCCGGTCGGTGAAACCAAAGAGGGTCCAGCCGTCGTCGCGGATGCTTTGGTGAACGTGGAGGCTGAGCTCCGCCCCTGCTTCGGGCAAGTGCTGCCAGTGCCGCTGGCTCAGTTGCAGCTCGTAGCCCACCCCGTGGCAGACCAGCAGGATTCCGTAGCGGCCGGCCTGCTGCCAGGTTTCCGAGAGTCGCCCCTGCAGCCAGCCGATCATGGAGATCCGAGCGAACGCCCCCATGCTGCCTCCCCCGTCGCCCCCCAGCCGCACCGGTGGCCCGATGTCCCCTGCCCTGGGACTTGGGACCCTCCGGCGGTTGGCCGTTGGGCTGTTGCTGTTGCTCTTGCCCCTGGCCCTCGTTGCCTGCGGTGGCCCTGGCCAACCGCCGCGGTCGGTGCTGCTGGATGCCCTTGCCCTGCAGATCCAGCTCACCCAGGGCTCCATCGCCCGGGCCCTGGAACTGGAGACCCCTGGGCTGCCCCAGGTCAGCCGGGTACGGGTTGAGGACCAGCAGGCCATGCCGATCGGGGATGCCCGCGGCTTGCGGCTGGCCGGACGTTTTGACTGGCGCCTGGCCGACGATCCGATCCGGGTCGACAGCCCCTTTGAGCTGTACTTGGCCAGGGGTGAGCGCGGCCAGAGCTGGCGGTTGGCCCGGCCAGGCTCCCCGACACCCCTGGATCCTTCAGCGGCGGATAGCCCTTCCGCGAACCAGGGCGCTAACGCCGCCGCCGCGTCGAGCCAGTCTTGGACCACCTACCCCCTTCCCCTCCCCGGTCAGCGCGAACGGGGTTGACTCCAGCTGAGCGATGCTTCAGCCGTGGTTAGCCGCCGCAGCAGCAGCCGGCTCGTCCTGTTCACCCAGGTTGAGCCACCGGGCAAGGGGGCCGATGCTGAGGCCTTGAAGCAGCAAATTGAGCACCACCACGCAGAACACGATCACCTCGGCGTTGTTGACCAGGGCCGGCACCAGGGTCGTATCAATGCCCCGCACGTAGGGAATCGCTTCCACCACGGTGAAGCTGAGGGCGAGGGGCACGGCACCGCGCAATCCGCACCAGGAAATCAGTAGGGATTCCCTGAGGCTGAAGGGAGAAAGCCACTGAAAGGCCAGCACACTCAGGGGCCGTGCAATCACCATCATTCCGAGGGCGATCACGATGCCTTCCGGAAGCGAGCCAAGCATCTTGGCAGGGTTCATCTCTATGCCGAAAATCAGGAAGATGGTGATCTCGGTCATGGTGTTGAAGGGCAGCAGCGTTTCCACCAACGTTTCGTCATTGATGCGGCTGTTGTGATACACGTGATTGCTCATGAACAGCCCCGTCACGTAGGCGGAGATGAAGCCCGAGCCCCCCAGGGTTTCGGCCACCCCATAGGAGAGCAGGGCAATCGCCACACCGAGGATCAAGAGCTGGTGACTGTGATCCACGAACTTCTCAAGGCTGAATCGGGCCAGATAACCGAGGATCACGCCAATAATCAGACCGGAACCGATCTTCTGGAGAAACAGCTTCATCTGTTCCATCAGCACCAGTTCTCCTCCACCGGAGTGCCCCACCGTAAACAGTCCGACGGCGCAACCAAGAACAAGAATGGCGGCTGGATCGTTCACCGAGGACTCGAATTCCAGCAGGGATTGCAGGCGTTTTGGTAGGGGTTTTGCCATGCCGCCCAGGACGCTGATCGTGGCTCCCGCGTCAGTGGATCCCAGGCAGGCGGCGATCAACAACGCCACGGCGAACGGCATCTGGTTGAAGCCCAGTTCGATGCCGTCGGCCGTGGGGGATGAAACAAAGCTGATGATCACACCGAGCAGCAGGGTGGAGATCAGCACACCTCCCACGGCCAGGGTGAGGCCATACTCGAGAAAGCCACGGATCGAGCGAAGTTCCGTGCGCAGCCCGGCATAGAACAACAGCATCGAAAGGCTCAGGGTGTGCAGCCACTCGATCGTGTCGTGGCTGATCATCGGGCTTTTGGTGTTGATCATCAGGCCCAACAGCATCACGCCGAGAATGGCCGGGATGCCGGCACGGAGCGCGAAGCGGCTGATCGCCAGGGTGCCCAGGAAGAGACCCCCCACCACCGTGGTGACCAGCGGAAGTGGTAGTCCATCCCGGAAGGTGGGGGGGGCCAGCAGTTGTTCGGCACCTCCAGCGGCAACGCCCGCTTGAACCGTTCCTGTCAGGGCCAGGAAGCACTCCATCCCATGGGCTATGGACAAAACCTGTACCGCCATTGCCATTCGTGGCCAGTGTATGGCTGGTGGCTCAGTCCTCCATTTCGAGAGACGGTCCTTGCCGCAGCCGCCTTCCGGCTGAGCCGGGGATGCTGCGATTCCCTCCCTGGCCCACCAGGATGCTCGCCAGGATCAGCCCGGCCCCCGCCAGGGTGCGAGCCCCAATCCCTTCATCGAACACCAGCCAGCCCCACAGGGAGGCGAAGGCCACTTGGGCGTAGCTGATCGTGGTGGCTTTCGCCGCCGGCAGGTGCACCAGGCCGTGGGTGAGGCCGATCTGGCCGAGTTGGGTAAACAGGCCCACCCCCAGTAACCAGCCGATTTCCGGGAGGGTGGGAACGGTGGGTTCGAGCGCCACGAGGGGCAGGCTGAGTGGAATGGAGATCAGGGGGAACCAAAGCACGATCACCTGGGGATGCTCACTGCGACCCAGTTCGCGCACGCTCACGTAGGCCACCGCAGTGAGCAGGGCACCGGCCACCGCCCAGGCCACACCCTCTAGTTGAAGGGAGTTGCTGGGGTCTCCGGCGCCCAGAGGGTTGACCATCACCATCACCCCGAACCAGCCCAGCGCCATCGCCAGGGCGATCCGGCCTCCGGGCCGTTCTCCGAGCCAGGCCCAGGCCAGCAGGGCGGTGACCGTGGGGTAGAGGTACTGCAGCACCGTGGCGTCAGCCAACGGCAACCGCATCACCCCCAGATAGACGCAGAAGAGGGCGGCTGTTCCCACCGCCCCTCGCAGGGCGAGTAGTCCGCGCCGCTGGCCCAGGGGATCGAGGCCGGCCCGGCGCACCAGCCAGCCGCTGAGCACCACGCTCACCAGGGCCCGGCCCAGCACCACCTCCGCCACCGGCAGTCGCCCGTGGAGCTGCTTCACGCACACCGTCATCAGGCTGAAGCAGAAGGCCCCCGCCAGCAGTGCCAGAACCGACCCTTGCGAGTGGCCCCATCCCTGGTGTGATGGACCACAATGCGAGAACCTCTGCCTCCATCCCTGGGGTAAGCGCTGGCTGCTTGCGCTGCGATCGCTCGCTCCGACCTCTGCCGTTTCCACCCCACCTTCCACGGCAGCGCCGCCCCCACTCCTTCGCCACGCCAGCTTCCCAGGTCACGCCTGCGCTGCCTGCCGCGCCCATCCCCTGGGCTTTCCCACCCCAACCTCCAACCCCTGCCTTCCTTGGCCAGCCCCCGTCTCCACCCCCGCACGATCGAGGCCGTCAAAGAGCGGGCCGACATCGTTGACGTGGTGGGTGAGCACGTGGTGCTCAAGAAAAAGGGCAGGGAGTTCGTGGGGATCTGCCCTTTCCACGACGACACATCGCCGTCGATGACGGTGTCGCCGGCCAAGCAGTTCTATTACTGCTTCTCCTGCGGCGCTGGCGGCAACGCGATCAAGTTCCTGATGGAACTGCAGCGCGGCAGCTTCACCGATGTGGTGCTGGAGCTGGCCCGCAAATACCAGCTGCCGGTGGAAACCCTGGAGGGTCCCCAGCAGGAGCGGCTGCGTCAGCAACTCTCGCGGCGCGAGAAGCTCCATCGTGTGCTCACCCTGGCGGCGGGCTGGTTCCAGGCCCAGCTCCGCTCACCGGAGGGGGCTGCTGCCCTGGCCTACCTGCGGGAGGGCCGCGGGCTCAGCGAGGCCACCCTGGAATCCTTCCAGCTCGGCTATGCGCCGGAGAGCTGGGATGGCTTGCTGCGCCACCTCCAGCAGGTGGAGCGGCTGGAGCCGGAGCTGCTCGAGGCTGCCGGCCTTGTGGTGCCCCGTAAGGGAGGCAACGGCCACTACGACCGCTTCCGGCAGCGGGTGATGGTGCCAATCCGCGACCGGCAGGGCCGGGTGATCGGCTTTGGCGGCCGCAGCCTCGATGGGGCCGAGCCCAAGTACCTCAACTCCCCGGAGACGGAGGTGTTTGAGAAGGGGCGGCATCTCTTCGGCCTCGACCGGGCCGCCGACCCGATTCGCCGGGCCGACCAGGCGGTGGTGGTGGAGGGTTATTTCGATGTGATCGCCCTTCACGCCGCCGGCATCACCCATGCGGTGGCAGCCCTGGGAACGGCCCTGAGCCGCCAGCAGATCACCCAGCTGTGCCGTTGCTCCGACGGCAAACGGCTGGTGCTCAACTTCGACAGTGATGGCGCCGGTGTACGTGCCGCCCAGCGGGCCATTGGCGAGGCGGAGCAGTTGGCTCTGCAGGGCCAGCTCGAGCTGCGCGTGCTGCACCTCCCGGCCGGCAAGGATCCCGACGACTATCTCAAGGACCACGGCCCGGGCGATTACCGGGCCCTGCTTGAGGCAGCCCCGCTCTGGCTCGACTGGCAGATCGAACAGGTACTCGCCGGCCGGGACCTGGCCCGTGCTGACCAGTTCCAGCAGGCGGTCACGGCCCTGGTTGAACTGCTGGGCAAGCTTCCCCAGTCGGCGGTACGCAGCCACTACCTGCAGAAGGTGGCCGAGCGCCTCTCTGGCGGCCAGGCTCGCCTCACCTTGCAGCTGGAGGACGACCTGCGTCAGCAGGTGAAGGGCCAGCGCTGGCACGGCCGCTCGTCGCGCTGGGAGCAGCCGGGTGAGGCGGGGGTGAGGGAGCGGGCCGAGGCCGAGGTGCTGCGTCTTTACCTCCATTGCCCCACCTGGCGCTCCCGGATCCGGGCCGATCTGCGGCGGCTCGATCTTGAGGATTTCGCCCTGCAG
>Ga0209401_1001216_pt1 | contig 17158 bp, 18 predicted proteins | sample M_140807_MF_Meta_FD_187318 | JGI IMG/M metagenome (GOLD analysis project Ga0209401, IMG submission 187318) | Freshwater microbial communities from Lake Montjoie, Canada to study carbon cycling - M_140807_MF_MetaG (SPAdes) (version 2) | ecosystem: Environmental > Aquatic > Freshwater > Lake...
TTTAGTTATATTTGTCTTCTTCAAATACAAATTACGAATTGTTTCCATAAATTTATTTAAATTATCCATATTATCGTCAAGATCATTAAATTTTCCTTCTCCTAATGTACTTGATAATTGATGTATCATAATAAATGAATTTTTTGTCATAAATCTTTTTTTACCAACAACAGATATCAATGAACCTGCACTAGCAACATATCCATCCACATAAGTATTTACAGGTGTCTCAAGATTATTTATTAGATCAATTGTATAAAATGTATCCATTAAAGAACCACCTTCACTTTGAATATGTAAATTAATTGGAGGAGGATTTGTATTAAAATTTATCATAAATTTTTTTGATTCATTATCTAAGGATAGAAGAACATCATTTAATTCCTTACAAGACTGACTTGTTATTTGTCCATAAAAATAAATATCATTATTTATAATTCTAATAGAACTTGAATATTGGTTTATATAAGGATTTTCTAATTGGATAAAATTATTATTTGTTGGTAGATAATTATTATTTAAAGATGTTGATAATAGAACAGAAGCAGTAAGTTTTTTTATGTCAAAAGAGTTGACACAAACTAACTGATAAATAATCAAAATTAGTTTTTTTAACATATATAAAATATTAAAAATTTTTTTTTAAATATAATTATCATATCTATTTGTCAAAAATTTTTTTAATTCCATTTTTATCAATATTTCCAGAAGTATTTGCAAATTTATAATCAGGAATTTTTGTTTTACCAGATCCATCAGGATCATATGTAAATAATAATTTAGAACCTTGAGCTTTACGTTTTAATAATCCTAATCTGAATTCTCTACCTTGATCAATTGTTTCACCAGAACATCTTATAACAAATTCTTTATATGGGCTTGAATCCATTACTGTAAGTGATTTAGATTCCAAATAGTCTTTTCTTACTTTAAGTAGTTTAGACATAATAGTTTCTATTTGTTTATATTTATCTGATCTAGAAGTATACCAATAATGTCTTTCAACAAGTAAATGTTGGAAAAAAACCATAAAAGTACCAAGTTTAATAGCATTAGATTCAGATTTTTTAGGGGTTCCTCCAGATTTAATTAATTTATTTGATTTTTTAGATTTAACTTTAAAATATCCACCTAGTTGAATAGATTGAATTGATTGTAAAGAATCTTCTAAATATAAAATATTATATGGGATACATTTGTGGTTAGAACCAAATATTTTAAGTAGAGGAATACCATCAAGTAAAATCTCCACATGTTCATCCCAGAATTGAAAGTATGGTTTGTATAAATTAATAACAATATCAGAAAATTTTGACTCTAAAATTTCTTTTAAAATCTGATGAACCAACTTTATATCATTTGAAAAATTTGTTGAAATCACTTCAAGATTAGTTGTATCTAGTTTTGTTGATCTTGTTAAATAATACTGGGTTGCAATAGATCCAACAAATATTACTGTATGAAGACTAGCAAGTTTTTCAAATAATTTGTCTTTAATTTGATTATGTTTAGTATCTTGTTTTGGTAAACTAACATTTGCTAACTCTAGTGGATAGTGTTTGAGTAATACATTAGCTCTAAAAAAAGTTTTGTCTTTTAATCTCCAATAGGATGTAATTGGATCATTATATTGTCTTAAAATATCAACTAAAATCCATGTAGGATGAGCATAATTTATACCGTCAATTGTAGACACAGGCATATTTAAGAATATATTAGAAGGCATATAAGAAACATCACAGTATTGTTCAAAATTAACAAATAGAGTATATGTTTCTGAATGCATTGCTTGTCTAACTTGAACATATTTAAACTTTTTTTCATGTAAAATATATGCTAGTTCCATTATATCTTCAATTGGTTTTGGAGAGTAGAACTCGATATCTTTACAGTCATTTGGTTTATAAATTGCATCTGATTTTGATTTTTGTATAATTAAAGTATTATACGCAGTTCCACCATATACAATTCTTTTTTTCTTTGAAATATAATCATTTATAATTTCTTTAATTTGTAAACATTCGTCAAATGTAGGTTCCAAAGTTTTTTTTTTAATTTCAATTGATTCATCCACAATTTGATCTAATTTATCAGTAATAGCTTGAATATCAATATCTCTATATAATTCCATCTTGTATATAATATATAAATATAATAAATTTTCTACTGAAATACAAGATAATTATTGTAGTTGTTCCAAATATAGAATAATTTATACTAGATCAAAATATAATATTAATGAAAAATAAATAAAACAAATTTATATCTTGAGAATATCCAGATTTGGCAAAGGTCTAATCTCAAGGTTATAATACTTTTCAAGTATTACAATATCTTTGGGTTTCGAGTTGTTAGCCTCAATCACAAAGTTAACTGCTACTCCAGTACGTCCATATCTACCACATCTTCCAACTCGGTGAATATAATTCTCCAATGATGGCGGAAGATCGTAGTTAAAGACAACAGACACACTCTGTACATCGATACCTCTGGCAATTAGATCAGTAGCAACGAGAACACGAATAATGCCCTTTCTAAAGTCATCCATAATTTTATCACGCTCCTCCATAGAGAGTTTTGCGTGAATATAACCGACAGAAAAACCTTGTTCTTTCATCAAATTATAAATATGTTCTGCTTTTACAGCAGTATTTGCAAATATAATTGATGTTCCAATTGAGGTACTTCCATAAATATCTAATAGACAGGCAGATTTGTCTTCTTCACGTGTTAAACCCACATAGTACTGTTTGATTGAAGTAATATTAACTTCATCCTTCTTCACAAGAATCTGAATAGGATTTTGTAGAATTTGTCTACAAATTTCTAGAACAGGATCTGTTATAGTAGCCGAAACAATAATCTTTTGACAATACTCAATAGTTGGAATATTTGAAAAGGTTTGGGCAATTGTTTCCTGAAAATCATTCTTGGGAGATAGAAGTTCATCTGCCTCATCCATTATAAAGAGTCTAGTAAAACTTGCATCAATCTTTTTAATTACCCTTGTAGGACTAATTCTTACACCTCTTTCATTTGTAAGAATATCTAAAAGTCTACCAGGAGTCGCCACAATAATTTGTTCTTCTCCTTCTCGAGCATTTCCAAATGTAATGTAACTTTCAGACTTGATATTGATTCCTTCGCGATTAAAAGCAGTTCCCTCCTTCTTGGTCTTGTTACCAACACCACGATGGAGTGCAATAGAAACACCAGCAAAATCACCAATTGAACAAATTACCTTAAAAGTTTGAGAGGCAAGTTCTCTAGTTGGTGATACAATTATTGCTTGTAATTTCTTAATAGTTTTATCAATGCAGTTTAGTGCAACTGCTGAAAAGTAAAGAGTTTTACCGGATCCAGCACGTGCAGCAAGAATAACATCTCTTAGAATACCAGTTTTAGGATGTGGGAGAGCTGATGGGATAGTTTGTTGGGATGGAGCAGGTTGCTCAAAACCAGCAGCAAACAATCCTCTTAAAATTTCTTCTTTAATTCCCATATTCTCAAAACGAGTTGATGTTACAATTTCATCATTTGATGTAACTGCATTTGTTTCTGTAGATTCTGAACCTCCACCAGCTTTTAGTTCTGGTTCGGGTTCTGGTTTATAATGATTATCTTGGTTATCCCAATCTTCATCATTAGCAAAAAATTTTGATCCATTATTCATTGTAGGAATTGTGTTTGGAGTCATATTTGATGAATTAATTGTATTTGTTGGTTCATCATCCCAACTTGTTTTATCACTTTTAAGATCATCATGTTTTCTTGACATATTTATATACTATTCGATATAACAATTATATGCATAGGATAGGAAATTCAATTTTTTACATAATGATTTACCATTTACTATTTACTATTTACTATTTACTATTTACCATTTACCATTTACCATTTACCATTCAGTACCATTGGTACTGTCCTGATTACCTCCGAACATAGAAGAGTTCATCTTACGATACGCATCTTCGTCACTTTCATCTTCACCTTCATCTAAAGATAAATTATCATTATAATCGTAATCATCGTCGCTACAATCTTCCTCTTCATCATAGTCATCTACAAATTGTACCTTAACCGTTTTTTTCACTTTGGCAAACAGAGGTGGGATATTTTGACGTGGTACAACTGGTGCAGCCTTAAATGGATCTTTAATTATCTCTCGCTTCTGAGGATTTGACCAACATGATGCTGCTGCTGTTGCAGCTGCTTTTGTAGTTGCAGCAGTTGAAACAGGTCCTTTAGAACCACATAAAGAAGGAAATTCTTCTTCAGTAAATTCAAGTGTCTTAGGTTTAGATGTTTCTAAATTAGGTACGGAAGTAGTTGACTTGAAAGTATACCCAGACTCTGTAACAGTTCCAGATCCTTGAGGGACTGTATTGTTACTAGGCTTGGGTGTACTAATACTATTGGAATTAGTACGGCAAAAACTATACACATTATTATTCATTGCTATTAGTGTGTGAATATATTGATATAATTATATTTTTATATCAATATATATATACTGAATGTAAGTATAGGATAAAAAATTCAATTTTTTCTAGATCATTTATTTTTTAGCTCCAGATTTTTTTGAACCTGCCTTCTTGGATCCTGCTTTCTTAGATCCTGCTTTCTTTGAACCTGCCTTCTTGGATCCTGCTTTCTTAGATCTTTTTCTTCCACCAGCTAAATCAACATCATCTTTTTTAGCACCACCTTTAAGTTGTTCTTTTGCAAACTTAAGTTTAGATCCTTTAAGTTCCTTTTTAAGACCTTCTTCATCTAATTCTTTTTCAGTAACTTCACCATCAATATTTGTTTTCATTTTGTATACACCATCTTTTCCTTTAATAATAATTTTTTCTTTATTTTTATCATCTTGAAAAAAATATTTAATTGTTAATCCTTTTTCTCCTTTAATAACATATTCATCACTCTTAACTTTTTTACCCTTCTTAATAGTACTAATTGCAACATCATGTAAAACTTCAATAACAGACATATTTTATAATTATATTTTAGATAAAAAAAATTAAAGGTTTATAATTTATTTATTTAATGAATAATATTAATTTCTGTATTATCTAATCAAATTCATAATTTTGTCCAATATTTACAGTAAGATTTTTTAAAGATTTTATATTTTTTAAGTATACATGTCCTTTATTTGTTATTTTGTTACATTTTACTATTTTTAGAGTTTGTAAAGATGTTAATCTAGTCAAATATTCAAGACCTGAATCTGTTATAAAATCAGAAAATCCTAATTTAAGACATTGTAAAGATGTTATATTAGATAATATTTCAAGCCCATGATCTGTTATTTTGCTACAACCATCTAAATCAAGATTTTTTAAAGATGACAATCTAGTCAAATCTACTAGACCTGTATCTATTATTCCAGTACACCAATTTAAATCAAGAGTTTCTAAAGATGTTAGATTAGGCAAATGTACAAGACCTGCATCTGTTATTTTATTACAGGAACCTAAATTAAGACTTTGCAAAGATGTTAAAGCAGCCAAGTATCCAAGACCTGCATCTGTTATTTTGTTACAATTATCTAAATCAACACTCTTTAAAGATGTTAGAGCAGACAAGTATATAAGTCCTGCATCTGTTATATTTGAACAGTATTTTAATTTAAGAGTTTGTAAAGATCTTAGATTACGCAAATGTACAAGACCTGTATCTGTTATTTGAAAACACCCAAATAAATCAAGAGTTTGTAAAGATGTTATATTAGATAATATTTGAAGTCCTCTATCTGTTATTTGACTTCTATTTAAATTAATATATTTTAAAGATGATAATCTAATTAAGTTTTCAAATCCTTCATCTGTTATTTGACTATAAGATAAAATAAGATTTTTTACTTGATGAATTTTTTCTACTAATTGATTTAATTCATCATTTGTAATAGAATTTCCTATTTCTAAATTTGTAAAAATAAATTTATTATTGCCGAATGAAAGTAAAAGTTCTAAATCAGACCTGTTGCCTATAACCATTTTATCAAATGCAATTTTAACTTCATTAGTCCTTAGTTCATTAAGTAATTTTATCAGAACCTATAAAATTAGTTAATGATCTTAAATCCATAAAAGAATTAATTAGAGATTGTGTACCAGGATTAGAAAGTAAATCATAAACTTTGCTACTAGAACTACCTCCTTTTAAAGCTAAATATCTACTTTTATATTTTAAATATTTTTTTTGATAATTCATATATAAATAGTATATAGGAATTATTTTTTACTTCTATTATATAATGTCATATATTTATTACAAAAATAAATATTTAACTTTAAAAAAACATTTAGGTGGTGCTGTTCCCAATTTAGATCAAACAAGGTTTGATAACTTAGATGAAAATATGAAAACAAGTATTAAAGAATATTTAAATTGTGGAGAAGAATTCTGGGTTTTACTAAATACTAATAATGGTTTTAATAATATTACTTTTCCAATTAATACCACATTAAATCTTGTAAATCCTCAACAAATGTGTAATAATATTCAAGACCCTGTTCAAAGACAAAACTGTAATATTTATTATAATCAATGTTATTTAAAAAATTTATTTCGAAAGTATTCCCTTGGACAGCCAGAACCAGTAACTTATAATGTTGATACATTAAATGAAATTATGTTAAGAACAATACCTAATAATGATCAAAATAAAATAACTGAACAAAATAATTTAATTGCATTTGGTTCTACTTTGATTATTATTCCGAATTCCTATACGGAGTCTAGAGGACTGACAGATATTACAAATATTACAATACCCAGTTCTGTACAAACTATTGGTGATCGTGCTTTTATAAATCAGGCTTTAGAAACTATTAGAATACCTAATTCTGTGATAACTATTGGTAGGTCCGCTTTTGAAGGTAATCTTGCAGCAACAACTCTCAATCTAGGTAATTCTGTACAAACTATTGGTTCTAGAGCTTTTGCAACAAATAGTCTACAAACTCTTATAATACCTAATTCTGTAGTAACTATAGGTAGTGGAGCTTTTGCAGATAATGAGTTAGAAACTGTTACAATAGGTAATTCTGTTCAAAGTATAGGTATGGCAGCTTTTATGAATAATGACATAGAAAATCTTACAATTGGAAATGGTGTACAAAGAATTGGTAATCAAGCTTTTTCTGGTAATAATTTAGAAAATGTTATAATAGGTAATTCTGTACAAAATATTGGTAATGGTGCGTTTGCTAATAACGAATTACAAACAGTTACTATACCTGAAAGATTTGGACCTGATATTTTTAGAATATTTGGTAGAACAAATATTCCTAATATTATTTATACTTAAATAATTAAAATTTATTTATAAGTTAATTATAAGTTATGCCAGAAGGCCCAGAAGTTGCTCATTTAACTAATGATATTTTATCTAAATACATTGGTAAAAAACTAATAAAAATTAAAATTAATAGTGGTAGATATAAAAATCATGGTCCACCTGATAATTTTAACAAGTTCAAAAAAACTTTTCCTAGCAAATGTATAAATGTTTATAAAAAAGGAAAAGTTATATTCTTTGAATTTGAAAATAATTGGTATATAATATCAAAACTTGGATTAACTGGATGGTGGTTTATAAATGATAATGCTCCCAAATGGAGAGATACTAATGCTAAAAATGTAGTCTTTACATTTGATAAAACAACTGATTTAATATTTAGTGATTTTAGAAATTTTGGAACAATTACAATTACAGATAATATTGATCTAGTTAATGAAGAATTAAATAAATTAGCACCAGATATAACTGATAAAAATATACATTTTTCAGATATTAAAAAAAGAATCATATTATTAAGTGATACGATTTTAAGACATAGAATAGAAGATGTTATTATTGATCAAAAATTAATATTATCTGGAATAGGTAATTATCTAAAATCTGAAATATTATATCAATCTAAAATATCTCCATTAAGAGTTTTAAAAGATATAACTTTAGATGAATGGAAATTAATATTTAGAATTGGTAAACAAATTACAAATAAAATGGAAAAAATATTAAATTCTAATAATTTAGATGATTATTTTAATGAAATGAAAATCTATCAACAAAAAATTGATCCTTATGGTAATAAAATTAAAACTAGAAAATCAAAATTTGGCAGAACTACATTTTATGTTAGCAGTATTCAGAAATAAAAATATATTATAAAGCATTAGTTGATTATATTATATCTAAAAATAAATAATTATAATCTAATATACAAAATAATGAAATCAAAATATTCTTTAGAACAAGATAATGCATATACTGTTGATAAATGGTATATGCATGTTAATAATTGGTATGCAAATGATATTAATGGTAATAGTTATAAACCTGCTACTAATTATATACTAGTCGAAGTTACAATAGAAGATGTAAAATATTTTTTAAATAAACAAAAATTTAAAAAAAAAGTTAGAGATCAAATAAATAAATTATTTGAAAATTCTAATAAATATTTTTTTAGAGTTTCACAAAGGTCTCCAAAAGATGCTTATAAAAAAGAATATCAAGCAAATAATAATGATTCTTATAGAAAAAAATTAAAGTTAGAAAACTTGAGAAAATCAAAGTTATTAGTTTCTGAATTAGATAATGTGTATGATTTAATATTAAGATCTGAAAGAGTAATGGAAGATTTAGAATTATTAGTTAAACAAAATGAAGTTAAATCTCTACATCTAGTTTTTCAAGAATGGAGACCTTCAAATGGTATTGAATTTAGATTATTTATAGTTGATAAAAAATTAGTTGGTATATGTGTATATAAACCAGAATTTTATTCAAGTAAAATAACAGTTCCAGTTGGATCAATTCTTGATTGGTTTAATCAATTTGAAAAAATATATAATACAATTCCATTATACACAGTTGATATATATATTGATAAAATAACAGAGCAAGTACATTTTATTGAAGTTAATCCATTTCATGATCAAGTTGATACATTTTCTTTTGAATATGAAGATTTAATAAAAACAAAATCATTACTAGTTAAAATTAGATAGCTATATAATGTTGATTAGATTATAACCACTTTCATTTATTTGGATATGCTTGATATACAAGTTCTTTCATTTCATCTGATTCAAAGTGGTCTCTGATTGGTTCAAGTAAATTTACAATCCAATCAGCAATTCCTAATTTAAGATCTTGGGGTGATAAATTGTTTTCTCCAAATACACTAATTAGCAATTCTATTGACTGAAATTGTATTGGTCCCCCCCATTTATCATCGCGGTTTATTTCAAATGAATTTAAACCTAGCAACCTATTAATAGGAAATATCACATGTCTAACAAATTCAAATAATGGAGAACTAATATTTGCTTCTCCTAAATATGCTTTAGAAATCTTTTTTCTTATATTTTTAACACTTTCTGTTAGTTCTATTTTAGAATCAGAATCTGATGATGACATTTTAGCACCTGAATCATTTAACTCTTCAGAATCTCTAAGTTGTGAATTAAGTGATGGGATCATTCTATTCATCAAATGAATATTTGGTTTATATCCAATCTTATGAATATGATCATGTGATGCCATGAAAATTTTTCTTTGATCTATACCTCCAAGTTCTGCATCAGTTCCCAAATAAACTTCATCTAACACCTGTAAAATAGGATAAATAAGACCTGATAATAATGGATTATTTGATTGTTTTACAACTTCAGCACCCGCTTTTTGTGCTGAATCAATTGTTAACTTGGATGCTAACTTGTACACATCAATTGTATAATCTGGTTTAAGTTGATATTCTGATCCTCTAATAAATCTAATCTTGCTAATATCAACTTGTAGTCTAATTAATAACTGGGTTATTAACTCTGAATAGTATTTACTTCTAAATTCCAGATCCTCCCAAGATGTTTTCATTGCATCTAGATAAGCATGCAAATCTGCAAACATAATTGTTAGTTCACAACCTGCTTTGATCAGTTGAGCAATCTTAATCATAGGAATCAAATAACCAAGATGGGGTTTACCAGTTGGTGCAGTTCCCCAATATACTTTTAATGGTTTACCTGATCTTACTTTTTCTTCTAGTTCTTTGCGTCCAATTACTTCAGCAAGATTATCTAGAATAAGTTCAAGAGATTCTTCAGGATTAAAGGATGCCATGTATTTTTATTTATATTGTACTAAACTAAATACAATACAAGTAAAAGACAATTTTTTGATATTTCTGAGATAAACTATTTTTTATTAGATTGTAAAAACTCAGAAAAATTATGTTTTTATTCACATTAAATTATCAAATAATATATTATATATAACTTGATAATGGGCGATTTAAATTTAAATTTTAATTCTAATGGATTTGGAGATATTTATGATATTCCTATACATATTAGAAAGACTCAACGCAATGCCAGAAAATGTCATACAACAATTGAAGGGTTACCTGAAGATTTAGATTTACAAAAAATAGGTAAACATTTTGCTAAAAAAAATCAGTGCTCGTATACTATTGTTAGTTCTCCAAAATATGGTCAAGTAATACAACTAACAGGTGATAAAAAAGAATTTGTTAAAAAGTTTTTAATAGACGAACAAATATGTAAAGAAGATCAAATTCATTTGCATGGATAGCTTGGAAAATTGTTTGATTCTTTTTATATTATTTTATATTGAGATTATCTAAAAAATTGAAATTAAATTAAATTATATCTTATTCTTTTGCAAATGTATTTAAATATGGATACTCTTGCATTAATAATAATTGTACAAATTATAAATTTTATAACAACATTGACAATATCAAAAATAGAAATATTAATTGATAATTATATAATTCAATATAGTATCTTATTATTTTTAGATATCATTTGTGAAATACCATACAAATATTTATTAAGTAAATATGATACAGAAGAAAAAAATAAATATATGTCTTTAATGTATAAAAAATATGATGAATTAGATCCAAAATCAAAAGAAAAAGATACAATTAGTAATTTTACTTGTATATTATCAAGATCAGCAACATCATTTGCACATAAAAAATCATGGGTATTAAATTCAATGATAAGATTAATAACAAGTTTTATAAGTTTTATCTTTTTAATGTTTATAAATAATCATTATATGTTATTATTTATAATGATATTATGTAATATTTTTTGGTATTACATAATAACAAAAAATATATTTACTAAAATGGAAAATAAACGTACTAGTAAAAGAAAGACTATTACAGTTTTTTATAGTATTATAAGATTATTACAAATTAGATTTCATAATGGTGATTGTAATTATACATCAATAATAAACAAAGAAAATGAAGTAAGTAAAATAAATAACAAGTCTAGCTTAGATAATGATATATTGTATATAATACAAAGAGTACCTAATATTTTAATATTTATGTTAATTCCATTTTTAGCAATAAAAAATCAATTTACAAGTTTATTAATTTTATTCAAAAATGTTGGTAATACATTAAATAATTTTTCATTTTATATAAATAGATATCAATCAATTGAAAATGATATTAATGGAATAGAAGAGTTTTGGAAAAATAAAACATTCAGACAAAAAATATCACAAATACAAATCCCCCCCAATCTTAAATTTATCGAGGGTAGCATATCCAACGGATTAATTCAAATAAATAAATTATTTGAAATAAATAAAGGAGATAGAATAAGAATTGAAGGTGAATCTGGTAGTGGTAAAACCACCTTTATAAAAAGTTTATTTGGTAATGAAGATGGATTAAAATATGATAATAATGAAATACCAGAATCATTTATAGATAATATTGCATATATGAAACAAGATATAAGAGAAAATACACCAGTTGTCCAAACAACAATTCGAGAATTATTTAATGATGATACTGATAATGAATTAATAATTAGATGTATTAAAATAGCAAGTTTAGAAAAATGGTTTTCTAAAGAAGATGGAATAAATTATAATATAGATAAAATAATAGAAGGTAAAATTTCAGGTGGGGAAAAAACAAGATTATGTTTAGCTATTACATTATATTATATGATAAAACGTAAAGCCCAATGGTTAATATTAGATGAACCAGAACAAGGAATTGATCCAAATTTAGCTCCAGAGATGTTAGCAAATGTATTTAATGAATTTCCAAATATAACAATTTTCATAATAACTCATATGTGTGATTGTAAAATGCATACATTAAATATAAATAAAAAATGGACAATAAAAGATAATTTTTTAGTCAATTTATAAATATCATTAGTTTATACACTTTGCTTTTATAAATATGTTGATTAGTTGAAAGACAAATATATTCATTTTGAATTATTATATTATATTATGATGTAAAAATTATCTTATTGATATTACTATATTAGTAAAAGTAAAAAAATTGAATTTTTTTCTTTAATGTATCTTAAATAGAATTAATTAACAAATATGTCCAAAATTAATACTGTTGAAGATATACTTTTAGAGTTACCACCTAATCTGGTAACTTTAATTACTTCTTTTTTACATAAAAAGAAGCAACCAATAAAAACTCTTGAAGATATTTTATCAAATTTACCATCAAATTTGATAAATTATATTCTTACTTTTTTATATAAGAAGGAAAACATTGGTGAAATAAATTTTAAAAGAAAATTTTTCAGTGTTGGCAAGAATGTAGCTCGTCGTCCATTTGCAGGAGAAAATGAAATAAAAATTCTATGTCAAAATGAAAAAATCATTGAAGGTGAAAATCAAGATTATTGTTTTCCTTCTTATATGCTTGGAATTGTTGAAAATAATGGTAAATATCAATTTTATATACTGAGGAAAATAGTGATTTTTGATAATAAAATTGGAGATAAAAATATATTAAAACTGCAAGTAGAACGTCATCGTAAGAATAAGATAGTAATGGGTTATGAGATTATTGATGCAGGAAATGATTTTTTGGAAGCATTATACAAAGTAATAGGATCTTGTTGTAAAAAATGCAAGTCATTATACAATAATATTCTTTTCCAAAACTATTAAAATGCTGTTTTAATTTAACAAAAAATCTTTAAGGTTTATCCTTATTACAACATTTAATTAAATATTCATTTTCATGTGCATATTTCAAACACTCTAAATAATCACAAGCTTCTTTGCATGTAAAGGGATTTTATTCTTTAAAAAGAAATAACTTACTTTTCAACACTAATTTTTTATAATTTAATATATGACATAATATTATATAATGTCATATATTTATTACAAAAATAAATATTTAACTTTAAAAAAACATTTAGGTGGTGTTGTTCCTGATTTAGATCAAACAAGGTTTAATAATTTAGATGATAATATGAATTCTAATATAAGAAACTATACAAATTGCAAAGAAGCAATTACATTATTATCAACTAAAAAATTAACTGATTTTTCTCAATTAACTTTTCCAATTAATACATCAGAAACATTAAATTTTATAAATTTTATAAATCCTACAAGACAAGTATGTAATAATATTCAAGATCCTGTTCAAAGACAAAACTGTAATATTTATTATAATCAATGTTATTTAAAAAATTTATTTCAAAAGTATTTCCCTGGACAGCCAGAACCAGTAACTTATAATGTTGAAACATTAAATGAAATTATGTTAAAAACAATACCTAATAATAATAATGATCAAAATAAAATAACTGAACAAAATAATTTAATTGCATTTGGTTCTACATTGACTATTATTCCAGAATCCTATGGGAGTTAGAAATGGAAATTACAAATATTACAATACCTAATTCTGTACAAACTATTGGTAATTCCGCATTTAGAATAAATTCATTAAGAACTCTTGTAATCCCTAATTCTGTTGTAACTATTGGTAGATCTGCTTTTGAACAGAATGATTTAAGAACTCTAATAATACCTAATTCTGTAATAACTATTGGCGCTACTGCTTTTATTAATAATGATTTAGATACTCTAAATCTAGGAAATTTTCTACAAACTATTGGTAGGTCAGCTTTTTCTAGTAATAATTTAGAAACTCTAACAATACCTAATTCTGTAATAACTATTGGTGATAATGCTTTTGCTGATAATGAATTACAAACTGTTACTATACCTATAAGATTTCAAAATGATATTCTTAGAATCTTTGGAATAAATATTCCTAATATTATTTATTTCTAATTCTTGCATCATTAATTTAAATGCATATGGAAGCTGTACCTTATAAGTATCTGAAGTTTACATGCTTAACAAATATATACATTTTTATTCATTTTGAATTATTTAATTATATTTATCATTACCAATTTGTACATATTTATGATGTAAAAATGATCCTATTGATATTACTGTATTAGTAATGGTAAAAAAATTGAATTTTTTTTTTATAGTATATCTTGAATAGAATATCTTAAATAAAATTAATTAATGAAATATGTCCAAAAAAAAAATTAATACTGTTGAAGATATAGTTTTAGAGTTACCAGCTAATCTGGTAACTTTAATTACTTCTTTTTTACATAAAAAAAAGAAACCAATAAAAACTCTTGAAGATATTTTATCAAATTTACCATCAAATTTGATAAAATATATTCTTACTTTTTTATATGGTGAAATAAATTTTAAAAGAAAATTTTTCAGTGTTGGCAAGAGTGTAGCTCGTCGTCCATTTGCAGGAGAAAATGAAATAAAAATTCTATGTCAAAATGAAAAAATAATTCAAAGTTGTAAGCTTCCTTTTCCTATGCTTGGAATTGTTGAAAATAATGGTAAATATCAATTTTATATACTGAGTAAAATACAGATTGTTAATAATAGAATTGGAGATAGAAATATATTAAAACTGAAAGTTCGGTCATTCCATCAGCATAAGATAGTAATGGGTTATAAGATTATTGATGCAGGAAATGATTTTTTTGAAGCATTATACAAAGTAATAGGATCCTGTTGTAAAAATTGTAAAAAAAAGTGTAAGTCATTATATGATAATATTCTTTTCCAAAACTATTAAAATGATGTTTTTACGCATCACCTTTTGCTTTATTTGTAATTTTGTTTGATATATATTTATAAATATATATCAATTTTTTTTATTCAATCTCTCTCCATGTTTAACAAAACTACCAAATTCTTTAGATAGAATTAGTAAATTCGTTTTGTTCTACTCTAATTCTTGGTAGAATATTAATAGCCATTAATTCTTGCATCATTAGCTTAAATGCATATATATACATTTTTATTCATTTAGATTTTTTTAAATTAGATTAAATTTCATTTGTTTTATTTCTTTTGCTAAATATTTTATCAATATTAACTTTGATAAGTTGATTAGTTGAAAGACAAATATATTTTTTATCAGATTTGTTCTTAATCTCTTTTTTTTGTTGAGAATACCATTTACCAAGAGGATAATTTTTATAAACGGTATTAATATTTGGAACATTGTTAGTTTCATTAACAAATTCAATACAGAGTTGGAGTGCATCGTCAAAAGTAATTTTTTTATTTTTTGTTTCAATGTACTTATCTAAATTTTCTTTAATAACTGGATAAATTGATAATTGTTTATAAATAGGAGAATCAGATGATTCAATATCATTTAATTTTAAATGTGATAAAAATTTACCTAATGAATAGTTTTCATATTTTTCACTTGACAATGGACATTTATTATATTTATTGCAATATTCTATTAAAAGCTTGATTGACTCAGATTTTGACATATTTGTATCATCTTTTTTAGGTTTTGGGTTATCTTCTTTTGGTTGTTTTTCTATAGCTTTTTTTCTAAATAAATTATCTAAATTGTCTTTAATTATTAGATTACTTGATAACTCGATATATTTTTTATCATTTTTGTCTGTTATTTCTTTTTTCTTTTGTCTATACCATGCACCAATTGGATAACCTTTATATATTTCTTTATAATCAGGTGTTTTTTTATTTGTGTTTGCATATTCAATACATAATTCCAATCCTTTTTCATAAGTCATTCTTATTTTTTGTCTTTCTAAATATTCATCAAAATTTTCTTTAATTAATGGATAAATTGATAATTTCTTGTATATTTGAGATTCAGTCGAGTCTAGATGTAAAGATTTAAGCATTGCAAAAAAATTACCAACTGCATAATTTAAATATTTTTCATAACAATCGTTTACTTCGGGACATTTGTTAAATTCATTACAATATTCAATCAAATACTCAATTGATTGTTCTTGTTTTATATGTATTCCTCCTGAATGTTTACAATTATCTGACGGTGTTATCCATTCTAAATTTTCAACACGATTATCATTTCTAACTTTATTTTTATGATTAACTTGTGTTTTATTTTCTGAATTAGAATTTTCAATAAATGCTTTTGCAACTAGTGTATGTATATATGCATTTTTTTTAACTTCTTGGCTTTTTGATAAGGTAATATAACAATAACCACTTTCATTTTGAATTGGTTTAATATGTTTTTTATTTTTTGTATTATAAATAGTTCCATTTGGAAAAACAAGATAATTATTATAACCTTCTATTAATTTACCCTCAGTTATATTGATTAATTCATGCGAATGTTTTTTATGATCTTCATATTCAAAAATAAAACCAGCACATGTTTTATTTACTTTTAAACAATTTTTTGAAATTGCATATCTTGTAACACCATTAGCTTCACCAGCTTCTGTTACTGAATTATATTTTTCAATAAAATTACCTTCAAGATCGTTTTTAATAATAGCACGTGGATGAGATGTATTAATATCAACTTTTGCAATATTTTCTTTTTGTGTGACCCATTGTAAATTATCAACACGATTATCTGTTTTAATATTATTTATGTGATCTACGTATAAGGATATATCAGTAGTTGGAATAAAAGTTAAAGCAACTAGTCTATGAAGAGATAAAGTTTTATTATTAAGACTTATTACCTCATATCCATTATTTAGATGTACTGCTAAATATTTTTTTGTTTTAATACTATAAATTTTACCATATTTTGAAATTAAATAATTGCTGATATCAACATCATTATAATTTATTTTATATAATTTAACACCATTAGAAAATGTTTTTGCAACTATTGGATCTGTCATTTAATATGTATTTATAAATATATATTAAACTTTAAATAAAACAATTTTTTACACAGAATTAGTAAATTCATTTTGTTCTACTCTAATTCTTGGTAGAATATTA
>Ga0209401_1001217_pt1 | contig 17157 bp, 11 predicted proteins | sample M_140807_MF_Meta_FD_187318 | JGI IMG/M metagenome (GOLD analysis project Ga0209401, IMG submission 187318) | Freshwater microbial communities from Lake Montjoie, Canada to study carbon cycling - M_140807_MF_MetaG (SPAdes) (version 2) | ecosystem: Environmental > Aquatic > Freshwater > Lake...
GAGGACCCTTCAATCAAGTGCTCATCGTTTACAGCCAAGACTACCGGGGTATCTAATCCCGTTTGCTACCTTGGCTTTCGTGCCTCAGCGTCAGAAAAGACCCAGTGAGCCGCTTTCGCCACCGGTGTTCCTCAAGATATCAACGCATTTCACCGCTCCACCTTGAGTTCCGCTCACCTCTGTCTCCCTCGAGCACGGTAGTTTTGAATGCAGTTCCTCAGTTGAGCTGAGGGCTTTCACACCCAACTTTCCGCGCAGCCTACGCACCCTTTAAGCCCAGTAATTCCGAATAACGTTCGTACGGTTCGTCTTACCGCGGCTGCTGGCACGAACTTAGCCCGTACTTCCTCCTTGGATAGGTCAAACAGAGGAGAGAACTCCCCTGCATTTCCTCCCCAACGACAGCGGTTTACAACCCGAAGGCCTTCATCCCGCACGCGGCGTCGCTCGGTCAGGCTTTCGCCCATTGCCGAAGATCCTCGACTGCAGCCACCCGTAGGTGTCTGGGCAGTATCTCAGTCCCAATGACGCGGGTCGTGCTCTCACACCCGCTACCCATCGTTGCCTTGGTGGGCCGTTACCCCGCCAACAAGCTAATAGGATGCAGGCCCCTCCCCAGGTGGAATCACACCTTTGGTCCGGAGACGTTATTCGGTATTACCTGCAGTTTCCCGCAGCTATCCCGAACCCAGGGGTAGGTACCTACATATTACTGTCCCTTTCGCCGCTGTCCCCGTATTGCTACGGTTCTCGCTCGACTTGCATGCCTAATCCACGCCGCCAACGTTCATTCTGAGCCAGAATCAAACCCTTCAATTTATTGGCTCGTCAGCCCGGCGTTGCCGCCGGGAGTGTCCACCCAAAGCCGCGACGAGTCGCGACAGAAGGTGGTTGATTTGCCGATCCCCGACTGCCATGCCTCGAAAGAGGTGGCTGGCCAGGAAATCACTGAAAGAGAATGACCTGTCTTCTTCTTTCTTACCGACGGGGCCTTGGAGCACGATGGCTCCGAAGACATCCCGCCGGTGCCGGTCACACGATCGCGTGCCGGCCGAAACCGAAAGAGATCAACTGCCGAATTGTCAATGAACACCCGAGGCCCGGCAGCCTTACGGCCGCCGTCCCGGTTTTTGAATCTTAGCAGGATCGGGGAGCAGGTCAATCGCCTGCCGCGTCCGCGGAAGAAATTTTTTCCGCCGATCTATTTCGGCCGAAAACCAGCCCCGTCCGTGAGGAATTTCCGCCCTGCCTGCGCAGCGCCCGAAGCCTTCCAGACGGCCGGAAACAACTATTTTTCAGCGGCGAGAATGACCGGGAGATCGAGCCTTCTGCCCTCCCGCGTCACGGTCACCAGCACCTGGTCGCCCGGATTTTTCGACTCGATAGCCGACAGGAAATCGTCCGCAGTCCGGACCGCTTCGCCAGCCACTGCGACGATCACATCCGCTCCCGAACGATCCACCCGCTCAAACTCCGCGACGAACGGCCCCTGCCGTCGCCGCTCGCGGATCACGCGGAACCCACGCATGCCGGCCTGCTCCGCCGGCCCATCGGGCGCGACCGCGGCGACCAGCAATCCGGCGTCCGTCTGATAGACGCGAGCCACGCCGGCGTCGGGACGGACCACCTTGCCGTGCTGGACCAACTGGGGAACGATCCGGGCCAGTGTGCCGACGGGAATCGCGAAGCCCACGCCCGAACTCTGGCCTGTGCGGCTCGCGATCGCCGTGTTCATGCCGATGAGCCGGCTGCCGCTGTCGAGCAGCGGCCCCCCAGAATTGCCCGGATTGATCGCGGCATCGGTCTGAATGATCGACTTGATCGTCCTGCCCGTGCGGGTCGGCAGCGAGCGGTTGAGGCTGGAAATGATGCCTGTTGTCAGCGTCCGCTCCAGGCCGAACGGATTGCCGATCGCGAACACCCGCTGCCCGACGTGCAGATTGTTGGAGTTGCCGAAAACAACCGGCTCCAGCAGCGCCGCCGGGGCCTCGACCTTGAGCACCGCGACATCTGTGGCCGGATCGTAGCCCACGAGTGCGCCGGCGTGCGACGAACCGTCGAACAACAGCACCTGAATTTCCCGTGCCCCCTCGACGACGTGGTAGTTGGTCAGCACGTGCCCCTGCTTGTCGAGCACGATCCCGGAGCCGGCACCCTCGGAAGGCACCTCGATCAGAAACAGCCCGCTGCTGACCGAGGCCTTCGTGTTGATGTTCGCCACGCTCCGATTGACGGCGTCGTACACCGCGATGTTCGTCACTTCCTCCGGCGTGAAGGTGCGGCCCGCCTCGGCAGCGACTGGCACTCGCCCAGCTACAACTGGTGGCTGCGCGGCGACGCGGCCCGCGGCGATCGCCACTGCGAGCAGACCGCCGCAGGCCGCCAGCAGCAGGCATTGATCCGATCCGACGTTCGCCCCGAATCTCATCCCAGGCCGTGTCATGGCATGCACCCGGTTCCTCGCCAGCCGGCCGGCACGATCGCCGACGGGGACGCCCCGCGACGCCGCGTCGGGCCCACCCTGCGGCGAGCCCGCGGCGGAAGCGGCCAAGGCGAAAGTATCGCCGCCCAGGCACGTGGCTCCAACCCGAAAACGCCGGTGTCCACGAGCGGCGTCGGGCACGGCGAGACCGGCCGTCGAAAGCTGTGACACGGCCTGAAAACCGCAGCGCAATCGCGTAATGCACGGGCAGAACGACGTTGGCGGCTCGGCGGCGTCCAAATATGCTTTACGGAGGGAGTGGCGATTCCTCGTCACCTCGCCAGCGGAACCCGGAGGAACTATGTCTACTCGTACCAAGGCGTTCCGGCAGGGCGGCCATGCCCTCGAGAGGCTCCTTCTAGCCGCTGCCGCTGCCGCACTGCTGGCAACGACCCCGCCGCTGTTCTCCGCCGCCCCCGCCTCGGCCGCGGAGTCGGGGGTCGCCATCTCCTTCGTAGAATCGTTCGTCGCCGAGGAGGAAGAGGGCGGCCCACCGGTGACCGCTGTGGGTCTGCGGTGGACTCCGCCGCGGGCCCCCGCGGCCGGCGCTCGGGTGGTGGTGCTCGTCGACACCTCGGCCAGCCAGGTGGGGCTCCACAAGCAGCGCAGCCTCGAGACACTGGCGGGGATGCTCGAAAAGGCCGGCAGCCTCGATCGCTACTGCCCCGCGGCGGCCGACGTGAGCTGCGTGCCCCTCGTCGAAGGCTTCGCCCCGAACGGGGACAAGCGGATCGCCGCAGCCCTGACCGAACTCGATCGCCGCACCCCGTTGGGCTCCACCGACCTGCTCGAGGCGATCGACGGCGCCCTGGCCGTCTTCGACGCCGCCGGGCCCGAGCCGAAGGCGAGCAACGCGATCGTCTACATCGGTGATGGCCCCGGAATCACCGGCGTCGATGCCGATGCATTCAGGCAGGTGGTCGAGACGCTCGCGTCGAGGCAGATCTCGTTCTCGTGCGTCGGCATCGGCCCCCAGCTCAACTGGCCATGCCTGGCCGCCCTGGCGAGCGATACGGGAGGCGTCTTCGTGGTTCCCGACGACATCGTCGCCCCCCGGGATGCAGGAGCCCGGATGGCGGCGGTCGTGTCGGCGCCTATCGGCTGGCCGACGCAGGTCTCGGTGACCAGCGGCGCGCAGGCCGCCCGGCTGCGGCTGCTGCCTGCCCGACTGCCGCCGCTCCGTGGCGACAGGGATTCCGTGTTTCTCGTCGAGGGCGACGTCAAGGGGGCGGAAGTCGACTTCATGCTCGCTCCGTCCGGCCTCGCCGGCGTGACCCCGGTCACGATCGCCGTGCCGGACGCCGCTCCTCACCAGGAAAACGCCTACCTGGCCGAACTGGCCCGCAACGCCCGCGCCACGGATGGTTTCTTTCTGCCGCTCGTGGGCCGTGAAGGCCTCGATCTCGCCCGCTCGACCATTCGCGGCGAGGCGGCCACCTTCGCCATCCTGTCGCGGCAGGCAGCGGCTGCGGGCGCCGACGCCGCCGCCCTGCGGCTGGCGCAGGCATCGCTGCGGCGTGACCCCGACAATCCCGAAGCCGCCGTCATCCGCGAGGCCGTGCGTCGGCAGTCATCAACGGTGGACGACCTGCCTATGCCGGCGACCGATCCGCTCGCCGTACCCGTGCCCACGGACGATTCCCTGGCCGAAGAGACTCGCATGCGCCGGCTGCGTTCCCAGCGGCTGGAACAGGAGATCGCAGTCCGGCTCCGGAATGCGCGGCACCTGATGATGGCCGATCCCGACCGCGCGCGGTCCGACCTCAAGGAGATGCAGGCCGAGGTGAAGGCGTCGGACGACCTCGAGCCGGCGTTGCGGGAACGGCTCGTGCGGCAGATCGAGATGAGCCTCCGGGAGTCGGTCGTGCGGTCCCGGGAGAAGCTCGAATGCGACCTGGCGGCCGAACGCCGGGCGGCCATCGGCCGCGAACGGCAGCGGCTCGACGGCGAACTACGGCAGCGGGAGGAACGGTTCAAGCAGCTCACGGAGCGGTACACCGCCCTGCTCACGAAGGGGATCGAGCAGCGGTACCAACGGCCCTTGGAACAGCGTTCCACCGACCCGCTGCAGCTGGCCTACGATCCGGAGGGAACCTACGACGAATTCATCACCGCGGAACGCGAGGTGGCCGACGAGATGGCCGTCGAGGCGTCCAATATCTACGGCAACTACCCGATGCCGATGACCGCCCGGGAAATCGCCCGGACAGCCCCGATCGTGGCCCGGATCCTGCACTACGACTCGCAGAACATGCGGTTCCGTCGTGAGACGCAGCGCAATTTCATGGATGCGCTCCATCTGGTCGACATCGCCTCGATTCCGTTCGTCGACGAACCACCGATGCACTATCCGACCGCCGAGCGCTGGAGGGAGATCACCAAACTGCGTGAACAGTACAAGTCGGTCGATCTGTCGCGGCCGGGCTCAGCCGAGAAGAAGGTGTACGACGCGCTCGAAAAGAAGGTCGATTCGCTCGACTTCCGCGAGACGCCGCTCCGCGACGTCCTGAATCAGCTCAAGGACAAGTTCGACATCCCGATCGTGCCCGACATGAAGGCGCTGGATGACGCCGCGATCGATCTCGACGCGACGCTCATCAACCAGAGCATCTCGGGCATCTCGCTCCGTTCGGCGCTGCGGCTGATCCTGGGCAACATCGACCTGACCTACATGGTCAAGGACGAGGTGCTCCAGATCACGACGCGCGACAAGGCGACGGAAACGCTCATCACGAAGGTCTACCCGGTGGGCGACCTCGTCGTGCAGTTGCCCGCTTCCGTCGCCGGCAACTTGACGCCTGGACGCACGAACAACGCCGCTGGAGCGTTGGGTGGCGCGGCGGGGGGCATGGGCATGGGTGGAGCCGGCCTCGGCGGCGCCGGTGGCGGCATGTTCCAGATCGCCGACGCCCGCGAGCGCGTGGCCGACACCAAGAAGCCCGTGAAGTCGGCCGCCGCTCCCGCGGCGAGCACTGCCGGCCGTCCCCGGGGCAACCCCGCTGTTCAGCCGACGCCGGGGCAGAAGAGCGGCGTCCCGCAGCCCGCGGAGGGCATGGACATCGGCCTGCCAGACTCGATCCTCGAGGCTGCGGACATGCGGGCTGCCATCCAGGCCTACCTGAAGCCCCAGCCGACGGCCGCGGCGCCCAACGGTCCTGCCGGCCGCCCCACCGCCGAGACCGGCAACCCCGCGTCCGCTGCCCGGACCGCCGGCCGTGACCAGGCGATTCGGATGGCCCGGATACAGATGACGGCGGCCCAGCTGGGCCGCGAGGGCCGGTTCGACACGGCGGCCGAACTGCTCTCGGCCACGATCGCCTGCGGGCATGCCGAGCCCTGGATGTACGAAGCCCTGGCGATCGCGCTGGAGGCCGCCGGGCGGCCGCGGGAGGATGTCGAGCGGGCCCTTCTCTCGGCCGCCGATTTCGCGACGTCTCCCACGGATCTTCTGACGCTCGCCAACTACCTGGCCCGATTCGGGTCACCGCGGCGGGCGATCCGCGTGTGCCGGCAGGTGGCGCAGATCGACCCGGAATGCCGAGAGTCGTACGCGCTCGCCATGACGCTCGCCGCCCGCGCCGACGACACCGAGACGCTCCGCTGGACATGCCCGGGCGTCCTGTCGAACGACTGGCCGGCCGACCAGCAAGAGATCTTCACCAGGGCCGCGCGGCTCTCGAGGACGGTGATCGACCGCCTGGAGAAGGAGGGCAAGGGAGAGGAGGCCACGGCATTCAAGGCCGCCGTCGATGCCGCGCTTGTCCGTGATATCGAGCTCGAAATCTCGTGGAACGGTGACGCCGACGTCGACCTGCTCGTCGAGGAGCCGCCCGGCACCGTCTGTTCGCTGTCGGCGCCGCGATCGGAATCGGGCGGCATCCTCATGGCCGACTCGGACGCGGCCAACGACCGTGACAACGCGACCCATCGCGAGCGCTACGTGGCAGCCGAGGCATTTCCTGGCACCTACCGGTTCGTCATCCGCCGCGTCATGGGCAAGGTGGCCGCCGACACGGTAACCGCGACCGTGATCTTCTGCCGGGGCACGGAGAAGGAGCAGCGGCTGCGGCGACAGCTGCCGGTCGGCGCGGACGGCACGCTCGTCACGATGGAGGTGCCCTTCGGCCGCCGCAAGGAGCCGCTCTTCGACGCCCAGGTGAGGCAGGATGCCGTGGCGCAGCGGCAGATCGGCGCGGCCGCCCTCGCCCAGCAGCTCAACGCGCTCGTCGATCCTGACGCCGCCGCCTCGTTGTCCGACAGCCGGGCCGCGCCCCGGACAACCGGCAAGCCCGGCGCGCCATTCTTTCGTGCTGGCAGGGTCGGCTACCAGCCGGTCATCGACACGCTGAATATCGGCGCACAATTGACTGTCAGTGCGGTGGTCTCCGCCGATCGGCGGTACGTGCGGATCACCGCCACGCCGGTCTTCGACGACGTCGGACAGATCACACAGTTCAACTTCGCCGGCGGTGGTGCCCAGGGTGGCGGCGGCGGTGGCCAGGGTGGCGGCGGCGGTGGCCAGGGTGGCGGTGGCGCGGGGGGTGGTGCCGGCGGCGGCGGTGGCGCGGGCGGTGGCCAGGGTGGCGCCGGCGGTGGCGCCGGCGGCGCGGGGGGTGGTGCCGGCGGCGGCGCGGGAGGCGGTGCCGCCGGTGGCGGTGCTGCAGGCGGCTGCTGGGTCGCCCGTGCGGTGTACGGCCCGGACAATCCGCGCTGGCTGCTTTTCAGACACTGGCTTTTCACTCGATCCCCCGTGTGGATCAAGGATGTCTACCTCGCCCACGGCGAGGCATTCGCCGGCTGGCTCCAGGACAAGCCCGCGTGCAAGGCCGGCATCCGGTTGCTGATGGACGCCGTCATCGCGTCGCAGCCCACCGGCGCCTTCCCGGCCGAACTGGAAGCCGAACTGCACTACTGAAAACCACGGCCCCGGTGATCCACGGCCTCGGCTGGGGCGCAGGGCAACAGCTGACGGGATGGCTGCCGCCCGTCGGCGAACCGCTTCGCACCGCCGCCGAGCAGCGACGCCGCGGGCGTGCTTGCTGAGCGTCCATCATTTCGAGACCGATTCCGTGTCACCGCGAGGTCTGGTGCCTTGAACGTCGGAGTCATCCTCGTCGCAGCTGGGAAAAGCAGCCGCTTCGAGGACGCCAACTACAAGAAGCCGTTCGCCCCGCTGGCGGGCCGGCCGGTGTGGCTGCATGCCGCCGAGAAGTTCACCGACCGCGACGACGTGAAGCAGGTCGTCGTCGTGATCGCCCCGGAGGATCGCGAGTCGTTCGTCGAGAAGTTCGGCGCCAGCCTCGCCTTCATGGGGATCACGCTGGCCGAAGGGGGCGCCCACCGCGCCGAGTCGGTCCGCCGCGGCCTCGAGAAGCTCTCCCCGGACGTCGATCTCGTGGCGATCCACGACGCGGCCCGGCCCTGCATCGCCTCGGTCTGGATCGACCGCGTCTTCGCGGCCGGTGCCCGCACCGGCGCCGCGATCCTCGCCATTCCCGTCGTCGGCACGCTCAAGCGGGTCGGCGCCGACGCGCTGATCACGGAGACGGTCGACCGCACCGGCCTCTGGGAGGCGCAGACGCCGCAGGTGTTTTCCCGCGACGTGCTCACCAGGGCGTTCGCGGCGGCGATCGCGGCGGGCAGCCAGCCCACCGACGAAGCCCAGCTGGTCGAGGCGATCGGCCAGCGGGTGACGGTCGTGCCCGGCTCGCCATTGAATCTCAAGATCACGTCGCGGGAGGACCTGCGGCTCGCCGAACTCGCCCTCAAGGCCCTGCCCGCCGCCAGGCTGGCCGGCCCCGCGCATCCCTTCGCCGACGACGGCATGTGGAGATGAACGGCCGGTCCGCACGGCTCTTTTCCGGATTGGCTCCACCATGACGCTCGACCTGATCACCGACTTCGACGCCCGCGGCCTGATCCACCAGGCGACCGACACGGCGCGGCTGCGAGAGTGGCTCGCCACCCCGGGCCGCCGAGTCTACGCCGGGTTCGACCCCACGGCCGACAGCCTCCACGTGGGCCACCTCGTCGCGCTCGTCCTCCTGCGGCGCGTTGCCGAGGCGGGCCACGAGCCGGTCGCCCTGATCGGCGGCGCGACCGGCATGATCGGCGACCCCAGCGGCCGCAGCGAGGAGCGAAATCTCCTCTCGGCCGACGAACTGGCCGCCAACATCGCCGGCGTCGGAACGCAGATCCGCCACATTCTCGGCGCCGCCGGCCCGGGTGCCGCGGCGCGGCACCACGTCGTCGACAATGCCGATTGGATGCGGGGCGTCGGCTACCTCGTCTTCCTTCGCGACGTGGGCAAGCACGTGCCGCTCGCGCAGATGCTCGCCAAGGACTCCGTGAAGAGCCGGCTGGATCGCGACGGCGGCCTCTCCTACACCGAATTCAGTTACATGCTCCTGCAGTCCTGGGACTTCGTGCACCTCTCCGACGCGCTCGACTGCCGCGTCCAGATCGGCGGCAGCGACCAGTGGGGCAACATCACGGCCGGCATCGAGTTGGGACGACGGCTGCGGTCGCGCGAGCTGCACGGCATCACCTGCCCGCTGCTGACGAAGTCGGATGGCACGAAGATGGGCAAGACGGCCTCCGGGGCGATCTGGCTCGACCCGCGCCGCACCAGCCCCTACCGCTTCTACCAGTACTGGATCAACCTCGACGACGACGACGCCGGCCGCTGCCTGGCGCGGCTCACGTCATTGCCGATCGACGAGATCCGGGCGATCGACACCCGGCGGGCCGCCAACCCCGCCGACCGCGAGACCCAGAAGCGACTCGCCGAGGAGCTCACGCGACTCGTGCACGGCGATACCGGCCTCGACGCCGCCCGCCAGGCGACGGCGATCTTCTTCGGCGCCGAGATCGACCGGCTCGACGACGGGCAGCTCGCCGAGATCTTCGGCGACGTGCCCAGCCGCGACTTCGCGAGGTCGGCGCTCGAGGGCGAGGGGCTGCCGCTCGTCGAGGCCTTCGAGGCGACGGGCCTGGCCCAGAGCCGGGGCGCCGCCCGCCGCACGATCGAGCAGGGCGGGGCTTACGTCAACAACCGCCGTGTCTCCGACGTAGCCTACAGGCTCACCACGAAGGACCTCGTCGGCGGCTCCACGCTCGTGCTGCGTTCCGGCAAGAAGTCCTACGCGATCGCCCGCTTCGCCTGAACCGGACCTGCGTGTGCACGACGCGTCGGAGCCGCCGCCGACAACGGGTTCGCGGCCGCCCCTGCCCTGTCGGACGCCTCCCGCGCGACGGGAAACCCCGCTTGACCGCGCCGCAGCGGAAGCCTATTCCTCGTTTTGGCGACCGTCCTCCCGGAGGCTCCCACATGCGGGCCGTGACGCTCATCCTCTCGCTGCTACTTCTCAGCGCGGCGACCGTCGCGGATTCCACCCCACCCCTCCGCGCCGCCGAGACCGATGACGACGACGGTCCCGTCTCGCTCGAGGACCGGCTGAAGGTCGGACTCAAGGCACGGCGGCCCGAGGAGAATGAATTCCTCGAGAAGGTGGCCGCGCTCGTCCAGTCCGGGAAGCTGCCCCGCAAGCTCGTCGACTCGACCTACCTGTGGGCGATCCGCCGCCGCCAGGACTACCCGTTCCCCGCGTTCGAGCGGGCCCTGCAGCTGCAGGCCGACCGCCTCGGCGTGGAACTCTGACGACGATCGCGCCGCCGTCGCGCCGCTGGCGTCACTCGGGCAAAAGCCCGCGGATCCGCGGATCGGCCAGGGACCGGGCGACGAGCGCCGCCCCGGTGAAGTCGTGCCGCAGGCTGTGCCCCCCGGGCACCGCCACGGCGACCGCTCCCGCCGCCACCGCCGCCCGGCATCCGGTCTGGGAGTCCTCGAACACCAGCATCCGCGCCGGGTCGACCGCCAGCCGCCGAGCCGCGAGCTCGTAGATCTCCGGATGCGGCTTCCCCTGCGTCACGTCGGCACTCGTCACCACGAAGTCGAACCGGTGCAGCAGGCCGACGCGGCCGAGCACGTCGTGCGCGAAGTCGGGGCCGCTGCTGGTGGCGACGCCCCGCGGCACGCCGCGGCCCCCACGGGCCGCGGCGAGCGCGTCGAGGAGTTCGACGGCACCGGGCATCGTGCGCAGCTCCGTGTCGAGGAGCGACCTGAAGATCTCCTTCGTCTCGCCGGCCAGCGTCTCCACCGAATCAGCGAGGCCATGCCACTCGATCATGATCCGCAGCGACACCGGCTGCGGCCGGCCCATCATGGCGTCGAGCAGTTCGGGCTCGAACGGCCGGCCGCGCCGCCGCAACAGCTCAGTGCCCACATGCTGGTAGAGCTCCTCGGTGTTGACGAGCAGCCCGTCGAGATCGAACGCCACCGCCTCGATAGGTACATGCCCGACGGCGGCCGTGCTGGCTGAATTGGTCTGGGTCACGTGTCGCTCCGGGGCATGGATCAGTCGGGCGCCAGCCGCAGCACGGCGTAGCCCTTGTTGGCATGCAGTCGCTCGAACGGCAGGTCGGCGGCGGCAGGCAGGTCGAGCGGAACGACGGCGAGCGTGGCGCCATACTTGTCGGCGACGAACCGCATCCGCTCGGCGCCGAGCGCCGCGGTGGACCGCTCGAGGTTCGCGAACCCGCCGTCGCGGGAGAAACAGTCGACGATCCGCCGCCGCCATTCCACCAGCGACGCGGCATCCTGGGGACTGTTCTTCCAGCCCACCACCTCGCGACGGCCGGTCCACCAGGTCAGGCTCGAGGCACCGCGGGGCGTCAGGACGCACGCATCCGCGGCCGCGTGGTTCGCGATCCAATCGCAGGCGTCCCGCCACGCCACGGCGTCGACCTTGCCGTCGCTGCGGGCCGCGAGCGATGTCCGGCCGGGCAGCGGCCAGTGCCTGCTCTCGTGGACGAGGTCGAGGCACAGCAGCGCCGCGAGCCCCCAGCGCGTGACGGCGGGCCGCGCGGGCAGGATCCGAGCGAGCAGTGCACCGTCGCTGACCACCGCGGCAGCGGCGACCGCCAGCCCCAACGGCACCAGAATGTCGGCCAGGCGGAACCAGTAGTACCGCAGCAGGCCGTGGACGGCGGCCGGCGCGAGCGGCTCCGCCAGCGACACCACGCAGCCCGCCAGCGAGATCACCAGCGACGCGGCGATAAACCGGTAGGCCCTGGTCCGCGCGGCCGGCATCGGCTCCGGCGCGAACGGCCGTGTCGCCGCGAGCAGCCACCAGGCCAGGATGGCGAGCACGTGCCGGGCCACGAAGCCGTCGGCGAACGTCCGCGCGAGCAGGTGATGGGAAAGCCGCTCGACCACGTAGATGCGTGCGGCCGCCGCCCGCGTGGCCGCGTCGACGCCGCCGGAGAGCCCCAGCGCCGGCACCAGTCCGAAGGCGGCGAGCAGGAGACCGCCGCAGATCGCCAGCGCCCCGCCCCGGTCGCCCGCCGTCATGCGGGCGTCCCTGAGGGATCGGCCCGCGGGCATCGACACCACGACGACGAGGGCGACCATGCCCCAGCCGCCGACGAGCGGATGGAGCGCCGTGGCCGCGCCGAGCGCCAGCACCGCCCACGGCAGCCGCGCCCGGGCGATCTCGCCGACGGCGACCAGCACCAATGCCCAGGCGAAGACCTTCGACTCGCAGCCACCGAGCACCCACTCGCCGGCGGCGGGCGTGTGCCGCAGGGCCAGCGAGAAGAGTGCGGCGGCGAGGAGACGCGGCCACCACGGAGCCAGCAGCGGCACGACGGCGTGACGGAATCCCGCGGCCACTGCCAGCCAGCCCAGCCAGCGGCCGATCCAGGCGGCCTGCTCCAGCGGCAGCGACGCCGCCAGTGGCCCCATGAGCACGTAGAAGACGCCGTGGGCGTCGGGGGTCTCCAGGAAAAAGTCCCCTCGTCCCCAGGCCGGGTCGGCATGGTGGCGGGCCTTGGTGAGGTACGCCGTCTCGTTGACGTCGGGCACCGGCCAGCAGCCTGCGGCCGCGAAGATGGCGAGCACGATCAGCAGCTCGCCGAGGCCGCGGGGCCAGCCGCCGGCCACCGGCGAATCCGGCCCGATCTCGGTGTCGCTTTCCCGCGGCATCGTCCGCACCTATAACCTCCCGTTCGGCCGCCCTGCGAACGGCTCCCGCCCTCCGGCAGGCGTCTCCGGAGGCGATTCCAGCAGCCGTCTTCCGGCCACGTTCAGCTTTCGGCCACCCTCAGAAGGATACCGCAAACCGATGACGTCACCGGCCCGCACCGCCCAAGAGTCTTCCTCGGCAGGCCTGCCCCCCGTGCCCCGCGGCCGCGGCCGGCTGCTCCGGGAGGCGGTGGCCGAGGCGATGATCGCCGTCGTCGGGGCGCCCTTTCCGCTCGCGGCCAGGCTCATCGAGCGCGAGGGGTTCGCCGCCGCATACCTCTCGGGGGCCGCTTTCTCTGCGGGCACGCTCGGGGTTCCCGACATCGGCCTGTTCACGCTCGAGCAGCTCGCCGAGCAGACCCGGCTGCTCGCCCGGTCGGTGTCGATTCCGGTGATCGTCGACGCCGACACGGGCTTCGGCGGGCCGGCCGAGGTGGCCGAGTGCGTGGGTGTGCTGGAGGAAGCCGGTGCCGCCGCGATCCAGCTCGAGGATCAGCCCTTCGACAAGCGGTGCGGCCATCTCTCCGGCAAGCGGCTCATCGACCGCCGCGAGATGTGCGACAAGCTGGCGGCCGCCGCCGGCGCCCGCCGGGATCCCGGCACCGTCATCATCGGACGCAGCGACGCCCGCGGCGTCACCGGCCTCGACGACTGCCTCGAGCGGCTCCGCGCCTACCGCGACGCCGGGGCCGACTGGCTGTTCCCGGAGGCCCTCGCAACCCGCGACGAGTTCGTCCGGGTCGGCCACGACTTCGCGGCGTGCGGCACGCCGCTCCTGGCCAACATGACCGAGTTCGGCGTCAGCCCGCTGGTGAACGTCGACGACCTCTCGTCGCTCGGGTTCGCGGCCGCCCTCTATCCCGTCACCCTGCTCCGCGTGGCGATGAAGGCGATGGAGGCGGCGCTCGGCATGCTGGCGGACGAGGGCACGCAGGAGAACCTCCTCGACCTCATGCAGACCCGCGCGGAGCTCTACGATCTGCTCGAGTACGACCCGGCCCATCCTGAGGCCTGGCCGGCCTCTCCGTCGCCCCAGAAGCCGGCCTGAGCCTGCTCCGGCACGGACATCTCCGGAAGTCGACCCCGCCCCGCACAATACCCCTCAGCAGCCACCCGACAGGAAGCCCCATGACAGCACCTTCCTCCCCTTCCGCCGCGGGCGACTTCGCTCGCGGCCTCGCCGGCGTCGTCGCCGGCCGCACGGCCATCTGCTCGCTCGAGGGAGACCTCCGCTACCGCGGCTACTCGATCGAACCGCTCGCACTGGCCGGGGACTTCGAGGAGGTGGCCTACCTGCTGCTCCACGGCGAGCTCCCGACGGCGGCCGAGCGGTCCGCCTTCTCAGGGAGGGTGCACGAGGCGGCGCGGTCGCTCGACCCGACCGTGATCGACGCCCTGCGCCGGCTTGCCGCAGTCAATCCGCATGCCGCGCCGATGGACGCCCTGCGCTCGGGCGTCAGCATGCTCGGGCAGATCGAGCAGGATGACCGTCCCGGCTCACGCGAGGCACTGCTCCGCCAGGCGGAGCGGCTGCTCGGCCAGACGCCGGCACTGCTGGCCGCCTGGATGGATCTCGCCGCCGGCCGCGAGGTAGGCGGCTGGCCCGAGGCCGCGATCGCCCCCGCCCTGCTCGAGCGGCTCACGGGCCACCATCCCACGCCGCAGCAGGCCGCCATTTTCGGCACCACGCTGGTGCTCTACGCGGAGCACGAATTCAACGCCTCCACGTTCACCGCCCGGACGGTGGTCTCGACGGGCTCCGACATGCATTCGGGAGTCACGGCGGCCATCGGCGCGCTGAAGGGCCCGCTGCACGGCGGCGCCAACGAGAAGGTGCTCGAGGTGCTCGCCGCGATCGGTTCGGCCGACCGGGCCGACGGCTGGCTCAACGAGCAGTTCGCCGCGAAGCGGGTCGTCATGGGCTTCGGTCACCGCGTCTACAAGGACGGCGACGTGCGGGCGAAGCTGCTGGGGAGGATGTGCCGCGAGATGGTGCGCGGCACCGACAGCGAGCCGCTCGAGCACCTCGCCGAGCGGGTCGAGCGGCTGATGCTCGACGCCAAGGGGCTCAAGCCGAATCTTGACTGGCCGGCGGCCCGCGTCTACCACGCGCTCGGCCTGCCGGTGCCGGTGTTCACGCCGATCTTCGTCGTCGCCCGCATGAGCGGCTGGACCGCGCACATCATCGAGCAGATCACCGACAACCGGCTGATCAGGCCGCTCTCGCTCTACTGTGGGCCGGCGCCCCGGGAATACAGGCCGATCGCAGGCCGGTGAGCGGTAAAGATCGCCGCCTGCATGCCGACGCGATCAGGCCGGTGCTGCGAGGGACGGGCAGTGCCCGGGCTCCGCTCAGGGCAGGCTGGCCGACTGGCCGACCACGCCTTCCGCCGGCTCCACGGTCGCCTGGACGGTGACGGTCGGCACCGCCCCCTCGCCCAGATCGGTCGTGATCTTCAGCTGGCGTTCCACCTTGCCCGACATCGCCCCGGCTGCGAACGTCACGGGGAGGATGTGCACGGTGGCGGCCGTCGTCTTCGGCTCGCACGTCAGACAGCCGTCGGAACAGGAGACGCCCGTCACGCAGAACGGCCGATTCGCCCGCACGACGATGTTCTTGGTCACGCTGCCGCCGGGCTTCACCGCTCCCAGGGCCAAGAGCTGCGGGCTCACGGTCACCTCGGCCACGACGCGGCCCTCGACGTCCATCGGGATCTGCGCCGCCCGCGGATCGTTGGTCACCAGGATGAGCTGCCCCTTGAGGTATCCGGCGGACGCCTCCGGCTTGAGCCGCACCGTCAGGTCATAGGCGGACTGGCTCGCCGTGTGCGTCGGCTTCGAGAGGGCCACCTCAAAGTTGGAGTTGGCACTCCGCACGTCCTTGATCTCCCAGGGCGCGCTGCCCACGTGCGTCACCCGCACCGAACGCTCCGCCCCCTTGCCGAGATCGACGTTGCCGAGGTCGACGAACGGCGGATCGAACGTCACGTCGCCGCGGATGTTGCCCGCCACCCGCAGCTGCACCTCCGCGAAGTAGGGCTTGTCGAAGGTGACGGTGAGTGTGGCGCCGTGCTGGCCGAGGAACGTCCGCGTGTTGAACGTGGCGACCACCTCGCTCGTCTCGTGCGTCTTGAGGTCGCGCACGGTCACCTCGGGCGACGTGCAGCCGCAGCTGGTCCGCACGCCCACCACGTGAACCGGCTCCTTGTAGATGTTCCGGAACACGAAGCGGTATTCCGTCTTCGAGCCCTTGGCCACGGTGCCGAAATTGTGGCTCGTGGCAGAGAACATCTTCGTGGCCCATTCCTGCGCCCCCGCGGCACACGGTGCCAGGGCGAGGAGAGCGGCGGCGATGGCCAGCGGCGCACGGCGGACGATCGCTGACCATCCGGCGGCCCCCGTCTTCGTGCACCGCTTCACGAAACCCGTCTTCACAATCGCTGGAACGCACATGGAAACAGCACCGGAGGGCAGGCGAGCGGCCGGGGAAAAACCTGTGGCAACCGGGAAAAAGCGTACGAGTGGCATGGGAGGACCGTCAATGTTTCAGGGCCGGTCGGGGGCCGGTTTCGGGGCAATGTCGGAACGCCGTGAAGGGCGAAGTGCCGGCGGCGGGACACGAGCCTGCCACCAGGCAAGTATTCCCGCCCGGCACGCGCCAGGCCGGCCGGATGCCAGTGATTCGAGCCGAAACAGCGGCCCGACCTGCGACACGACCCGCACAGCCGGCGGGGTTTTCGACACCGGCAGGGTCCCCGGGGAGCGGCCGTGGCCGACGCCCATTCCGGGCCACTCGCCCGGATTTCCACGGTTTTTCGTAGCCTGGCCGGGCCGCCGACGGGCCCCCGTGAAACGCTTCGCCCTGACCCGCGTAGAATGTCGATGGCAGAGGAGTCGCTTGGGCGACAGGCTGCTTAAGACGGGCTCTGCCCGTCGGACACCCACGACAGATCATTTCAGACACGATCACAGGATTCAACAAACGATCACAGGGGGCGTACCGGTTTCGACCGGATGGCAAGAGGTTCAGATTGCGTGCCGTGGTTGGTCGGCTGGCCACGTTAAAAGTCGACCAAGCTTCAATTGCCGAAGCTCAGTTCTCTCTGGCTGCTTAATTAAGCAACCCCGAGCGATGGCCCAAGTCGGAAGGGCCTCCCAATCGGTCGCCAAATCCGACTCGCCCCGTTTCACCGCCTGGTACGGGCGGGGCTAAAAAAGTTCCGGGCTGGTGGGCGACGAACCCTGTCGGCCGGGGACGCGCCCGCGAGATCAAATTGACCGGATACGCACGTAGACGTCTGGGCTGAAACATCACGGGACGCGGGTTCGACTCCCGCCGCCTCCACTGTATTCACGAGCCAACGGCCATCCCTGGCCCGTTGGCTCTGACACAAGCTCGCCCTCCAGGCGAGCAACCCAACGCACGAGCCAACGGCCATCCCTGGCCCGTTGGCTCTGAAACTCGCTCGCCCTCCAGGCGAGCAACCCAACGCACGAGCCAACGGCCATCCCTGGCCCGTTGGCTCTGAAACTCGCTCGCCCTCCAGGCGAGCAACCCAACGCACGAGCCAACGGCCATCCCTGGCCCGTT
>Ga0209401_1001219_pt1 | contig 17141 bp, 16 predicted proteins | sample M_140807_MF_Meta_FD_187318 | JGI IMG/M metagenome (GOLD analysis project Ga0209401, IMG submission 187318) | Freshwater microbial communities from Lake Montjoie, Canada to study carbon cycling - M_140807_MF_MetaG (SPAdes) (version 2) | ecosystem: Environmental > Aquatic > Freshwater > Lake...
CCCAGAACTGCCCAATCCCGCCACCCTCCATCCCAGAATTCCATGAAAGAGTCGTCCATGGTCAAGGGGTTCAACGTTGTGCCAGAAAACCCGGCGGTCTCTTTTCCTAAGAGGACCTGATTCGCATAAAAGAAAACATCCTCTCGACTAGAGTTGGAGGGCAAGTTGCTCATGCTGCTATCCATCCTGATTGCCTGCGCCGCATAGAAGTCGAAGTCTTGGATTTCATCAACCGTGGCCAACTCCACTTTCTGCGTGCTGGCGAGCTGAATGTATTGGGATGCGCTTCCCGCGGGATCATATAGTCCCGGAGCATCGATGAAATATTTCTCGAGCGCTCCCATGCTTCCGGGGATTGCGCCAACAAAGTAAAAATATTTATCAAACGCCGTCAGCAGGGGGATGTCTTTCAGTGTTGTCAGGGCACGCATCGGGTTGGCCGCCTGGACTACGGGATCGCTGAGGGGGCGCGAGTCCAGATTGATGGTCTGCGTGATGGTTCCGATGGTTCCCGGCAAAGTCAGGGAAACCACTGCTGTTTGTCCTTTGGCATAGATCCTTGGATCGGGAATCGAGGAACCCAAGATGCTGAAGCTGCTCGCCCCAGCCGCAATCGGGAAAGAACCACCTACGGTAACGTTTCCAATGGTTACGGTGAAAACGGCACTCGCCGCACTTTTTAACGGCGAAGTCAGAGAAATCGTGAAAGGATTATTCGGATCGCCGAGCACGATGGTTCCCTCTGGAGCGCGTCCAACTAGGGTGGGATCCGGAGCCTTAGTCGCCCCATTAATAATTTGTCCAACGATCGAGGCTGCGGGTGGAACTGCAACAACGGGAGCAGGAGCGGGTGGCTTAGGAGCAGGAGCGGCCTGAGCCAAAGGAGCCGCCGCCGGAGCTGGCGCGGGGCCACCTGCGGCCGTGCTGATGTCTAGTTTATCGGGAGCAGGTCCACCGGCCATTTTTGGATCACCTTTGGGATCCGCTTTTGGCTCAGGCTTCATTCCTCCGTCTTCCTTTTTGCCAGCCACCTCTTCCTTTTTCGCAACCACATCTTCTTTTTTGGCCGGCGCATCAGCCTTCGGCTCCTCTTTCTTGGGAGGTGCCTCAGCCGCCACTTTGGGTGCACCCACAAGCACATCCCCGTCCGCTTTCACCGCCACAATTTCAACCCCCAACGACTCCATTTTCCCTTCGGACATTTTAGCCTGCTGTACTTCCACGGTGGCCTGAATTTTCTGCGCAGACGGCAGTGGCTTGTCGAAGGCTTGAATCAGCGGTGTCGAGGCAACGACCTTTTTGACATCCACATCAAAAACCTGAATCGTCGGTGCGGCGGGCGGCTTCCCTCCACCTGCACTGCCCTCCCCGGGTCCCGGCCCCTTATCGGCTGCAGGTGCTGGGGCAGCTGCCTTGGGTTTTCCCCCGTCACCCGGACCTGCTTTATCTCCTCCAGATTCCTTTGTTCCCCCGGATTCTTTTGTTCCTCCAGATTCCTTTGTCTCAGCCCCAGGCTTATCACCACCCGCTTTCTTTTCACCGGGGCCGCCACCACCGTCCTCTTTTTTCCCGCCCCCTTCACCGCCGCCCACGGATGCAGCCTGCCCCGGCCTAACAAGCGTTGTTTTGCCTCCGGCGGTTACCCTCATTCCTTCCGTACCCTCTAAAAGAACGAACATCTTGTTTCCGTTTCCATCCACGCTCGCCATGAAAGTGGTTCCCGTAACTGCTGCCGTTACTCCCCCGCATTCCACTGTCGCACCGCCGGCTCCTGGCGGGGTATTGATAAGAACAGTTCCTTTCTCGAGCTTGACCAACCGCTCTTTGGATTGGAACGAAAAGGAGGTGTTCGCCCCGACGCGAGTGATGGAGGTGTCGGCAAAGGTAAGCTCGGCCATCGAGGCGGCAGCCGTGCTCACTTTCGATTTTTCAAAAATTTTCTCGCTGGCGTGGGCCGGAGTCGCCCCTTTCCCCTCCCCCGTATCGTGTTCCACGATGTTTTTCAGAGCCGTAATCTCTGCTTCCTTCAATTCCACAGCCCAAAGCGGAGCTGTTCCAAGCAGCCCACAGACTAATAAGAGATGCAGGTTTATTTTATCCAAATACATACGATTTAATCTTTGACCGACCAAGCGCCCATAAGGTTCAAAATAATACATGAAGATAGCATGTCGAAAGGCACACCCTTAATATGTACATAACTTGTTGAAAGTCAAGCTTTTTAGCATATTTTTGCCCCTGCAAACTGCTTTATGCCAATAACTTACGGCTCAATACAGCATATAGTAAATAAATAACCTTATTATACTATATATTGTATTTGAATCGGCAGCGCTGAAAACTCCTACTTATCGCATTCAAAACACCCCCTATACCGCTGCTTTTTGGAGCCCGATACCTCAGGCCAGCACCTTTGGCGAAACCGAGGTAGGCCAATCCAGAATTGAAAATCCTCTTTTTACGCCATCTTCGCCACCTGCCACCAAAAAGTTGCCGCCACGGCCGACAAGATGGAAAGCTCAGGCACCCACCAGGCACAACCTAACGAGACGCCTGTGCAACCTGCACCTGCCAAGGCCGCGAGCACCCCCAACACGCTACGCATGGCTTGCGACTGGTCTCCAGACCAGCTCCAGTTCCAACCGCCGGCGCATGGACGCCAACGCGTCCAGCCCCCGGCTGAAGGTTCCCCCTGTGTTTTCCCCGCAATGGGCGCAACACGAACCGGCGGCTTCCCAGTCCGCTCGATTCGTGTCCTCCCCGCAGGATCTGCACTGAACTAATGTTTCCATATTTCGATTCCTCCTTTTTTCTTGCACCAGCTTGCCTCACGGGGTAGGACATAAAGAGTCCTATGAAGAAAAAAGTTTTGCCAGCCTCCGGGGGGCACAGCCGCCCTCCCTTGGAACGGATGCACCGCCTGCACGACCTTCTCTCCAGCGAACAGCCCGTCAACTGCCAGCAGCTAGGAAAAGATTTTGAGGTTTCCTATAAAACGATCCAGAGAGACCTCGACTTCATGCGAGACCGCCTCGGCCTCCCCATCGAGTATGACGCCACCCGCTATACGTTTCGCTACACGGGAAAAGTGGAAGCCTTTCCCCTGCTTCAGGTCAGCGAAGGGGAAATTCTCGCCCTTTTTGTCGCTCAGAAGGTTTTGGCTCAGTACCGGGGCACCCCATTTGAAAAAACCTTAGGGAGCGCGTTTCAAAAACTCACGGGTGCCCTCAAGGAGACAGTAAGCTTTGATCTTGGCGAATGGGGGTCCGACTACTCCTTCCGAGTCACCGGCGCATCGGCTGCCGACCTGGAAGTTTTTCGCCTTTTGGCACGAGCGATCGTCCAACGGCAGGAAATCTCATTTTCCTATCAACCCCTGAGAGCTACTGCCCCTGAGACACGCAGTGTCCACCCCTACCACCTCGCAAATATCGATAACGCTTGGTACCTGCTCGCTCACGATCCACAGCGCGCCCAAATCCGCACATTTGCTCTCCCGCGAATCCAGAAACCTACATTGACAAAAAAGATCTTCGATCGGCCTCGCGGTTTTTCAGCGGAGAAGGAACTCAAAGGTGGATTCGGGGTTTTTGCGGGCACAGGGAAGCACCTGGTCAAAATCAGGTTCGACTCCTTTGCATCCCGCCTTGTGCGTGAAAGAGATTGGCACCCCAGCCAGAAAATTCGGAACATAAAAGACGGGGGCATTGAGCTTGAAATGACCCTTGGTGCCTTGGAAGAAATTGAGCGCTGGATTCTCAGCTGGGGAGACCATGCCGAGGTTCTCAGCCCAAAACCCTTGATTGATTCCGTTAAAAAACGCATTGCCACTATGCAGAAGACATATAGATAGCTTTTGACTTAAAATCCTATATGTTGTTATTGGTAAAAAGACATACTACATATTGTATAGCGAACATCTTTAGCTAGTTAGTGGAGTTGGTGGATTCTGTAAATTTACAAACCAAGCGCCCACACAAGACCAGACCAGGTCGTCTGGCTTCTTTTTTGGCTCTTTCTCTGATCTTCCAGCCAGCTTTATTCGCACAAACCCTGCCTAGCGCCGTATCTCAACAAGCAGTCATTGATAACCAAGCTCAACAAGAGCGTGAGAGGCAAAGAAAGATGGCTCTTCAAGAAAAGCCATCCGACACAACCCCAGTCGAAGCGACTGCTGTTTCGGAGGATCTGGGCTCCCTCCAACTCGTCAGGGAGATTCCAGACCTTCCGTTTGCCCGTCTTCATATGGACCAATCCTATAGCTGGCTTTCCAACGCAAACTACGCCAAGAACTCGCAAAACGTGGTAGCCGCTTGGCAAACCGTTTCTTCCATCGAGGGCGCGTGGGCACCCACCATCCAGACGATGCCTGGTTATGATAAGTTTTTTCCTGAGGTTGGTGTTCGTGCTTCGTTTTTTAATTACTTCAGCCAAGAAGAACCTTCGCAAACAAACAATAACGCAGGAACTTATGACATCGGTTTGGCTCAAGATTTTCTTCTCGCGAATATCTTTTTCCGAGCGAACAAACAAATCTCAGATGAATTAACGGTTGGCCTTTCTGTGGATGTGAACGGTTATTTTTTCTTAAATACCCCTGATGAAAGAAACTCTGTTGCGGGAGATGCCGAGACCAATTTCTTGAATGAAATCACCGCTGCCTACTCCGCGAACTACTTTCACCCCTTCACCGATACTCAAGCCGTCTCCCTCAGCTGGCGGGCCTCCTATGTTTTTTCTAACCCCTCCTACTTTACCAGAACTGATAACAACTTGACGGGCACCTACATTCTCAACTGCACAGACAAAATTAGTATCACACCCTTTGCCTCCTATCGCCTCGCCTACTATACAGACGCCTCCAATGCGCCAGCGACAGCCGACTTTAACGACCAGGGAACACTTACTGGAACTGCCAACGGCTTCTATCGTCGCTTGGATCAGCAGTACACTCTCGGTTTGGGACTCAACTTTCAGCTAACTCCAGAGCTCTCTACAGGGCTGAATTTCAACTACTCCAAAAGCGACAGCACCAGCCAGATCGCCGAAACGGGTGACTTTACGAATCTCACCGCCGGCGCCAACTGGTCGATGAACTACAAGTTTTCCGATAAGGAATTCGTTGTGGAACAAAATTCTGAATGCCTCGGCCCCTATACCCGCATCGACCTCGGCTTCGGTTTTGTCAACAACCTAGAAAGCTCCCAAACTTTAACGGGCACCGTCTTGCCTGGCATCACAGGCTCCTTGGCAAATCCATCCATCTCCGTAAATCCGGGAGTCCGCTTCGATGTCTCCCCCGGCTTTAACTTTACCGACTGGCTGGGGGTCGAGCTTTCCGGAGGCATTCTCTACAACGGCCTCGATCATCTCAACGGAAACGGCACCCTCAATCTCGACGGGGGAACCGAAGTGATTGGTGGCGGCGGCCTCAGTTTGACCGGCACATATATCCAAGTTCCTGTTCTTCTTTCATCCGTATTTCGTTGGCCAGGACAAGCTCGCTGGAAACCTTACCTTTCTACTGGTTTTGGTTTTGCTTACTCCCAACTCCAAATCACGCAAGTCGACAACACCCAAACCTCCGACCAGTTTGAAGAAGCTTACTCCCCTGCTTTTTCTGTTGGCTCGGGATTCATTTGGCAGGTCTCCGATGCCGTGGACTTCGACGTTGCCTATAAACTCCTTGGCCTGATCAACCCCACCTATTCCGGTCTTCAGCCCGGTGTCGCCCTTTCCAACTCAGTCCAATTTGGAATCAATGTACGGTTCTAGAATCCTGCAGATCCTCTGGATTCAAGAAGAGTTCGCCAAGACGCTCTCTCCCATTTTTCGCTGATTGGTGCATGATAAAAAAATGTCTTCCTCCCACCTGACTGCTCGAGTTCTTCAACTCAACTCCCGTCTTCGTGGGGGCGGAACGGACACACAGTGTCTTGCTCTTTCCCAAGGCCTGGCCTCCTCAGGCTGGACGGTCGAATTGGCTGGCCCCGCAGATGCTCCTTTATCTACCGCAGCCCAAAAATTTACCTTCCATCCACTCCCCAAGTTTCGACCCTATCAAGTTTTCTCCCTTGCAGGCACTCTTCGCAGAACCAAGCCTCGCATTCTTCACGCTCATCATGGAGACGACTACTGGACCGCACTTCTCGCCTCCCGCCTAGTCGAGCCCCGCCCTCTCGTCATCTTCTCCCGTCACCTAGCAAAAAGCCCACGCTCCCGCATGAGTAAAAAATATCTCTTCGATTCCGCCGATGCGATCGTCGCGGTTTCCTCTTTCGTCGCCCAAGTCCTTTTACGGGGACACGATGACCCGGCTTCGCCCGTGACAGAGCGACATCACCGCTCTCCCTGCGTCCTCTCTCCCAAAAAGATTCATGTCATTCATACTGGAATTGATACCAACCATTTTTACCCCAAAGGCGCATCCTTCTCGTCTGCCGCTCGACAGAAATTAAATCTCCACCCCAATGAACTGGTGTTTGGGGTTGTGGGCGGATTCGATCTGCCAGTCGGAAAAGGCCAAAGAATTTTCCTTAAAGCGGCACAGATCGTCATGCGCCAACTTCCCAGGGCCCGCTTTCTTATCGCAGGCTCAGGCACAATGGACTCTCTTCTTCGCGACGATATCCGCCACCTCGGCCTCGAAGACCGGGCCCGCCTCATTGGCCAGCAACCCGACCCCGTCTCTCTTCATCACGCTCTCGACTGCCTGGTCCATCCACAAATTGCCACCGAGGCTTTCCCCTCAGTGGTTCTCGAGGCCCACGCTTGTGGCCGCCCCGTTCTGGCCTCCGAATTAGACGGAATTCCCGAGGCATGGAACTTGGGCGCCCTCGGCCAACTGGTTCGTGCAGGGGATGCGGGCGCCCTTGCCCAAGCGATGATCGCCCAATCGGAAAATCCACCTCTCACTCCAGAAGAGCAGAGCGCTGCTCACTCCCGCGTTGCTTCCCAAGCCTCTCTTCCTGTCCAAGCCCAGCGGATGGCTGACTTATACCGTCGCCTGATGGCGAAATAGAAACCCTCCCTCAACATCGTAGTCGCCGGACTAGTAATTCCGCCTCGCGGAAGGCAGAAGTCGCCCTCCTTCAACCCGTTTCCTGAAGCTTGAGGTTTTCCCCATTTTATCTCATTCTTAACCCCTATGCCGATGTACGAAAATGTCCTTGGAACTGTGGGTAGAACCCCTCTTGTAAAACTCCAGCGGATCTCTGCAGGCCTTCCCGCCACCATCGCCGTGAAGTGCGAATTCTTTAATCCCCTGGGAAGCGTTAAAGACCGTATCGGGGCTGCCATGATTGAGGCGGGTGAAAAAGAGGGCAAAATTACGCCTCAGACCACGATTGTTGAACCCACTTCAGGCAATACGGGAATCGCACTTGCCTTCGTCGCCGCAGCCAAAGGGTACAAGCTGATCCTCACGATGCCCGAAAGTATGAGCCTCGAACGTCGCACTCTTCTTGCCCTTCTCGGGGCCAAACTCGAACTCACCCCCGCCGCAGAGGGAATGAAGGGTGCGATCGCCAGAGCAGAAGCCCTCGCAAAGGAAATTCCCGGCTCATTCATCCCCCAACAATTTAAAAATCCTGCCAACCCTGCGATTCACAAGAAAACAACAGCGGAGGAAATTTGGAGCGATACGGATGGCAAGGTGGATATCTTTATTTCTGCAGTCGGTACGGGTGGAACCATTACAGGCGTGTCCGAAGTAATCAAAGCCCGCAAAAAGTCCTTTCAGGCCATTGCAGTCGAACCCAAAGATTCCCCAGTCATCACTCAAACCCGCGCAGGCCAGCCCGTGAAGCCTGGTCCCCACAAAATCCAGGGCACAGGCGCCGGTTTTATTCCCGACAACCTTCATCTTGATATCGTGGATGAGGTCATCACAGTCAGCAACGAGGACGCGTTCGCTATGGCCCGCCGCATCTGCAAAGAAGAGGGTATGCTTGTCGGCATCTCGACAGGCGCCAATGTCCATGTCGCCTTGGAAGTCGCGAAACGCCCAGAAAACAAAGGCAAACTGATCGTCACCATCGGTTGCAGTACCGGCGAAAGATATCTAACGACTGCTCTAGCCGATGAAGCCCGCCGACTTGTCGGGGGTTGAACTCATGCCCAAATCAAAAAAGAAGGCTCCTGCTCGCGTAACACCAAAGCTGACTCCCTCTTTGCCCCCCGAAGTTCTTGAGCAAGCCGCCCAAGGCTGGCTTCAATCCCACGGAATTTCTTCAACTCCTGCCGCACCGAAACAGGGTGAACCCTCTTTCTCGCAGCTCTCTGAAAGCTTAGACAAAGTTTTGCACCAATTGCGGGCCGAGTTAGACGATCTACGCAACCGAATCTCCCGCCTCGAATCGAAAAAATCCTAAAGGGACAAAAGGAGTCGAACGACGTTTTCCCAACGTCTCTCCTCCCCACGGCTCAATGCATCCCGATCCGCTTGAGGAATTTCACCTGCCCTCTCAATCGCTAGAATTCGGTCCTCGTGCTCCTGCAGGGCCCTCCGATACTTTCTCTCCTGCTCGGGCGTTAATTCGGCCATGGAGTACCCATCGGAAAACTTAATCACAACAGGCCGAGACTGATCCCTATTTTCCCAATCAAAAAACTGTCCCATCGGCCTCTTCATCATGTGCTGGGCCAACTGGCGTATCATCAAGTCGTACGCTTGATCCGACGTCCCTGATGCCGCAGTAACTGGAAGGCTTACAACCCAAGTCGTTGCCGTAATCGGCAAAACCGCCAAGTCCAAAGGCCGCACGACCCAAAAGTCCGCAAAGGAGTACATAGTTTCAGGTGGGGCAAAGTAGTCACTTGGCGCCTCGGCATGCAGGTCTCCGCACCCATATGCCCAAATAAAAGTTAGCCCGAGAAAGAATTTTCTCACGAATCCAAAATTGGCCATCAGACCGAGTGGGTCAACTGCCCCCTCCCCTTAGGGTGAATGGCTTGGGGACAAAGAAGAAGATCTTAAAAGAACCAAACACTCCACATGCGCCGTCCTTGGAAAAAGATCGATGGGCTGAAACCACTCGGGCGTCCATTTCGCTGCCCAAGCACGCAAATCCCGAGCCAATGCAGGAGGATCACACGAGAGATAAAGAACCCCTTGAAACGGGAGATCCCGCTCAAAGAACCGTCGCGCATCAGGACTCAGGCCGCCTCGGGGCGGATTGATCAAACAAAACGAGGGTCCCTTCCCCATCTTAAGAAGAGCATCTTCGAAGTGATCCTCAAAGCGGCCCTGCAACAGCTCCGCCTGAGGGGCCTCCCGTTGAAATGCGGAAACGGAAGCCGCACTGGACTCCACCGCCACCACCCGAATGCCACGGCGCGATAAAGGCCCACTGAAAAATCCCGTGCCCGCATACCCCTCCAATACCGACTGTACGCCCTCTGGCACGGCCGATACCACCTGCTCCTGCAATTTCTTCCCCAATGGCCTGTTCGATTGATAAAATGCCTCACCACGCACCTCATCGGCCCGAATCGAGTAGTGAGGACGGGGTCGAGGCCGCTCCCGCAAGACCGCTAACTTCTGATTCACATCATCTGCTGCTAAAAGACATCTTGGCACATCCACCAAGGTTCGTCCGTCTGTTCCCAGAAATCCAATTCTCCCCTCTCGATTATGCACTGTGATTCGATTCCGATATGCGTAATCAGGCCCCGTCAAAGCAGGCCGAATCACAGGATTTTCTAATTTACCGATTCTTCGCAGTGCCGAATCAATCTGGGCGACCTTGGCTCGCACCTCAGCAGGATAGGCTAAATGTTGGGTCGCACACCCCCCGCACTTCGTAAAAAGGGAACAAGGTGGGACGACTCGATCGGGCGATGCCTCCAAAACGTCCACCAAACGACCTCGGGAATATGTCTTATGAACTTCGGTGAGAACAACTCGTACCTTTTCACCTGGAGCCGTAAACGGAACAAAAATGACCTGCCCATCATGCCGGGCAACCCCGTCGCCCCCATACGCGAGTTCGGAAATTGTCAGCTCGATCGGCTCTGCCGCCGAACCTGTGACCGGTTTCAGTACCAGTTGTCTTTCAAGTCGGCTGGCGGATAAGGCTCCACCTGCCCCGAGTCATGTGCGGGCATCTTCATCGATTTTGTAGGAATGAAGAATGTGGCGATCTCCAAAGTGCCTACACCCACATCCATCACCATGCGGGAAAGCCCTTGGGTAAATCCAAAGGTATCCCCATACGTTCCCCCGCCCTCTTGCGTCGCGATGTAAGGGGAATCAAACAACTCGGAAACAGACAGGGTCACATTGGCCACTCCGCGACCTAACTTTTCCATCATCGTGGGCTTTGGCGGAAGTCGTAAGTCAGCCAACAGGGCTGAGGGGAGAGCGGAAACAACCAGAACCATAGCTAAGAATGTTTTCATAACTCCTTTCTGCACTCCCTGAGGCTCCCTGCAAGGGGCAAGATCGTCTATGGGGAATAATTTGTGAATGCCGTGGAACGACTCGATAAGGTCCGAAACCGTTCTAACACCCCGTCCGCCACCCGATCTGCATATTCACGAAAGATATTCTGCCTCTCTCTCCCTCCAATACTCCTCGTTCCCTCATATTCTCCCGCCTGAATCCAAGCGTACGTGTTGCGATCGTTCATATACGGCCCCTCCACAAAGATCACAGGGCCCCGAAACAACCGGTTTGCAATTAGGTTCCGATGCCACACATAGGGACTTATGCCAGAGGGTGAGGCATATCCCGAACCCCCATAATTCTCAGGCGGAAATCCCCACTTTTTCTGGAACTGCTCGCCAATGGCCGCTCCGAGATCCAACTCCTCAGGAGTTGAATTTTCTAAAAGCTTCCTCAGTAGGTGAAACTTCTGGTCGTCATACACCAACTCACTTGAAGTATAGGCGCCGTGGGAGAAAACCACCAACCGACTCACACTCGTCAAACTCGGGCGCCCAGGACGTCCCCAAGGGGCCGCATTGTAGTGAAGGCAGATCGTAAAATCTGGCCTCAATTCCTCATTCACCCTTCGGGCCCGAGCCTGAATTTCGGCCGATCGGTAAAAAAGAAGTTCAGCATTCCATCGAATCAACCCATTCATCGAGTACCTTGGCAACCTCCGCGACCCAAAGTCTTGCAACAAATATTGAATGGCTTCGGGGTAGAGATCATTGGGACGCAAGCCCGTCGTGGGTGAAAACCCGTCGTGCGTCCAAACCACTTTGGCTCCCGCATCCGTGAGCCGCTCCTCCAAAAGCTTGCACGTTTTTAAATTCAGCTCCCCTTCCACGACAGGCCGATCCCGACCAATCCGAAACGTGCGCTCCTCAATGTCTGCCCAATCTCCCCCGATGTGCCCTGGATCTAAACAGATAACCTGGCCCCGAAGTGGCTTCTCGGGATCTGGCAGACAAAAAGAAACCGTGCGACTGCCTTCTTGCCCCTTCGATCCCGCCCAGCGCAAAAAGTAGAGTAGTTCCGTTTTGGCAATATCCCGAAACACGCGAACTCCTTCATCATCGACGGAGAGATACTTGGCCAACGCTCCGGACGGGTCGAAAACCGAACTGCACCGTGCGAAAAAATCTTCCCGCTGAATCTTCCCCTGATAGGAGTCGAGCAACCGCCACTCAGGAGCCTCAGCAAGCGGGGAGTAAAGGAACGCTTTCTCCTCCTCCGCCCAGCCTCCGCTCAGAGCAAATCCACTGATTCCACAAAAGAAAAGCCAGTTACGCCACATTCCCATACACAATGAGGCAGAATCAGGGGCGGGCAAGACAGCAGGGGTGGCTTGAGCCAGCCCCCAACTCTCCATACTCTTTTCCGATGGAGCCTTCTTCCGCCCCCACCCGCCAGACCCCATGGGACCGGTGGATAGCTGTGGCCATGCTTGGCCTCGCCGCCCTTCTTGCCGCGGGTTGGATCATGCGCGAACGCCAACTTGCGACCGACCGCGCAGAATCTCGGGAGGACCTCCGCCAGGCTATGCACCGCCTCAAAACTCTCTCCTCCTCGACCGAACAGATCCGTACAGCATACCTGCAAAGAAAATCCGAATTGGAGATCACCCGAAAAAAACTGGAACAGGCCAACAGTCGCACTCCCGAAGACAAAGCCAAATCCCGCACCTCTCCAGAAGAAAAAGCAAAGACCGCAAAATCCGTGGCTGCGATCTCCGAGAAATTGGCTGGGGCAAAACTTCCCGAATGGGCCGCGATTGAAACAACCGACGGAGCCGTTCGCATCCTCCCTGGGGTCAGCCTTCCCTCTGGCAACGCCGGCTTTCAATCCTTCGCATCCATCGCATCGACCCTCGCCGCTTTGGATCCCGATTGGGTTCTCGAACTTACCGCCCGTGCTGAGCCTGGCTCGGATGCATGGGAAACAGCCCAAGAACGCGGTGATCTCCTGATCCGGGCAGCTGAAAAATCTCTGAAAGGCCAGCCTGGTCGACTGAGGCTGCGAATCGAAGTCACCAAAGGCCCCCGAATGGAGTGGCGTCTTCAACTTGCCGAAGCCCACGCAAAGCCCGCTTCCCCTGCAAAATCTAGCCCCGAGCCTAAACCCGAAAAGAAGTGAGCACTGTTTTCGTCGACGGTCACTACTACGCGTATCGTAGTTTTTATGCGATCACGGCCCTGACCAACTCTCGGGGGGAGCCCACAAACGCAGCGTACGGCTTTGCCTCTGCTCTCCTTCGCATGATCGAAGACCTCCATCCCACCCAAGGGGCCGTTATTTTTGATGGAGGAATCCCCGCCGAACGCCTAGCCACCCATCCCGCCTACAAAGCCAATCGCAAGGAAACACCCGAAGCTCTCGAAAAACAGTTCCCGCTTCTTCACGAGGTGGCCGCCGCTTTGGGTTGGCCCGTCATCACCGTGGATCAGGAGGAGGCAGACGATGTTATCGCTAGCTACATCCACGCCGCTGACGCCGCCTCCTGCACCGTGGCAACGAACGACAAAGACCTCATGGTCCTCGTGGCAAAAGGATGCAAAATCTACCAACCCCAATCCCAAGGATTCTCTCTTCTTGGGCCAGCAGAAGTAGAAGCAAAATGGGGTGTCCCGGCTGAAAAAGTCCCTGAACTCCTCGCTCTCACAGGTGACACTGCTGACAATTTTCCGGGCGTTCCTGGCGTAGGCCCCAAAACCGCAGCCAAATGGATCCTTCAGCACGGAACTTCTGAAAAAGTTTTAGCCGCGTCCTCCACTCTTCAACCCGAGCGATTTCGCACGATCTTACAAGATTCGGCCGAGATTGTTCGCCGAAATAGAAAAATGGTCGAACTCCGTACCGCTATTTCACTTCCTCTCCATCTTAAGGATCTCACGCTACGACCTGATCCTGCCCGCCAGGTGGAACTCTTTCGGCGCCTTGAATTTAAACGCATGACTCGCGAGGCCGAGGCACGCCTCGCGACCCAAGGCCCCCAGCAAACAGACCTCTTCTCCCGCTAACCCAATGAAATCAAAGGTTGAAAATCTCTACCTGCACGTTCCCTTCTGCACTCATCTCTGCCCTTACTGTGATTTTCCAAAGGAGCGACTCGCGGGAAATCGGATGCGGGACTTTCTTCGCGGCTTGCAAGCCGAGTGGGCTTGGGCTCAAGAAGAATTCGATCTTTCTCCACGCAGGATCTTTTTTGGAGGCGGAACTCCGACCGCGCTTTCCCCATCCCTACTCCAAGAGCTTTTAGAAATTGCTCCTTGGGGTGAGGCCGAGGAGTGGACCGTCGAGGCGAATCCCGATGGCTTTGGTCTCACGAAAGCCAAGCTTCTTCAAGACGCCGGCGTTACTCGTCTCAGCCTTGGCGTACAAGCCTTCCGCCCAGCCGATCTGGCTTGGCTAGGGCGGCGCCACGACCGGGGCATCATCGCTTCCGCTGTGACGGATGTGCGCAATGCAGGTATTTCCCAACTCAACCTTGATCTCATCTATGGACTACCCGACCAAGGCCCCACCGAGTGGCAATCGACACTTGAGGAAGCGTGTGCTCTTCGCCCCGATCACATCTCGGCCTACGTCATCACTCCAGAGGCGGGCACAGAACTCATCCGCAGGCTGGAGCGGGGCGAGTGGCATCCGGATGTAGACACGGAATCCATTCTATTTCTTCTCACACAAAGAATTTTGGAATCTCACGGATTTTCCGCTTATGAAATCTCCAACTTCGCCCAGCCCGGGAAAGAGTGCAGACACCACCAAGCGATCTGGTCGGGTGAGGATTACCTAGGTCTAGGGCCTGGAGCAGTTTCGACCGTGGCGGGACACCGCTGGAGAAATATTCGAGACACCTCTCTCTATGCCCGCTCGGCTGAGGTTGGCCCTCACCCTACACACGTGGAGGAAGAAACCTGTGGTCCTAAGGAGCGCAGGGCAGAGCGTATTCTTTTGGGCCTCCGAACAAGCGCAGGTTTGGCCGAGGAGAGCTTGGTCGGCCACGAGGCCTGCCTATCCGACCTGGTTGAAAAAGGCTGGGGCCGTCGATCGGACGGAAAGTTTCTTCTGACCCCCCGCGGTCGGCTTCGTGCAGATGCCGTCGCCGCGATGCTCATTTAATTATGCCTCCCGCGATTCTCGTCCGTGACCTGCGCAAAACCTACCGCGTCTTCCAGAAAACCCCTGGATTCGCAGGTGCCCTGCGTGGCCTGTTTCATCGCCGCTACCAAGAGGTCTCTGCCGTGGGAGGCGTGAGTTTCGAGATCGAGCCGGGTGAGCTTGTGGGTTTTCTGGGCCCCAATGGTGCAGGAAAAACCACTACGCTAAAAATGTTGTCTGGCCTTCTCCAACCCAGCGGTGGAACCGCCTCGGTTTTGGGCCATCTCCCATGGCAACGGGAAGAAGCATTTCGTCGTAAAATCTCGCTTTTGTTGGGACAGAAAAATCAGTTGGTTTGGGATCTGCCCGCACGCGAAAGTTTTGCCCTAAACCGCGCCATCTATCGCGTCGATCCCGCTCAGGCCGCCCGCACAATTGATCACCTCTCAAGCCTGCTCGAAGTGCGCTCCCTGCTGGATCAACCTGTCCGCGAGCTTTCGCTCGGGGAACGTATGAAAATGGAGCTGATCGCCGCTCTTCTCCACAAACCCCAAGTCCTGTTTTTAGACGAACCCACCTTAGGGCTGGATGTTGTCTCTCAACACCGTGTTCGTGATTTTCTCCGCCATCTCGTCGCCGAGGAAAAAATCACCACCATCCTTACGAGTCACTACCTCCAAGATATCGAGAGCCTCTGCAAACGAGTTATTATTATCGATCACGGCCGCATCATTCATGATGGCTCGTGGGATCAGATCGTGCGGGACTTTTCCGACTGTAAAGAAATTGTTCTACGCTTTTCAGGCTCGCCCCCCGAGCTTCAAGGGGCGGATTGGGGAGAAATCATTGCTAAAGATGCCGTCACTCTTCGTCTTCGCGTCTCCTTTGCCCAAGCGACATCGATCAGTCGCCGCGCTCTCGATCTGCCCGGCCTCGAAGATATTCGAATCGAAGCCATGCCCATTGAAGATGTAATCCGAAGAGTATTTTCAGGGAAAAGAAGCTAAGAAAAAAAGAGCGATGCTTCTGCGCTTAGTGCGCATGCCCATGGGCAACGGAGACAATGAGGATAAACCCCGCCAAGGCCGTCCCTAGTTTCCACCAACGTCCTTCCTTTTCTCTCAATTCGGGCACCAGCAAATCAAACCCTGCCAGATAAACAAAAGTGCCGCATGTGGCGGCTGCAAGAATCCCATGGGCCATCTCCCAACCTTCCAAACCTACACCTGCCGCCAACCAAGCCCCCAGTGGACTTGCCAAACTTAGAATCACAGTTGCCCCAACAATTTTCGCTGCTGAAAAGCCGTACCGACCCAAAGTCACCGCCAATGCAAATGTGTCCGTTGCCTTGTGGACAAGGATGGCAAAACCAAGAGCGTCTTGGGCCGCTCCGGAATGAACAGACCCTAAAGCCAAGCCCTCCAGCACCGAATGAAAGGCGAGCATTCCGCCCAAAATATACGGCTTAGCTGGCACTCCCGTTCCTCCGTGCGGATGGCATCCGTGCATTTCCGCATGGGCATGGTGCCCTTGCCGATCCAACCAAAATAAAAAGCCCCCTGTCGCGACCATCATTGCCAAGCCAGGAAAGGTCCCCAGCGTTCCCAGCGCCTCTGGCCCCAGTTCAAAAAGTGCCGTTGCTAAAAAAGCCCCGCCGGCAAACGTTCCGCCAAGACATAGCCACGAAACTTTCGCACCCGCTACCCTCATCGGTACCGCCGCGAGCCCCCCCGCGAGCCCTGCGACAAACAGGAGGATCAAAAGGACGGAGGAAATCACTCGCTTGGTGTAGCTTATTTTCTCCCCGTTGACGAGCGCATGGAGCTGTCTCTGCTTTTTCCCCATGGTACTATCCGGCATGGATTCCGTGCACTTGCCGAAAGATTTTTTGATCCGAACCCTTCTGGAGAAGGATTACCCCGAAATCTCGGCCATCTGCGCAAAAGTATATCCGACCGAGCGCCCATACACCGACGCTGAACTCGCCGCCCACCATCGCCTTTTCCCAGAAGGCCAATTTGTCGCGATTCATCAACCCACGGGTGCTGTCGCCGGAGCTCACTTCACCTTAATGATTTGGCTCACTCATTTTCATCTCGATGATCCTTGGGATACCCTCACCGCAGATGGAACATTTCTCGATCATGATCCCACAGGTCACACCCTGTACGGCGCGGATCTGTTTGTTGATCCAGCTTACCAACACCATGGCCTTGGCCGGACGCTGACTTGGGCCGCTCGAAATCTGGTCTCCTCGAAAAAACTTTGGAGAATGGTCGGAGGCAGTCGCCTGCCCGGCTATCACAAGGTCTCAACCCAAGTTTCTCCTGATGACTACATCAACAAAGTGAAGTCCGGAGAACTGACCGATCCCGTGTTGACCGCCCACCTGCACGATGGCTGGGACGCGGTCACGGCGATCCGGGGATACCTCCCTCACGACGTGGAAAGCGAAGGATGGGCAGCCGTTATCCAGTGGGTGAATCAGGCTTGTCCCCCGCCTCCCGATTGGGCGATCTCGAAAGTTCCCCGCAAAAAATAAAGTGGCAGTGGAGGGATTTGAACCCCCGACCCAAGGCTTATGAGTCCCTTGCTCTACCAGGCTGAGCTA
>Ga0209401_1001221_pt1 | contig 17131 bp, 13 predicted proteins | sample M_140807_MF_Meta_FD_187318 | JGI IMG/M metagenome (GOLD analysis project Ga0209401, IMG submission 187318) | Freshwater microbial communities from Lake Montjoie, Canada to study carbon cycling - M_140807_MF_MetaG (SPAdes) (version 2) | ecosystem: Environmental > Aquatic > Freshwater > Lake...
CGATCCGCTGCACGAGCGGCGGGCGGACGCGGGCCAGCGCCGGCTCCTCGCGACGGATCTCGTTGAGCCGGCGGATGAAGGGGGCGAGGCTGTCGGCACGCTCGACGTTCCACGCCTTGATCTCGTACTTCTCGGAATCGAGGTATTCCTCGCCGCCGGGGTCGCGCGGGGCCGCCTCCAGCAGCTCCATCGCCGGACCGTAGATGCCCCAGTTGCCCACCGACAGCGCCGCCAGCGCCAGCCGCACGAGGAACATCGGCCGGCCGCCGTGCTGGAGCGTGGCGTGGAGGATGTCGGGCGTGTTGGGCCAGAAGTTGGGCCGGAAGAATTCAGCCACCGGCGGCGTCGTCACCTCGACCAGGTAGTCGGCTGTCTCCTGCTTCTCCGTCCGCCACGTGAAGTAGGTGTAGGACTGCGTGAAGCCGAGCTTCGCGAGCCGGTACATCGTCTTGGGCCGCGTGAACGCCTCCGACAGGAAGAGCACGTCGGGGTCGGTGCGGTGGATCTCGGCGATCATCCACTCCCAGAAGGCGAAGGGCTTGGTGTGCGGGTTGTCGACGCGGAAGATCCGCACCCCCTGCCCCACCCAGAACCGCACCACGCCGAGGATCGCCCCCCAGAGCTGCCTCCACTGTTCGCACTGGAAGTCGATCGGCACGATGTCCTGGTACTTCTTGGGCGGGTTCTCGGCGTACTGGATCGAGCCGTCGGCGCGGTGGCGGAACCACTCAGGATGCTCCCGCACCCACGGATGGTCGGGGGAACACTGCAGGGCGAGGTCGAGGGCCAGCTCCATGCCGAGCGATTCGGCCCGCTCGCGGAGCCGGGCGAAATCGTCGAACGTGCCCAGTTGGGGATGGATCGCAGTGTGGCCTCCGTCGGGGCTGCCGATACCCCACGGGCTGCCGACGTCATCGGGGCCCGCCTCGAGCGCATTGTTGCGTCCCTTGCGGAACGACCGGCCGATCGGATGGATCGGCGCGAGATAGAGCACGTCGAAGCCCATGGCCCGGACGTAGTCGAGCCTGTCGGCGAGGTCGGCCAGCGTGCCGTGGCTGCCGGCCGTGCGGCCCCACGACCGCGGAAACACCTCGTACCAGCTGCCGAAGCGGGCGCGGGCGCGATCCACCCACACGCCCCGTGGCGGATCGAGCCGCGTCTCGTCGCGGCGATCGGTGTAGAGCGACACCAGCTCGCGGAGCCGCTCACCGTGCACGACGTCCCGCCAGGACGGCGACTTCAGCTGCACCGCGAGCTGCTCGATCTCGATCGCAGCCCCCGGGGGCGCGGCGTGTGCGGCAGCGGCCACGATCTGGCTGCCGGCGGCCAGTTCGATCTCGAGGTTCTCGCCCGCCTGCTGCCGGCGGCCCAGGTCGCGCAGCCACGTCGCGAACGTGTCGACGCGGGCCGTCACCGCGTAGTGCCAGAGGCCGATCCGGTCGGCGATGAACGACGCCCGCCAGCGGTCGTTGCCGTCGCACGTCATCGGCAGAACGGTCCACTGGCCGGTGTCGCCGTGCCGCACGTGCAGCCGGCACTCGAGCTCCTCGTGGCCGTCGCAGACGATGTCGGCCTCGACCACCACCTCGTCGCCACGGACACGCTTCACGGCGAACCGGCCGCCGTCGAGCTCCGGCGCGACGCGGTCGATCGCCACCCGACGTCGCAGGTGCCCCGGCAGATCGCTGCTTCCTTCCGGCACGGATCATCTCCCGGGACGCCCTCGCCAGACCGGGCCGCGGCCTTGCGGTGGACGGCAGGAAGTGTAGGAATGACTGCGGAAAAACGCGACACCAGCCGCCGCGGCGCGGCGGACCGGATCACTTTTCGCCCATGTGCAGCACGCTCGCCATCGACGTTCCCGTGGGGCCGCGGCGCCGCACCGCCGTCGCCTGCGTGCCCGCCGGCGACGCGCCGGCCGCCGGCTGGCCGCTCGTGCTGGCCTTCCACGGCGGGCAGAGCCATCCCGAGATGATGCGACGGTTCTCCGGGCTCGACGACCTCGCCGTGCAGGGCCGGGCCGTCGTCGTCTTCCCCGCCGGCACCGGCTCGCGGGAGGGGCTGCTCACCTGGAACGGCGGCAACTGCTGCGGCGAGGCGCGGGCCGACGGCTCCGACGACGTGGGGTTCGTCGCGGCGCTCATCGACGCGGTGGCCGCTCGCCTGCCGATCGACCCGCGACGGGTGCATGCGGCGGGGATGTCGAACGGCGCCATGATGGCCTACCGGGTCGCGGCCGAGCTCTCCACGCGGATCGCGTCGGTCGCGCCGGTGGCAGGGCCGCTGGCGCTCGAGTCGATCGCGCCCGAGCGGCCCGTGCCGGTGCTCCACTTCCACGGCACGCTCGACCAGTTCACGCCGCTCGCAGGGGGCATCGGCAGGCGGAGCGTGACCCGCGTGTCGCATCGGCCCGTGCTCGCGGGGCTGCTCGACTGGGTGCACGCCAACCGCTGCGCGGCGGCGTACGCCTGCGAGCCGGTGTCCTGCACGGACGACGCGATCACGATCGAGCGGTTCATCTGGAGGCCGGCCGACGGCTCCACGGCGGGCGAGGTCGTCTTCTACAGGCTGGAAGGGGGCGGCCACACCTGGCCCGGCCGACGGCCCGATTCGTTCTATCTCGGCCCCTCCGCCCTGTCGCTCGACGCCAACGAGATCATCTGGGACTTTTTCGCGCGGCATCCGCTCTGACGGCGTCTACCGGGAGCCGGTGTGTGAAAGTCCGCGGCCTGCGCGTCACGCCGCGCGGAGTGACCGCGACGACTCACTGGCCTCGGATTGGCCCGTGGCGTCCTGCACGATCTCCATCACCGTCAGCAGCACGTCCTCGCGGATGGCGGCAAACTCCTGGTCGTCCTCGGTGAGCGCCATCGCCGACAGCTCGACGGTGAGCGCGTCGGACGACTGGGCCGTGAGCCGGGCGTCGACAGGCTTGTTGGCCAGCCGCGGATGATCGACGAGCACCTGACGTAACCGGGCGAGCAGAGCCCGCAGCCGCCGCGGCGGCACGCCGGCGGCGAGTGACAGCGGGATCTTGAGTGGGATGTGGTCACGCTGCGAAAAGTTGACCAGCTGCTGCTTGGCGAACTCGGCGTTGGGCACCGAGATCAGCGTGCGGTCCTCGCCGCGGATCCGGGTCGATCGCAGGCCGATCTGCTCCACGCGGCCGCGGATCGAGCCGTAGAGGCATTCGTCGCCGATCCGCACCGGCTTGTCGGCGAAGATCACGAGGCCGGCGATCAGGTTCTCGACGGTGTATTGCGACGCCAGCGCCACGGCCAGGCCGCCCGCACCGAGCCCGGCCACCAGCGGCGTGACCGGCAGGCCGAGCGAATCGGCCGCCTGGATCACGATCCAGGCCACGACGACGAAGGTGAGCACCTTGCCGCCCAGCCGGATGAGCTGGGTTTCGATGCCCTCCTGCCGCATGCCCCGGGCCTCGATCAGCAGGTTGCACAGCCACGACATGAGCACCATCACGCCCGCGACCACGCCCGCGAGCGTCGTGACGTGGAGCACGACCTTGGCGGCGAGCAGGTTGTCGCCGGTGAGGCGGATCTGGAACGTGAGCAGGTAGTCGGCGGCGAGGCTGACCGCGACGACGGTGGCGGGGAACACGAGGCTGGCGACGTTCATGTGGCAGTGGCTCTGCGACAGCGTCCGCATCAGCCGCCACGCCTTCACTGCGGCGACGATCGCCAACGCGACCAGCAGGGCGGTGGCGGTCCACTGCCACGGCGTCTCGCCGAAGACGGGGACGTGTGCCCAGGCGGGCAGCGACTTGATGAGTGCCTCGGGGATCATCCAGCCACCGGCCTCGACATACCTGTCGAGCAGTCCCGGGCTGCCCGCGTCGGTGCGGTAGGGAAGCGATCGGGCGCGGTCGTAAAACCGCTTGGCGCGGGAGACGGTATCGGTGCTGAAGACGAAGTCGCCCTCGCGGTTGCCTTCGGCGATCCGCACGAGCCAGATCTCCGTGTCGGGGAGCCGCCAGCGCTTGAGTCCGCCGGCCTGCACGGCGGCGGCGTCGGGGATGTCGGCCAGGGCCGGCAGCGGGATGCGGTCGAGCACCTCCTTCAGACAGACGGCTGCCTGGCTCCCCTCGGAGGTGAGCAGCGACGACGGCACGTTCGTGAGGTCGAGGCAGCTGAGCACGTTCCGCATGAGGTGGTCGTGCTCGGGCCGCCGCTGGGCCGCGGCGCCCTCCTTGCGGACGCAGGCGAAGATCCGGTCGACGGACTCGCGAAAGCTCTGCAGCGTGGCCCGCGGACTGGAGGTGTCGATCGGGGCGAGCGGATTGACCGGCGGCACGGCCGCGGCGGCCGCCGCGACCCCAGGAGCCGGAAAGTGGGCCACGACGGTGGTCTGTGCATCGGCCGGGATCGCGATGCTCGTGACGACGATCACGGCGAGCCGCGCGGCCGCCGCAGGTGTCCAGGACGCAGATGTCCAGGACGACCGTCTCATCGTGTGCTGGGCTGATGCCATCGCCGCCGTGTCCTCGATGAAAGTCCGTGTCCTCGATGAAAGTGCTGCGTGCTCGTGTGCCTGCGTGCTCGTGCGATCAGTGTCCGGGCGGGCACGGCGGCGTCTGGCCGCCCCCTTCGATCAGCGTCGTCGCGCCGACCACCATCCCCTCAGTGCCGCAGGGGGGGCACGGCGAGCCCGACGCCACGACCACTTCGCCCGGCTGCCCTGCGGCCATCGCCATCGTCGGCGCCGCAGGCACGACGCCGGCGGGCATCGCCCCTGCCGGCATCGCGCCTGCTGGAATCGCGCCGGCGGGCGCCGCCGCGTAGGCGGCAGGCGTTGCTGCCTGGGGCTGCGTGTAGACCGGCGGGGCGTAGGGCGGGGCGTAGCTGTATTGGTCGGCGCGGTGGTGGTGGCAGCCGACGGCTGCGATCGCCGCTGCCGACACGGAGGCCCCGAGGAAGGTTGTCGCGGCCCTGCCGCGCCACAGGATCTGCATGCGGATGATCTCCGGAGTGCGGGGGACAGTAGGCAGGCCGGGCGCCACGGGCAAGGCCAATACACCGCCGGAAAGCCGGGGTGCACTGGAGCCGCTCCTCCCGGCCCGTCGTCCGTCCGCCGGCATCGCCGTCGGACGCGTGGGCCCTGCGAACGGGGGGTCAGCCGCGGGGCTCGAAGAGCGCGATGCTCGCCGTGAAGCCGTGCAGGCAGTTGCGACGGCCGATCGGGCCGATCTCGCCCTGCGCGAAGAAGCCTGCGGCCGGCACCCGGCCGATGATCTCCCGCAGGCAGCGGGCGTCGTGGCTGGCCTCGTCGAAGAGCCGCGTGCCGCGGCCGTTGCAGGTGAACACGAGCGCGCCCGCCGCGGTGCTGCCCCGGCCCTTTTCCTGCTCGAGCAGCTCCCGCAGGTCTTCGTCGGCTGTCTTGGCGTCGCGGACGTGGAACTGCACGGTCTGCCCGGTGCGGACCAGGTCGCCCACGGCGATCACCCCCGACTCCGGGTCGGCGCCCACCACGTTTCGCACGAGGAAGTCGCCGCGACGGAAGCTTTCCTGGTACTCGCTGGCGACGCGGCCGACGTGGAGCGAGCTGCGGACGAGCTCGCGGTCGGACGGATCGAGATCGACGTAGATCTCCCGGAGCCGCTCGAGCGCCGGCCGCCCGCCGAGCTCGATGATGACGTTCTCCTCGGATTTGGTGACCACGAGCGGCCGGCCGATCGGTCGGCAGCCCTGCGAGACCACGGGCCTGACGCGGGCCGCGCCGCCCACCACGAAGCCGACCGCGCCGGAGTCGTAGGTCCGCTGGCCGACCACGAGCGTGTTGGCGGCCGGCCGGTAGCCGCCGCTCGCCATGCCTCCGACGATCGGCACGCCCGGGTGGTCGTCTTCCATGCGCCTGATGAACGCGTCGACCGGAAAGGAGAACGGGTCGGCCAGCAGCACGACGGCGGCTCCCTCGGGCCAGTCGCCGTCGAGCTCGGGAGGCCATCCGGCGAAGGTGCCGCCGTCGGGAGTCTGGGAGTATTCGAGCGAGAATGGCACGATCACCGCGCCGGGCATGCGTGCCATCCACACCGTCACGGCCGGTGCCGACTCATACTCCACGTCCTCGGCGAGCACCGCCTCCGCCGTGGTGGCGATCACGGTGGGCACGCCGATCGCGTCGCCGAGCCCCTCCATGGCGGGCCGGATCGCGGCGCCGTAGGCCGCCGACACGAACACCACGGCGAGGTCGGCCCCGCCCCCGACCTGGGCCGCCGCCGCGTCGGCCGCAGCGCGGATGGCCTCGTCGAGCTCGGCCGCCGTGGACGCCCCCGCGCCGCAGCGGATCGGTGCCGCGTGGGGCGGCGTGTGCTGGCCGGCATGCATCGGTGTCTCCACGGACGTGCTCCACGGCGGGCCGGCGATCGCGGCCGGTGCTAGGTGACGATGTCGGCGAACGACGTGAGCGACTCGTGCTCCAGCCTGCCGCCCGGATCGCGGTTGCCGGGGCGGACCGCCAGCGCCGTGGCCATGCCGGCCTCCCGCGCCGCGTCGAGCTCCGCCCCCACGTCGCTCACGAAGAGGATCTCCTGCGGCTCGAGCCCCATGTCGGCGGCGATCGCCCGGTAGCTGGCCGCCTCGCGCTTCGGGCCGGTCGTCGTGTCGTAGTGGCCGCGGAGGTGGGGCGTGAGGTCACCGGCAGCAGTGTGCGCGAAGAAGAGCTTCTGGGCGTCGATCGACCCGGAGGAATAGATGCGGACATCGAGGCCCGAATCGGCCCAGTGGGCCAGCGCGGGCGGCACGTCGTCGAACACGTGCGCGACGAGCTCTCCGGAGTCGAAGCCCCCCTTCCAGATCATCCCCTGCAGCTCCTTGAGCGGCGTGACCTTGGCGTCGCGGTCCATGAGCTGAAGCGCGGCCAGCGCGACACGCGTCATGACCGCGGGATCGCACAGATCGGCCAGGTGGTCGGCCGACGCCTGCCCGCCCGACGCCTGCCCGCCCGACGCCTGCCCGCCCGACGCCTGGGCCTCGAGTTGCGCCGCGACGGCCCGCACCGCGGGATCGCCGGCCCGCCGCGCGAGGAAGTCGCCCACGTGCCGCCGCGCGAACGGGAAGAGGACGTCGTAGACGAACGAGATCGACGACGTGGTCCCCTCGACGTCGAGCAGGATGCCGCGGCCCCCGAAGACGATCACGAGGCGGCCTTTCCCGCGCCGGGAATCCCCTGCCGCGGAAGCCAGGCTGGACCCATGCAGAGCGGTTCGTAGCCGGCGTGCACGCCGTTCTCGAGGTAGTGCGGCGTCCAGCCGCTCATGTCCTGGAAGAGCCGGATGGCGCGGATCCGCCGGTCAGTGCAGAGGTCGAACCAGTGGCGCGTGTCCAGCGGCACGCTGATCATGTCGCCGGCCCACACCTCGATGGCGAACACCGGACGGTCGCCCGGGTTGATGTGAAACACACCCCTGCCCTGCAGGATGAACCGCACCTCGTCCTCGGTGTGGGTGTGCTCCTTGCTGAACTTCGCCAGCATGGCGTCGAGGTTGGGCGTGTCGGGATAGACGTCGATGACGTCGGCGGTGACGAAGCCGCCCCGCCGCTTGAGCTCGGCGATCTCGGGATCGTAGGCGGCCAGGATCGCCTCGGCGGGCGCCGCCGGATCCACCCGGTCCTCCAGCGGCCAGACCGCGTAGTCGATGCCGTGCGTCTTGAGAAACGCCGTGATCTCGGCGCTGTCGGTGATTCGCCGGGATTCTGTGGGGACGGTGACGATCGCCATGGTGGGTCCTCGCTGTGGGCTCTGTACGGGTGCTGCTGGAATTACTGGTGACCGGGTGCGGTGGCCAGTGTCCGGCTCCGCGCCACCACCTCGAACAGGAATTCGAAGATCTCGACGTGCCGGCGTGCCTCGGCCAGGGTCTGCCCCCAGGTGTAGAGACCGTGCCGCGAGAGCAGGAAGCCGTGGCAGGGATGCCGCTTCGGGTTGCTCCAGTCGAGGCCCGTGAGCCGGTCACGGATCCGCGTTGCCAGCTCGGCCATGTCCTGGCTGTTGGCGAAGATCGGCACCACCTCGAACGTCTCGTGCGTGCCGATCCCCTCGAGGCCCTTGAGCATCTCGTAGCCCTCGATCCGCAGGCTGCCGCGGCCGAGGTCGGCGCTGGAGAGGACGGTGCTCCAGACGGAGTGGGTGTGGAGCACGGCGCCCACCGGGCCGCCGCCGAGCGCGGGCACGAGCTCGGCGATGAGGCAGTGGAGCAGCGTTTCGGCGGACGACTTCCGCGTGGAGCCGTCGATCACGCGGCCCGCTGCGTCGACGCGGACGAAGTCGTCGGGACCGAGGGCCGACTTGTCCTTGCCGCTGGCCGTGATGACGAGTTCGAGCGGATCCCGCGAGGCCACGAGGCTGTAGTTGCTGCTCGTGCCGAGCGACCACGACCGGGCGTGAAACTCGCGGCCGATCGCGCGGAGCCCGTCGATCATGGAGGCCGGCGCGACGGCGGGGGTGATGGTGGATGCCATGAACGCTGACTGTAGGCCGCGGGCCGCGGGCTGGCAACCACCGCACGCCTGCTCGCGGCGGGGCCAGACTCTCGCGGGCCATTCGCGCTACAGGTAGGGCGAGAAGAGTCGGGCGACGCCGTCGCGGAGCCGGACCGGCAGGCTGCGGGCGTCGACCTCGGCGAGCGTCCGGCGGCGGGATTTCGCGATCACGCCGGCGATGTGGCGGTCGAGCCCGCCGGCCAGGTCGCGGTCGTAGGTTTCGACGTTGAATTCGAAGTTGAGCCGCATGCTGCGGTCGTCCCAGTTGCCGCTGCCAAACATCGCCCAGCTGCCGTCCACGACCATCAGCTTCGTGTGATCGAAGGGCGGCGGCGACATCCACACATTGCAGCCCCGGCCGAGAACCTGCCAGAGCAGCGCCGTCGAAGCCCAGCTGACCAGCGCCAGGTTGTTCTGGTCGGGCAGCACGATGTCGACCGTGACGCCGCTCATCGCCGCCACGTCGAGCGCCTGGCAGACGGCGTCGTCGGGGAGGAAGTAGGGCGTCATGATCCGCACCGACTTCTGCGCGGCGGCCAGCGCCCCCACGATCACCAGCTTGATCCGGCCGATGTCGGGATCGTCGGGCCCGTAGCGGACGCCCCGGGCCAGCATGTCGCCGGCAGACTCGAGGCTCGGCCCCCAGGCGGCGTTCGCGGCCGCGTCGGCGGCGTCGCCCACGAGCACCTCGTCGGCGGCGAAGGCCCAGTCCTCGGCAAACACCTCGAGCAGTTGCGTCACGACCGGCCCGCGCAGCTCGAAGTGCATGTCGCGGACCGGATGCCGCGGCTGGTGCGCGAGCCAGCAGCCGTCGCGGATGTTGAGGCCGCCGGTGAAGCCGACCGTGCCGTCGACGACGAGAATCTTCCGGTGGTTGCGGAGGTTGGCGTAGGGAAAGTAGAGCGGCACCGTCGTGGGGAGAAACCGGTCCACCCGGACCCCCTGCCGGGAGAGCACGCCGATGATCGAGGGCCAGGTGTAGCGGGAGCCGATGCCGTCGACGAGCACGCGGACCTCGACGCCGCGGGCGGCCGCCCGGCCGAGCGCCGCCGCGAAGAGCTTGCCGGTCGGGTCGTTGTCGAAGATGTAGGAGGCCATGCCGATGCTGCGGGTGGCGGCGTCGATGGCGGCGAGCATGCGGGGATAGGCCTCGTCGCCGCCGACGAGCGGCTCGATCCTGTTGCCCGCGACGAGCGGCCGGCCCGTCACGCTCTCCACGAGCGTCGCGAGCGACCGCAGCGGCGACTCGGCGGGGCCGATCGCGGCTTCCAGCTGCGCGGTCGTGGGCACGTCGGCCCGCAGTTCATGGACCACGGCCAGCTGCCCCGCCCGCAGCTGCCCCGCCCGGGAGCGGATCCGGTTGACGCCGAGCACCGCGTAGGCGATCGCGCCGAAGACGGGCGAGAGCCAGATGAGGCCGACCCAGCCGATCGTCGACCGGGTGTCGCGCTTGACGAGGATCGCGTGCCCGCTGGCCAGCACGTTGATCGCGAGGATCGATGTGCCCAGCACGTGCGGCCAGATCGAGAGCCACCACCGCCAGGCCGTTGCGACGACATCCTCCATGGTGGGAGAGCGTAGCGGGACGCTGTCGCGGCGTCGAATGCAGCCTACAGCCGCAGCCCCCACACCGGTCCGCGGAAGCGGTTTCTGGCGATCGGCCGCAGCCGCTCGAGCGCGGCGGCAGGCGGCGGCACGCTCACCGGAGTGAACCCGCCGCCGTGGGCCGCCGCGATCGTGGCGAGGTTGCGGTTGCAGCCCTCCTGCTCGCGGGCGCGGTCGGCATCGATCCGGCCGGTGCGCCGGTCGACGATCGGGTGCTGGATGCCGAAGGTGTGCACGATCGCCTCGCCGAAATCCGCGCTGCTCACGCGATCGACGACGCTCCCCGCCATCTCGCCGTCGGAGAGGAGGTAGACGACATCGGGCTCGAGCGCGCCGGCGAGCGTGACGGCGTCGTGGATGCCCTGGCCGCCGCGGCACATCTCCACCGTCTCGAGCCAGGCTCGCAGCTTCCGCTTGTTGTCGGGCGTGGCCGGGGCGAGTGTGTTGGCCGGGGCCGGATGAAAGAGCGGATAGGCCGCGTCGCTGAAGAAGACGACGAAAAACGACTGGTCGGGCCGCAGGCCGTCGACCGCTCGCGCGAGCTCCTCGAGCACCATGTGAAAGCCGCCGTCGCGGTAGCTGCTGGAGTTGTCGCAGAGGAAGCAGACGCTCTTGCCTTGGCCGCTGCGGCCGAAAAACGTCGCCGCGGCGGCGCCGGCCGGTGGCGCGGTGCCTGCGCGGCCACCACGGGGCGCTATCCCTCCCCCGCCGCCGACTTCGGCGAGGAGATCGTCGCTGCCAAGAGTGCCTGACATGCCGGCCGGGCTCAGGCCGACGGGGCTCACATCGGCGGGATCATCGGCGAGGGCGTCCGTGGTGAGCGGGTCTGCCAAGAGCTCCGCATCGAGCGTGGGCGGCGGCGGGTCGACGGGAAGAGTGACGGCGAAAGCCGCCGCCGCATCTGCGTCGGCAGCGGCTGGCTCGGCAGGCGTCAGATCGACCGGGATGACATCGCCGCCGACAGCTGAATCCGCCGTGCCAAACTCCAGTGCGATCGGCAGCTGCTTCACTGGGCCGCGCAGCACAAAGAGGGAGAGCGCGATGATCGCGACGACATGCACCACGCTGCTCACCACGATCGGCCCGCGAGCGAACGACAGCCGCCGTGGCGTCGAGGCCACGGGCGACTGCGGCGAGGCTCCGGCGGCTGGGCGGCTTCCCCGGCCGCGACTGGAGAGAGGCGTCGCTCGGTGTGAGGTGGGGCGTGGATCGTGGCGTGCAGTGCGGCTGAGCGTCGTCACGGCAGCAGCCCCGGCCGCCACCTCGGCGGCGGCAGCCGCGAGGTCACGTGCGGCCGCCGTGTCGCCATCGGCCGCCGGCTGACGCGTCGCTTCTGCGAGCCGCGCGAGGTCGGCGGCTCGCCGGCCGATCCGGCGGCTCAGTGCGGCGATCTCCAGCAGAACTGCCGTGATTGGCTCGTCGCGGCCTGCGGTGCGGTGGCCGTGCGGTCGGTTTCGGTCCTCCACGCGGCCGGAATCCCGGTCGCGAGAGCCGCCATCCCGCGCTGCACCCCGCCGGCTGATCCGATCGCCAGACAATTCATGTCGTGACATCGCCGCGCTCCGCGTAATGGCGGGCCCTGCGGCTCGCCATCAGGAACACCCCCTGCAATGGGGCCACCCCCACAAAGGTATGGAGGCGTGAGCGGCTGTCAAGGGGCCCGCCCACCACTGGGGGTTTCCAGGCTCAACTACGTCGTCTACTGTTCCGTCAGACTCGTTAGAAAGCCTGCTAGCCGCGCTGCTTGATCGCCTTCATCTCGGCGGCCTCTGGCTCGAGCGCCTTATAGAAGGCATCGAGCGGGTAGCAGCCGCTGCGGAGGCCGTTTCGCGGTGCGGTCGTGCAGTCGCTGAACGTGCGGCACACAGCCGTGCGGACCAGCGGCCGGCCGGCGAGCACGTCGGCGGGAAGCTCGGGATACGAGAGCACCATCCGGCCGAGGCCCACGACGTCGACCCAGCCGAGCCGCACGATCGCCTGCGCGGCGTGGGCGACGTAGTCCTGCAGGTAGCTGTAGCCCGAGCCGACGAGCACGAGCCCGGGCACCGCCTCCTTCGCCCGCCGCACGGCGTCGACCTGCCGCCAGACGCCGACGAGCGGATCCTCCGGCGGCGGGTAGCCGTCCGAGGGCGGGAACGTCGCCGGCCGGAGGATGTGGGGCACGGTGTAGGGGCAGCCGGCGGAGAGATTCACGGCGGCAACGCCATGGTCGCGCAGCGCGGCGAGCAGCCGGATCGGCTCGTCGAGATCGATCGCCGAGGGATCATCGGCATCGACGCCGAAGCCGCCGTCGTAGGGGAGCGCGTCGGCGAACGGCCACGGCTCGCCGTGGTCGTCCACTTTTCGCCAGGGCACGGTGTCGAAGAGCGAGAGCCGCACGCCGACGAGCAGCCCCGGGCAGGCGTTGCGGATGCGGTCGATGATCGCGAAGAGCAGCCGCGTGCGGCCGGCGAAGTCGCCGCCAAACCGGCCCGGCCGCCGGCGGGCTGAGAGAAACTCGTGGAGGAGGTAGCCGTGGCAGGCCTTCACGTCGACCATGTCGAAGCCTGCTGCCTGCGCGTCGCGGGCGGCGGCGACGTAGCGGTCGATGAGCCGCTCCGCCTCGTCGTCGGAGAGCATGAGCGACGTGTCGGTGGCGTCGATGCGGTGCCAGCCGTCGAGGACCGGATGGTGGTGCGCGACCCGCGGCCGGCGGCCCGCGGCGGTCGGCCGCGAGAACCTGCCCGAATGCGTCAGCTGCAGCGCGACGAGCAGGTCGTCGGTGCCGCCATGCCGCTCGCGGTGGGCCTCGCGGAGCGTCGTGAGCAGCGCGGCGAAGCCGTCGCGGCCGCAGGCCGGCGCGCAGAGCTGGTGAGGATTCGCCCGGCCCTCCGGCACGACGGCGACCGCCTCACCGCCCCAGATGAGCTTGGCACCGCTTGCGCCGAAATGCCGCCAGCGGCGCAGAAGCGTGTCGGTCGGCAGGCCGTCGGCGTTGGCGTCCCAGCCTTCCATCGGATGGATGCACCAGCGGTTGCCGACCCGACGGCCGCCGATGTCGATCCACTCGGCCAGCGGCGAGCCGGCCGCGGCGGAGAGCATCTCGTCGTCGAGGGGGATCGGCGCGGCCAGGGTGGCGAGATGCTGCCGCAGATCGGCGGGCGTGCGAAACCGGGCGATGCGGGGGAAGCTCGTGGGCATGTGGCGATGTCCTCCAGAGCGGGAAAGTCTACGGCAGGGCGGCTCTCTGGCATGTGACGTACGTGTAGCACCGGCTCGGGGGCGGCAAAAGTCTCGTCGCGTGTGCCGGGGCGGCCCAATGCTCCTCGAGCGTTCGCCGCCCCCCTTCGCCTCTGCTCTCAGGTTTGCCAGGTGGTCGCTGCAGGTCTTCCGAATGCGCTCGAGCGGTCGAGAGCCTTGGCCAGCGGCGCGAATGCGTCGGCACGAGGTGGCGAACACGGCGGGTTTGCAGGATACTTGGCCGCATGGCAGTTCCGCAGCACCACGGCTCGCCGGTCGATCCCGCGACGCTCGTCCGTCCGCGGCGGACGATCCGCGGCATGTCGGCGATCCTCCTCCCCTTCACCGCCGATCGGCGGATCGACTGGGACGGCTTCGCGGCGCACGTCGCCCGGACCGTGGCGGCCGGCATCACGCCCGCGGTGAACATGGACACCGGCTACGTCCACCTGATCGACGATGCTACGCGGCGCGAGGCACTGCGGATCGCCCGCGACGCGGTCGGCGGCGGCGACCTCGTCGCCGGGGCCTGCGTTGTCGACGCCCCCGGAGCCACGTTCGACGAGGCGGGCTACGGCCGGCAGTTCGACATGATCGCGGCAGTTGGCGGCCTGCCGGTGATCTTCCCGTCGTACGGCCTCACCGCCGGCAGCGACGCCGACATGCTCGCCCGCTACCGGCTCCTCGCCCGCCGTGCGCCGTCGTTCATCGGCTTCGAACTCTCGCCAGTCTTCGTGCCGAGCGGCCGCGTGCTCTCCATCGAAGGCTATGCGGAAATGCTGCAGATCCCCGAGTGCGTTGGTGCCAAGCATTCATCGCTCTCGCGGCGGCTGGAGTGGGAGCGGCTGGCACTCCGCAACCGGGTGCGGCCTGAGTTTCGCGTGCTCACCGGCAACGACCTGGCGATCGACATGGTGCGGTACGGCAGCGACTGGCTGCTCGGCCTCTCGACGGCGGCACCCGACGCCTTCGGCCAGCGCGACCGCTGGTGGGCGGCGGGCGACAGCCGGTTCGACGAGCTCGACGACGCGCTGCAGGCCCTCGGTGACTTCGCGTTTCGCAGTCCGGTGCCGGCCTACAAGCACTCGATGGCCCAGGCGCTCCACCTCCGCGGATGCATCGCCGCCGACGAGCCGCATCCCGAGAGCCAGCGGCGGCCCGACTCCGACCGCGAGGTTATCCGCACGATTCTCGAGCGGATCGACGGGGCGATGCGGGCGGCCCCGGCGCCGGCGGGAGAGGCGGTCTGACGCCATGAGCATCGACGCGTCGATCGCCGCGGGGCCGAAGCAGCCGTCCCAGCCGCGTGCCGTGCAGGAACGTGATGCCGACCGCGACGGTTCGCCTCCGGGGCTCGAGTCGATCACGCTGTGGCGGCCCTACTGCCAGATGAAAACGGCGGCTGAGCCGCTCCACGTCGTCGCCGCCGAGGGGGCATGGCTCGAGCTGGCATCGGGTCAGCGGATCATCGACGCCATCGCCTCATGGTGGACCGCCTGCCACGGCCACCGTCACCCGCACATCGTCGCCGCGATCGTCGAGCAGGCCCGCACGCTGCCCCACGTGATGCTCGGGGGCATCGACCATCCGCAGGCGGTGCGGCTGGCCGATCGGCTCGCGCGGCTCATGCCGGGCAGCCTCAACCACTCCTTCTTCTGCGACTCGGGCTCGGTGGCCGTCGAGGTCGCGATGAAGATGGCCGCGCAGTATTGGATGAACCGGGGCCAGGCCGGCCGGAAGCGGTTCGTCTGCCTGCGGCACTCCTATCATGGCGACACGAGCGGCGCGATGAGCGTCTGCGACCCCGACGACAGCATGCACCGGCACTTCCGCGGCTTCCTGCTCGAGCAGTATCCGCACGAGCTGCCGAGCGACGAGGCGGGGTGGTGGTCGTTCGCCGCGTTTCTCCACCGGGTGCGCGGGGAATGCGCGGCGCTCATCGTCGAGCCGCTCGTGCAGTGCGCGACGGGCATGCGGTTCCACTCGCCCGAGCAGCTGCGGCGACTCGTGGAGGTCGCGCGGGAGGCGGGCCTGCTCGTCATCGCCGACGAGATCGCCACGGGCCTGTGGCGGACCGGCCGGCTGCTGGCCTGCGACTGGGCGGGCGTCGTGCCCGACATCCTCTGCCTCGGCAAGGCGCTCACCGGCGGCACGCTGCCCTTGGCCGTGACGATGGCGACGACGGACGTCTTTGCCGCCTTCTGGAGCGAGGATCCCGACCACGCCCTGATGCACGGCCCCACCTACATGGGCAACCCGCTCTGCTGCGCCGCGGCCAACGCGTCGCTCGACCTCTTCGCCGCGCGGCCCGTGGCCGAGGAGGTGGCGGCGATCGAGCGGCAGGGCCGCGAGTGGCTCGCTCCGCTCGCTTCGCTGCCGCAGGTCCGCGAGGTCCGCTGCCGCGGCGGCTTCCTCGCGGTGGAGACGACCCAGCCTTTCGACAGAAAGGCCCTCATGCCGCTCGTGCTCGAGCATTCGGTCTGGCTGCGGCCGATCGGCAGCGTGCTCTACGCCACGCCCCCCTTCACCATCACCGCCGACGAGCTGCGGCAGGTCACAGATGCGATGGCGGCCGCGGTGCGGCTGCAGCGGTGAGAGGCGAGAGCAGATCTGGGTGCGTTGCGGCCACGACCTGGTGGAGTAGGAAAAACGACAAGCCGGGATCGGCGGAAGCTCGACGAGCTTTGAGGATTTCGCATGTCCAAGACGTATGCAGCGGAAAAGCACGTCGCGCGAGATCATCCCGCAAGGAGACTTCTGCCGGCCCGGCGGTGATCGCTCCCTGTCGGAAGGCTCCGCATAACTCGGATGCGCGCTCGCGTTGCGACAGGTGCTTTTGCAGCTGCGGCGGCGCCGTGGGCAGCTCCTTCTTCACGAGCTCCGCCATCGCCTTCGCTCCCGGGTCGTTGAAGTGCGTGCGGTCGCCCGGTGCGTTGGCCATGGCGGCGCTTCCCTCGGGCGCGAGTGACTCGACCAGCGCCCGGCTCGATGACGGCACGTCGATCAGCGGCACCTGCATCTCCGCCGCCACCCGACTCGTCGCTTCGGCGTAGGGCTGCAGCTCCCCGGCCAGCCTTTCATCCTGACCGAAGATCCTGCGCACGACGGGCGTCAGCAGGATCGGCGTCGCGCCGATCGCCCGGGCCTCCTCGACATAGCGCCGCAGGTTGGCCGGAAACTCCGTCTGCGGGTCGGTCGACTCCGGCCGGCCCGGCTCGTGTGAGTCGTTGTGGCCGAACTGGATCAGCACGAATGCGGGCTTCGCGGCGAGCGCCCTGTCCCAGAGCAGTGTGCTGCATGTCGACGGGGATGGTAACGTGCGGGGGGCGTGGGGCAGAATAGTGGCGGTGCTGCCGGACCGCCAGCCATCGTCATCCAGACACGTTCATGCAGCCATCCACACGGAGAGGAGTGCCGCCGTCATGACGAAGTACGCCAGGTGTCTCGGGCTCGGCTTGGTGGCGATGCTGTGCCTGTTGGCCGTTGCGGACGTGACATGGGCGGAGATCCCGCCCAACACGCTCAGCGACGCGGAACAGCGGACGGGCTGGCGGCTCCTGTTCGACGGCCGCTCGGCCGACGCCTTCCGTGGCTACAAGAAGGACGCGATCGGCGGCGGCTGGGTGGTCGAGGATGGGGCGCTTGTCCGCCGGGATTCCGGCGCGGGTGACATCGTCACGAAGGACGAGTTCGACAGCTTCGAGCTGCAGCTGGAATACAGGATCTCGCCGGGCGGCAACAGCGGCGTGATGTTCCACGTCGTCGAGTCGGCGGCCGCGCCCTGGATGACGGGCCCCGAGGTGCAGGTCATC
>Ga0209401_1001226_pt1 | contig 17082 bp, 20 predicted proteins | sample M_140807_MF_Meta_FD_187318 | JGI IMG/M metagenome (GOLD analysis project Ga0209401, IMG submission 187318) | Freshwater microbial communities from Lake Montjoie, Canada to study carbon cycling - M_140807_MF_MetaG (SPAdes) (version 2) | ecosystem: Environmental > Aquatic > Freshwater > Lake...
GCACCAGTTGGTCCAGTAGCACCAGTTGCACCGACTGGTCCTGTAGGACCTGTCGCACCTGCTGGCCCTGTAGCACCTATTACACCTGTTGGTCCAACGTTACCTGTAACACCTGTTACGCCTGTGGCACCTTGTGGGCCAGTCGCTCCCGCAGGTCCTGTCGCACCTGTGACTCCTGTTGTTCCAGTTGCGCCAACTGGTCCCGTAGGTCCAGTAGCTCCCGTGACTCCTGTAGCGCCAGCAGGTCCTGTTGGACCTGTTGCTCCCGTTGCGCCCGTAACGCCTGTAGGTCCTGTGTTACCCGTGGCTCCAATAGGACCAGTGGCACCCGTCGGGCCAGTCGGTCCAGTACTTCCTGTAGCACCTGTTGCTCCCGTCGTGCCTGTTGGCCCAGTTGGGCCAGTTAATCCTATAGGTCCTGTTGCACCTGTTGCACCAGTAGAACCAGTAGGTCCTGTTGGGCCAGTTGAACCAGTTACGCCTTGACCACCTTGTGGTCCTTGGTCTTGTGAAAGTTCTACCGCTACTTGCGGTGTAATGTTTTCGATAACAATTATTGTGGTCATTGGGTTACCGCTCCTGTCACAATAAACTTGCCTTCTAAAATACGTGTAACAGTTCCACCTGAGTTTAGTACTAGATCATAGGCGTAACGTCCTGCTGCAATATCTCCAGTAACAGTTGCACTGAGCGTGACGTTAATGCGTCCTGTCAGTGGAGTAAGCACCATTGCACCATTAGCTGTGCTTGCGACCACTGTTGTAGTAGACGCACCAACGAATGGTCGTACTGTCATAGTTCCTGTATATCCAGTCAAATTCCAAGGAGTTTGGTCATTGAGGATCTGGAACTGAAAGTTAAATGTAGTGGCTTGGTCACAGACCAAATTATATTTAGCACTCAAGATGATATCGCTCTGAGAGCCTGCGCTGCAGGTAGTTGAAAAGTACTAGCGAGAGCATTACATACGCCGTTATAGTCAAGACGACTGTTACCAGTCCTACCCGCAATCGCATTTAATACTCCAACTGTGTCTGTTAAGTTTGTAGATACTGAACGTTGTGTTGCCCATTGCTTTGCAGCAAGTGCTTCACCCACCATTGCTCCTGGTGCTCTATAGGTGCCACCATTAGCCAAACGGTTAAGTTCATCTAATAACGTTGTGCCGTACTGTCCTAGTGCCACCTATATCTCCTTTACTTCTTCTTGGTTTTCTTTGCTGCAGCGTTATCTACTAGATTTGGATATGGTCGTCCTGCTGCTTTTGCTCTTGCCTTAGCTGCAGTCTTCTGCGCTGGCGTTAGAGGTGTTGACTTCTTATTAGGATTCTTTGTATCCCAGAAAGCTACTTTCTTTTTCATTTGCAACTACAATCCCAAGCACGAAGTGACTTGTTTATTCTTGAGTTTGGATCTTTGGCTGTCTTACTAGAAGTGTTCTTGGCCTTCATCCCACACATACGACCACAGAAAGACTTGCGCCTTGCTGCAGACTTAGGAGACTTAGCAGCCTCAGCCTTTTTAACTGGAGGCTTGAGATTCATACCCGCAGCTTTGGCAGAGGCACGACCTTTTGCATTCAGGCCACCCTTGGGGTTCTTACCTTCTGCTCTCTGCCACGCTGGAGTCTTTGCCATTTACTTCTTCTTACCCATTTTCTTCTTAGTCATTTTTGCTTCTGATAATGCAATAGCAATTGCTTGCTTACGGTTCTTAACTACTGGACCCTTTTTACCTGAGTGCAAAGTTCCAGTCTTAAACTCGTGCATTACCTTTTCAACTTTAGTCTTTGGCTTGGCTTTTTTCATTAGCCCATCTTCTTCTTCATACCAGAAACCTTCTTAAGGTTTGGGTTGGCTTTGACAGCCTTCTTAGATGCCTTACGAGCACCTGCTGCAAGGATAGCGCCAGCACGTTCCATACCAACGCCTTGCTTTGCTGCAATCTTCTTTTGGACTGCCTTAAATCCTGGATGCGCTGCTGACTTCTTCATTAGCACTTACAAGATTTCTTTGACTTACCGCACTTCTTGCACATTCCTGCCATTGGCTTCTTCTTCATTATTTTGTTACCTTTCCCATAGCTCCTGTTTGGATTGAATCATAAGACGAATACTTCGATGCGCTTGGATACTGCTTGTCTGATGATGGATAAGGCTTTACATCTTCTTCCATACCCATATCGTTCATCATTGAGTTTTCTGATGTGTTCATCATTAGCTGCCCTTCTTCATTGCAGAGTTCTTCATCATTTTTCCATTAGCCATCTTGTGCATACCTGTCTTTGCTTCAGCCTTCTTCTTAGCAGGAGTTTCTTTCTTCTCGTGCTTCATCTTGGCTGCCTTGCTCTTGTAAACTTCTTTCATTTCTACTCCTTGAAGGTCATTGAGATCCCATCGAAAGCCTTACCAGCCTCGTTGGAAAGTTTAACTGCTGCATCTATATCTTTACTCTTTGTTGAACGTGGTTCTATGCCCTGCCTTGTAGCATCATAATAGGACTGTAGTTCTCTATCGTGCTGCTTAGCGGTAGGTAATTCTCTGTGGTTTGCCACGCCTACGCTCAACTCTAGTTCTCCTACCTTGCAACCAAAGCAACCTTCAACATACTCAAGATGCGTGGTGCGTCTATGTAAACTCATACTGGAGTTAACCAAGTTCCATATCCGGCAGCAGTAAGGACTCCTGCTTGGTAGTCGCTAATCTCGTACTCGTGTCCACCAAGGAAGTAATAACTAGCTGCTGCTAATTCATCTTGGCTTGGAGTTAAAGTTAAAGTAACTGTAGTCCCATTAACAATTAAAGTCTGTCCTCGTGGGATATCTGTAAGACTGGGAGCAATAGATCCACTGCTAGTTCCACCATTAAGACGACGACCTGCAAGGCGTGAGTATGGAGTGAACTCACTGCCACCTGCGCCATAGGTTTGCCACACGTACGGTGTCATTAGTGTATATGCCATATCCAACCTTTCATAAGTGACAGAGGTGGGTTTGACCCCACCCCTGCCGTTGCACTAGCGGAATTATCCGTTTGTTGCGGCTGACTCAATGCGATAGAGCGCAGCTTCACGAAGGCGTGCAAAGCCTCCGAAGTAGTACCAACCGATTGTGCGGAAACGACGTAGTGCGTCAATCTCTGGACCGATAACGGTTGAGATGTCTGCAGCCTGTGCTTCAGCCAATGCTTCACGACCAGCGACGATTGCGCGGTAGTTGTTAGTAAATGTAACAGTACCTGTATCTGCTGCTGAAGTAACGTTAGTTGTTGTCAGAGAGTAGGTAAATGTTGTTGTTGTTGGTACAGATGCGATTGTAAATGTACCGTTAAGTGATGTTGCAGTTACGCAAGCAACTGTTACGATTTGACCTACGCCAAGACCGTGAGCAACTGCTGTTGTAATTGTTGCAACGTTGGATGTCAACGCGCTGTTGGTGATAGTAGTGCTTGTAGCAATACCTGCAGCCAACTTTAGACCGTTAAGAACACGTGGTGTCTCAACAATGAATGCGCCTTCAATTACGCCTACTGCGCCAGCAACGAACGGTGTACGCTCAACGTACTTTGTTAGTTCCTGGAAGCCACCTGTACCAGTTTCAGCGCGAAGATCGGCTGACTGACGTGGGTGTAGGTATGCAGCATATAGTTCGCCCATACGAGGCAATGCCTTGTTTGTGCGTAGTGATACAACAGCGTTACGGATATCTGCAACTGTCATTGTATCTGTTGATAGAACTGCAGATGATGCAGTTGGAGTAGTTCCTGATGGACCGTTTGAGTAGATCACGTTGGTACCTGCGGACAGGACCTGACCTACTACGTTGTCAATAGAATCTGCTGCGTTGTAAGCGATGATGTCAGCAAGAGCTGAGTCAACATCGTTGAAAGAAGTTAGGTTTAGCTTCTTTGTTGTTGTAACTGCTGAACCGTATTCGTTCAGTGTTACTGTAACCTGTGAAGGGTTACCTAATGCAATGGAAGATACATCTGAAGTTTCTGTCAATGTAGAAGTGGCTTGTGCCAAGTCTGAATAGATTGAGAAAACAACTGATGATCCTGGCATTGCCTGTTGCACTGGCTTGACGTCGGCAAGTGAACGCATAACAGGAATGGAGCGAAGCGCCATTCTTACATACTGGTCGTATGCTGCTTGTACGAGGTTGCTGATCGTCGAGCTAGAGGTGGGGGTACCTGTTGGAATTGCCACTTTGGTCTAGCCTTTCGTTAGGATCGGATTAGAGTCCAGACAATCTGATGACATCATCCAGTTCTTCTTTGCTGTTTGCATTCATTAGTTTTTGCATAATGTCTCCGTTATGTTCTGGCGAAGCGCCAGAGTCGGCGGAGTTTGTCATACGCTTATATGCTGCAGCATCGGCTGGATTTACATTAGGTGTCTGGGTTTGGCTTACTTCAATACCGAATACATCGGCATAGTCTTCAAGCCATTTAGATACAGACTCTTCAGTTGGGTCTATATCCTGTGGGATAAATGAAGCAATTTTGCTGTTTACCCCGCGAGCTGCGAGGGCATCCTTTATTGCTCTTTCACGCTGGCCCTTACTTAAAGATTCAAACTGAGAACGAAGTTCTTGCAGTTCTTTATCTTTTTGTTTTGATGCCTTGCGTAGTTGCTTTACTAGATCATTAGACGTATCTTCTGTGAAGTCGTCGTCATCCTCGTAGTCGTAATTGGACATAGTGGTCCTCCTTCTCCCTATTAGTTGTTGGCATAGGCCTCATATTCGTTTGGGGAAACGGTATGGCTCCTACTCCTGGTCTTGTTATCGCTCCACTAGGCCAGTAGTTCTAGTGGCAGGCTTTTATTTAGTAGGCGCCAGCACGATCTCGTGCTAATGCTCCAGATGATATACCGCTTTGACCACTAAAGGTGGCCTTTTCTAATCCGGCAATCTTTTGACGTTGTTTTTTAGCATCCATTTTTCCAGATAGACCAAAGACTTCTTGTTCTGCTGTTGTTTGTGTATATGGGTTTTCCCCATAGATAGATGCAAGTTGTGAACCACGTTGTAGCCCACCACCAATAGTTTCAAAACCTTGTTGTGCTTGGGCCTTTGTAATGCCTGCAGAACCTAGCTCACCAGCACGAGTACCAGTAATACCTAACCCTGATTGCATAGCAGCTCCACCGATTTCAGCAGCAGTTACCTTACGTTTGATATCAGTAAGTGCCTTAGTTGGGTCAAGGGTGTAAGCCAAGATATCGCCATTAGTAATATCTGGGTAAAATGATTTAAGTGATGCAAGAACTTCTGGATTAGAATTGATAACGCGAGACTGTGCAGTCATAATACGATCTTCTAGTTCTGTTGCCGATACATCGTTAGCAATAAATTTGTTAAATCCTTCTTGCGTTCCCATATCACCACGTGCATAATAAGATTCTGGAAGACCGTAGTTACGCATAACATTCTGATACTGGTCCTCAAGATTTAGGTATTCTGCCTCTGAGATTGCTTTAAGACCATTTTTAATACGGTCAGCGTTAGCTGCAAAGCGCTTCTTGTAAGCATCTGTTTCGCGTAATTTAATTGTAAACTCTGATGGAGATGCACCTGATGTAATAAGATCCTTTAGTGGTGTCACTAAAGAAGAAAGCCCATAACGGTCAAATTCACTGTATAAAAGATCATATGCAGATTTGCGTTCATTCCAGGCTTTTGCTGCATCAGAACCTGGGGCGAACGGGTTTGCTGTAACACCTGTAGAAAGATTTGTTCTGGTAGCAGTTCCAGAAAATGGAAGAGTTATAGAAGAAGCAGTTCCAGAAAATGGAAGGTTTGTTGTGCTAGCAGTTGATGTTGGTCTTCCAGTTACTGGGTCATAGCCAGCTACTTGCATTTCACCACTTGCTACGAGGTTATTAACAATTCCAGCTCGTAGTTGGTCATCACTAAGAGTTCTAGCATCAACGCCTGGAGCAATCATTCCAGGCCCAAAGCCAATGTCCCAGCCAGCCTTAGCAAAACCAACTCCTTGAGCAGTCTTTGCTACTTTATCTGCAGATAATTGATTTCCATTTTCATCATAAAAAGTTTTTACATTAGAACCTGTAGGCATTTTTCCAGCAAGTTGAGCCTGAGTTACTTTTTGTGCATATTCATACTGGTCAACTAATTTACCGGTTTCAGGGTCTTTAACATATCCTGTTTGTCCCTGTGGACCAAAGTATTGTGCCTGATAAATAGGATTAAGATTGGTGGCTTGACCAGTTGCTGGGTCAATATAATTAGTTGCAGTAGGTATAAGTTGCATTTTGCCAGCAAGAGCAGATTGTGTTGCTTTTTGCTGTGCAAGAAGGTCGCCATATTCAGCACCACTTGCTTCAGAGTAAGCATAGTTAGGAATTACATAACCACCAGAACCAAATCCAACTGAACCATACTGAGCAGTAAGTTCTGCTTGACGTGCTTCTATCTGTTTTTTAATCTCAATTGCTTCTTTTTCTGTTGCTGTACGCAATTTTGCTTCAAGACTAGCAAGAGTTTTGTCTGGCTTTAATAATGGATCAACATTTGCACTGTTAAAAACGTCAGTTGCTATTTTGACAGGTGGAGTTACTGTTGCTGGATCTGTATATTGAATAGCCATTTATTTACCCCTGAAATCCGAAGTCACGAAGGACTCCTAATGCAGCATTTGAAACTTCTTCTTTAGCAGTACCTGTGTACTGCCAACGATTATCTTGACGTAATGCCTTATTAAAATCGTATAAGTTCATATCTCCCTTATCAGTGATAGCCATACGCAAAGTAGGGTCATTAAGACTAATTGCATTAGGATCTAATTCAAGAGTAGTTGCCATAGTTTTACGGTATGGTGCATAGATATCTTGAAGGTCATAGCCTTGATTAAGCAAATCACGCACATACTTTGGTTGACCGCTTGCTGCAAGCATACGAGCATCTTGAGAGATGCGGTTAATATCTAAAGAACCATCAGCTAATCCACGAAGAACTGCTGTTTCAAGATCACCACCTGCTGTAAGTGCAGATACGTTAGGCAAAATGTCTTTAAGTGTAAATCCATTAGCTTTAGCAATACCTTGAAGTGTCTGATAGTTTTGTAATGCTTGACCACTAAAACCAATCTGTGATGCACCAGTTCCTGTACCAACAATACTTGTTACCTTACCAATAAATGGCGTGATAAGAGCATTGATTGCTAGTGGGTCATCATCTAAAAAACCATCATAAATCTTGGCTGCAACAGATTGCGCTTGCTCATCAGTAAGAGTAACGCCAGCAATTTCTTTTGCCTTTGCTTTTACTGAACGCATTTGCTTTGAAAGATATAGGCCATAATCAGATTTAGTTACATCTTCACCTGCTGCTTTAAGTTCATCATATTTTGCACGATCAACAATACGTTCACGTACAGTTGATGCGTTCTTTTGCCACCAAGGAGTTAACTTAGCTTTAGACAGAAACTTAGCATCATCCCAACCTCCAGCAACTGCTTCTACAAGAAGTTCGCCAAGTTTAGGATCTAACTTAAAGATATAATCAGGTAGGTCATACCAGAAATCTGTCTTGGCAAGAAGAGTATCTAGTGAACTCTTAACACCTGTTGGAGCTTTACCTTCAGCTATTAAGCGTGCCGCGTTTTGTGAATCTGTAAAGCCACCTCCAGGAGTTACTGTAGGCGTTTCAACAGTTGCTCCAGGTGTGCTAGGTGCAGGTTTTGTAATACCGCCAGTACTTGGCAAAGGTTTCTTAGTTAAAGTATCTTTAGTGGGAGCAGGAGTTCCTACAGGCGCTCTTACTCCTAAACGCGCAGCATCTGGACCAAATGTTGGCTTAGTTCCAGCAGTAGTTGTTGTCTTCTTTAGTTCAGGAAAATTTCTTTCAACTCCAGGTGCAATAACACCAAGTCTGCCTGTTGCCTTATTAATATCCCTCTTAATAGAAATAGTGTCTTCACCACGAGCAACAGCGCGTGCTAGACTCTGGTTAAGATCTAAAAGTTTTTGGTTAAGAGTTGAGTATTCTTTAGCATCTTTTTGCAACTTAACAAGATTATTATATTGTGCATTTAATTTTTCATATTCGTTTTTAACTACTTTAATTTCGTCATTAATCTTTTTTACTTCAGCATCTGTGATGAAAGGTTTTTTCTTTGATGCTTCAAGCTCACGTGCTTTTTTTACCTTGGCTGAGTATTGTCCAGAAAGGCGTTCTAGTTTAGTTTTAACTACATCAGCCATTAGCGACCACCCAGCGCATTCATAAATGTCTCATAGAAACCAAGGACCTTGTTGGCCTTGCCTTCATCTGTTCCTGAAATCTTATCTATTAAGTACTGTTTCTCATTTAAGCCAGTTGTAACTGTTTGCTTTTGACTAGAACCTGAACCTGAATAGTTAGTGACTGTTGATGCTTTGCCTTCAATTCCTTTAAGCATTTCTGAATACTTTTTAATCTCAGCAGCAGTAGCCTTGCGTCCTAAAGTGTCTTGGATAATTGAATTAACTATCTGTTGTGCGGCCTCTGGTTTGTATTTAGTTACGCTAGTAACTGTTGATGGACCACCACTGCCTGTTCCTGAACCTGTGCCTGAACCCATAACGCTAATCTGTTGGAAGAAAGCATCACGACTAATAGGACTAGTCAACGAAACAAGTGCTCTATCTTCTTCAGCCTTATTAAAGGCTTTGATTAAAGCAGGAGTGTACTTATCAGTAATCTTACCCTTGTAGTAGTTTCCTGATTTAAGGATTTTTGAATAGGCAGTAATAAGCGTAGGATTCTTGGCAACAATCTTTAAGAAGTCTGTAAAGTCTCCTGTTGTTGTTTGGCCAGTTGTTCCGCTAGTACCGGCTGCAGCAGTGCGTGCTGATTCTGCTGCTTGCGCTGTAGCGCGAGCCTGATCTGGTGAGCTTCCAGCCACTTTAGTCCCCTAGCAATCTACCAAAGAGTACATTGTAAGCACTCACGGTGTTCTCGTTGTATTGTGAAAGTTCTCGCATTTTGATAATAGTCTCATCCTTGTTCATTTGAGAAAGGAATTGACTGCCACCAAACTGCTCTATTTCTTTCCTTGAAGTCTTGTATTTCTCATAGAGATCAACCATCTTACGCAAAGCCTTAGTGGTTCCAGGGCTTGCCTTTACAGCAACTGGTGACTTAACCATTGCTGTTAAATCATTGTAAGCGTTCATACGCTCAATAGCCTTTTGGCTACCCTGTGATAGTTCTTCTTGAACTAATGGACGCCCAGCCTTATAGATTGCAGCCCAGTCTGTAAACTCTTTGCGAAGTAATGAACGCTCAAAATCTGTACCAACAGATTCAAGGTTTAATTCGTATTGGTTCTTCTTCTCGTAGTAAGTCTGCATATCTGCAGCAGTTTGAACTTCACGAAGGAAGTCAGTAACTGTCTTATTCTTACGAAGACCCATATCAGTCATAGTCTTGTAAGCATCCCAAGAGTAACCAGCTTTGTGAGGAATCAAGAAGGTTGCACCTTGCTTAAACTCCTTAAACAATGCCTGGTTGCTATCTACAAAGTCGCCAGATTCTTGTGCGTAACGAAAGTATGCCACAGTTGAACGCTCTGATTCTGAAACAGTAAATGGCATTTGGTCTGGGAAGTACTTAACCCACTCAGCCATTGCTTTGTCATAGTCACCAACTTTGTCAAGTAGTCCATACCAGACTTGCTTAAAGTTTGCTTCACCATTACCGCGTACCCAGTCGTTCATATCTGACTTGAGCTGTACAGCAGGGGAGGCAGGTGCTACAAAACCGTAGATAACACGCATACCTAAGATACCAAGTGTGCTGTTCTTTAACTTAATACGATAATCTTCAAGTTCTTTGGAAGTAAATGGAATTGGATTATTGTTTGCGTCAAACTTCTGCTTTAATCCGTGTCCAGATGCTTCAAGATAGGTCATAGCCTTACGAGATGCGCTGGCATATTGACCATCACGTTCATCTGTGTTCATTGCTGCATAGATGCGGTTAACGTGTGCTGGCAAGAACGCTGAAACCATTGGTTGATCTATTGCATACTTACCAAGAACAGCACCTGTAATGGTATCTGCTGCACCCTTATCATAAATTCCTACGATATTAGATAGTACCTTGACGGATATACCTGATAGTGGACCAGCAAGTGTAGGAATTGCAGAGTCTGGGTTCAAAGATGGTGTAAGCATCTTTAAGTTAGCACCAAACTGCACTGGCATTGGTACCTTAAACTCTGCTGGTACGCCTAATGCTGTCATTGCAGCTTGTACTGCCTTGTAAACATACTGTGTACCTGGGTAAATGAAGTATGGCTCACCCTGATCGTCGTGTTGAATCCAACCTGAGTGCGTAATTCCCTCATAAGTAAGAGATGCACGAGCAATAGACTCTGGGTTGTAGCGTACAACACGGTAAACACGGCGATAGAAGTCTTCAGTAGCACGATAGAAGCGTGCAAAGTTGCGTCCAGAGAAAGCAAGTTGGCTTTGTACTAGTGGGTTATCAACATATGCAAGGGTCTGTGCTGCTGCACGCTCTTCGATAATAGTTGCTAGTTCCTTTTGAGCACTTGCCTCTGCTTTAACAAGTGCTTTCTCATCTGTGATGCCGCGCTTATGAGCGGCAATGAAAGCATCTGAGAAGCCAGTCTTATCAAAGTCTTTACGAATTTTAATCATTTCTTGTAGAACCATAGGTTCACGTGAGAAACGAGCATTAGCATTACCTAACCAGTCCCAACCCCACTCCATCAAAGATGTTGTGTAATTGCCTGTATCAGATACTGCTACTAGCTGTGGTCCAAGGATGTATGACGGAGCATCTTCTTTTAACTTTGGTAAATCATCTAGTGAAATCTGACCAGAGATTTTGTAAGCGCCAGTTGTTTCATCATACTTACGAATCTTATTAAGAAGTTCAAGGTTAAGAGTTTTATCATCACTTTTAACAAAGAGTTGCTTTGCTGCATCATAGATGCGCTGTGCGTGCTCTTCTCGGCTAATACCGTTTTCTTCTAAACGAAAAGCCTTGACCAACTTCTCATTATCTTTGTCTGAAAGCCAAGCAAAGATTTTACCTACTGCTGCTTTTTCTCCTTCTAAAGTATTAGAAAGATTAGCAACTGCAATACCGCCTAGTCTATCGTTAGCGTAATAACCAATACGCATAGCCCAAGCTACTTCAGACTCTGTACTGGCAAGAGGTGCCATAGGAGTCATACCACGTGAACCCTTGGCACGACTCATATTCTTTGGTAAATTATATTTAAGTTCTTCTGTACGAACTTTGTTCTTACGAGCAAAGTTAAGAGTACGTGTATAGGCGTCAACTCCAGTAAAGGAGTTCTTGCCGCCTTCAACAACATCCATCAAAGCATTGTCTAAGTCGCCGTGCTTAATCTGCATTGCAAGTGCTGCACGGTCTGATTCAGTAAACTTACCTAGACCAGTCTTGCCATAGAACCGAGCCATCTTGCCTTCGTTAAGTGCATTAGCCATAATCTCACGGATTTGGTTCATATCACCATCTGCTGCTTGAATAGCAGCGCCATAGGCTTTTGATTCTTTCTTGTTAATAAAGCGCAACGCACCACCTAGTGGGTTTGCTGCTTTCTGTTCAAAAGTAGTTAATCCCTTTTCCATCTGCTGCGCTGTACGCAAACGAGTGGACAACATACGACCCTTAATAAGACCAAATGGTGACTCACCAATTGCAAGGTGGACCATTAAGTCTTCACCTGCGTTACGAAGTGCATAACGTGGACCAGCAAGAGTAGCAAATGACCAAGCACTGGTCATCTTATCTACCCAACCAGAGTGTGCCACACCAAGGATACGCTGAATCAAACCAGATCGTGCAGATGCACGGTCAATATCACGAATACTTAAAGTGGTTACATAGTCAGACATATCTGAAAGGATAAGACCAACTTGCTCGCCACTAGGCAACTTTGCTGGGTTATAGTCAAGGCCGTTCTTAATTTGGTTTAATGCAAACTGAGGTTCTGCCTTGCCCTGTAATGCACGGGCAATTGGCTGACCTTCTTTAGTTACATTAAGTCCACGAATATCAGCAATGGTTGATTGTAGTCCGTAAAAGATTTCCTTCTTGAGTCCTACTTCAGCATCATCAAATGCTTGTGCCATTAACTTTGCATCGTTACGTGGAAGAACCAAACGTGCGTACTGATAAACCTTTTTAGCTGCATCTCCTGCAGTTACATCTAATGTGTTGTTTTCAAAAATAGGGATATTCTCAAGTTTAGCCTTGAAGCGGTCAATACGATACTGAACCTGCTCCATTGAAAAACGAGCCATACCTTTAGCATCATACTTTGGCTTGATAGCACCAACAATAGCCTCACGGTTATTAGTTACTGTTTCTCTTATGCCGTCATCTGTAGCTGCACCACCAAAAAATAGATTATCAACAAACTTAGAACCCATAAAGTCAATGTTAAATACTTTATTAGCTGTAGTAACTGTTGCAATACGAGCCTGACGAATTGGGTCTAAGCGTGGAATCATCACACGTTTGCGACCAATCTGGCCCTTCATCATTTCTTTAGTCTGGTCTGCATTAAGGAAGAAAGCCTTAGCAGTATTGGCATCCTTAATAGGAGTATCAATGTTGATGAAAGATTTAATAACTGCATCACCAAATTCAGGTGCTGTAATTGCTAATTGTTTCTTTGCTGCAACTCTTTCAGCAGTTGTCGCTGCATCACGATACTTAGTAAGTTGTGCTCCGTATGTATCCCAGAATGCTGCAACTTGTGGACGTGCAAATACTTCTGCAACCTTATTCCCACCCACTACTACATCTAATGAGTAGCGTGAGATATCAACCATCTTCTTGGCCTTACCAAGACCAAGTAAAGGGTCTGCATAAACTCTATAAGCTGCATCTACTGCACCTGATATGGTCTTGTACATAAAACCATTTTTAACTAAATCACCAGGTGTGAGTGCATCAATTACATTGGCAACAGCACGACCTGGAGAGTATTTAGCAGCACTAACTGTATCTAGTGCATCATTCCAAAGGTCATCTTTGTTCTGCTGAACCATAGAAGCAATGGTTTTTTCAGCATCAGTACCAGTAGCAATGATGTCGCTAAGTTTGTCTCCCTTAGAAACACGCATAGCAACAGAGATACGATCATTGCCGTATTGTCTCTTTGCTGTTTCAATACGATTAGGACTAAATACTTTATCGCCTTTGTCGTTTGCAATATCCCAAGCATTACCTGCACCAAAAATTGGTACGCCTTGGTCAAGAGCAACAAGACCTGTACGTGCTACACGAGTAGCAAGGTCTGAACCTTCTTGAGCAATTGCAAATGCTCCACCAAGTGTGTAGTGCCAAGCAGTGCCTAGCCAACCACGGTTGGCTTTCTTTGCTGGGTCTTCATTGCCTGCAACTTTAATAAGAGCTGCTTGTTGTGCAGGGGTCTTAGTTGAGTAAGCCTGTTGTGCAACGTTTGCTGGCAAGTTAGAAAGTTCACGATGTGTAGCAAGAGTTTTAGACAGATCTTGCATTGCTTTCTTTTCTGCAGCAGTTAAACCTGCAGCAGAAGCAGCAGCGTTTAGATCAGCCAATTAGTCACCTCGCGCTATTGCCTGTTGATACAAGATGGCAATAGAACCGTCTGTGTCATATGGCAACATTTTTGCTAGTGTGTCTGAAGTTTTTACATTAGCCTTTTGCATCATCAATGCGCTAGCACCAGGGCCTGCGCCACGATCAATACCTGCAGTAATTGGTTCACTAGGACGTTGTGTTGGTGCATATAATTCTGTTACTGGTGCTTGTGCGGCTGCTTCACGCACATCGCCTGCGCGAGCAGGACGTGTATCTGGAGTTGTAGAAAGCGGAGCACCTGACTTAATAGCCTGCGTCTCAACGCCTTCACCGTATGCGGTAGATCCCATTTGTAAATTATCGGTACGTGTAGAGAACTTACCTGGACCTGCTGGTCCTGCCAGTGGATTCATCATACTCACTGTTGGTCCTCCTCTAATTTTTCTAAATCTGCTGTCATATCTTCCCAAGCCCTATTGGTTTGAGTAAGATGATTTGATTGATAAATTGTTAACTCCATTAACTCACCTGTTAAAGTTTCAATAGATGATGCAATGTTGTGTATAAAGCCTATGCCTACTACAACAAAATCAAGAAAGCGCACTGGACGAGAAACATATTTGTCATCATTCATCGCCCAGCGCACCCTCCGTTAAAAGTTATTATCCCTTTTTTACTGCGTTTCCACGCTTTCCTGCTGGAGTCATTCCGAAGAATACCTTGCCACCTGCTGGCTTAGAGGTATCTTTCTTGCCTTCAACTGGCTTTGAAACTGGCGCTGCTGCGCGAGATCCTTTGTTCATATTTACACCTCCTCTTATTATGCTGCGCCGGTGATACCAGCTAGTAGTTGGGCTATATCGGGTTTTTGACCAGCAGCAGGGGCCTGACCAGCTTGTTCTTGTGGAGGTTGCTGCGAGGCAGGAGCGGGGGCCGCACCTGCTGCTGGAAGCTGTTGCTCCATACCTGGTGCCATAGGTGGCATCTGCTGGGCTGGAGGTGGTTCTGGTGTAAATGCTTTTTCAATAACTGATTCTAATGACTGTCCCTTTTGACGACCTTGGATAACACTTGCGATACGTGAGATAATCTCACTAGGGTCTTGGCCTTGCGCTGCAAGGGCTGGGATTGCCTGAGCATACTGTGCAACAGCAACACGCAAAGAATCGCGCATCTCTTCAATATCAACACGTTGTTCCTCCTGCGTAACATTTAAGTCCATAGGAATCTCACGACGTACATAGTCACGAGATACGAGCTTATCTGAACGCATTTGTAGTAAAGCAATGATGGCACGGTTTGGGTCCATACCAGACATAATTCCGTAGCGTACATCTACGCCGTACTCACCCTTAATGTCACGAGATGGGATGTATTTAAGAACGTAAGGTGTTCCATCATCTGAACCCTTAATTGTCTTTGGAATACCACCAAATACTTTTTCATCTGCTTCAAAGCAAATAGAAATAAGTTCTTGGAACATACGAGCAAACTGTGCTTGTGCTGCCTTGATCTGTGTATCAAAGCCAGCCTGTAGTGCTTGCACACCACGACCTGTTACAACTGATGCGTCAATGTTACCTGAACGAGATTCTGGGTAACGAGCACCAAGGCGTAGCTCACGTTCTAGTACGCCAGACTCTGTAAAGACTCCAGGTGGTAGTTCTAGTGGAACACGGCGAATACCTTGTGGGTTAGCAGAACGCATAATCGCATCAGGACCAAGGGCTAACTCTTGCACATCTTGCGGGATAGCAATAGGTGCTTGGATAGACTTTTCTGCTGCTTGGATCTGCAATACTGCAAAGCGAGCACGAGCAAGTTGTACTGATAGAACATCATCAAACTGTCCACGTGCTTCACCATCTAAAGATGAGCGCATTACAACAGAGGCCATAGCCTTGCCTAAGATATTTGGTGTGCGTGATAGAACTAAGTTCTTACGCTCTGGTAAGTAGAGCAGATCTTGTTCTTTGTCGTGGTACTTGACCATTGAGATATAAGGAGAAGAAAGAGCGTACTGGTTTCGGCCTAAGATTAAATCGTAGAACTCTGGGTATTGCGCACCTAGCGTTTCTGCATCGGTAACAATTACCTGAGTAACTGATAGTACGCGACCATAACGATCTAGCTCTGGGTAAGTACCAAATGGGTTAAGCATACGAACACGAGGATTGTTGTCATCGTAATCCATCTCAACCATACCGATACCAAGACCGTAGGTGTTATACCAGTCTGCGCCTGTGTACATCTGCAGTTGTAGGTCAGAGTTTGTTACATAAAAGTTTGCAATACGAGTTCTAGTATCTGCAGCTTTACGTGCTGCATCTGAAACCATATTGGTTGCTGAACAGTTAAAGGATGGCAACGGTGCCATTGCCTCTGCTAAGTCACGTGCTGCGACGTCAATGAAGTTTGCAACCAGAGGCTTTGGATATTCCTCTGAAAACATTGCAGGATATACCTTAGAGATATCTCCCTGACGCACTGAGAGCACATCACGCATACGTTGATCTCGCGCTGATGAGCGCGTACGTAAGCGTGCTAGCTTAGCGTCAACTTCTTTGACTGATAACAATGGGGGTCCTTAACCGTTGTAGCGTTCTGGGTTCTTTAGGTAACGAGCCTTTTGTGCAGGTGTCATTTTAGATGGAGAAATTTTATCTGGCATTACTAGCACCTTCTTTTTTACAGGTGCCTTAGCAGGTGCCTTAGTTGTTGTCTTAGCAGGAGCCTTTGTTGCTGGCTTAGCCATTGGCTTTGCTGCTGCCTTTTTAGTAACTGTAGAATTACCAATAGCAGCGGCTGCACGTTTTGCTGCTGCTTTCTTTTCTTGCATCTTTTCAATAGCAACACCGCGAGCAGCAGTGCGTGAGCGATCAAGTTGCATACGTGGCTTTAAGATATTACGTGCTTTTTCAAATTCTTTAGATGAAAGGCTAACTTTTGCAGTTTCAGCATTACGTTGAACTGTATCTCCTGCTGCATATTTAACTGCGCTTTTTGCTGCAGCATTACGAGCATAGAATACTTGCTCTGCACGAGAGTTAGTTGGTGCTTTTACTTTACCTGGTTTTTTTGCCATTGCCATTGCTATCTCCTTATTAGATGAACGTGCGGTCTTTCTCTGCGAGCAGTTCATCTATGTTGATAACTGTTCGTTTGCCTACCTCGTGGCGAGATAGAAAAGGGTTTTTCATATGGTGGGTCTTGTGCATACCTTGGTTGAGCATCTCACGTGCTCTAATCTCACAGAACCACAGAGCCATCACCATATCGGTCTTGCCTTTAGTAGTAGGCGACCACGTAATCAATTGCTCAATGAGCGCCTTAACGTTTTCAGTTTGATCTGAAGGTAAGTGAATAAGGTTATCGCGGTGGTGCTTACCATCAAATTGCTTGGTGCCAAACAAAGTTGACATTGATGCAACTCCAAAGCCGGAGTCCCACTTGTTGGTTCCAGTATGGTGTTCCCGCAGTAGCACTCCTCGGCTAGCCAAGTTTGCAC
>Ga0209401_1001229_pt1 | contig 17073 bp, 26 predicted proteins | sample M_140807_MF_Meta_FD_187318 | JGI IMG/M metagenome (GOLD analysis project Ga0209401, IMG submission 187318) | Freshwater microbial communities from Lake Montjoie, Canada to study carbon cycling - M_140807_MF_MetaG (SPAdes) (version 2) | ecosystem: Environmental > Aquatic > Freshwater > Lake...
GTCAAGTCGCCGCCTCCAGACGGCTTGCTCCATGCCATAATTGTTCCATTTGGCAGCACAAAAGCTCTATTCTTTTGCTCATGAGCGGGAGTTAGCTCTAAATAATCCCCATAAGTGAAGTCAAGATCAGCTCCATTCATGGCCAATGCTCGTCCCAGAAGAGTTGGTCCTGTAGGACATAATGGCGTTATGCCATAATATTGTTCCTGACAATTTTGAACAATTAAACCAATAGCAATGGACAGTGCATTGTTCGCTATTTGCGAATAGAGAACAGTAGTAGCACAAGCCCAAGATGTAAAGCTAAAACGTTGAATATCCCTAAAAGCCAAAAACTTTATGCGATCTCCTATCTCCACTGGATGTTCCATCCTCACCGCAATATCGAAATACCATCCGCCTAGTTTATTCAGCAAGCAAAACCGACCAAGATCGGCCTTATACGAATAAGGTTGTAGGCAGTCATATGCCCATAGCACATCTGTATCATAGTTATCTGCAATGAATTGACGAAGACTGTCTTTTGTATAAATGGTATGGTTAGCGGTTGGGAATGCTGCCTTTACGGTATTAGTGGCATATTGAAGAAAAGGCGATAGTTCATCGTCTGTGTCGCTAATGAAAATTTGAGAGATGTTCATAGTGATCACGCGATTTTCATGGGTTCAAAGCCTTTGAATTTAGACTTTTGGATTGCCTTGCTCTCGGGTTGTTTTTCGTCAATCTTTAACGTCTCCTCGACAAGAAGCAGTACTTTTTGCACAATGACAGGCCAAGTGAACCGCTCTTCATGCAATCGTGATTCACACCACTGTCCAGCAGCGTGCAGAGCTTCTCGATTGTAATAGTAATAATCAAGAATATCAGCCATGCTTTGTGGCTCAGGAAGCATGCGTTCTAATCCGTAGCTGGTATCGGTTTCCGATCCATAGCATTCAATTCTCGGAATGTCATTAAAAATTTCCTTCAAGCTTGTATGGTCGGGCACCAACTGTGCCACCCCTGTAGCCCCGTGTTCAGTATTGACAAGTCCCCATCCCTCGCCAATACAAGAATTCACCCCAATGTCACAAGCATTGTAAACTTTATTTAACTCTTCAATGGACAAGCAATTGTCCACGGAGAAGTGTGGGCTCGTAAGAATTAATTTCCCCTTTGAATCATAGCCTTCATCACGAGCAACTCTCTTGAACAGTGGAACCAGCTCCCATCCGGTGTCTTTTGATCCCATGTGCAACCATAGACGAGCATCAGGCTTGTCTTTGGCGAACTTTATGAAACCCTTGATCGTTAAATCAATCCGCTTTCGAGGTTGATTTCTGTTGCCATTGAAAACGATAAAAGCATCCTGCGGCACTCCTAAATCTTCCCTGCATTGCTCCTTGTCCATGGAGAAAAACTTTGTAAAATCAGTACCATGCGGAACAATATGAATAGGCTTTTCGTAGCCCATTTTAACCAACTCTGCCTTGGCAAATTCCGTATAAGTGGCAAGTCCGTCCCATCCTTCAATCAACTTGTTCAGTTCAGGGAACAAGCCATAGCTATCAATTGGAGTATAAACAAAGAATTTAAAGCCCAGGCTTTCTTTTAGTTCCTTGATATTTTGCCATAGGCTAATGCCAATCCACAAATCATTCGTTATCCAGACTAGGTCTGGCTTGATTTGTTGGACCAACTCGCTGATGCGATGGTTGCCAAATGGATCTGTACCATGGGCCATTGCTGGATACATGGAGCAATATTGCTGCATGTCGCTGGGATCGCCATGCCAGTTGACCGCCAGAGCATGCACTTCGTACTCTTTGGCTAGCGCAGGGATAAGGTATTCGGCCACTCGTCCGAAACCAGTCTGGCAGCCAACGTCACCACAGTATAAAATTTTGAGCATGGAAGGTCGGAATCTTTCCGATGATAGAGGCAAAAATTACACCGGCACCACTGATGCCTGCTGCCTGAAGAACAATACCGAACACTTGCACCTAGACCTGCATTCACAACGGATGCCAGGCATCGGCACGGTACCCATTGGCACTATGCCGCGAGCCGCATAGTCAACGCAGCTTTGACAGTGCTGAGCCTGTGCGTCTAGGATGCGCTTCATCAATGAATAGCCTTGTTCTTGCTGGCGCATGGCAGTGCCTTCCCAGTATGAGCTTCGCACACTTCGTGCATATAGCCCAATGCGAGCAAGGGCCATTGGGGCTGAGATGCGCTGCTCAAGCATGTCACGAGCAAAACCCTGCAAGAATTCGTATTCTTGTCTCAATTTTTGACCAATGCGACCAAATTCAGCACTGCCCATGTTCTTCCTGCCTCCATAGCCAACTATTGCCGCTTGAATGTGCGCTGTTTTGATCAGCTCTCTCACGCTTGACTGCCATTGGTCAAGCGTGATTGACCCTTCTGAAAGCATGCGCGTAGTGCGCTTAAGGATTGCCTCAAGCTTTTCAATGCGAGTGTCGACAAGTTTTTCGACTGATGCCTTGCTTAGGAATTTTCCTTTTTCGTCGCGGTAACGTCCAGTACCACGGTCATAAGACCACGCAGCGTCCATTCTGGATAGCACTGCCTGTGAAAATGATTCGATGGATGGAATGGCATCAAGCATTATCGGCTTCCAGAATTTCCTTGAAGCGATCAGGCACCTCGTCTTTCCATTCAGCCAATGCGTTACCAATGTCTTCTTCTGATATAAAGGCTTTTTCGTCTATATCAGCTAACACCATTCCTTCTACCTTCACGGGAATAATGGCATCTTCTCTCTGGAAGTATTCGGCTTGTTGTTTCTTGCCTTTGAATGCTTTTTCTGTTGAACCATGCTTGCGCTTGTACAGCTCCTTATACTTCTGAGTGACATAGGCGCCAGCAACGGCGCTTGGCCAAACCTTGAACTTGCTTTTTGCAATTGTAATTGCTTGCTGATGCAACTCTTTATCAGTAAACTCAATATCACCACGAACTGCTTCGAGATCACGAGACAAGAACAATCCAGCCCCATCTTCTACTTCGCGACTGCCGTCCATCGGGAGAGTTCCATTCTCTTCATTTAATGGATCACGACCGCCCACAGGAATCGCAGGCTTACCACCCCCTTGTTGGGTGGTACCACCCCCTTGTTGAGCAGGAAGCTCACGAGGAAGCGATGGGTCAAGCGTGAGTTCCATTGACCACTCAGAGCCTCCGTAACGAGCATCAGCCACCTCTTGCGGGTGCAACACCCCTAGCTGGATATAGCGACCGTCAACGGCTGCTACGCGGGCTCTCACGTCAGCCTTTTCTCTTTCGTTTAGCTCGAACAAGTCGTTGAAGTGAACGCGCCATGACTTTGGAATGCGCCCCTTAGTGGGGCCAGTTTGGCTGAGCATGATGTACTCAAGAAGTTGCTTGAGGGGGCGATGGAAAGTGGATTGTTGGTAATCAGCAAGTGTTTTAGCAAAGTCACGCTCTTCGCTTCGCCCAGTAGACCCAAGGCCACCAGGGCTTTCACCAAATAACACTGTATGAGGAATCTTAGAAGCACCAATTATGTCCACACGGGTTTTTTCAAGGATTTCGCCAATGCCACCAAAGTTACGGCTAATGAAAGCAAGCTCTTCCTTTTCCGCATCAATTGCATACCCCCTGTAAACGCTTTTGCTCATGTCATTTAAAACCAATCGGTTCCTTACGTCTGCTTCCTTACCAGCGGCCAACATTTGTGCCAGTCCTTTAATTTTGTGAACAAAAATATCAAATTCGCTCAGCAAGGTAGCAGCAGAATGAAGGCCTGTCCAGTAGTGCTTAAAGCTTTCATAGATAGTCTGCAGACTGCTCATGCCCCATCCATAGTTTCGCTGCCTAATGCGATAAGGGAGCCAGTCACCATCAAAACGCAATATCCTGTCTTTATGGATAAGAGTGAGCTGAGGTTGTCTAATTAAATCCCCGGATATGATTTGATAATAAGTGGCCTTGGAGTAGTCGTATAGATTTTCTTCATTGATCACTGGCGCTATCTGCCAGCGGTCCAACACCTCCATGCCTTCAATAGTACGAATGTTCTTTTTGTCTACTGGTTGGTCTGCTGATCGGCCATCGTCAATATACAAAAGCAGCACAGCCCCACCGTACAAGCGAGCATTCTTGGCCGATAGCATGAAATTTTCTAAGATATGCATATCCTCGATCACCTGCTCAATACCAACCACCTCCTCTGCAGCGGCACCCTCACCCCCAAACAACACTTTGAATCCCTTGCGGGTGGCCTGCTCTGCGTAGATGTCAACAATTCGCCTCGGTAACCATTCCCCATAGAGCGCTTCCAGTTCTTCTTGTGATAAGAAGGAGATTGCCTGGGCCTGGGTGGACAGGCTCTTGTCACGGCCCATCATGCCCATGCCAGTAAGGGCGTTAGCTAGTCCATCATTACGCAAGCCCATTTCGTTGGCATGTCCCAGATCTACGTCAGGCATTGTCTTCCCGTAAGCTTGTTCCTTAATTCTATACCGGCTAAGATGTGAACGATGATTCTTTTTTATGCCCATCCCCATTGAATTTGTCTTTTCTGACGAAGAACGACAATCAGCAGTGGCCGAGGGTCGGCGGAGGCAATCGGTAAACGAGAGCAAGGGGCTGCGAGGACGCAACAATGGCGCATCAATTGGTGGTAAGGCCCTGGAAATTCACTTACTTGGTGCTGCCGGTGAAATGGCCGTGGGATCCTTTCTTGGCATGAAGCATTTGTTGTACCAGGAAAGCGAAGCTAAGAGAGGTTCTGACGATCTTCCCGGTATAGACGTGAAAACCAGATCAAAGCATTCGTATGATTTGATCGTGCAAAAGAACGAAGATCCACAGAAGAAATTTGTTTTGGTGACCATTGAAAATCAAACCACTCTCATCCATGGCTGGTGCCTGGGAGAGGAAGCGATGGAGGAAAGATTCTGGAAAGACCCCGCTCGCAATCGCCCAGCCTTCTTTTTCCCTAAGGAATTGTTGCATAATATGAATGACTTAATTCTTTCCGTCTAAGATGACTCTTAAGTGTTCTGAGTTTGCAAAATTAGCACTTGGCCTTGATCTTTGGCCAATGCAGAAAAAGATTTTAGATAATCTATTTGATAAAAAAATTAACCATGCGGTGTGGTGCCTAGGTAGACGTAGTTCAAAGTCAACCATGGCTGCCATTGCGGCAGTGTACATGGCCTTCTGTCAAGAAGAACACTTCAGACGAAAAGTGCGAAAAGGAGAAAACTTTTATGTAGTCACAGTGGCCAACGATTTGAAGCAATCCAAGATTGCGCTTGACTTCATTCGACAGCTACTGGTCAACAGTCCGTTAGAGCAAGAAATTGTAAGAGAAACAACATTAGAAATTACTTTAAGCAACAACTGCACATTCCAAGCAATTCCAGCATCAGCACGAGCTTCTCGTGGTAAAGCTGTTGCAATGGCAATTTTTGACGAATGCGCTTTTGGTCTTGAAGGCGATGCAAATAGAGGGACCAAGGCAATGTTTGATGCATTGTCACCATCCATTGCTCAATTCGCGCCATACAGCAAAATCCTAGAGCTTTCGTCTCCATGGCTAGCTGATGGCACGTTCTACGAACACTTCAGGCAAGCTGAAAGTGGTGAATTTATTGGCATGGACTGCTTAAAAATTCCTACTTGGGAAATTAATCCAGGATTGCCATGGGGATGTGATTTCTTGGAAAATGCTCGCAAAAAAGATCCTGAAGCTTTTGAAGTGGAATTTGGCGCTCAGTTCAAAAGCAATAATGCAGCATTGGTTACTGCTGAAATTGTAGAAAGCGCCGTTAACAAAGATCGTGGTGTATTATTTCCAGATAAAGAATTCACCGGCACCTATGTACTATCATTGGATCCGGCAAGAGGAGGCGTGGGTCGAGATGACTACACTGCATGTATTGTCCATTATGAAGGCACACGATTGATTGTAGATAAATTCCATAGCTTTGAAGCTGATTTTGAAATTGCAGGAAGAAAAGAAGTCAACATGTCTAAGGTAGAGGAATGGATTAAGGAACATCATCGTATTTATGAATTTCAATGTATAGTGCTTGACCAATACAACAGTAGTTTTATCATTCAAAACTTGTCCAAAGAGTTTCCCATTGCTGAACTAGCCTGGTCGGTCAGTACAAAGATGAAAGCTTTTAGTAAAATGAAAGAGCTTTTTAATGCTGGACTCATAGAACTCTACCCCCACCAAAAAGCTATTTCACAGCTCAAGAATTTAGGTGTGATTTATAGAAGCAGTGGACAATGGAGCGTAACTGGTGGTAAGGAAGTGGGAGTAGATGACTTTGCTTTTGCTTTGGCTGCCGCAATCCTTGAGGCGTCCCGTGATAATGATATTGATTGGCTCAATAGCCTGGTAAGATGACCGTTAAACAGTTTGCCATTAGAATTTTCAAGAAAATTGGTTTTCCATGGATCGTGAAAAATGATTGATGTAACGATGTCAGATAAAGAGCTGAGGTTTCTCTTGGCATTGCTTGATTGCGATCGACAAACAGCTTTGCAGCTTTTAGCTGCTGAATATGCTTATAAACCCACGTTGGTTCCAAAGTTTCAGCAAGCGCTGAAAAGGCTTAAATCAATGAAAGCACTAGACTAAGGCAGATGCTCGAATCATCATGGTCATGCCTGAATTGGTTGAAAAAGCCTGGGACTTGGCTTTAGATGCAGCGGCAAATATTGAGCACGCTTGCGCTTTGTATGGCTTTGATAGCGATGAAGCGGATCGTGCTCGATCGACTTATGAACGTCGCATGCACGAATATCAAGAGGTGACAGCAAGTTGCCTCGCCTTGAGCAAGATGGTCAAATGATGCGAGATTACTGATGGTTCCAGTGTCTAAGCACGCCAGCAACGATAAAAATATTGGTGATCATGTATGAAAAAAAGACTACAGTTCTCACAAGAGCGATAATATCTGCTTCTTTTTTATTCGCGCCTTCCTTGGGGCCAAGAGCCTTGCTCCATACTCGCCATAGCCTTGAGCCTAGTCGCGAACCAATCATTTGGCAAAGTATTGCACAATTTGATCCAATGGTACTGGGGTGAAATTATTTCGTTCGACACAGGCACTAAAATATCTTATATCCACTTGGTTTTCTTCATTAAAGACTTGATGGCAATGAAGGTGTCCATGCACATTTCTTAAATAGCGCCCACTGGTACTGCCTGGATGCACTGGAATATGAGTAAAAACTAAGCCACCTGGCAGGACATCGCCAGCACGGTGAAACATGGCACCACGAATATCTTCAAAATGCTCAGTGTAATCTTTGAGCTTAAAAATATCATGATTACCACGAATGAGAACTTTTCTTCCATTGCACTTGGCTAGACTGGCTAACCCACTGCGAGGAATGGCTACGTCGCCAAGATGGTAGACCGTGTCTTTTTCTTTAACCACTGAGTTCCATCGCTCCACCATTGTTTCGTCCATTTCCTCTACGGAAGAAAAAGGTCTCAATGGCGAGCCATCAGGCTGAATGAAGGACAAGCTTTTGGCATGACCCCAATGTGTGTCTGCAATAACAAAAGCGCTCATTGATTGTATTCCTTTATAACCATTGTCTTGATTGGGCTGATGTCTGCCATTCGCAATTGAAGAATATGCTGCTCGGCTTCGCCTAAAGACATGCACAACCCTGCGTGATCCCACCAAAACCATGCTTTTTTCTGCACTTCAAAAATAGCTCTGCCTGGCAGTGCACAGGAGCCTCTCTGAATGATGCGGTAACGAGCCATAAAAACGCTGCCGGGAATCGAACCTCAGAATTCTATGCTATGTGCATAGCGTGTGCCAACACTACAGCGCCAGCAACCTCCAGGTTTGAGCATCGTTGAGAGGCTTGGGAGGGTGAGTCCGTTTCCATCAGAAGCCCGAAGGTCCATGGCAGTGGAACCATACTGTCAGAAGGCGTCCCTCCTGGATTGCCATTGTAGCATCAATAAAACGAAAACCCCTGCTCAACCATAGGACGGGAGATTTAGCGCACTGGTCTCAAAGAATGCAGGAACCGTACTAACTCGTGTTTCGTTCAGCTCAGGAGCTTTGCCAGTGAAAAATAAATTATCACTTTGGCGTAGCCAAAAATCCTTATCCAAATACTTGTTGGACGATTGACCAAGCTTATCGTAAATCCATAGTGCCGTCATCTTGCGAAGCTTGTTAAGACTTTCGCCATATTTTTCGTTTGCTTCTTCGCAAATCTTAGTGTGGCAATATGCGTGACAGATCTCATCTCTGCTGATGTCTGACGCAACAGTGCGAAGTCCCTTGTCGCCATTAAAGCGAAAGAATGGAAGGATGGTAAAGAATAAGCTGCGTTCCAGGACTGCCACTTTGGCGATGGGATGAGCCGCATGATCCATCCACGCATCGCGAATGCGCAACGCTTCTTTTTCCGCTTGCTCGTCTGTGCCGTGAGCAGCCGCTACATAGTTAAGAGCCATGTCATGGCGCTCTTCATCTAAAATATTGCTATGGATGGATTCAATTAGGCCGGGAGAATTAGGCAAGTCACGCTTGAGACCGTCCAGGAGCATGCTTTTCACTGGAAGCTCAAGATGCCGAATAGCAAGGGCACGAAAAATTGTTTCTTCAGATCCCTCCACGAAATCGCCTTTGGTCACAGGCACTGCCTGCCAGGGGCGCTTCCGAGCAACAGCAGCAAAATAATCAAGAACGGCCATCATTAGTTAATGCAATGGAAAGGAAAAGTAAAAAGCAAAGGGCCGAAATTTCGACCCCATGAGAAGCAATAAATAAAACAATTATCATTCAGCGCAGCTAGTGCAAAATCCCGGCTCAACAGAGTGAGACTTAGTATCACTCTTTTCATTCTCCAAGCCAAAAAAGCTTGTGAGACTCTCCTTCAAGTCTACTCCAATATCGTCCTTGGCTTGTGTGCCGGTCAGAACCTGTAAGGAATAATAAAGACTTGTCTGAGGAGACTCCAACCAGTCCTTTAAGAATGCACGGTCGTACACCACCACGTCATTCCAGGAGTTATATGAGTAGCCATGGAATAATCCTGATGTTTGGTATAAAGACACCACTCCATTGGCCACTTTCTTGAAGGTTTCCCAGCCCACTTCTTCTGCAATTTCTACTTCACCATAATTAAACTGTTCCACGCCAAAAGTGCCACTATCTCGGTCAACAATTCGTCCGATGGGAGGAGCGATTTCAGGCGTAGTGGTGAATCCTTTCCTGTCCAGGTAGCGATAAGAGCATGATGCCGTGGGGGCAATACAAAAGGCTCGTTCCATCTTGTACTGGCGAGCCACTTCAGCAGCAGCGTCTATGCCGCTTGCAAGGGCCCACACGGCCTCTCCAGCCATCGTGCTACACCAATGCCCCACCCAAGTGCTTTCGTCATACAGGAAGGCCTCTAGGGACTTTCCGAAGTCCTCGTATGAAATGCCATGGATGGAAAGGAAGTTTGCTAGCCCTAGAATACCTAGTCCCACTTGACGATCAACAGCAGGATCTAAGTATTCACCAGTATCACCCACTCCCGTGACGGCATGCAGCTTGCATAGCTGAAGCATTCCTTCGCTAAACGCTTCTTCCATGTTGTCCAATGAGCATGCCCCTAGGTTCACATGCTGCAAGAGACAGGTGCCACGATGCTTCAGCCAAATCTCTTCACAGACATTAGGCCAAATACGCTCACCACTATCATCAAATCGTTTCTTGGTGAGCCACATGTCACCACTTGCAATTCCCTTTAACAATGCATCAATCAATTCATCAGATGCATTATCAAGTAAATTATCATCTACAGTCAGTGATCGCTTCACCCATGGCAGTTCAACTCGACTTGCCTGGATAAATTCCATGGCATCAGGATGGTCATAATCAAGATGAAGAGTGATGGCGCCATTGCGAAACTTACCACCACGGCGCAACACTTCGTTTAGCTTGCTATAAATACCAGCAAAGCTAACGGGACCACTAGCTACTAGCCCCTTACCATTGTCTTCTCCTTTTGCCCGTAGTTTAGAAAGATTTATTGCTGCTCCTGCTGCATTACGAAGCGCATGGCTAACAAATCGCCAGGAAGCTTCAATGCCATCTGGCCCTTCCATTGTATCTTCAACCACAAAAGTTGTGCAAGACACTGGTAGACGGCTTTCAGGAGAATCAAGCCAATCTTGCACTCGCCCAGTACGAGCAATCTTCTCACAACGTGCGTTTTTCTTTAGTTCCATAAGACAACAAAGGCCCGCTGGGCGGGCCGCAATGAACACTGCCTAGCTTAGCTTACGATGCCAGCGCCTTGGCAAAATTCTCAGCTTCCCCTTTGGTTTTGAAATAATAAGGTTTGCCATCATGGGCAATAAACCAAGAGAAATCAGGGCGGCTATGGACTGGCCATATTTTGATGGCACCAATCTTGAACGGTGACGCTAGGTCATCCATGGGAAACATAATGCTCATGATCCAAAGCAATAAAGTTTAGTCAACAGCATACACCATTCATCCATCGCTACCAATCAGGATATGTATCTATTGTTACCTCACAAGATTGATGCATCAAGAAGATCTCATAGCCATCGCAATTGGTATAGCTATTTTTGTAATATCTTTTCTTTTCTATTTGCATGAACTTACGAAACAGCTTAATAGTTTTACTTGCATAGCGTTCATTTGGAATGAATATACGCCATACGCTTCTCACTTCGATCAAGGCATCAAACGCCCTGTTGTAGTTCATTGCCATGGCAAACCAAAATGCTCCTTGAAACGGAGGTTCAGCATAACCCATGCTTTTTCCCTCTGAAATCTTAAGAAATTCTGTAATTTTGACGGTTCAATCGCTCAAACCCCAGTAAAACCGTCACGATCGACCCACAGGGCAATATATGATAGGCATAAGCGCAGCAGCGTCTCTCGATCAGCTCCGGCTTGATCGATGGTTGTTAACAGCGGCAAAGGAAGGTCAATCGACCTTCCTCCAGCTTCTCTCGAAACAGTTTCCTAAGAAACCTTCGCTAGAAGATCGCTACGAGCAAGAGCCCCCAAGGCGTTCCTTCCCAAGCGATCTTCTTCTCAACCATCTCTCAATTAATCGCTTCCTGCTTAAATGCTGGTAAATAGCTTCCAGCCGCTGAAATTGTGCGCAGCAGCAACATTGCTTAACATAATAATTTTTATGGTAAATTGTTTTATAAACTAAGAAACTATCGCCGCCTTGGGGCGGCTAACACACACAGAGCATTGATCGTCATAGATGGTTGATGCTCGTAGATGGTTGATAGTCATAGATGGTTGATAGTCGTAGATGGTTGATGCTCGCACCACAGTGTCCTCACTGCTTGTCATTGAAGCCCGTACCGTTCGGACAGTACGCACTGGCTTCTGCCGTCATCAGCAATAAACAAGCCCCTACGCTCCATTAAACACCTGCCTGGTCGATGTGTTCAGCGTGAACATATGGTAAAAACTCGATTGAAAATTACCCCCCGCTTGGTTTGGGGTACCCGGCCCCCCACGCCATAAAACTACCGCGTTACTGCTCTACAACGCTATAGTGATATTACGTTCGACGATTATCCGGCAACGTCTACCATGATATAATGCTAGCGTTATATGTTGTTAATGAGAATTGTTCTCAGTGAAGGGGTGATTGTCTCTTAACCAGACAAGATAAAGCCCCCAGACTGTGAAGCCTGGGGGCTGGAAGCTGCAGCCTAAAGGGCTTTAGTGGCCCCTATTAGCCCCTAGGAGGGCCTGGCCCCCTCCTGCTAGGGGCTGCCATTGGCCAATGGTTGGCCTAAGGCTAAAGGCCTCCGAGGCCTGGCCCCGGCCCTTACTTATCTTTGTTTTAAGAATAACGGCTACGCCGTCGAAACCGTTTGGCTGGGGCCCCTGTGGGTCAAGCCAGCGATTGTCGCTAGCGTCGCCATCGATGCATAGAAGCTTGACGGGAATATCTTCTGGGCTAGCACTGGCGGCCAGCCAGAGCACGGTGGGCAGGGGCTGGCCCTTAGCTAGCGCCACAGGGACAGCTAGACGGAAGCCTGCGGCAATGGCCTCTAGGGCTGCCGCTGCCCCGCCAGGCCTATCCGCTGCCAAGCTGGCGGTGGTATCAATTCCCGAGGCCCTTTGGGCCCTTAGCCCTAGAGGCCCTTCTACTGAGGCCTTGGAATATTCGTAGGGTTTCAGGGTTCCAGGGGCTGCCAATTGTAGGGCCTCGGGCATCGTTATTCCGTTGCCGGGAATAAGGGGCAGCCCGAACCGGCGACTAAATATCAGCGCCTCTTGGGGGCTAACAGAGAATCGCTGCCAATGCCAAGGGGAGTCATCTGTACCTCGCAAGCGATAGGCCAAGGGGAGGCCCTTGGCTTGCGCTTGACGGTAAGCCCTGCCAAGGGCCCACAGTATGGCTACGGCGTAGGCCTCGGGATCGTAGATATAGGCCATAGTCCGCCTCGCACGACAATTGGCCACCATGGCAGATATGCCGCCATGGCCTGACCAGTTCAAACAGCCGTCAGCGCAACCGGCACTAGCCCATGGGCAACCATTGTGGCCCCTAACAAGGGCCTCGATGTCATTAAGTCGGGCAAGCTCCTGTAGGCCGGTCAGCTTGCGCCGGGGAGCAGTGCTAGCAGTGCTCCCATATACGGCAGCCCTAAGGCTACGGGCCGGAAGGTGATGCAATATCACGCCAAAGGCCTCAGCAGCCCCTTTGCCAATCTTTGGGTTGGAGCTTGCCGTCGTCAGCAGCCCGTCAAGTGTCAGGCCAAATCGCTGTAGTAGGTCGGCAGCCCTGGCGGGGAGACCCAGGGGGGCAGCGGTCCGTGTAAGGGGGCCAGGGGCCACCAGGGGGGCCGGGGCTGGAGCTTGGCAGTGAACCAGGAGCTTGGAAGCAGGCATTGCAGGAAAGCCAAAGAGCGGCCCCTATCGCTAAGGGCCTCCAGACAATACCAGACAAAGGAGGGGGCTGGCCCCTATTAATTGACAAGGGGGCCGGTTAAGGAATTGGCCCCCTAGGCCTGCCCTACGGGGGGGCTGCCACGGTACCGGCAGCCACCAAAAGGAGGCCCTAGTTCAAAAGTACTGCTAATCAGGCTAGATTAAGCTTTGATTAACAAGGTTAAGCCTTGGTTAAGCTTTGGTTAAGAATAGGTTAAGAGATCTCAAGGTTAAGAACAGGTTAAGAAGGTTAAGCTTTAGTTAACGGTAGGTTAAGGCTAGGTTAAGAAATCGCTAGGTTAAGGAACGGTTAAGAAGGTTAAGGGGAGGTTAAGGCTAGGTTAAGTTTTGGTTAAGAAATCTCAAGGTTAAGAATAGGTTAAGAAGGTTAAGCTTTGGTTAAGATTTGGTTAAGCTTTGGTTAAGAAATTTTAAGGTTAAGATTTGGTTAAGAAGGTTAATGTTTGGTTAAGGAGAGGTTAAGGAGAGGTTAAGAAATCTTAAGGTTAAGATTTGGTTAAGAAGGTTAAGACTGGGTTAAGAAGAGGTTAAGGAAAAAATCCAGGGAAATCGCCTTTTAGAACCCTAGCCGGGTCTTATACAACCCTAGCTAGTTCCAAATTTACTTTTCAGCCGGGTCTTTTAGGGCAATAGCCGGGCCTTGATCAATATGATTTCCAGCTAGTTCCAAATACTTTTTCCAGCCAGCCATCATCATCCTGAGCCGCTTTGATAGCGGCTTCTTGCGTTGCGTAGGGCCCTCCAACCCCTTCCCCATCGTCTTCATGCCAATACCAGCCCTCTATTAGCTCAGTGCCCTTACAGCAGGCTTCAGTAAAGAAATCAACTAGCTTCATGCGTTCCTCTCAGCAGCGGATAGGGATGGATGGTCTTGGTCTTCGTTGTCTTCATGCTCGGGCTCTGGCTCATAATCCTCAGAGTCAATGCCCCAACGGTCCTCTAGGTATTCGGCAAAGTTCACGCTGCCTCCGCAAGCTTGGCAGCCAGGCTCTTAAAGGTGTGTGGTGCCTTGTCCCCTGGTCTTCTCAGCACATAGCTAGGGCTTCCCAGGGTCCAGTCCCCCTCACCATCAACGTCGGGCTCGGCTTCGTCTGAGAAGATGCCCACGCAGGTATCGTCGTGAAACAAGCCGATGAAATCATCACCGTCTGCCATTGCTAGTCGAATGTGGAAGATCACATCACGCAGGCACCGGGCCTGATAACTCCCCACCGATGGAGGGAAATAAGGGCCGTTGCCCTGATAGGTGCGTACTGTGCAGTTCATGGGATCAATGGGATCAATGGAAGGGAATAGTTGCAAGGATCAATCGTCTCCAATAATCCTAAAATCAGGATCATTATCTTTCTGAATCCATCGACACTGGCTGGTGCCAGGGATGACAATAAACATCTTGTCGTGGTGGTTTTGTTCAACAATGGCAAGCGTTAACTTCTTGCCAATTCGACTTTTGCCTTTGTCGCTGATAGCAAGGATGTTAATGGCATTCATGGCTTTAGGGAGCGGAGAAAAGCTTTACGGCGGGCCTTGGCGGCCCTCAGTGCTTGGGGCTTGAGCCTCCGCTTGGGAGGCTTGCCGCTGTTGTGCTGGTGGTTTGGAATGTTCATGCTGCCCGCTTTTGCCATTGATCTTCCATCCAGCGCTGGCGCTGATCGCCATTATCAAATAATGCCACTAGCTCCGAGGAGCCGGGCTTGGTGCAGAACACCTTTTGATCAAGCCGCTTGCCGGACCGTGCATCGCGAAAGTCTGCAGTCCATAGGTGGAAGCCCATGCAGGAGGCTTCCAGTCTGACGCGGCGTTCCGTGCCTTTTGTGGTGAAGCAAGACCACCACTGGCCTTGAGTGGAGGTGAAGCTGTCCAGAGTGAAAACAAGGGTCATGGTTCTGAAGCAAGTGGAGAGCCTCTCGGCCCGTTGAAAGAACAATAAAGCTAAAGGGGGCCTGGTGGCCCCTGGTGTCACAAAAGTTTACATTTGGTCGCAGATACCAATGAGCATTTCGCCCACATACTGGTGAGCCTGGCGAAGCTGAGCAAAAGCAGCATCACGCTCACTGCGGGCCTGGGAGTAGGCACCGGGCCCCTGCGGGTAGAAATCCCTGCCGTTCAGTTCAGCGTTGGCCAGAGCCTCGATGGCTTTATCAATGGCATCGTAGGCATCAGCGTAGCCATCGCGTAAATCAGTTTTGCTGGTGCCGTTGAGGTGGAGGGTGGGGAAGGTCGCCATGGGAAAAAGGAAGGGGCTCGCGCCTGTGAGAGAACAATAAAACAAAAGGGGCTTGGTGGCCCCTGATGATCAGCCGAAGCTGTAGGTGACGGCATCGCCAGTGCCCCAGACGGACCAGCGGCTGAAGTGCTGGATGTCGGTGTTGGCAGCGATCAGCGCGTCGGCGTAGCGCTCGGCTAGCGCGTCGGCGTAGCCAGCATCAACGAAGCGGGCGATGATCAGCGCCCGGTTGATGTAGGCGCCAGTGGCCAGCAGGGCGAATATACCGGTGATGGCGGCTTTAGCGCGGGGACGGTCGAGGTTCATGGTTCTGAAGCAAAGGAAGAGCCTCTCGGCCCGTTAGAAAGAGAATAAATCAAAAGGGGCTTATACGGCCCCGCTGTAACAATTGTTTACAAAGCGCTTCGTTGCTGGAAGCCTGAATGGTTGACGGGCACCACACGCCAGTGCGTGGGCGATGCTGAGCAATGCCTTACTTCTAGGCTACCAGCAGGCCAGAGGCTGCTTGTCACCTGCTTCATGGCCTCCAGAGCGTAGTCTTTAGCCCAGTAGCGCACGTTCCATGGTGCTGTGTAGTCAATGGACAAATGAGGGAATGGGGAGCAGGTCATGATGAAGAAGCAATGGGGAAAAGGGAATCGACAAAAGCCTCACAGGCGATGGCAAAGCAATGCACGTAATGCAGCCTTCACATCAGTGTTTTTGTAGCTCTCCACTGCACTTTCTAAACATGCAAAGCGCTTCCCATAGCTCATTGTTTTATAGGCTTTTGCAGAAGCGTTGATCACCTTCACCCAGCAATCTCCATTGAGAAATGTCACTTGAATGCTCTTGCCTTTAGGGCTGATCAAATCAACGTATTTGCCGCTGATTGTGGTTTCGATGAAGGTGCCGGTGGAAGTGGTGGTGATCATGGCTTTTAAGGAAGGGGGAAGCTTTCGCTCCCGTCGAAAGAACAATAGAACAAAAGGGGCCCGTAGGGCCCCGCTGTAACAATTGTTTACAAAGCACGGGCTGTGTAGCGCTGCTCACGCTTGGCCCTCTGTTGAGCCCAGCGTTCGTCATGCTTTTTAAGGCCTGCTTGCACCAGGGAGAACAGCGGGTGGTCGGGCTGCACCCTCAAGGTGTCTTTGGCGAAGTAGTCGGTCATTATGTCGCTGTCATTGCTGACAGTAAATGCTTCCCACACCTCCGAGGAGAAGCCGGTGTAGTCGCGAGCATAAAGCGCGATGGTGCCGTCCTTGTAGAGGCTGTAGCTGGCCTTCTGCAAAGGCCCGCCATTCACCTTAATGCCATTGTAAAAAAAATTTGAAAGATGCTTTGAAGGAAGCCATGGTTTAAAAGCAAAGGAAGGAAGCTCTCGCCTCCGTTGAAGGAACAATAAAGCAAAAGGGGCCTAGTGGCCCCTGCTGTAACAAAACTTCACAAAGAGTCCTTAGCGCCCACTGCGCTTAACCATTCGTTCACCCAGGTGTCAGTGGTGGTAAAGCGGACGGCTTTCCCTTTGACAAGCTTGCCACCTTGATGGTTGTAGGGCACCACCGTCACGTCAAAACAATGATTACCTATTTTCACTGCCATAAGCACCAGTTTGCCATGGAAGTTGCGAGCAGAGCACTCAACTATATTGCCGAAATCGTGGACACAAGACGACACCTCCAGGCAATTGCGAGGGGCTGAAATGATGCAACGATCGACAGCAGTGAGAGTGGAAAAGGAAGCAGCCATGATCACCAAGGGAGTGTGGAAGCTCTCGCCTCCGTTGGACTAACAATAGAACAAAAGGGGCCTGGGGGCCCCCGCTGTAACAATTGTTAACAATGGCTAGCGTCCCACTTAGCGGCATCTTCTGCGGCCCTGGCAGCATCGCCGAAG
>Ga0209401_1001231_pt1 | contig 17062 bp, 12 predicted proteins | sample M_140807_MF_Meta_FD_187318 | JGI IMG/M metagenome (GOLD analysis project Ga0209401, IMG submission 187318) | Freshwater microbial communities from Lake Montjoie, Canada to study carbon cycling - M_140807_MF_MetaG (SPAdes) (version 2) | ecosystem: Environmental > Aquatic > Freshwater > Lake...
TGTCGAGCGACGACGGCGGGACGCCGTAGGTCTTCTCCACGATCTGGGCGTAGCGGATAACGGTGGCTAGGTCCATCGATGGATCTCCTCTCGAGGGTGATGGCGGGGCGCAGCGTATTGCATTATGGCCCCGGACAGTGACGGCGTGCCGGATGGCCCTCGCCGGTGGAGCCCAGCCCGGCGAGAATGCCGAAAATCCATTTCCCCCACACTTTCCCAGATTCCTTCGCCACCGGAAAACACTCATGCCCATCCGATCCTGGTCCGGGCTCCGTGGGCCCAGGCTCCGCGCCCTAGTCGCGATCGCGTTGCTGATGCTTCCACGCCCCACCGTCGCCGCGGAACCTCCCGCCATGCCCGTCGCCATGCCGATCGTCATCGCCCACCGCGGAGCCAGCGGCTACCTCCCCGAGCACACCCTCCCCGCCAAGGCCCTCGCCCACGGCCAGGGAGCCGACGCCATCGAACAGGATGTGGTGATGACCAAGGACGGCGTGCCGGTCGTCCTCCACGACACCTCGCTCGATGCGGTCAGTGACGTCGCGGTGAAGTTCCCCGGCCGGGCCCGGGCCGATGGGAAGCACCACTGCACCGACTTCACTCTCGCCGAGCTGCGCACCCTCGCGCTCACCGAACGGCTCGATCCCGCCACCGGCCGACAGACCTACGCCGACCGCTTCCCGCGCGGGCAGTCGCGGTTCGGGATCGTTTCGCTCGAGGAGGAGCTCGAGTTTCTCGCCGGGATCAACCACAGCACCGGCCGGACCGTCGGCATCTACCCCGAGATCAAGTCCCCCGCCTGGCACCGCTCCGAAGGGCACGACGTCGCCAAGGCCGTCGTCGACATTCTCCACCGCCACGGCTACGCCACGAAAGCAGACCCCTGCCACATCCAGTGCTTCGAGGCCGACGAGGTGACGCGGATCCGCCGCGAGCTCGGCTGGCAGGGGAAGCTCGTGCAGCTCATCGGCGGGAAGGACCAGGATGCGCTGGTCACCGCGGAAGGACTCGCGCGGATCGCGACGGTGGCCGACGGCATCGGGCCCCCGATCGAACGGGTCCTCGACGCGACTGGAAAGCCGAGCGGCCTTGTCGAACGGGCCCACGCCGCCGGCCTCGCCGTCCATCCTTACACGCTCCGCCGTGACCGGCTGCCGTCCTGGGCAGGCTCCTTCGACGATCTCCAAGGAGCGCTGTTCGCGGCCGGCGTCGACGGTGTATTCAGCGACTTCCCCGATCTCACGGTGGCGTGGCTGCGCCGTCGCGCCGCCGGCAGACCGGATTGACGCCTCATTGAAGAAGGATCGCCGCGACGGCACGGCGTTTGCGGTGTATCTGACCCATGGGGGGACTTCACCCGCCCCCTCTGCCCGCGGAAACCGCAGGCGGCCCCCCTTTTCGCATGAGACGATCACCATGAACCGCACCAACGGCCGGAATCGACTGTCGCTTTTTGCAACCAGCGCGGCAAAAAGCATGGAACGACTTCTCGGGGCCGAGCTCCGGGGGACAGCCAGCGGTGCACGCCGGCACACCGCCGCGCAACGCGTCGTGGCGCTCGTCGAGCCGCTCGAGCCCCGGTCGATGATGGCGGTCACCCCCGGCCTGCCCCTTCCGGTACAGTCGCTCGACGGCACCGGCAACAACCTCGCGCACCTCGAATGGGGGAGCACCGACGAGCAGCTCCTGCGGAAGTCCCCGGTCGCGTACACCGACGGCATCTCGAGCGCCGGCGGCGCCGACCGCCCCAGCGCCCGCCTCGTCAGCAACCTCCTCGCGGCGAGCCCCGAGGGGGGCGTGACCAACAGCCGCGAGCTGACGGCGATGGCCTATGCCTGGGGGCAATTCCTCGCCCACGACACCGATCTCACCGGCAGCGCGAGCCCCCGCGAATCGCTCTCGATCGCCGTGCCCCAAGGCGACGCCTGGTTCGATCCCGCCGGCACCGGCACGATGTCGATCCCGATGTCACGGTCGGCCTTTGATCCGGCCACCGGCACTTCGAAGCTCAATCCCCGCCAGCAGACCAACGCCATCACCGCCTGGATCGACGGATCGGAAATCTACGGCAGCGACGCCACCCGCAACGCCGCTCTGCGGGAGCATGTCGGCGGGCGGATGCTGACGAGCGCCGGTGCGCTGCTCCCCTTCAATACCGCGGGCCTCGCCAACGCCAACGACGCCCACGTCGTGGCCGATTCCCAGCTCTTCCTCGCCGGCGACATCCGGGCCAACGAAAATCCCGAGCTCCTCTCCCTCCAGACGCTCTTCGTCCGCGAGCACAACCGTGTCGCGGTGGCGGCGGCGGCCCAGCATCCCAACTGGACCGACGAGCAGCTCTTCCAGCATGCCCGCCGGATCGTGATCGCCGAGTTGCAACATGTGACCTACGACGAATTCCTCCCCGCGCTGCTCGGGCCCGCGCGGCCGGGTGCCGACGGGATCGCGTGCTGGAGTGGCTACCGGCCGAACGTCAACGCTGGAATCTCCACCGAGTTTTCCACCGCCGCCTTCCGGCTGGGCCACAGCCTGCTCGGCGATGACATCCGCTTCCTCAACGCCGCCGGCAATCCTGTCCGCGACGACATGGCGCTGCGTGACGCGTTCTTCAATCCGACGCCGCTGTCGGAGGTGGGGATCGAGCCGCTCTTGAAGTACCTCGCCAGCGACCGGGCCCAGGAGCTCGACACGAAGGTGGTCGACGACGTGCGGAACTTCCTCTTCGGCGCCCCGGGCCAGGGGGGCTTCGACCTGGCATCGATCAACATCGAGCGCGGCCGCGATCATGGCCTGGCCGATTACAACACCGTCCGCGTCGCCTACGGACTGCCGCGGGTGACGTCGTTTGATCAGATCACCCCCGACGTCGCCCTCCAGCAGGCGCTCCAAAAGGCCTACGGCTCGGTCAATTCGATCGATCTCTGGGTGGGGGGCCTGGCGGAGAAGCACCTTCCCGGTTCGAGTCTCGGGGCAACGTTCACGCGGATCATCGTCGACCAGTTCACGCGGCTGCGAGACGGTGATCGCTACTGGTATCAGAATGTACTTCCGGCCACCGTGGTGGCCGATATCCAGCGAACGACCCTCGCCGACATCATCGCCCGCAACAGCGGCCTGAAGAATATCCAGGCCGACGTCTTCACCTTCCATGCTTCGATCGGCGGCACCGTGTTTGTCGACGGCAACCGCGACGGCCTCCGCCAGACGGCCGAGAGGGGGATTGCCGCTGCCACCGTCTCGCTCCTCGATGCGGCCGGGACGGTGATCGCCACGACGACGTCCGATTCCAGCGGTCGCTATCTGCTGAGCGGTCTCGATCTCGGCACCTACCGTGTGGCGGTGTCGGTAAACGGCCCCGGCGGGCCCTCCGGGGCGACGTCGGCCACGGGGAGGATCGTGGCGATCACGAAGGGGAACGACATCCGGGGGGTCGATGTGGCGGTGCCCAGCGGCACGGCACAGCCCCCGAAGGCCGCCGCCCCGAAACCGGCCGCCGCGCCGCTGCCGACGAGCATGTTCGCCGCCCTCGTGAGCCGCCCAAAGGGTCGCAGCCGCTGACACGAAAGCCGCGTCCCTGACGGTCATCCGCGGGCGTGACGCCCCTCCCTCCCGGGCCACCGGTGCATCGCATATTCTGCCGGGATCGGTGGTCGGCATCGAAAGATGGTCGCCGCCTGCCCGCTCGTCCGGCGCTTCCCGGACACCGAGGCCGTCGCCATGTCACACGATCCACAGAGGCCACACGCCACCACCGTGCGCTTCTGGGGGGTGCGCGGTTCGCTGCCGTCGCCGGGGCCCGCGACGCTCCGCTACGGTGGCAACACCACCTGCGTCGAGGTGCGGACGGGGGGCGAACGGATCGTTATCGATGCCGGTTCCGGCATCCGCCCCCTCGGGCAGGCCTTGCTCAAGGAACACTCCGGCACCCCGATCGCACTCACGCTGCTCCACTCCCACGCCCACTGGGACCACATCCAGGGTTTTCCGTTTTTCGCGCCGGCCTACCTGCCGACGACGAGGATCCGGGTCGTCGGCGGGCACCCCACGGCCGCCGACCTGCGGCGCGTGTTCGCCGATCAGATGGACGGGAAGCGCTGGTTTCCCCTCCCTTTCGACCGGCTTGCGGCGACGATCGACTTCGATCACCTCGATCCCGAGGGCGACCTCCGCTTCCGGATCGGGGATGTGGCGGTGGCGGCCTGCCCGACCAACCATCCAGGGGGATCGCTTGGATTCCGCATCGAGACCCCGCAGGGGGCGATCGTGTTTCTGAGCGATCACGAGACCGCTGGCCCCGATGAACCGCGGATCCGCGACTTCATCGCCGGCGCGGCGATCCTCATCGCCGATGCCCAGTACGACGCCACCGAGATCGTGACGCGGAGGGGCTGGGGCCATGGCTGCGTCGACGAGGTGATGGCGCTGGCCGGCGGGGTGGGCATCGGCCGGGTGGTCCTTTTCCACCACGATCCCTCCCACGACGACGATCACCTCGACCGCCTCGTCGCAGCAGCCCGGGCCCGTGCCGGCCGCGACCATCCCGGGATGATCGTCGGGGCCGCGCGGGAAGGGGAGACGATCGAGCTGTGAAGCGCGGTGGGGCGCTCCGCCCTCAGTCGCGAGCCGCCGAGAGGATGCTGACGTCCTGGTTTACCTTGCGGAGCTTCGTCGCCAGCGACACGGCGATGTTCCGCAGGATCTTCGTGTGGAGGACGGGGTGAGACTGCTGCAGGCGGTGGAAATCGGCAATCTCGAACACAGCCGTCTCCACATCCCCGTCATACCGAACAAGCTCTGCCGAGCCAGACAGGCCCCGTCTCCATGCCGCGGTGGTGCCTGGGTCGTTTCCGGGGCAGGGAGAAGGGTGGACGCTGCCCCTTCCGGAGTGCCGTTGGCGTGAAAGTCTGTGCAGCCGACGACGGAGGGGGTGAAGGAGCACGAGAGGGCGAATGACGCGCGAGGGGACACTCCCGGGCTACCGCCCCGAACCACGATCGGCGATCCGACTGAAGGCGGCCCTCAATGCAGCCCGGCGCGGAAGTCGTCCGCCTGCCGGCGGATCGATCGCATCTCGCCGGCCTCCTTGCGATCGAGATTCTTCAGCTGCATCGTCATCCGCGGATTGGCCTTGAGCAGCGCCGCGTGCCGGGCGAGGAAATCCCAGTAGAGCGTGGTGAACGGGCAGGCGGCGGGGCCGGTCGCCTGCTTCGGCTCAAAGCGGCAGCCCCGGCAGGCGTTGCTCATCCGTTCGATGTAGGCGCCGCTGGCACAGTACGGCTTCGAGGCCATCACACCGCCGTCGGCGAACTGGCTCATGCCGAGCGAGTTGGGCAGCTCCACCCACTCCACCGCATCGACATAGACGGCGAGATACCAGCGGTGGACCTCCTGCGGCCGCACGCCGGCGAGCATCGCGAACAGCCCCGTCACCATGAGCCGCTGGATGTGGTGGGCATAGCCGTGCGTGAGCGTCTGCGAGAGGGCGTCGCGCAGGCAGTTCATCTCCGTCGCCGCCGTCCAGTAGAAGGCCGGCAGTGGCAGGCTCGCGCCGAGGGCGTTTCGCGACTCGTACTCCGGCATGAAATGCCAGTAAACACCGCGGACATACTCCCGCCACCCGATCACCTGACGGATGAATCCCTCCGCCGCCTCGATCGGCACCAGGCCCTCCCGCCAGGCGCGCTCGGCGCCGGCCACGACATCGCGCGGATCGAGGAGCTTGAGATTCATCGCCGCGGCGAGGCGCGAATGGTAGAGCCACGGCTCGCCGGTCCAGATCGCATCTTGATAGCGGCCGAAAGAGGGGAGCCGGTGGACGAGGAAATCGTCGAGCGCCTCACGGGCCGCTTCGGGTGTCACCGGCCAGTCGAACGCCTCGAGGCTCCCCGGATGATCGGCGAAGCGCGTGTTCACCAGCTCGATCACCCCGCGTGTGACTCCATCGGGGGGAAAACGGCGCGGGGCAGGGAGCTTCCCCGGCCCCGCCTTCGAGAACGCGCCGCGGTTGTCGGCGTCGAAGTTCCACGCCCCGCCGGCCGGCTCGCCATCCTCCATCAAGACGCCATGCTTCTCCCGCAGCGGCCGGTAGAACCATTCCAGGCGGAGCTGCTTCCGGCCGCGCGCATGGAGGGCAAACTCATCGACGGCGCTGAAAAAATGCCGATCGGTGCGAATCTCGAGGGGAATGCCCGCCTCGCGCGCCGCGGCGGTGATCTCCTCGCGCACCCGGTGCTCTCCCGGCTCCACGACGATCAGCTTCGCCGGCCTCCCCGACGGGAGCGCCGAGCCAGCGCGTTTGGCGCCCGGCCGACCGCGGCCGACGGAATCCTCACCGCCGAGGCTCGCCGCCAGCGCCCTTGCCAGCGAGCGCGGCTCGTCGACGGAGGGCGTGGCCGAGAGCGCCCGGTAGTCGACCGGCAGCCCCTCGGCGACGATCCGATCGCGGAAGTGACGCATCGCGGCGAGGAACATCACGATCCGCGGCTTCGCCGACCAGACATGCGTCGACTCACCCGCCACCTCCGCCATCCAGACGGCATCCTGGGAGGCATCGAAACCGTCGAACGCCGCCGAGCGGCGGTCGAGTTGGTCGCCGAGAACGAGGACGAGGTGGCGGGGCATCGGAGGGCTCGCAGGGGATCGGGGGGACGCGGCCCCATTCTGGCAGGCTGCGGAGGGAACGGGGCATCGGCCGAAGCGCCGGCCTTTGCCAGCGGAAACCGATCACCCCCTTTCACCGATTCCTCGCCCCCCCGGCCCCGATCGCCTTAGGCTGCAGTGGTGTTCTCCTTCACCCGGGAGCCTCTTTTCGTGCCAGCCACCCTCGCCCGAATCATCGCCGCCGTGCCCGAGATCCGCACCGTCACGCACCTGGATCCCCACGAGGTCTATCGCGGCCAGGTGTTTCACGACGGGCTTCTGTGGGAGGGCCACAGTGCCGGCAAGGTCGACGACTACCGGATCGATGTCCACGACCCCGACACCCTCGCCGTCATCGCCTCCGCTCCGGTCCCCCACACGCTCGAGTTCCTCTATCCCTACGCTGCGGGGACGATCCTCGCCGTCGGCAAACATTTCGACGAGCGTCGCGGCTGGCTCACCTACCATTCCACCGTACGGTTCGACGCGGCGCCCCCGCTCCCGCGGCTGCGCGTGCGGGTCCGCGCGATGCCGCGGAGGCTCCAGGTCGAGCAGTTCGGCGGCTCCGCCGGCAGGATGTGGTTCAACGAGCCCGGCTCGCGGAAGGTGTTCCGCTGGAACGGCTGGTGGGCCCGGCCACTCCGCCCCGACGTCTCCTTTCCGGGGGCGATGATCCCCTCCGGCCGCCACCTCTTCGTCCTCGAGCGCAACGACTTCCGCCCCGGTCACGAGACGATCGCCCGCATCGACACGGTCACCCACACGATCGAGCGGACCTTCCCCGACACGCGCCGCCACCTGACGATGATGCTCGATCTCGAGGGGTTGCCGTGGATCGCGGCGCCCGAGGCCTGGGCCGATCAGGTGCTCCTGGTCGACAAGGCAACGAACCGACTGGCCGCCACGCTCCCCGTCCCCGGCACGCCTGTCGCCGTCACCCGGTTGGGGGAGTGCCTTGTCGTTTTCGCGGCGGAGGCGCGGCAGGCTTCGTTTTTCGATCTCGCGAGCGAAGGCTTCCCGCTCGTGGCCCGGTGGGATCTCGCCGGCCTGGGCAGCGACTTCCTCAACGTCCGCTCGCTGCAGATCGATCCGCACGGTGGCCGGCTCTTTCTGCGGTCCCCGTTCCATCCGCGGATCTACGGGAACACCCCGGCGGTCCGGGTGGCGCTCGATCCCGACGGCGCCACCCTCGCCCGGTGCACCGCCGCGGGTGTCAGGCCGACTTCGCTGCGGTCTCGCGGCGGCGGACATGCCGGGGCGTGACGACATCCCATGCCAAGCCGAGCGCCTCGAGGAGGCGGATCTCGTAGTAGCTGATGTCGATCTCCCACCAACGGTGCTGGACACTCGCCGACGAGGGATCCTCGTGGTGGTTGTTGTGCCAGCCCTCGCCGACGGTCAGCAGGGCGACGAACCAGTTGTTGCGGCTCGCCTCCCCCGTCTCGTAGTTGCGGTAGCCGAACATGTGGGAGAGCGAGTTCACCGACCAGGTGATGTGCCACACCGCCACAATCCGCACGTACACACCCCAGACCACGAGGCTCAACGCCAGCGGCAGGGCCGCCTCGCGCCCCCAGCCAATCCAGCCGATCGCCGCCCCAGCGAGGAAGTAGACCGGGATCTGTGCCAGACCGATCCACATCAGCAGCCAGGGGCGCTTCTCGATCCGCATGTAGAACGGATCGCGGAGAATGTCCTTGGAATAGGTGGCGATCGCATTGAGTGACTGGGCATCGCGGTTGTTGACCATCAGCCAGCCGAAATGCGACCAGAGAAACGTCACCAGCGGCGAGTGCGGATCGGGCTGCTCGTCGGAATGGACATGGTGGATGCGGTGCACCGTCACCCAGCGGGCGGGCGAATCCTCGAGGCAGCAGATCCCGAGGATGGCGAAGGCATGTTCGACCCAGGGGACGGTCTTGAAGCTGCGGTGCGTGAGGAGGCGGTGGTAGCCGATCGTGATCCCCTGCCCGAAGACATGGATCCCGACCACCATCGTCCAGAAGCCGATCCAGGAGAAGAACTGCGGCACGAAGGCCAGCAGCGCCAGCAAGTGGACCGCGAGGATCGTGCCGGAATAGACCCGGTTGATCGTGTACGGGCGAACGGCCGGGGGGACGTCGAAATGGGACGACGCCGCGGGAAGAGAAGCCATAAAGGACGGACTCCAGGCAACGCCGATCGCTCCGGCCACTCGTGGCCGCACAGGGCGTTGACGCACCACCACGATAGCCGATTGCCACCCCCTCGGCTAAGTCACCGCTGCCCTTCCCCGGGCCAAAACACGATTCCCTCCCCGACGTCGCACCAATCATGCCGGCTGCGGCGACCTTACCGACATCATTCGGCCAGCGATACCCGGATCAGTTCCTTGTCGTTGCGGATGAAAACACTCCGGTCGGCATACGCCGGAGGGCACCACACCACCCCGCGGCCAAACGCCGACTGCGTCGTGTCGAGGAGATGGGCGCGGTCGAGCTCCTCATAGCCTGCCGGGGAGAGCTTGGCGATCACGAGGTCGCCGGTTTCGGCGAAGAGAAAGTAGCGGTTGCCGTGGCGGGTGATGAAGGCCGTCGCCGATGGTGGGGCACGGTCACCGAACGGCCCCGGGCTCGACCACTTCACCGCGCCGCCGGGGATCTCGATCCCGCGCAGATCCCCCTTCTCGTGGAAGCCGTAGAGCATCGTGCCGTCGACGAACGGCTGGACGTTGACCGCCGAGATGCCGTGCTTGGCCTTGTTGCGCCACACCACCTCGACCCCCGGCTTGTCGGCGGTGAGTTTGACCAAGAGGTTTTTCTCCTGGAAGCCGCCGACGTAGAGGTGCTCCCCCACCTTCACCGGTGCCATGATGATCGAGCCGTTGTCGGCGTTGTACGGCGTCTCCCAGAGAATCCTGCCGGTGTCGGGGGCGACGGCATACATCCCATCGGGCTTCATGAGCACCAGCTGCCGCACCCCTGCCGCCTCGATGATCGTCGGCGGCGAGTAGCCCTGCTCGGGGGCGGTGCCGGCGCGCCACAGCTCCTTACCGTTGAGCTTGTCGAGCGCCACGACATGGGCCTTGGCGGTGCCGGCGATGACGAACAAGCGGTCGCCGTCGACGAGCGGATGGCCCGCCCAGCCCCACAGCGCCGCCTTCGTCTCGTACTCCTTTTTCAGGTCCTTCGCCCACACCACCCGGCCGTCGGCGACAGCGAGGCACAGCAGGTTCCCCTCGGCACCGAGCGTGTAGACCCGGTCGCCGTCGACCGTCGGCGTGCAGCGCGGGCCGGCGGGATAGCTGATCGTGTAGGTGACCGGGATTTCGTGCTTCCACAGTTCCTTCCCCGTTCCCTCGTCGAGACAGAGCACGCGTTCGGTGCCAGCGGCCGTCTTCCGCTCGAAGTTGTCGCCGGGGAGGTCGCCTGCCGGGACGAAATCGGTGACGAACACTTTCCCCTCCGCGACGGCCGCCCCGGCATAGCCCCCGGCCACCGGTGCCCGCCACAGGACCTTCGGCCCCCCGGCGGGGAACTTCTCGACAATCCCCTCCTCGCGCCACACGTTGTCGCGCTGCGGGCCCATCCACTGCGGCCATTGGTCGGCGCGGGAGCTGGTATTCGAGAAGAACGTGCCGGCGACCATGGCGACGACAAGTGAAAACTGGCCAGCGTGAAACGATGGAAAACGACGGCGGATCATGATGGCCTCGGGCGGGCAAGGGAGCCGCGCACGGACCATCCATGGCAGCCGCCGACAGGATACTCCGCCAGGCCCTGGCCGCGGCAAACCGCAGTTCCTCACAAGCCCCGGGGAAGACCCGGCTTGACAGACTTCTGCATGGTGAATACATATTTATGCATGCGAACCACCCTCGACCTTGACGATGCCCTTCTCTCCGAGGCGAAGCGCCGTGCCGCCGACAAAGGCACGACGCTCACGGCGTTTGTCGAGCACGCGCTCGCTGCGGCGCTCGCCGGCCGGGACGAAACGGGCCCCCGCTACCGCCTCGCCTGGAAGACCCACCGGGGATCGGCGCCGCCGATCGTCGATGTGGCTGACCGCGACCATCTGATCGATGTCATGGAGGGGCGGCGATGATCGCCGTCGACACGAACGTCCTTCTCTACGCGGATCGCGAGGAGACGCCGCAGCACCGGGCAGCACTGCGAGCGCTTCGACGGCTCGCGGAGGGGCAAGAGGCATGGGCTGTCCCCATCCAGTGCATCGGCGAGTTTCTCCGCGTCGTCTCCCACGACCGGGTCTTTCAACCTCCGACACCGATCGATGAGGCCCTGGCGTCGATCGAGTCGCTGCTGGCGAGTCCTGCTGCGCGGTTGCTGATGCCGGGGAACCGCTACCTGCCGATCTTCCGCGACGTGATTGCCCGGTCTGGAGTCCGTGGCAACCTCGTCTTCGACGCCCAGATCGCGGCGGTCTGCCTGGAGCACGGTGCGACGACGCTCCTCACCGAGGATCGCGACTTTACGCGTTTCCAGGGAATCAAGCCCCAGTCGCTCGCAGCCTTCCTCGCTGATTGAGCACGGGCTCTTTGCCGTTCACTTCTCCGGCACCTGCTCCACGATCCCGACGTCGATCGACTGCCCGCCGCCGGTCTGGCGGCAGTGGACGGCGACGAGATTGTCGCCCTCCTTCAGAGCGGCCCGCGCCGCCGGGAGCATCGGCACCTCGACGTATTCCGTCACGTAGCCCTGCACCGTGGCGGCGAGGACGCCGTTGATGAAGATCTCGGCATCCTCGTCATGGTGGATCCGGAACGCGAGCTTCCCCTCGGGGAGCGTCTGCAGATTCACGATCCGCCGCAGCCAGATCTCCTTGGTGCTCCACTCGGTGCGGATCGTCGTGCCAGGGGTCCCCTCGGTGCCGAAGCCCCCCGGGCCGCGCTTCCACCCGGCGTCGTCGTAGCCCGGCTTGTCCCAGGCCGGCGGCGGCGGGTCGAGGGTGTAGCGCCACTCCACGGCAGCCGACTCGGACGTCGGGATCCAATCCCGGTAGGTCGGCGCCGGTTCAAAGAGCATCCGGTGCCAGGCTGCCGTCTCCCGCGGATCGAGTTTGAGGATCTCGCGATCGTAGGTCAGCAGGCCGTTGACCTCGATCTCGACGTCGGTCGTCTGCGTGTAGACGGCCGCGGCGAGCCCCTTGCCGACGAGCCCGTGGAGCCGCTCCATCAGCTGGCCGTAGGCGGCCCGCAGATCGGCTTCGTTCTGGTAGGTGCGGTAGCCCCAGTTGTCGGAGTCCTTCCACAGATGCCCCTTCACCGGGAGCCCCAGGCCGCCGAACTCGCCGAGCACGCTCACCCGATCGGGCAACACCGGAAACATCCCCGGGCCGGGATACATGTGCATGTCCTTCATGTCGCCGTAGCCGCGGTCGGTCCAGCCGCTCGGGCCGTTGACCAGCCGCGTCGGATCGCGTTTCTTGACCCACTCGAGAACCTCGTTGGTGTCGTGCTGCCCCCAGCCCTCGTTGAACGGCACCCAGACGACGATCGACGGGAAGAACCGGAGCCGGTCGATCATCGCCGCTGTTTCCGTGCGGAACTGTTGCTTCTCCTCCGGAGTGAACTCGCCGTCCTCCTGCCAGTCGGGCTGGACGAATTGCTTTCGCCCCGCCCCCATCCCGCTCGGCTGATCCTGCCAGACGAGCAATCCGAGGGTGTCGCAGTGGTGGTAGTAGCGGGCCGGCTCCACCTTGATGTGCTTGCGGAGCATGTTCATGCCGAGGGACTTCAGGACCTCGAGGTCGTACTTCATCGCTGCGTCGCTCGGCGGCGTGAGGAGGCCGTCGGGCCACCAGCCCTGGTCGAGCGGGCCGATCTGGAACAGCGGCTTGCCATTCAGACAGAGCCGGAGGATCCCCTGCTCGTCGCGGGCCTTCGTGATCGAACGGAGCGCGAAGTAGGTCCCCACCCGGTCGATCACCTTGCCGTCAGCGCCGACAAGCTCGACATCGACGGGATAGAGGTGCGGGTCGTCGGGCGTCCAGAGACGCGGCTCCTTGACGGTGACGTGGATCGGTTTGCCGAGGGCCCCCTCGCCAAGAACCTTCCGCGTGGTCCCTTCCCCCTCGACGATGCGAACGCTCGGCCGAATGCCGCCACCCGGCCAAGGGACATCGACGGTAAACTCAACCTCACCACGCTCCACGTCGGCGACGGGAAAGACGCCGCTGATTTCGAGCTCGGGCACCGGCTCCATCCACACCGTCTGCCAGATGCCGCTCACCGGCGTGTACCAGATCCCTTCGGGCTTGAGCTTCTGCTTGCCGCGCGGCTGCGGCCCCTCATCCGAAGGATCCCACGCACGGACAAGCAACTCGTTGGCACCCGGCTTGAGGGAATCGGTGACGTCGAAGCCGAAAGGATCGGAGCCGCCGCTGTGCTCGCCGAGCTTCGTGCCGTTGAGCCACACGCTTGAGTGCCAGTCGACGGCGTCGAAGCGGAGGATCACCCGCTTCCCCTGCCACCCCTCCGGCACGGTGACCGAGCGCCGGTACCAGAGAAGCTGCTCCTTCGAAACGCTCTTCCCCACCCCCGACAGCGCCGACTCCGGCGCGAAAGGGACGAGGATTTTTCCATTCCAATCTTGGGGTGGCGGGCCATCTTCTTTCGGCACGCCGATCTCGCCGACAGGGCGATCGACGATTGAGTATTCCCACAGGCCGTTGAGATTGAGCCACGACTCCCGCACCAGCTGCGGCCGGGGGTAGTCGCGCCAGGCGTTGTCGGGGGTGACCTCTTTCCCCCATCGGGTCATGAGGGGCGCCGCAGCGGGCTTCCATTCGGCCGCAGGAGCGGCAACCAGCGGGAGGCTGGCGAGCGCAAGCAGGGAGGCGAAGAGACGACGGACCATGGAGGCATTCCCCTGACGAAACGAGACTTTCCCACCCAGACCACGGCGAGGAGGGGATTCTACGGGAATCAGGGGCGTCCGTCAGACGGCGGCGCGCTGCCACCAGGGCCGATTGACGCTGTCTCGGCAGCATCCCCCGGGGTATTCTTGGGGGTTCGTGGGGTTGATCGACGCCTGTCCCCCTTTCCACCGCGTGCCGCCATGGCCCCCTCCACGCCCGAGCATCGAAAAAGGTGCCAGTCACCATGTGCCGAGGCACCCTCGGCCAGCCCGGGATCTCGATCGAAAAATGGGGGCAAAGGGTGGCTGGTCTCTCTCGGCCTGGCGATTCTGGTGCTGGTCGCTGGCGCCACGACGCCGTCGCAGGCCGGCGACGATGACTTCTTCGAGAACCGCATCCGGCCGCTCCTGGTTGCCCGCTGCCAGGGCTGCCACGCGACCGCCACCGGTAAGACCAGCGGCGGCCTGGCGCTCGACTCCCGGCAGGGTTGGGCCAGTGGCGGCGACTCCGGGGCGGCGATCGTCCCCGGCGACAGCGACGCGAGCCTTCTCTTGCGCGCGGTGAAGCATGCCGATGGAGTCTCGGCGATGCCACCGGAGGATGCCGGGCCTCCGTTGACTCCGGAGGAGATCGCCGATCTCGCCACCTGGATTGCTGCCGGTGCCGTCGATCCGCGCGTCCTCGAAGCCCGCCTCGGCGGCATGGAGCGCGACGCCGCCGCGTCGTGGTGGAGCTTTTCCAGGCCGGTGGCAGCGATGCCGCCGGAAGTCTTCGATGCAGGGCTCGTGGCCAACGACATCGATCGCTTCATCGTCGCCGGGCTGGAGTCGAGCGGCCTGAAACCGTCGGCCCTGGCCGATCGACGCACGCTCCTCCGCCGCGTCACCCTCGATCTCACCGGCCTGCCTCCGACGCCCGCGGAGATCCGCGCCTTTCTCGACGACACCGCCCCCGATGCCTGGGAGCGCGTCATCGACCGGCTCCTCGCTTCGAGTGCCTACGGAGAGCGCTGGGGACGGCATTGGCTCGACGTCGCCCGCTATGCCGACACCGCAGGCGACGGCGCCGACTACCCCGTCCGCGAAGCCGGCAACTACCGCGACTGGGTGATCCGCGCCTTCAATGCCGACATGCCCTACGACGAGTTTCTCGCCCGACAGATCGCCGGCGACATCCTCGCCCGCGAGGCGCCGCCTTCCGACTACGCCGATCTCGTCACCGCCACCGGCTTCCTCGCCGTCGGCAAGCGCTACGGATACGCCCCCAACACCGATTTCCAGCATCTCGACTTCGCCGACTGCATCGACTCCCTCGGACGCTCCGTGCTGGGGCTCTCGCTCGGCTGTGCCCGCTGCCACGATCACAAATACGATCCGGTCAGCGCCGCCGACTATTACGCCCTCTACGGCATCCTCCAGAGCACCACCTGGGCCTTTCCCGGCGGCGAGGAACAGAAGCGGCCGGCCAACTTCCCCGGCTTGGTGCCCCCGGAGGAAGCGGCCCGGCTCGACCGCGAGAAGGTCGGGATGATCGCGGCGCTCGACCGGAAGCTCGCCGAGCGGACGCGCGAGAAGACCACCCTCGAGGGAAAGGCGTTCGCAGGTGGCGTCGACCTCGATCTCGAGGCCCAGGAGATCGGCAAGGGGCCGAGCGCGAAGCCGTGGCTCTCCGCCGGGCCGAATGCGGTGCTGGAAGAAGCGCAGAGCCCGTGGCGGCATGTCCACCCGGAGGGAACGCGCGGCGTGCGCGTCGGCACGGGAGCGCCGAACGAAGGGGTGCGGCACACGTTCGACGACAAGCTCATGGCCGCCGCCGGGCCGCTCCACGTCTGCTTCGATTTCCGCACGATCTCCTCGGCCGGGCTCGACCAGCCGACCGGCGCCTGCCGTTTCTACATCGGCCGCGGCGTCATCGAGTCGACGGCACTCGATCTTTCGGCCACGCAGCGTGAGCTCGCCCTCCGCGACGGCGATGGGTGGCGGGTGGTGATGCCCCTCGAGCCGGGACGCTGGTACCACGTCAGCGTGACGCTCGACCATGCCACGAAGACCGGCAGCGGGTCGATCACCCCCTTCCCGGACGCGGGCCAGTCGCCACGGCCAATCTCCTTCCCAGACGTGAAGCTCCCCGATGGATGGGACGGCGTCATCGACACGTTCATCTGCGATGGCCTGGGGGCTGTCGGCGGCCCGGCCACGATCCGCGACATCGACAACGTCGGCCGGCAGGGGATGCCGTTTCCGCTGCCGGGGGCGCCGCCGGCGGAGAAGCCCCTGCCGCCAGCCGATGCCGCTGAGCGCGCGGCGCTTGTGGGGAAGGAGATCGAGGCCCTGACAACGCGGCGGAAGGCGATCGCCGACATGCCCGCTTACCCGGTGGCCTACGGCGTCTCCGAGGGGACACCGACCGACGCGCGGATCCAGGGACGGGGCGAGCCCGAAAAGCCGGGGGCCGAGGCACCGCGCCGGTTCCTCGAGATCCTCGGCGGCGACACGCTTGCCGATCCGGCGGCGGGAAGCGGCCGGCGCGACCTGGCCAGCTGGCTCACGCGCCGGGAAAACCCACTCACCGCCCGGGTCTTCGTCAACCGGATCTGGCAGTGGCACTTCGGCCGCGGGATCGTCGCCACGACGAGCGATTTCGGGGTCCGTGGCGAGCGGCCCTCCCATCCGGAGCTCCTCGATTGGCTCGCCGTCCGCTTCATGGAGTCGGGTTGGAAAGTGAAGGACCTCCATCGGCTCGTCCTCCGGTCGCGCACCTACCGGCAAGCGTCGGAGGGGAATCCGGAAGTCATCGCCGCCGATCCGGAGAACCGCCTCCTCGGGCGCTTCCCGCGCCGCCCGCTCGACGCCGAGACACTCCGCGACGCGCTCCTGGCCACGAGCGGCCTCCTCGACACCTCTCCGCCGCCCCCCCATCCCTTCCCCGCCGTCGACACCTGGGCGTTCACGATCCATCAGCCGTTCCACGGCCAGTACGACTCCGATCGGCGCAGTGTCTATCTCATGATTCAGCGGAACCGGCGCCATCCGTTCCTCGCACTCTTCGACGCGGCCGATCCCAACCAGAGCGTCGCCGTCCGGGATGCCACGATCACGCCGACGCAGAGCCTGTTCCTCATGAATGCCGCACTGGTTCACCGCGCTGGCGAGGCCTTTGCCGACCGCGTCCTCGCCGCGGCTGGCGAAGGCGACGCGCGGCTCCGGCTGGCGGCGGAGCTGGCCTGGGGACGCGAGCCCGATGACGCGGAGCTCTCCGGCATGCACGACTTCCTCGCGCGGGTGGCGGCGCAGTTACCGGAGCCGAGTGAGCGCGAGGCCTGGGGGGCGCTCGCCCGCGTCCTCCTCACCGCCAATCCCTTTCTGTTTGTCGACTAGTCACAATGACGCCTCCGCGAGTCGCCATGACGCTGCACCCCGATCCCACCACCGCCGCCGCGATCCCCCGCCGGGCCTGGCTCGACTCGGTCGGCCGGGGGCTGTTTCAAACGGCGCTGGCCGGGCTTCTCGCCGACGCCTCCCGCGCGGCCCGGGCTGCGGCGCTCGACCCGCTCGCGGCCAGAGCTCCC
>Ga0209401_1001233_pt1 | contig 17056 bp, 10 predicted proteins | sample M_140807_MF_Meta_FD_187318 | JGI IMG/M metagenome (GOLD analysis project Ga0209401, IMG submission 187318) | Freshwater microbial communities from Lake Montjoie, Canada to study carbon cycling - M_140807_MF_MetaG (SPAdes) (version 2) | ecosystem: Environmental > Aquatic > Freshwater > Lake...
CACGCTGCCCACGATCGACTCGCCGGGCAGGGGGGAACAACAGCCGCCGAGGCGATACTCCAGGCCCTCGAGGCCGAGGATCGGACTGGCGCTGCCGGCCTCGGTGCGGTGCACCGGAGGCGCCGGAGCCGCCTGATCGGCCTGGGCCGACACCGAGCGGGCCAGGTCTTCGTTGCTGAGCACCGGCGTGGCGGCCGCGCTGGCCAGCCGCAGCTCCTCCCGCAGGCGATTGAGCACCTGCTGCAGCGTGACGCCGCCGAAGCCGATCGAAGCGAGCAGGTCCTCGCTGCTGATCAGGTTGCAGCGCCGCGCCACCCGCGCCATCGCCTCGCCGTGGAGCAGGGCATCAAAGCCTTCGCGGCCCAGCTCCCGCTCCAGCATGGCGGTGCCGCGGCTGATGTTCTCCTCGCGGTGGCTGCGTTTGTACCAATGGCGGATGCGGTTGCGCGCCGTGGGGGTGGCGACGAAATTGAGCCAATCGAGGCTGGGATGGGCTGCCTTCGAGGTGATGATCTGCACGAAGTCGCCGTTCTGAAGCGGCGTGGGCAGGGGGCAGAGGCGGTCGTTGATGCGCACCCCTTGGCAGTGATTGCCCACCTCGGAATGGATGCGATAGGCAAAATCCACCGCCGTTGATCCCTTGCGCAGCCCCACCACATCGCCAGAGGGGGTGAACACGAACACCTCCTCATCAAACAGGTCCTCCTTGATCGAGCGCAGGAAGTCGCTGCTGTCCTCACCACCATCCTCCTTCTGCCAATCCACCAGCTGCCGCAGCCAGTTGAAGCGTTCGGTGTCACCGGCGGCGGGCGAACCGCCCTCCTTGTATTTCCAGTGGGCGGCAATGCCGTATTCGGCCACCTGGTGCATCTCGCCGGTGCGGATCTGCACCTCGATCGGGCGGTGCCGGCCGATCACCGCCGTGTGCAGCGACTGGTACCCGTTCGGTTTGGGCAGACCGATGTAGTCCTTGAAGCGCCCCGGGATCGGCCGGAAGGTGTCGTGCACCACCGCCAGGGCCCGATAGCAGCTCTCGACGTTGGGGCAAAGGATGCGCAGGGCGGCCACGTCATAAATCTCGTGGAAGGCCTTCTGCTGGCGCTGCATCTTGCTCCAGATGCCGAACAGGTGCTTGGGCCGACCGCTGACCTCACAGCTGGTCAGCCCCACAACGGCCAGGCGATCCCGCAGCAGCTGCACCGTGACCGCCAGCCGCTCCTCCCGTTCACTGCGCTTGGTGGAAACCTGCTGCTGCACCTCCCGGAAGGCCTCGGGTTCCAGAATCTTGAAGGCCAGGTCTTCAAGCTCCCACTTGAAGCGACCGATGCCGAGACGGTTGGCCAGGGGGGCGTAGATCTCGCGGGTCTCGCGGGCGATGCGCTGCTGCTTCTCGGGCTTCAGGGCGCTGAGGGTGCGCATGTTGTGAAGCCGGTCGGCCAGCTTCACCAGCACCACGCGGATATCGCTGGCCATGGCCAAGAACATGCGTCGCAGGTTCTCGGCCTGGGCTTCGGTCTTGTTGGTGAAGTGGATGCCGCCCAGCTTGGTCACCCCCTCCACCAGGGCCCGCACTTCGGCGCCGAAGCGGACCTCGATGTCGTCCGGGGTGACCTGGGTGTCCTCCACCACGTCGTGCAGGAAGCCCGCGGCGATCACCGCCGCACTGGCGCCGATGTCACGCAGGAGATCGCCCACCGCGATCGGATGAATGATGTAGGGCTCGCCGCTGGCCCGGAACTGCCCAGCGTGGAGCTGGAAGGCGAAGTCGAAGGCGGCCGCCAGGAGGCTCTCGGCATCGGTGGGGCGGGTGTTGCCATCGCCCTGGTGCCCATGACGCAGGCAATGGGCGAGCCATTCGGGCAGCGGGATGCCGTAATCCTCGGGGCCCATGATCGGGCGGTGCCGGGCGGGGGGCTGGTCGAGCTCTTCCGATCTTGCAGCAGGAGTCGAAGGAGGCACCTCCCCGCTGGGCGCTGCCTTCAAAACCGATTGGCCGAGCTCAGCTTCGACCACACCTGGAAAAGAGCCGACACCCATCTCATGGGAACTGGGACCGTGAGATTCGGCCCGGGTCGCGGAAGGGAGATCGGGAACGGCCCTGAGCATGCATCCCCGCTGTAGATAAGCATCGTATTCAGATGGCGGCATTCGACCACGGCTGCAGGCCCGGTTGTGGGCATCCAGCCATCGGGAGGCGGGCGTGACCGCCGCCGGCCCAGCAAGCTGGTGCCAACCAGAACGCGGTGTTCGGCCCATGGCCATCCCCCCAACCGCCCCGGTGCTGGAGCTCCGGCAACTCCGGGTGCACTACCCCGGCGCCGAGCGCCCCACCCTCGATGGCCTCGATCTGAGCCTCCACCCCGGCGAGCGGCTGGCCCTGGTGGGCCCTTCCGGCTGCGGCAAAAGCACCGTGGCCCGGGCCGTGCTTCAGCTACTGCCGCCCGGCAGCAGCTGCGAGGGGGGTCTGGAGCTCACCGGTCAAGATCCCCGCCACCTCAGCCGCGCCGATCTGCGCCGCCTGCGGGGCGGGGCGGTGGGCCTGGTGTTCCAGGACCCGATGACCCGCCTGAACCCCCTGCTCACGATCGGGGACCATCTGCGCGACACCCTGGCCGGCCACCACTTCGGAGGGGGGGAGGGAAGCCGCCAGCGGCAGCAGGCGCAACAGCTGCTGGAGCGGGTGGGCATCGATCCCTCCCGCTACAGCAGCTATCCCCACGAATTCAGCGGCGGCATGCGCCAACGCCTGGCGATCGCCCTGGCCCTGGCCCTCAGCCCCCCCCTGGTGATCGCCGATGAACCCACCACCAGCCTGGATGTGGCGGTGGCGGGACAGGTGATGGCCGAGTTGGCCGGCCTGTGTGAGGAATCCGGCAGCGCCCTGCTGCTGATCAGCCACGACCTGGCCATGGCCGGCCGCTGGTGTGAGCGGATCGCCGTGCTCGATGGCGGCCAGCTGGTGGAGGAGGCCCCCAGCCACACCCTGCTCACCGCTCCCCGCTCGCCCCTGGCCCAACGACTGGTGGCGGCCGCCCGCCTGCGGGAGGGTGGCGTGGCCGAAGCGCCGCCGGAGCGGCCGCTGCTGCTGCAGATCGACGAGCTGCGCAGCTGGCACCCCCTGCCCTCGCCCCCCTGGCAGCCGCGCTGGCTCAAGGCGGTGGACGGGGTGAGCCTGAGCCTCCAGGAAGGGGAAACGGTGGGCCTGGTGGGGGCCTCCGGCTGCGGCAAGAGCAGCCTCTGTCGCGCCCTGATGGGGCTCGCTCCGGTGCGGGGCGGATCGGTGCGCCTGGAGGGCCGCGACCTGCGCAGCCTGAAGGGTGCCGCGCTGCGCCACGCCCGCCGCCGCATTCAGATGGTGTTTCAGGATCCGCTGGCCTGCCTCAATCCCCAGATGAGCGTGGGGGAAGCGGTGGCCGACCCGCTGCTGATCCACGGTCTGGCCAGCCATGCCGAAGCGCGCGAACGGGCCCGGGCCCAGCTGGCGGCGGTGGGCCTGGAGCCCCCGGAGAGCTTCGAGCGGCGCCTGCCCCGCCAGCTCTCGGGCGGCCAGCAGCAGCGGGTGGCGATCGCCCGCGCCCTGATCCTCGAGCCGAAGGTGCTGCTCTGCGATGAGAGCGTGAGCATGCTCGACGCCGAGGTGCAAGCTGAAGTCTTGGCGCTGTTGAGACAGCTGCAACACCAACTCGGCCTGGGGATCCTGTTTGTGACGCACGACCTCTCGGTGGCCAGTGGTTTTTGCCACCGGGTGATCGTGCTGGAGGGCGGCAAAATCGTGGAGGAGGGCCCCGGCTCCGAACTGCTCAGCCACCCGAAGGCCGCCATCACCAAAACCTTGGTGGAGGCCTGCCCCAGATTGCCCGCCCTGGCCTAGACCTGCCCTAGCTCAGCCGGCCAACTCCCACCAGCGGGGCCCGGGCGATCGCGGCCACCTCATCGGAAGCAGCGGCGGCCGTGGTGGAGAGCTGCACCTGCAAGGCCGAATCCTAAAGAACCGCGTTAATGAAAGCGTGCAGATTTTGCTCTGGCATGGCAAAGGGGGCCCTGGGGAAATGACTGCTCAAGTCTGCAGGCGCTATTGCCGGTGGTGGACATTCATCACCCTGCGCTGCAGGTCCATGCCTGGAGCGAACACGGCGACCGCCCGGGGGTTGGCACCCGATAGAACCATGGCTAAAAAGTTAAGGCCTGGTGGCGAGAGACGCTCTCGCCCGCCGCCTCCCAAACCAACAGCCATGCCCCCCAAGCAGCCAGACTATAAGAGAATTAGCGAATCTCTCGATGATTCAATGTCGAGCGACTTGTCCGAGTCCGAAAAACAGTGGCGAGAAAGAGCCGATAACATGCGGGACTGGGTTGAGAAAGGGATGCTTCCAGAAGCGGAGATCGAAGAAAATCAAAAGACAGTCGAAACATTGATCAGCGAAATCGCTATAGCCGGAAAGAGCGGCGACCTGATCAATCCAAACAACCGCTCCCAGGATGCGACTAATGCATGCAGGCAAGAAAGCCAAGACAGCAGCAAAGTCGGAGTCATCAAGGGGAAGATGCAAAAAATCGGAGAAGGGCTACCAGAAAAAGAACCGAGGCTCCTGTCAAACTTATTGAACGAAGGCAATGCCGCCGACAGCCAAATCGACCAACAGGACAATCCCAGGAGCAAGTGGTCGAAAAAGCAATGGACCGCAGCCATCTCTGGCCTGTTGCTGCTTCTGGGAGGTATCTCCTGTATCGTCGTTTACTTCACCACGAAGACCCAGCAAACGCCACCTAAGGGCATTAGGGGTGCCAACGGATTGGACCAAGTGCCCGACTCCCAAGACAGAGCAGAAGCCAACCAGACCTTCATCAGCCTGCTAATGCAGGCTGCCACCGATGCCCCCTTCAGCTCCAAGGCCTTCAAGGATTTCGGAATCACGGAAGCCACCTACAAGCAGCTCAGGGAGCAACTTCTAGCCCTACGTGACAACATCACCGAGGAGGCGCACTGGCAGATCATGGCCCAGCAAGCCGCAACAATCTTCCCGCCAACAGGTAAGACCTACAGCCTCGGCGATCACATGCTCGCCCTCGATCTCCAGTACAACGTGCTAGCCCCCCTGTATGACGAGCAGCCCCTAGATCTCGATGTTGACGCCACGATCAGCAGTCTGGCTAACCAAATCAATTTCGATGCGGAAACGCCGATCCTGCAGCTTTACACCAACCTGATGGCTGAGATCCCGGAATCCACCGGAGCCAACCGTCTCCAGAGGCTGATCATGGCCCGAATGGCGATCGCCCGGGCCATCGCCACAGCGACTCCATCGACTTGAGCCTGTCTGCAGTCGATCAAACAGGGGATGGAGCCGCTGCCTACAACGCAACCCCCTCATGCTGCGTAACAAGGATCACCAAGGTGGTTCTCCCCTTTGACACCATCAACCTTTTCGGAAGATCCCCTGCAAACCCTCTACACATTGATTTATATTAAATCTAACAACAACCTAATTCCCATGCCTAGCTGAAGGGCAACACAATTGGGTCCTGTGATCCAGGCCACGCGCCCTTGGTCGATGCCCTTCGAAGCAGAACAGCGCAGCCACGCCGAAGAACCACCCGCCTGGGAAGACCTTGACGCGCAGAACGAGCGGCTGCGCCAACAAAATGCGGATTTTTTCGAGGGTGTCGATCGGGAGATCCGAGACAAAATCGAGTTTTACCAAAGGCAATGCAGCCTGCTCAGCCAGGAGATCGAGGGCTCTGGCCGAGGCAACCAGCTCGAGCGCGACAATCCGGCCAACCTGGCGATCAACTACACGGAAAGCAGCATCTCCCCGGAGAGCAGCGTGCGTTCGCAGGAGTTTGATCGGCATTGCGACATCCTTTTCGCCCAGCCCAGCGAAGCGATCGAGGGCATGCCGGATCTGCGGCGCCAGGTGGTGGCTGCCCACGACCAGCTCGCGCCCTCCGGGCAACAGGGCTTCATTAGCGCGCGGCGGGTGCTGTCAGTCAGCTTGGGCCTGGTGTTGGTGGCAGGCCTCTCTGCCCTTCTGTTAAGCATCAACAGCGCCGGAACAGCCGGTGATGAAGAACCACTGAACGGCGGTGGCGACACGCTTCCGGAGCTCAACCGGCGGGCTGAGCTCACCAGCCTGCTATTGCAGGCTGCCGCGAACCGACCTGTGGATACGGCGCGCTACGGCATCACCCCTGAGCGCTTCAGTTCTCTGCGTGAAGCCGTGCTGGCCGTGGTCCAAGGGTTACCGGAAGAGTCGTACTGGGAGCAACTGGCACTCGCCGCCGAAGCCGGCTACGGCGCCGATGGCGCCGCCTACACCCTCGGCGATCACTTTTACGCCCTCGATCTGGCCTTCATCCTTATGGAGCCCCTGCTGGATTCCCAGCCCTGTGAACTAGATCTTGCATCCTGGATGAACGCTCTGGGCCAGGAGTGGCAGGCAGGAGAGCAGGGGCGGGCCGGTGGCGGCGTACCCAGGCTCTACCGCAGCATCGCCACCCAGGTGCCTGAGGAAAGCGGTGCCACGCGCCTGACACGGCTTTTCCTGGCCCGGGCGGTGCTGGCGCAGGCAGCTCTGCAAGAGGCTGTAAGCACACCGGTGGAATTATCCGCAAGGTCCAAGCTGGGCCTAAGCATTTCCGCGAACTCCTTTTTCCAGATCAGCGGCGCGGCCATGTTCTGCCTACCGGCTCCCTTTATGGCCTATGGCTACCTGGCCAATACGGTCTTGGAGGTCTTGTTTGGCAGCTCAAACAGCAGTAGCAGCTTCCTTAATGGCCTCAGCGAAGCCATCAAGAGCATCGATCAACGCCTTGCGCAGATCGAAACCATACAAATTAAGGAGGACATTAACGCGTTAAGGACACCGATCGACGTCTACAGACAAAACCTAGAAAATAAATATAATAACCTCCCAAGGCCCCACAAAGATGATCCAAACCAACTTCCCCCGCTCGAATTTTTTGACGACCCCAAGGGGTTCCAGCAATCCCTCAGAGGTCTCCTGGAGAATTCCTTTGTCGATACAACTGGCCTCCCTTCAGCGGTCAGCAAGGCAGAATACATGTGGGGTGACCGGCAGCTCTACGACCAAAAGGGAGAGTGGAGCCTGCTGTTATGGCTTCTGGTCGCCTACAGCAGCTATCTGAGTTGCAGCCGCCAATTGGCCACCACCTATGCCACGATTGCCAACCTACGCGGAAACACAAACTATCAAGAGCTCTCCGATCAAGCCTGGACAGACAGCTACCGCCCAGATCGATCTGTTCTACTGACCACGAATGGTGAAGCCAGTGAGCTGTCCTACTGGACAAGCAAGCACTGGTCTCAAGTACAAAGCCACATCAAGCTTGTCAAAAGCGACTATACATGGCATGAGTCCCTTGAATCAAAAAAAGCTCTCTGGAATGCCCGGCTAGATCCCAGCACAAGTAAGGGCTGTTACGACCGTGCATGGTTTATTTTTATTGACCTCTGGCGCCGAGGTCAACTCACGCTTTCGATGCCAACCGAAATTTATCGGTGGGTCAAGCGTAGATTTGACGATGCTTCAGGACCGGGCTACTGGGACAGCCGTGCCTTTGTCCACGGGTGGCCAGCATCCCAGGTGGTTATCAAAGGCAAAACAGCCCTCGATTCAGCCGACGCGGATCTCCTTCCACCAAACGGCCCCCCCGATAAACCCGGAAGCCAGCAATGGCTGCGACAATGGTATTCCGATCTATGCGATCTCCAGAAGAAAGCAGTACCCTGGCTTGACACAGAGACAGCCACCATCACCCCCAAAGACCAGAACAAATTTCTCGAAAGCTTTGGGGGCATCTTCACGATTGGTGCCCAACATCAAGCCACCTGGACCTTTTTTCTACTTAAAACGATCCGCGAACAATTACAGGCCTGGCGGTTGAAGAGCGATGTTGCCATCGATATCACGGGAGGGGTCAAGGCAGTTGACAAGCTCCACGGAGCAGCGTGGCCAACCACTGGCGAACTCAACCGCATCATCCGGCGCCTTGATCAGGCTGTTCCCTGCAGCTGGGAAACAGGCCCTGACTATCTCAAAACAGTGCTTCAGACCCTGAAGAATCGCTGGCAGGAGATGGCGAACAGTGGAAGCGATCCCTCAGGGCTCGCTTGGATGCAAGGAGAAAAATATTGGTGGGGCGATCGCAGCAATGCCGATAATCAGCCCATGCCATTGCTTCCTGAAACGATCGTCCTAGTGCTGGAAGTTTGGCTCGGCGGGGCGATCAGAGCTGATCGCCTGCAACAGCCGATTCAAGGCGATCTCAGCCAACAAGTAAATCTCCACGGCAGTGGGGATGAAGCAGGGTATCTCAGCCGCCACCTGACAAATAACTATTGCAAATTCAGGGCAGACTATAAAGACCCCGAAAACATTGCTTATCAGATTCCAGAGGACCTATACGTACAGGGGTCTTCTAGGAGGGAAGACTCCCCAAACAACAAAGATTTCTATGACAGCAACCGCGAGATAATACGACAGGCCTGGGTTCGCAAGCGCGAAAACGATCTTGATCAGCTTCTCAACGAAAACTACGGACTTACTCCATCCAGCATCACGCTTGGCCTATCAGAATCCATGGCCCAGAATTGGATCAATGGACTACTAGACCTCAACGATGACCTGAAACTAAGGACACCAGACAAATTAATCCAAGACATTCAAATGGAGCCAGGCCTCGATAAGCCAACGCTCGGCGCATTACTATGGAAACCTGGAAATACAGTTTCCTACTCCTATCAACTGAGAAGGCTGAGCTCCTTTCAGGCCATCGGCAACGACTCTCTTTCAGAAGAATCTGACCTTTCAGCCCCAATAACACTAGACGAAGAAACGGTCAATAACGGAATAGCCATGCGGATTCCCAGAGACGAAGACATGCTAGCCAGTCAGTTTCTGATCTTTCGCAAACTCGTTGATACCAGCAAACCAAAAGCAGATCCCAACAGAGAATCGAAGATTTGGATTGGCTCTGGACACTTTAATCCTGGCCAAATCGAACCCAGCATTTTTCATGATGGCAATCCACCAATTCCCTCGAAATTAGACAACACAGCCGTAACGATCGAAAAGTCATCCAAACCGCCCAAAGGCGTCAGCCACTGGATCAATAGCAACAAAATCCAGTATGGCTTGCAGTATTTTGATGCTAGAGGAAAAAGTAGTATTCCCACAAAGCTTTCAGAACTTTCCGATCCCATTGAGATCAGCAACGACGCCTGTGGCTTCAAGTTAAAAATACCATCCGATCCCCTTGGCATTGCAACGTCTGTTCAAGTGAAACGCACAATCATTAACCGAGATGGGCAGACTCTGGAAGGCCTCAAAACACTTGACAAAGTATATACATTTCCATTTTCAGATCATCCAGGAACTCAATTTGTCGAAGTTCTTGATGCCGATGTCACCCCGCCTTCGGCACCCGTCGTCTTTCGTCTTCGGATGACGACGAAAGGCTTGGAGCTATCGCGAACGGATCAACCCACACCTGTCTGGACCACTCATTCCGGGACACAAAATCCTCCTGATCTGACCAGCTGCAGGATGCAAGGTGATGGAAATCTCGTGATCTATGACAAGAATCTATGCCCCCATTGGGCAAGCAACACCATGGAAACAGAAGGAAAGACCAACAGCGAGCATGTCCTGCGCTTGCGGGCAAATGGAGAGCTGGCAATTGTGAACAGCATCAAAGACGATAAAGTTATCAAGGTTCTATTAGCGGCGGCTCAACCGCCACTTCCCTTGGATCGGCCCGATGTCTTTCTACGCCGCGGGGAGATGATGTTGCCGGATCAGATTCTCAGTATCGACAATCAATCTCCTCAACGGTCCATCTGATCTCCTCAATCAGCCCCCATCCCAATCGTCGAAAGGAATCTCCAACCCACAACTTTATTACCATGGCTCAATACTCTCACCTGACAATCATCAACGGAACCCCCTACGACTTCATCAGAAGTGCCCACCATTCCTATCAAATGGATGACTGGGATTCTGCATTCCCGGAGAAGATCTCCAGCGGCAACTCCGCACGCATTCAAATCGGCTTTCAAAATCCATTTTTTGGAAATAAACAAGATGACGGCGCCGAGCAGGTCTACCTCTTGCACAATGGCAGCAGCTCCTTCGTAATCCAAGCGCGATCTCCCAATGATGGCTATCATCTTCAGCTGGATCCAACGAATCTACAAAATGACGGCCATTCTCATAAGCCGATAGATCTGGGTTGGCGCGAAGATACAGAGCTCTACATCTGGATCGCCGGACAGAACGATGGCTACATCACACGCACCTGGTGGCTGGGCGATCAGGCCTGAAAACTGAGACCCTTATTTTTAATAATGACCAGAAACTCACCATGACTTTTCAAGAAACAAGACCCATTGCAATCATGAGTGATGTCGAGCCGAGTCAGCAGCTCAATCAGGATTCGAGAAACAACTTCGAAAACATTTTCCCGAACCAACAAGACCGACAGCCGGACCAATAAGAGATTTTCCGATACTGCCGATTGGCCATGCGCAGCTCGCTGATATAAGTCGAAGGGTCAGAACACCGCGGCCGAAAATCCGATCTGTCCTAATAGCATTTCATTATGGATCTTGCGCCGGAACCAACCGACTGAATAGGATCTTGCTGCTGCACTTTCCCATCAATTGCCCCGTAGCCAGACCACATGCTGACTAGGCATGAGTAGCATCATTGTCATTCCAAAACCAAACGAGAACTCCAATGCCTCCCAGGCCAAATCCCGATCTACAACCCAATGAACTTGACATCATCGTCGAGGAACTGAACGAAGACGACGCCAATACCTCGATGGAATATTATAGAACAATGATCACAGAAAGGGAGTCTCAAGACCAAAGCTTCCGTGATACAGAAATCACGAAAAACAACCAAGAGGCCACTGTAAGACTCATCGCCGAACTCAATGGCGAAGAGATTGGTGGCAGGAGGTTTGCCACCATCTCTGCCTCGCGCATGGAGGCCATTCACTCCAAGGATCCGCTGGTTCGGACGAGGGAATTGCAGACAAGGATTAGTGAAGTCCTGGGCGTAGATCCGGAGGGGGGAGATCCAATCGTGAAGCGCCTCATAGCAGATGATGCCAACGCCTCCATTCAATTCAGCGGGCCTTCCGTCAATGTCGGATGGTGTGTTCAACTGCTCATTCCAATCGTGGGAACCCTGGCTCTCGTTGCTTTTGGCGTTGTCATAAATGCGTTTGACAAATCAACCACAGCCAGATTAATTCACCGAGCCGGTAGCACTTCTGCCGCAGACGAATCCCTGGATCAGACGAGCTTTGGGCATCGCTTGATCAACCTGACGAGCCTGACCTTGGAAGCGGCAGCAAATCTTCCAGGCAACTTTCAGCAGCTCGGTGTCAGCAATGCTTGTTATGCCCAATTCCGAAAAGCACTTGTGGATCAGCAGGCGAAACTCCCCGAGGCTCTTTGGTGGCAGCTGCTAGCCGATCAGGCTCTCAAGCCCTTCCCGCAGACCGACGTCCTGCAGACGCCAGCCAATCACTACATGGCCTTGTCGTTTTGCCTGGACATCCTGCAGCCTCTCTACACGCCAGAGCCATTGGACCTGGACGTGGACGGCACGGTGGATGCCTTGGCGTCCGGGCTCAATCTGAACGATCCAGGTTGCATGGCTGCTTACTACGCAAGGGTGCCGGATCGGATTCCAGAGGAGTCAGGCACCAATCGCGCTCAACGCGTCTTCTTGGCGCGCGCCGGCCTGGCCCGGGCCTTTAGCCGTTGGCAGGGTCCCCAGTCATAGGAGGCAGACGCCCCTCAAACCCGCCGCCGGAGCACAGCCAGCAGGTGTTCAAACGTCTCCGGCAAGGGCGCCTCCAGCACCAGCCGTTCACCGCTGATCGGGTGGTCGAGCCCCAACTGCACCGCATGCAGGGCCTGGCCGGGCAGGTCCACCGGCAGATGGCGGCAGCGGCTGTAGGTGGCGTCCCCCACGATCGGGTGGCCGATGTGGGCGCAATGAACCCGGATCTGGTGGGTGCGGCCCGTGTCGAGCTTGAAGCGCAGCAGCGAATAGGCGCCGAGCCGCTCGACCAGGCGCCAGTGGGTGCAGGCGTGGCGGCCGGAATCGTCTTGCACCACCGCGTATTTCTTGCGATCAACCGGGTGGCGGCCGATGGCGCCGATGATCGTGCCGGCATCGCCGGCGGGGGCGCCGTGCACCACCGCCAGGTATTCGCGCGAGGCGATCCGCTTCTGGATCTGCACCTGCAACTTCACCAGCGCCTCCTGGCTCTTGGCGATCACGATGCAGCCCGTCGTGTCCTTGTCGAGCCGGTGAACAATGCCGGGGCGCATCTCGCCGCCGATGCCGGGCAGGTCTGGGCAGTGGTGCAACAGGCCATTCACCAGGGTGCCGTCCCTGTTGCCGGGGGCCGGATGCACGGTGAGGCCGGCGGGTTTGTTGATCACGATCAAGTGTTCATCCTCGAACAGCACATCGAGCGGGATCGGCTGGGCCAACAGGTAGGGCAGGGGCTCGGGAGGTGGCATCCAGAGCTGCACCGCATCGCCTAGGCGGAGGGGGGTCTTGGCGCGGCCGGTGACGCCGTTCACGCGCACATAGCCCGCCTCGATGAACTTCTGGATGCGGGCGCGGCTCTGCTCCGGCCGCTGCGCCACCAGCCAGCGATCCAGCCGCATCGGCAGGGGTTTGGGGTAGTGGAGCGTGAGCAGCTCGCCTTCGCCTTCGCCGAAGCTGGACATGGCGCGGCGACAGGGGCGGCAGCAATGCCTCCACATTAAGGATGGGGTCGCCGGGAATTCGGAATCCCAGGCAGAGAACGTTGCAGCCGCCCGCCTGGACCAACCGGCCCCGATGCGACAAGGTTCCGGTGGGGTCCTGCACCCTAAAAGCCGCTCCAGGCGAAGCGATCACCTGTCGGCTTCCGTGCATCGCGGCCTGCAGGCCCTACCCCTTCTGCTCTCCCTGCCGAGGGAATCCCCCCCATGCGCAAGCCATTCACACCGGAGCAAAAGCAGCGCATCCGCAAGCGTCATCGGGGTTACGCCTACCTGCTGGCCGTGGTGGCGCTGGCGGTGCTGGTGCAGCCGCTGGCCCTGAACTGGCCGCTGCTCACCTCCATCAATTCCATCATCATGGCGATGGTCATGATGATTTTCCTCACTCGCAACTCAGCCGTGCGTGTTCACAAAAGCTGGCTGTATGGGCTTGGGACGAGCGCAATCCTGTTCGAAGTAATCTGGCTGATCGGCATGGCGAATCTTCCCGCATTCGCCAGACATCTCACCCTCATCCACCTCCTGCTGTGGGCACTCTTCATCGGTTATTTCATCCTGCGCAAGGTACATAGTCTGATGCTGGAGCCCTATGTGACGGCCTACGTGCTGATGGGGGCCTGCTCCGGCTATTTGCTGATCGGCTACGCGGGCGGCTTCCTGCTTCATAGCTTGATGATCTGGCATCCCGCCGGCTTAGACCCGGCCTATCTGCCGGCGGGCATTGACCCCATCGCCCAGCCCCTGAAGGTGTTTCCGGCCATGGTGAGCGCTTCCTTCGAGGCGCTCACCACGCTCAGCAATGGCGTAAGCCGCCCGGGCGATCTGGGCAGCCGGGTCTGCTGCCTGACGATCGCGATCCTCGGGCAGCTCTATGTGGCCATGCTGATCGGCCTGATCCTGGGACGCTTCAACCAGACCATGCGGCGCTGAACTCAGTGCCCCCTGCACCGATGCCGATCAACCCTGAGCCCATGTCCGCACCAGTGTGGTGTGGGTGATGGATGCCCTGCTGGGGCCCATCGCCCTCGCCACCAAGCCCTTCGCACGCCGAGGGCAGCTGGGCCCGATCAGCCGCCCTCGGCGGGCACCGGGGCCGGTTCGGCCGCAGCCGGCGACAGCTCCAGGGCGATGGGCCCCAGCAGACCGCGACGGAAGTCATCCAGCAGGCGCTGGGCCATGCGCAGGGTGTGGCCGCTGGTGTGGCGGCCAGCTGCCGCCGCAAGCCAGGCCTCGGCATCGGGCGACGCTGCCATCGCCGGAGCCCCAGACGGCATCAACCGCGCAGAGTCCTGGGTTGGCAGGCCACCCTCCGCAGCTACGGCGGCGGCCTCGAAGGCACCCGGCAGCAGGGTGAGGGCCATGCCGTAGCGCCGCTCCAGCAGCCCGGGCTCGACCCCTGCGGCGGCCATGGGCTCCAGGGCCGCCAGCAACCGCACGAAGGCCAGGGCCACGGCCTCGGTGTCGTAGGCGGCCTGGCCGATGTCATCGCAGAGGGCCAGGCGCAGGGCGGCCTGCTGGTTGTCGAGCCGCGGCGGCAGCACGCCAGGAGCATCAAGCAGATCGAGATCCTGCCCTAGCCGCACCCAGCGCAGGCTGCGGGTGACACCGGCCTTGCGGGCGCTCTCCACCACCTTCTGGCGCACCAGGCGGTTGATCAGCGCCGACTTGCCCACATTCGGGAAGCCGAGCATCAGGGCCCGCACCGGCCTGGGTTTCATGCCCCGGCCCAGGCGGCGGGCGTTGAGGGCCTCGCCAGCGCGGATCGCCGCTTGCTGCAGCTGCTTCACCCCCGTGCCGGCCTTGGCATCGCACCACCAGGGGGTCTGCCCCTGGCTGCGGAACCAGGCGTCCCAGGCCTGGCGAGCGTCGGGCGTCACCATGTCGCGCCGGTTGAGCACCAGCAGGTGGGGCTTGGTCCCGATCCAGCGGCGCAGGCGGGGGTGGCCGGTGGCCAGCGGAATGCGGGCATCGCGCACCTCGATCACCAGGTCGACCTTGGCGAGGTTCTCGGCGAGGGCCTTCTCGGCCTTGGCGATATGGCCCGGATACCACTGGATCGCCGGGGCGGCCGTGCTCAAGGCCCCAGCCGCCTGCACCCGGGCCAGGCCCTCCTGCCGGGCCACCAACGCCGCGGCTGGATCGCCTCCCTCGTCGGGCCGCTGGAGCGGCAGGTCCTCCGGGTTGGGCCGTGGGAGCGGCGAACCCTCCGGATCCTCCACCTGCGGGTCCGCCATCAGGGAACCACCAGCACCGGACAGGGAGCCAGCTGGATCACCCGGGCCGCCGTGCTGGGCTCGCTGCTCTCGAGGCTGAGGCCGCGGGTGCCCATCACGATCAGATCGGCATTGATCTCATCGGCCACATCGCCGATCACGAAGGCGGGCTTGCCCTCCCGCTCGAGCACCTCGCAGGACATCCCCGCCTGCTCGAAGCTGGCCCGGGCCTGCTCCAGCAGCTGGGCCACGGCCACGGCGTCGTGCATGGCGCCCTCCTCGGCCTCCACCACAGAAAGCACCACCAATCGGCTGCCGTGGGTCTTGGCCAGCTCCAGGGCCACGGCCGCCGTTTCCATCGTCTGGCGGCTCTCGTCGATCGGGAACAAAACGGTCTGAAACATGGCGGGCGCAGCGGCCCCCACGTCCTAGCAACGGGCAGGGCTCGAGGCCGGGCCAAATCCCGGCCTCGGGCCAGTCCCAAAAGATGGGACCACCAGGGGGCTAATGTCGCCGCGCCTTTCCCTACCCGTAACCCATGGCGAAGCGTTCCCTGGCCAGCCTCAGCGCCGATGAACTGCGCGGCAAGCGCGTCCTGGTGCGGGTCGACTTCAACGTGCCCCTCGACGAGGGCGGCGCCATCACCGACGACACCCGCATCCGCGCCGCCCTGCCCACCATTAACCATCTGAGCGGCCAGGGCGCCCGCGTGCTGCTGGCCGCCCACTTCGGCCGGCCCAAGGGGCAGGTGAATGAATCGATGCGCCTCACCGCCGTGGCGGCACGCCTGAGTGAGCTGCTGGGCACCCCCGTGGCCAAGACCGACAGCTGCATCGGCCCCGACGCCGAAGCCAAGGTGGCGGCCCTGGCCGATGGCGGCGTGGTGCTGCTGGAGAACGTGCGCTTCTTCGCCGAGGAAGAAAAGAACGATCCCGCCTTCGCCGAGAAGCTGGCGGCCCTGGCCGACGTGTACGTGAATGACGCCTTCGGCGCCGCCCACCGGGCCCATGCCTCCACCGAGGGCGTGACCAAATTCCTGCGTCCGAGCGTGGCCGGCTTCCTGATGGAGAAGGAGCTGCAATACCTGCAGGGCGCCATCGATGAGCCCAAGCGCCCCTTGGCTGCGATCGTGGGTGGCTCCAAGGTGAGCAGCAAGATCGGCGTGCTCGAGGCCCTGATCGACAAGTGCGACAAGATCCTGGTGGGCGGCGGCATGATCTTCACCTTCTACAAAGCCCGCGGCCTGGCGGTGGGCAAGAGCCTGGTGGAAGAAGACAAGCTTGATCTGGCCCGCGAACTGGAGGCCAAGGCGACCGCCAAGGGGGTGCAATTCCTCCTGCCCACCGATGTGGTGCTGGCCGACAACTTCGCCCCCGATGCCAACAGCCAGATTGCCAAGGTGGAGGAGATCCCCGATGGCTGGATGGGCCTCGACATCGGCCCCGATTCGGTGAAGGTGTTCCAGGACGCCCTGGCCGACTGCAAGACCGTGATCTGGAACGGTCCGATGGGCGTGTTCGAGTTCGAGAAGTTTGCCAACGGCACCAACGCCATCGCCACCACCCTGGCCGAGTTGAGCGACCAAGGCTGCTGCACGATCATTGGCGGCGGTGACTCGGTGGCCGCCGTGGAAAAGGCCGGTTTGGCCGACCGCATGAGCCACATCTCCACCGGCGGCGGCGCCAGCCTCGAGCTGCTCGAAGGCAAGGTGCTGCCCGGGGTAGCCGCGCTGGATGAGGCCTGATCGCGCCCCGGGCCTGACCGGGCTAAGCCGCGGTGCCGGGGGAGGACTCAGGCGCCGCGGCCGTAGGCCACCACGCAGGCGGCATTGAGCACATGCACCCCAAGGCCCCTTGCCTGCCGCCCATTGAGCAGGCCAAGCTGGCATTCACCCACCCCCCGCTGCACCGCTCCTGCACTGCTGTAGGTGAACGTGATGCGGCCATTGGGCAGGGCTTCTACGGAGGCGTAGTTGAGCCAGCTGCCGGTGCCTGGCACCGCAATCAAAGGCTGCTGCTGGGCCAGG
>Ga0209401_1001236_pt1 | contig 17016 bp, 8 predicted proteins | sample M_140807_MF_Meta_FD_187318 | JGI IMG/M metagenome (GOLD analysis project Ga0209401, IMG submission 187318) | Freshwater microbial communities from Lake Montjoie, Canada to study carbon cycling - M_140807_MF_MetaG (SPAdes) (version 2) | ecosystem: Environmental > Aquatic > Freshwater > Lake...
AATAAAAAAAGAATATAAAAATAATTATTATAATAAAAACTATTTAATAAATAAAAACTATAAAATAAATATTAATATAAAAACTAGGATTTCTAGAATGATAAATATTTTAATTTTAAAAGTCAAGTGATAAAAATTAAATAGGTTATATTTATAATAAACAAGATAAAAAATAAAAATTAAAAAACAAATAGACAATGGCTGATTTATTAATGAAAATGCCCATACCGTATGAACCAAAAAGACAAAATAGGTTTATTGTACGATTCCCTTCAGCTTTAGGGATTAACGAATGGTTCGTAGAATCGGCTGCTAGACCACACGTAACTATAACTCCGGTGGCGATACCTTTCTTAAATACTGAGACATATGTTGCAGGACGTTTTGTTTGGAGTACTATACCAGTTAAATTTAGAGACCCAATTGGACCTTCTGCGTCTCAAGCTCTTATGGAGTGGGTTCGTTTATGTGCGGAGTCTGTAACAGGACGTATGGGGTACGCAGCGGGATACAAAAAGAATGTTGACCTTGAAATGTTAGACCCAACAGGTGTTGTTGTGGAAAAATGGATATTAGAAGGTTCTTGGTTAAGTGATGTTAACTTTGACTCTTTACAGTATAGTTCAGATGCTTTAGCGACTATCAGTGCGACATTAAGAATGGATAGATGTATTTTAGTATACTAATTCAAAATAATATATAAAATTAATCCCACATTAGTGGGATTTTTTATTTATAATACTTTATATAAATTTTTAACTAACTATTATTTATAATAAAAACAAAATTATATGGAACAAGATATTGTAAATGCTGGAACCGAAAATTTCAACTTACCACACGATGTTGTGCAATTACCTTCAGGTGGGATTTTTTATAAATCAAAAAAGAAATCAATAAAAGTAGGTTATTTAACAGCAACAGATGAAAACTCGTTAATGTCGGGTCAAGGAACTAATGATAACATTATTATGTCATTACTTAGAAATAAAATGTATGAACACGACCTAAGACCGGAAGAGTTAATTGACGGGGATGTTGAAGCAATTTTATTATTCTTAAGAAACACATCTTTTGGTCCTGAATATACTGTAAGTTTAACTGACCCTCAAACAAAAAAACCTTTTTCACATTCGGTTATTTTGGATGAATTAGATATTAGAAAAACTGAAGTTAAACCGGATGAAAATGGGTTATTTACAACAAAATTACCAAAATCAGGCGTTACAGTTAAATTAAGACCATTAACATATGCGGATACTTTGGAAATAAGCTCAATTGTTGATACTTACCCTGTTGGTAGAACAGCACCAATAGTTACACTTAGATTAATGAAGCATATTGTGGAAGTTAATGGTGATTCCGATAAATCAAATATTGCAATATTTGTAAGTACCCTACCAATTATGGATTCAAAATATGTCCGTAAATTTATTAGAGATAACCAACCATCGTTAGAATTAACGAGAACCGCAATCGCCCCATCAGGAGAAAAGATATCATTTGAGATATCGTTTGGGGTGGAGTTTTTTCGGCCTTTCTTCTAATCACAGACAACTTCTGATTGAAGAATATTACTTTATGGCGAAATTTATTAGAACTTCATATACTGAATTCTTTCAAATTCCGACATATGTTAGAAAATACCTTATAGATAGGATAATTGAAGATAATACACCAAAGACGTAATTTAAAACTACTCTTTGGTGTATTTATGTATAAAACACATTTGTTATGGCAGGAGAAGAAACCGGTGGAATAGGTGATATGGCGGGAAAAATGGGGAAAGAATTAGGTAAAGCATTTACCGATAATTTTAACCCTGCTGTTATTCTAGAGACATTAAAGCAAGTTGATGATGGTGCGGCTAAAGTATTAGGTACGTTTGGTGCTAGTAGAGAGGCGGTTGCGGCTATTAGACAAAATCTTGCAAACGCAATACCCGATGTAACTGAATTAGGTGGTGGTTTTCAAAATATTGTAGAAATTCAACAAAGTGTTTCAGCCACATTAGGTAAAAATTTGGTATTATCTACCGAAGCATTTAAAGATATGTACGCGACAATGAAAGCTTCCGGTCAAGACGCGGGAACTATTACTAAATCATTTAAAGATGTTGGTATATCTGTTTATGATGCCACAAAACAAATGGGTGATGTTGTTAATATTGCGAGAGCATCAGGCGTTAATGCAAGTGCGGTTTCGGGACAAGTATTACAAAATATGGAAGCCCTTAACAAATATAATTTTGAGGGGGGAGTTCAAGGATTGGCAAAAATGGCGGCTCAAGCAACAAGTTTAAGAATTGATATGAAAGACTCGTTGGCTTTTGCTGAAAAAGTTTTTGACCCTGAAGGGGCTATTAATATGGCGGCGTCAATGCAACGATTAGGTGTTGCTCAAAGTGATTTGTTAGACCCATTAAGAATGATGGATTTAGCTCAAAATGACCCTGGAGAGTTACAAAACCAAATTGCCAAAATGTCTCAACAATTCGTTCAATTGAAAAAAGACGGTACCGGTTTTGAAATTATGCCGGGAGCTAAACGTCAAATGAGGGAGATTGAAAAAGAAATGGGATTACCATTAGGTCAATTATCTAAAATGGCGTTAGCAAGTGCTGATTTGGACGATAAGATGAAGAAGATTAAGTTCCCTGCGGCAACTGACGAACAAAAGACTATGATTGCCAATATGGCGGAAATGAAGGGTGGTCAATATGTTGTTAATTTTACTGATAAAGATGGTAAAGCTCAAGAAAAGGCGGTATCTGAATTAAATCCTGACGATATGCTGGCTTTGGTTGAGGCGTCAAAACCAAAAAGTATGGAGGAATTGGCTAAAGGTCAATTAAATACTTCAGAAAGAATTGCGGGTATTTTAGAAGGTATGTCAAAAAGACTACCGGCAGCCATTGCGGGAAGTAGAGGTGGTAAAGCGGTTACAGAAGCACCAAGAGAATTAGCTGAAGGGTTAGGGACAATAACAAAAGGTGTTACGTCTAAAAAAATTGGTAAAGGTTTAGATGAAACAACAGATATTGCTTTTGAAGCACTAAATAAAGTTGCCTCAGGAACAGGGTCAATGGCGGATGTTACAACAGCACTCTCAAAAATTAGTGAAAACACTAAAACAGCTTTTGGAAGTACTTGGACAGAGGCGATGGGTAATGCAAAAGTTGCTACCGATAATTTAAGTAAATCTCAAAATGGAATTATTCAATTATTAAATACTGGTATGGGAACATTAGGAAAATCTTTAGGTTTAACTAGTGAGGCGGCTAAATCAACAACCGCAACTGGGTCTCAAAAACTTAAAGTTGATGATTTTATAATTGAAACACACAAACAAGACGAATTAAAATTGGTTGGTGGTACTGACTTATATGGTGGTAAATCAAGTGGTGGTAAAAGTAGTTCAGAACCTACAGTAATTAAACTTGACTTTAGTGTTGATGTAAAAGGTGGTAATATTACTGAACATCAATTTATGGAAGTATTAAATAAAACAGGTATTAAGGAATCCTTAACAAAAACTGTTACTATGGAACTAAATAAAAATTCACCAGAATCTAGTCCTCAAAAAATAATGAACAATAATTTTAAAAAATAGGTGAGAATCTATTTATTATAAAAGAATAAAATATGCCAAATAGTCCATTATCATTTGCGTCTACATCATCGTTTAGAAATACTTTATTAAGTAAAAATTTAACTCCATATGGTGTTACAGGTGTATATACTCCCCCATCGTCAGATTTAGACACAGAGGTTGTGTTAAGTTCATTTAATGTGATTGACTCTCCAAATGATTTAATAGGTAACGACCCTTTTGCTGCACAATTATATCCATTAAACCAATTTGGGCCAAATGGTGGGTACAACACTACTTTAGATTATAATGGAGCACCGTTACCAGTAAATTCAAATCAGGGGGAATATAGTCCGGATGATACAGCGTTAGATTTAGTAAATGAATTTTTTATTGATAGTGCCTATGTAAGTAATTATTTTGGACCTGTTGGGGGTTACAATGATATGGTTGATATAACCAATGACGGTACTTTAGGTTCCCCATTACACATACCTTACAATTCAAATTTTGTACCTTCAACTTACTCACCATATAGTATTTTATTAAATGACAATCCAACAGGAGACAATGGTTCATTATCTCAGGATTCTTATATGGCTAGGTTGGCAAGTCAAAAATTAAAAGAATCGTTCCAATACAGAATTAATCGAGAAATTCAGATTAATACGGTTGGGATGGTTAATTTACAATCATTACAAGACCCTTTTGAAGCGAGTTTACTTATTTCGGGACAACAACCTTTAATATATAAAGATTGGACAATTACAGTACCTGAAAACCCTATTGTTGGGGTGGTTGATTTAGTAACTAAGTTAGCCGGTGCGTATTGGCCGGTTTCATTAATTCCGGGGGATTATTTTGACGATAACACAAAAAATGGTCAAACACCTCAAACTTCAAATGCGTTAAATGTTGCGAATCAATTAACGGGGGGTTTATTATCACCGATATTAAATAAAAAAAGAAATCCTTCTGAAATATTCTTAGTTAATACGGGGAATGGACAAAGGTCAGCATTATTCAATAACATTGAATATAATAGATATCAACCAGCGTATAATGGTCAATATGGTGGATTATTAGGTATTGGCCAAGCAATATTTGATGCGGTGTTAAATAGTAACGGAACTCTAACAGGTGGTTATTATGTTGGTAGCAAAACTGCGGAACCATCTTCAATAACATCACCCGCTAATCAAGTTCCGGTAAATGCTTTTGGTCAACAAACGGATGCTCCTGTATATGGACCTTCAGAATTAGGTATTTTATTTGAAGGAAATTCTGATTTACTTAATTTTGGTTTGGCAGCTAAATCGTCAAGCGATAGTGGTAGTTTAGATGGTGAATTTGTTTGGACATCACCAAAATATAAAGGGGGTGCTGGGTATCACGCAACACCTGGAGGTGGAAAAGGTTCTATTGACACAGGATTCAATTTAATTAGTAGTGATTATACTCGAGATGAATCGACAAATATTGAGTTTAAAAAGACATCAATTTTAGATGAAACTCAAAGATTAGTAAATTCTGCCGATAACGTTCAAGGTATTACAAGACTAAAACACGTTGGAAATGCGATTAACCAAGTTAGTAAGGTATTCCACGATGGTTATAAAGAAATGACTAAAGGTTCACAAGTTGTGTCTTACACAGACCAAACAACCGGCGGGGAAGCCGGTATTGAGTATTGTAGAGTGTTTGCAAAAGATACTCCGTATTATACTTACGCGGATTTACAAAAAACGGAAGGTATAACAACATCAGGAAGAAGATTTACAAATTCTGTCTTAGACAATACGTATAACCTTAATATTGCTCCGATGAGAAATCCTGGCTCAACAAATATTGTTCCTGATAAAGATGAACCATTTGATTTGTTGGGTAGTGGTCAAGGAGGATATGCAAAAAAATATATGTTCTCAATTGAGAATTTGGCTTGGAGAACATCAAGTAAGCCTGGTTTTACTTATGATGAATTACCTGTTTGTGAAAAAGGTCCAAATGGAGGTAGAGTTATGTGGTTTCCTCCGTATGAACTTTCTTTTACTGATAGTAGTACTGCGAGTTGGAACCCAACATCATTTTTAGGTAGACCCGAACCTATTTTTACATATAAAGACACTAGAAGAAGTGGTACGTTAAGTTGGAAGATTATTGTTGACCATCCTTCTATTATGAATACAATTGTTGAAAAACAATTAAAAGGTCAAAAAAAAGACAGAATTAATTCAATTATGGATTCATTTTTTGCGGGATGTGTAAAATATGATATTTACAAATTAGCTCAAAAATTTAATACAATCCCTATTAAAGATTTATATACTTATCAAAAAATATTAACAAACCCAAAAGTAAATGAAAGTCAAGTTAAGGCTGTTGTTGCTGAAAAAGGAGATGCTAATACTATTAACAATAAAGATACTCCACAAACAAATCCGGATACAACAATTGCGGATTTCCAAAATAGATATAAAGAATTTGCATTTTATTTTGATAATGATATACCGGGACCACCAAAAAAGGGGGAAACTAAAGCAAGTACTTCTTATCTTAGTGATTACAACACTTATGTTGATAATATGAATATTGGTAGATATCAAGCGATGGCCGATGGGATATTTAATCCTGGTTCAAGTAGTAAAAACACAACAGAATTTTTTAAAAATGTGGTGATTGAAAATTTTAAATTTATTACACAGGGGGAGAAAAACTTTTTTACGGACGCTCTTAATATTTTAAAAAATAAAAAAGGGTCAATTGTTATCGATATGATTGCTTCAGCATCTGCTCCGGCATCAAAAAGTTATAATGTGGATTTATCTAAAAGACGATATGATTCGGTTATTAATTTTTTGAAAACGTTCCCTGTTGGTGCGGACACATTATCAAAATATATTGATGATAAAACGTTAACTATAAATACTGTTGCTGCGGGTGAAACAATTTCGATACCTATTAGTCCATTAGGTTTAGGTGCTCAAGTTAATTGTACTGATGACATTAAGGCTCAAATTACACCTAATGATGCAACTAATAAAGTTGCTCAAGTTTTTTCAGTAAACGCGATGGCTTGTAGACGTGTTAAAATTCAAAATATTAAAGTAACACCATCTCCAACACCAACACCGGTACCGGAACCACCTAGAGTTGTTCCACCAACAACAGGGACAACAACGCCACCTGTTGAACCAATTGTTACTATACAACAAAAAATTAAAGAAGGTATAACTAAAAAAATAATTAGACAAATGTTGTCTGAATGTGATTATTTTGAAGCAATTAAGGAGAATTCTCCAATGGTTTATGATTCAATACAGGATAAAGTTAAATATTTTAATCCCGCTTTTCACTCTATGACACCTGAGGGATTAAACGCCCGTTTAACGTTCTTAAACCAATGTGTTAGACCTGGTGAAACAATTCCTGTTATTGGAACCGATGGTAAACCAAAATACAACGATGCGTCAAATACCGCATTTGGGGCTCCACCGGTATTAGTATTGAGAATTGGGGATTTTTATAATACTAAAATTATTCCAAGTACGGTTAGTTTTAGTTATGAACCATTACTTTTAGATATGAATCCTGAAGGAATCGGTGTTCAACCAATGTTGGCTAAAGTAACAATGGCTTTTGATATGATTGGTGGTATGGGTCTTGCAAAACCGGTTGAAGAGTTACAAAACGCATTATCATTCAATTATTATGCAAATACTGAAATATATGATGATAGAGCAACAGCAACAGAAGATACAAGTGCATTAGATGCTCAAATGGTGCAGTCAATTGTTGGTGCTCAACCAACGGTTAGTTCGAACGATGTTAATAATCAACAAACAAATGACGCGGGAACAACTATTGGTGATATTATGACAACAGTACCAAACGCTGATGGTGATACTGGTGACATTAACTATAAATCAATAATGGATAAATTATTGGAAGTTACTAAAGAGTATTACACTAACATTGTTAATCAAGCGGAAAGTACAACAAAATCTTATAACGATGGAATTTGGCAATTAATGTGTAAAACAAGACAATATATTAATGGAGATTTTACAATACCAAATCAACCTCAAAAAGTTACTATTTTTGGTAAACAATCGTTCCAATCAAGTATTGATGAATTATTCAATGGTGTTATTGCGGATATTGATAGTGGTACAAATATATTAATTGTTGGGTTAAAAGCGTTACAATATAATGATGAAACAGTTATCAAACGTGTTAAAGACAATTTAAAAAAATATGTTAATGATTACAAAAACGATTTTAGTAATGGTATTGCTCAAATTGGTAATAATATTAGTCAACAAGAACAAACAATGGTTCAAGTGTTTAGAAAAGTTAATTTAGTAACAACATTAACAGATGGTCTTATTATTGATAATTTAGGTCCTAAAATATATAGTCTTTCAGGTACATCTGAGGTTGATAAGGCAAGTGCTGGTCCACCATCAAATACTTATGAAGAATTATGGAGAGATTTTCAATTAGTTGGGGCTAGATTAATGAAATATGGTGATTTCATTAGTAATCCAGCACAAGGTATTATACCAGGAAAAACATATGATAAACCGGGAAGTTTTACACCAAGTTCAACATCATTTGATGAAACTAACTTAAGTGATAAAAGTTTCTTTATGGTTATGGCTCAAATTTTTAATAATAAAAATAAACTTCAAAGTTTTAAAACAACTATTATATCAGGTGAGTTATCTAAAATAACTTCACCAAGTAGTTTAACAAAACAATTTGATAAAATATGTGACACATTTAAAGATAGGGTTGATAATGAATTAAAGGCGGAATCAAAACGATATGTTAGTATTAAGAAAAATGCTGAGTATGTAACATATCTTAATACTAGTGCTTACAATAAAGGAAAATCACGTAAATTTACATATACGACAACACCGAACCCAACAACAATTGCAAAACAAAGTGCTGATTTACAATTATTATATAAAGGTAATAACAATGGTGATAAAACTATTTGGACAGATAAAACACAATTTAATTAAAAATGGCGGGAAGACAAAATTACAACAGGTATAACGAATTTTTATTAAATGGGAGTCAAACTATTGTTCCCCACGTTCCATTGCCAAGTAAATCAACAGATAAAAGATATATCTATAAATTAGGACAATCTAGAATGGATAAAATCTCACAACAATACTATAACACACCTACATTTGGGTGGTTAATACTTGCAGCAAATACGGTATATGGGTGTGAAGAATGGTCTATTCCTGATGGTGCTATCTTGACTATTCCATTTCCTTTAGTAGCTTCTCTACAAGATTATAAAAATGAATTAGATAATCACTTCTTTTATTATGGTAGATAAGTCAGAAAATATATTAGTAGAATTCGATTACAATAATATAACAATTATAGACCCAAATAAGGTTGTTGATAGTGATAAAAAAGTAAAAGAGAGATATGTTCGCCAAGAAGATTTGGTGATGTACGCAAACTTAGAGTGTAATTTATTACCAAGAACTAAGTTGGCTATTGGTACGGCAAATAATGACTCAATTAGAACAGTTTCTATTGCCAAGATTAATTTTTTAAATCCTGGTAATAAAGGTAAGTTAGATAATTCATATACTGACGAATTAACGGGTAAAGATACTATTAAAGGTAATGGTGTTAATCAACCAAAGCTAAATTCAATACAGAATCCAAATAATAGTGATGATTACTATATAACCCAAACAATGAATTCAAATGGTAAGGCGGGTTCGGTTGATAATGGGTTATTAGGTATTGTTTCAATTAATGTTCGTCAAGGGTTAGATTTTTTACCAACAATCTCTATGAGATTAGTTGATATTAAAGGAAGAGCCTTATTTGAAGGTGGGGATAACTCACCATATGCCGCCTTTTTTAATTTACCATATCCGTTGTTTTATTTAACAATTAAAGGTTATTATGGTAAAGCGGTTAGATTGGGGTTAATGTTACAAAACTTTACAACAACATACAATGCTGCTGATGGAAATTTCCAAGTAGATTTAACTTTTTATACTTACAAGTACACAGTATTAACTGAAGTTACTATGGGTGCGTTAATGGCAACACCACATATGTACCAATCAAGATTAAAAGTTCAAACAACTAAAGGTGGTGGTTCAAAATCAAAAGTTGAAGATTTAGTTGTTGAAAGAGGATATCAAAAAATTAGAGAATTGTATAGTGAATATAAATCAAAAGGTATGATACCTGATGATTTTCCGGAGATTACTTTAATGCAAATGAAAGAAAGAATTGAAAATTTTATTAAGAATATTCTTGATTCGTTTACTAAACAAAATTTGGACCCATTAACAGATTTAGACACTTATAATAGTAATTTACAAGACTATCAGGGTAATGTGTTTTATTATACACCACAATCTTGGTTTAATACCTATATGGATACTGAGAATTTTTTCATTTTAAAAACGGGTGGTTCGAGAGTTTACACATTTAAGGCAGAAATTAATACACCTCAAAAAAGAAGTGATGCGGTTACCAAACTTAAAGGGTTAATTGATAAATATAACGCTTTATTATCCGGAAATAAAACTTGTGGAACAAAGGGTAAATATACTATTAATGGTAAGGAAACCCCTTGTAGTATACCAATCGCTATTGAATATAAAGTATTCACAAAACAAGTTCAAGGGAATGATATTGACTTTGTTGAATCATATAAAGCACAAAAAAAATCAAGTCAACCAACAGATTTAGATATCAGTAATTTTAAATCAGATTTAATTAAAAATAATATTTTTAATAGTTTAGACATAACAAACACCGATGGTAAAACACAAGTCAATTATGACTATTTTATTTTTGAAGGTACTGGTAAATTTGTGGATTTAATTGATAAAATAGGAAAAGATTTAAAAACAAAAAGAGAAGAGATTCAAGAAAAATTAACCATTGCGTTGTCTGAATTATTACAGAGTAAAGATAATGGGATTGGGTTTGTTCCAACAATTAGAAATGTACTTGCGGTTGTTTTTGCCAATGGTGAGGCCTTCTTACGTTTAATGGATGATGTTCATACGAAAGCTTGGGAACAGAGAGATAATAAGATTAGAAAGAATGTTATCTTTAATAAACAAATTGCGGGAGCAAGTGCCGATAATAAAAATTCAGGGGATGATGTAAATCAACCTGTTTATCCTTGGCCTCAAGTTATTAAAGAAACGACGGGAGAAAATGGTCAAGAAAAATATGAGTTAAGATATCCTGGTGATAGTGATATAATTGGAGAAACTAAAGGATTCTTAAATGATGTTTGGCCGGAAATAGAATTTGTTGAAGAATTTTTAAGAGCCTTTGTACAGAGAGAAAGTCCACCATCTCCGGTGGCGCCAACATCAAATAGTTTGACGGAACCTAAGAGGGTTTCATTAAATGCTATTGAATTCCCAATTAGTAATGCGGTCTTTAATAATAAAGAAGATGTAAAATTTTTCTATGAAATATATGAAAGAGTTTATTTTAGTTCACATTATTCAAGATTAAGTAGAGCGACCAATAATGTGGGTGATACAAATAATATCACAAATATAATTGCGGACGGTGAAACAATTAATATTAAAAATAGTTTAGGGACAGATAATCCATTTTTAATTAAAAAATTAAAAGAGTATGGGTTTAATGGAACAAACTTTGAAAGTGTTTTAAAACAAATTTCAAATGAAGGAATTGGTGAGAGTTGGCAAAACTATATACGAGGTATTTTCAATACAGGGTATATTAAAAACATTGTTGAGAATGCCGGATTTGAATTTGTTAATTCGGATATCTTAACAGATAGTTTGTCTCAACCATTAGTTTCGTTAAATAATGAAGGGTTAGTGACTAAGTATATATCTGATTCAACAACATCTAACGATGTTGATTTAGAAGATACCTATCCTTTCACAAATACAAAATGGATTCAGGGTGGGTTAGCTAATGGTAGTAGTTTAGACTATAAATTAGCCTTTAATACAACCAAAGGGTTAACATATAATTTAAATAAAAAAATTATTTCAAATTTCACAGACACTCAATCAGTCGATGTGAATAGACCAATAACAAATTTTGTTTATAAAACAATTGTTGCTCCGGTGGTTGACAAAACTAATTTAAGTAACTTCTATAGTACAAGAACTTATGATGTTCAATTACCAACAGAGGGTGATATTGTATACCATAATTATAGTGGTGGGGTTAGTACTTATCAAACAACATCAATGTTTAACACACCTTATTTTATTAACTCAATTCAAGAGGGTGTTAGTAAATTTAAAAATAATGACCAATACCCTTATGTATCGTCAGCATATTTGTTTTTAAATAGTTTACCATTAACGACTTTACGTGAAAAATCGAAAACATATGAAGGTGGTACTAAAAAAGATTTAGATTACCTTTTTGCAACATTAAAGAAATTTGGTGCTGTCCATAAAATGCCTTACGCTTGGATATTGAAGATGGGGTCTATTTGGTATCGTTATAAAACATATGTTAATAATGGTGTTGATATTTTAGACAACTCTTGGAAAAATTTTGATGCTAATATAAATTATGACCCAGTTAGTTCTAACCCAACTAAAACATATACATTCACAATTCCTGGTCAAACAGGTGTGACTAGTGTTGTGTTACAAAACACTGTAGATACAAGTTTTCCATTATTTTCGGCGAATATTTCAGCGAACACAACAACAATTAATACAGGTTTTTATCCAAAATTAATAAATGACTTCAATGTCTTTTATCAAGGATTTGAAGTTTATTCAGGGTTTACTAATGCGGACATACAAAATGGGTTTAATAAAGGTGTGACATTAAATAATGTTGTTGATAGTGTTATTAATGGTTCAAATGGTGTTGCTACCGGTAATACTAGGTTTATTAAAGTAATTCCCTGGTCAGTATCAGTTAAGACACCGGATAAAATATCGTCATATGTGATGCCTTCTCAAGGTTCATTATTTAACCAAACATTTAATGAGTGTTTTAATCCTGATGGTAGTCTTAAAATTGAGGTTACCGGTAATACGTCTATGTATAATGGTTCTGTTAGGTTATTTTGGTCGGCACCGAACTATGGTTATTTTGACAATACTAAATTGGTTAAACCAACCCCTAGTCAATATTTAAAACAAGTATTTTCAGGTCAAAGTGCTCAACAAAATTATTCATTTAATGGAGTTAGTGATGATTACACAAATATTAGTGAAATGTTTTCTGTTTTTGAAAAAAACGTATTAGATAAGTTTGAGACTAAATTTTTAGAATTTTCTAAATCAATATATAGTTTTGATGAAGACGATTCAGAGGTAGATACGGAAACAGATAAGTCATTTGGTAATTTCCAACAATTAATTACAAGTATGATGATTGTACCGACAGTTAATGGGTTAGGTGGTGATGGTACTGTAATAGATATTCAAACAAGACAACTAACTAATTTGTCAAATCTTATAACACAATTTTTAAATTATGACATTGTGTTTAAGTATGGTAATCCGGGAGGGTTTGATAAAAGGTTGTTTTACACATTTTCAAAACACAATATAACGTCACCAATTACTTGGGATTATTACACGTATAACACACCAAATGGTTTACCAAGTCAAACAACATTAGCTTTGTCTCAAACAACATATCCAAGTGCTTGGAATGCTTTGAGAACATATGTTGGTTTTTCTGATATACCTGAATTGGTATATAAAGATAGTGGTTCATATATAACCGATTTCTTTATTGATTGTAATGTTGCGTTTACTGTTGAAAGTATAACTAATTTATATCCAATAATTAAAGTTTATGCTACTCAAAAATTAAAAGACCCAACATTGAATTATAGTAAATTCATTATATTAATTAATGATTATTTAAATGGTATAGACGAATTCAACAAAAAGATTTTAGATAATTTGATGATTAAACTTCAAAAAGAGTTACCTAATGTTAATGATACTCCTCAACAAAAAACAACAAGTGTGTTAGATAGCCCACAAAGTAAAGTGGAGCTGTGGGAGTCATTTAAAGCGACAAATGATAAGTGGATTGCGGGTAATGATTTTAAAACAAAAACATTATTTGAAGATATATTATTATTGGATAGAGCGAGTCGTGATGTTGGTGATAAAATATTAGTAGACGTTATTAAATTGAAAGATAGATTAACGGATATTAATGTTAAATCAAATATGTTAACTTATGTTCAAACAATATTAGTTGAAAATAATTTTGTTGTTATGAATATTCCATCATATATTAATTTTTACAATGTTCAAGATGCTGTTAAAAACGCTAAACCAAATCCTGAAGGGACTTTAGAATTTGCAAACACAATGTTTGGGACTTTCTTAAATGTTGATTATAGAAACTCTTCCGCAAAAATGGTTTGTTTTTATGGTGGTAAACCAAGTGAACAATTAGATTTAAAAAATAACGTTGATTATCGTTTTAGAAATGACGCGTTTGATTTAAGAAGAGCAAGTGATAACCCATTATTGGAAAATCAAATCGGAAAAAAAGATTGGGATAAATCAAACAAAGTTGTTGGGTTTAATGTAGATATTGGACCTCAAAATCAATCAATATTTCAAGGGTTTAATGTGTCCCAAAATCCCGGTAAATCAACTGCGGAATCTTTGGAAGTTATTAACCAAATGGCGAATCAGTCCGGTAATAGAGGGGGTTCTACACAAAGTACTTCATTATATAATGTATACAAAAATAGAAGTTATTCTTGTACCATTACTATGATGGGGAATGCGATAATACAACCAACAATGTACTTTAACTTAAGAAATGTACCAATGTTTAGTGGTCCGTATATGATTACAAGTGTTAATCACACTATTAATCCGGGTCATTTTGAAACAGTTATTGAGGGTATTAGACAACCAACGGCATCATTACCTAAAGTTGAAAATTATTTACAATCACTTAAAACAACATTGTTAAAGACAATTATTGATAAAGTTGCTCAAGAAAAGGCTGATAAGGCGAAAGCGTCATCAACAGGAACAACAACTAATTCAAATATTAAAAAACAGAAAGAGGAAAAAGTTAAAAAATTAACTAAGCCTGTTGGGACTAAAAGTGATAGTACACAAACGTGTAAACCAATTAGTAATTATGATAAGTATACTCTTGAAAAACCTTCAGCAACTACTGTTAATTATTCGGATGTTATTTCAATAATATCAACAAATACTGATAACAAAATTAGATACGCAGTTTTTGCTAAAATGTATTTAAGCTCATCAAACGGGTCTAAACTTCAAACGGTTGGTCATAATTATAGTGGTGTTGATTTAAATCCATATTGGGGTGCGACAGGGGATAAATATTTTATGACTAAGTATTATTGTGATTCAAGTAATTCACCTGATGGTAAATCTCAAACAGCGTATGCCATCTTTAATAGTGTTAATGACCATATTAATTTTTTAATTGAAAGATATTCAAAAAGAGTTAGTATGATTAAAACTATTGACGCTAAAGATATTGCTAAATTTTTAATATTATATTCAGATAATAGTATTCCTAAAAATGAAGATGAATACACAACAATGAATCCTACCGACATAACAAATATTGAAAGTAGAGTACAAGAAGCGATTAATGTTATTAATCCGGTTACCGGTAATGTTTTGGCAACACCACCACCGGCAAATATTCCGGCACCAACACCTTTTATTGAGAAAAAGACATTCACAATATCAAATTCTCCTATTATAGAATCGTTAAAAGTAACTATAGACCCTGCTCAAGGTGCTTGGGAAATATTTTCGGCGAGATGGGATTATAAGATAACAGCTCCTTGTGATGATGGTTCCGGTACTAATGTTGACTTCAGCGCTGGTAATATAAGTTCAAATAAACAAGAATATTTTGTAGATACGGAAGATTTATTACGAGAATTTGGGTGTGATAAAAAAGACTATAAAGGAGATTATAATTTAAAAGTGCGTTTATGGGCAAATCCGGTAACACCGGGAGGTCAACTTGATACTACAAGACAACAAGCGGTGAAAACATTCTCATATAACTTTAAACTTTAATTTTTTCTTAACTAACAGATATTTATATATAAAAAGATTATGGATACAAAATCATTATTAGAGAATTACTTAGGTAAAAAAACCCGTACTACTGAAAAAGATATGGGTAACGGTTCAAAACAAGTGTGTGATTTGGATTCAGGAGATTGTTACACAATTAGAATGAAAGATGGTCTAATAGAAAGAGTTGACAATACAATGAGTCAAAATAGAAAAATACAAGTTGAAACAACAACTGGTGTAAAACAATTATTAAACGGATAAAATGAAAAAAGTAGATAATAGAATTTTAGAAGAAATTGCTAGGTATAATTCAATTAATAATTATATTGTAGAACAAGATGCTACATTACCTCCACCACCAGCTGAAGACCCAAACGCTCTTCCACCGGCACCGGGAGGTGATTTAGGTGCGGCGCCTGCTGACCCAAATGTTGTACCACCTGCTCCGGCAGCTCCTGCTGGACCACAACCTGTGGATTTAGCGACGGATACCGAAGTTGAAAAAATTGGTGAAGAAGGAACCGCAGGAAGTACTGAAGAAATGGATATTACAGATTTGGTAAATTCTCAGAAAAAAGTTGAACAAAAACAAGAAGAATATTTTGATAACTTATTCAAACATTTAGATGGTTTAGAAAGTAAACTTGGAGAAATGGATGGTATTATGACTAAATTAAATGATTTAGAACAAAAAATTGAAAAATATAGAGAAAAAACTCCTCAAGAAAAATTAGAATTAAGAAGTTTGGATTCAGGTCCATTTAATCAAAAATTATCTGATTTTTTTGAAGATAAAGAAGATGATATGGAAAAATCGGGAAAAAATGAATATGTTTTAACTCAAAATGATGTTGAAGATTATTCACCTAATGAAATACAAAAAACATTTAGAAATTTTGGAGACGAAACACAACCAAATTCATTTCAACAACTAAGATAGATATGACGGTCTTAGGACCGTCTTTTTTTTTTACAAAACAATTTGACAAACACACGGCTGACACTTATACTTTTATAAACCTTTAAATATTTTAAACACTATGGCGACAAATTCATTAGACGCAGTTTTGGCTCAATACGAGAAAGCAAAACAAGGTAGTACTTCTTCTACCTCAAAATTCACACAAGAAGAAAGAATGAAAAAATACTTCGCGGCAATCCTTCAAGATAAGGAAACTCAAGGCCAAAGAAGATTAAGAATCTTACCAACTACAGATGGTTCTTCACCATTTAAAGAAGTTTGGTACCACGAGATTCAAGTTGATGGAAAATTCCAAAAGTTTTATGACCCGGGAAAAAATGACAATGAACGTTCACCTTTAACTGAGGTTTACGAAGA
>Ga0209401_1001238_pt1 | contig 17008 bp, 18 predicted proteins | sample M_140807_MF_Meta_FD_187318 | JGI IMG/M metagenome (GOLD analysis project Ga0209401, IMG submission 187318) | Freshwater microbial communities from Lake Montjoie, Canada to study carbon cycling - M_140807_MF_MetaG (SPAdes) (version 2) | ecosystem: Environmental > Aquatic > Freshwater > Lake...
TAGGGCAGGTCGATGCCCTGCTCTTCAGCCGCGTCGAGGATGTACTGGTCGTCGGGAACCTCGATGGTCTTGTTGAGGCCCTCTGCCTCGTTGATGAGGGTGACCTTGTAGGAAGCCATGGAAGGGATTGAAGCTCACAGGCGGCCAGGAGCCAGAACCTGTAGGACCCGCCCTTCCTACATCCTCCGAGGGCCATTCCTGCCGATCCGGGGCCCGCTGGCCACGAAGGCCAATCAAAGCCAGAAGCACACATCAGCGTGCCTTATGCAACATCAGGCCGTGCCCGGATCACCATCAGCCCCCAGCGCTCCTGTCGGGCGGTGAGCTCCGCTTGCCAGCCCTGCGCTGCCAGTGCCTCCTCCAGGCCCGGTGCCTGGTCCACCAGGAGGCCGCTCAGCAGCCCCACTCCCTCCGGGGCGAGCACGGTGTGGAAGGCGGGGCAGAGGGCCGTGATCACCGGCGCCAGGATGTTGCAGAGCAGCAGGTCGGCGGGGCGTCCCTCCAGCAGCTCCGCCAGCACCTCCGCGCTCCCTTGGGACACCGCCACCGCGCCGGCCAGGCCATTGAGGGCGGCGTTCTCGCCGGTGGCCCGCACCGCCAGGGAATCGGTGTCCACGGCCTTCACCTCCGCTGCACCCAGCCGCAGGGCGCCCAGGCCGAGAATGCCGCTGCCGCAGCCCAGGTCTGCCACCCGCAGGCCCTGCAGGCCCTTCTCATCAGCCGCCATTCCTTCCAAGGCTTCAAGGCAGAGGCGGGTGGTGGGGTGGCTGCCGGTACCGAAGGCGCTGCCCGGGTCGATGCTGATCACCAGCCGCTCGGCGTGCTCCTCGGGCAGGGGCAGCCAGGCCGGCAGGATCAGCAGCCGTTCCCCCACCGGATCGGCCTGCCAGTGCTGCTTCCAGCTCAGGCTCCAGTCCTCGTCGGGTTGGCGCACCCAGCTGGCGGCCGGCAGGGCCAGGCCGAAGGGTTCACCCAACGGCTCCAGGGCCCGCATCAGTTCGGCCCGCTGCTCCTGGGGCCAGTCAGCCTCGGGAAGCCAGGCCAGCAGCTGCCGCTCCTCGGGCGCTTCGGGCCGGTGCCGCACCGCCACCCGCGCGATGCCCAGCTCCGGCAGCTTCCAGAGCAGGGATTCCTCCAGCTCCGGCGCCAGCGGCAGCTCCAGCCGCCACCAGGCAGGGCCCGGTGTGGCCGTCAGCGGAGGGTGTCCGCGGTCATCCCCTCCGGCCAGGGTCGTCCTATCCCCTGCGACCGGGCCCGGACTGGCCGTCCATGCCGGCTCTCCGGTGCCCATCGATCCCGGCGGGGCCCCCAGGCCCGGACCGGTGGCGTTGAGACCCGTCGGGGACTGTCCGCTGCCGCGCTGGGGGCCCCCGGCGCCTGAAGTGGGGCTGCCCGGCGCCATCAGAGGGTGACCGGGTGGGCTTCCTGGATGCCGTTGATCTGGTGGATGGTGGCCAGGAGGCTGGGGGGGATGGGGTCGTCGAGGCTCAGCACCATCACGGCGTCGCCCCGCACGATGCGGCGACCCACCTGCATCGAGGCGATGTTCACGTTGTGCTCACCCAGCACCGATCCCAGCTGGCCGATGATGCCTGGCATGTCACGGTGCCGCGTGAACAGCATGTGACGGCTGGGTGTCACATTCACCGGGAACTCATCGATGGTGGTGATGCGCAGCTCGCCGTCGGCGAACACCGCCCCGGTCACGCTGTGGTTGCCCTTGGCGCCGCGGCTGCTCAATTGCAGCGAACCGCCGGCGAAGTCGCGGCTGGCGTCGTCCTTCACCTCGAGCACCTTGATGCCCCGCTCCTTGGCCTCCAGGCTGGCGTTCACGTAGTTGATGCTGTCGCCCAGGGCGGTGGAGAGCACCCCCTTGAGGGCCGCCACCACCAGGGGCTGGGCGGGATGGCTGGCGAACTCGCCCTGCAGCCGCACCTCCAGCTCGCTGATCTGGCCGCCCGCCAGCTGGCTGAGCAGCTGGCCCAGGGTTTCGGCCAGCTGCAGGTGGGGCTTGAGCTGCTCCATCACCTCGGCGTTGAGGCCGGGGATGTTCACGGCGCTGCGGGCCGGTAGGCCGAGCAGCACGTCGCGGATCTGTTCGGCCACATCGATGGCCACGTTCTCCTGGGCTTCCTCGGTGGAGGCGCCGAGGTGGGGGGTGAGGATCAGCCGCTCCTTCACACTCCGCAGCGGTGAATCGGCTGCCAGGGGCTCCTTGGAGAACACATCGAGGGCAGCGCCGGCGATCACGCCCTGCTCCACCGCTTCGGCTAGGGCCGCCTCATCCACGATGCCGCCGCGGGCGCAGTTCACCAGCCGGGCCGTGGGTTTCATGGTGCGCAGCAGCTCCGCATTCACCAGGTTCTCGGTTTCGGGGGTGCGGGGCAGGTGCAGGGTGATGTAGTCGGCCTCGGAGAAGAGCTGGGGCAGGCTCAGCAGCCGCACCTGCATCTGTTGGGCCCGTTCGGGAGACACGAAGGGGTCGTAGGCGGCCACATCCATGCCCATCGCCCGCGCCACGCGGGCCACATGGGAGCCGATCTTGCCGAGGCCCACCACGCCGAGCACCTTCTTGTAGAGCTCATTGCCCACATAGGTCTTGCGGTCCCAGCCGCCAGCCATGGTGCTGGCGTGGGCGTGGGGCACGTGGCGCGAGAGAGCCAGCATCAGAGCCAGGGCCTGCTCGGCGGCGGCGATGGTGTTGCCTTCGGGGGAGTTCACCACCAGCACGCCGCGGCGGGTGGCGGCCTTCACATCCACGTTGTCCACGCCCACGCCGGCGCGGCCGATGATGCGCAGCTTGGTGGCGGCCTCGATCACGTCCTCGGTGACCTGGGTGCCGGAGCGGATCATCAGGCCCTCGTAGTCGCCGATGATCGCTTTGAGCTCCTCGGGCGGCAGACCGGTGCGCACATCCACCTGGGCCACCTGAGCGAGGATGTCGATCCCCGTTTGATCGATGGGATCGGAAACCAGAACCTTCGTCATGACCGGCACGTGATGGGGGCCCCGGGGGCGCATGGGAGAGCGGCGCCCCGGCGGGGCAGGCCGGAGGTGCAGTGTAGAGACCGGCTCGCGGGGCGCTCTGGCGAAGCCCCTGCCCCGCTTGATCCCGCTCTGCCTGGCTCAGGTCCAAACGCGGCTCGATCCCGACGGACCCCGATCGGACGGAGCTCTGGCAGGGGCGCTTCAGAGAGGCTCTTGCCAGGTCAGGCAATCGCCCCGCAGGACACTCCCCCGCTGGACCTGGTTCGGTTCAACCCCGGCCCCGGTGGCCGCTGGATGCGAGCCTGAGGCAAAGCCGGAGAGCAAGGCGTGGCCCTGAGCGTGGTGGTGGTGCTGGAGGAGCGCAAGCGGCTGGAGGCCTTGCGTCAGAAGCTCGCGGCCCAGGATCCCCCGCCTCTGGCGGTGGTGGCGATCGGCAGCGGTGAAACCGAGCTGGCCAGCGTGGAGCGGCTCGATCCGGCCGCGGGCCGCCGTCGGCGCCAGAAAACCATGATGCGCTGGCTCCTGCCCTTCGGGTTTGTGGCGGGGCTTACCTTCACCCAGATCACCGATCTGCACACCTTTTCTGCCCTGGGCTCTTGGGCTGAGCCCCTGATCGGCGGTCTGCTGGGCCTGGGGTCGGGCTGGATGGGCAGCTTCGCCGCCGCCGCCAGCGTGACCTCCGAAGAGGACGATCGGATTCGTATCCTCCGCAACCGCCTGCAGGAGGGCAATTGGCTGCTGTTGATCGATCCGGCCCCCGGCAGCGAGCCCCCCTGGGGCCTGATTCAGCAGGCACGGCCCAAGGCGGTGGTGCGGCTCGGTGAGAGCTGAGCCCCCGGAGCGGATGGACTCCCAGCTTGATCCGCCGGAGGGCAGCCCCGGGGCTCCTGATCTGCAGCCCGTGCTGGCAGCGGCCGAGCGCTGCCTCCGCACCTGGGAGCCGGTCTGGACCTGTTTCCTCGATGGGGCCCTGAGAGAGGAGGCCGAGGCCCGCCTTGGGGCCCTGAGCGACCTCCGCCTCGAGCGCTGGGGTGGTCACGCTGGCGCCGAACGCTGCCGGCTGCTGCTGCAGCGCAGCGAGGCGGCTCTGCCGTTGGAGCAGGTGGCCGGCGATTTCGCCGGCCTGGAGATCGCCGGCAACTTTCTGTTTGATCCGGCCGAACCGATCGACTTCCGGGCTGCGCTGCAGGCCGTCGGCGCACTGCCCGAGGAGCTGGGAGATCTGTGGGTTCGGGGCGACCGCGGTGCTCAGGCGATCACGGCGGAGGCCCTGGCCGCTCGGCTGCATGGTCAGGGGGGCCAGGTGCGCACGGTGGAGGTGCGCTTCGAGGCCCGCCCCCTGGTGGAGCTGCAGCTTCCGCCCCGCCGGGTCGCTCGCAGCCTCACCACCGTGGAGGCTTCCACCCGGTTGGATGCGGTGGCCTCCGCCGGCTTCGGCCTCTCCCGCAGTCGGATGGCGGCCCTGATCCGGCAGGGGGCCGTTCGGATCGATTGGCAGGTGGTCACCAGTCCGAGTCGGGAGCTGCGCAGCGGTGCACGGGTGCAGTTGGAGGGGCGCGGCGAGCTTCTGATCGAAGCGGTGGAGATCACCAAGCGGGATCGCTGCCGCATCCGTCTGCTGCGGCGCTGAGGGCAAGCCACGAGGCCGGGGCTGCTAAGTTCGAGATCACAGCTGATTCGGCGGTTTCCTCCTGGAGCTTTCTCCAGGTGTTCTCCCCAGGATCAGGTGGGCTTGGCGACAACTGCCCCGGCAGTCCTGCGCAGCCAATGCCGGCCCGGCTCAGGCGAGATTCCTGATGGGCTTCCAGGGCGATTAGCTCAGAGGTAGAGCACTACCTTGACACGGTAGGAGTCACTGGTTCGATTCCAGTATCGCCCATAGTGTTGTTTGCTTCGATTCGACACTCCTCGAATTAAGTCTACTTTTTCGTACGACTTCACCTGTTCGATTGAGGGAAACCCTTGTCAAGGGATCTTTGGGACGGATGCCTTTGGGCTCTTGTCGTGCACAGATCAATACAGGGGGCTTCTTCAACGGTGCATGCATCGGCATCCTGTGATCGGCATGTCGACATCGCCATGGGGCTTGTTGCATGGCGTTGTTGTCTCGCCGTTGATCTGTCCGGGTGGATTCACAGAGCTGGTTGCTCTGATCTGCCCTGGATGGGCTGATCGGTCTCACAGGATTGGTCTCGCCTGACCAAGGGTGTGCCGGGAGCTGCCCTGAAGGCATCGTTGCGATCGTCGTTCCAGGCAGGAATCACCACGGCAGGCCCTTGCCGCGCCTGCAGGCCCTTTCAACCAGGCCTGAACGGCGCCGTTCCAGGCCGCACGAGCCCCCTCGCCCCTGCCCCGTAATCTGCGGTTCCGATCCGGCAGGACTCCCGATGGCCACTCCCGAACGGCAAGGCACGGTGGTGGTGGGCCTCGGTCGCTCCGGGATCGGAGCCGCGCGCCTGCTGCGCAGCCTCGGCGAGCGGGTGTGCCTCGCGGAAAGCCGCAGCGGGGACGCTCTGGCTGAGCAGGCCGCGGCCCTGGAGGTCGAGGGAATCCTCGTGCATCTGGGCCTCCCCCTCGATGCCGACCGCTTCGATGCCCTCACCCCGCCGCCCGCCACCGTGGTGGTGAGCCCCGGCATCCGCTTCGACCATCCGGCCCTGGAAGCGTTGCGGGGCCGGGGCGTGGCGGTGCAGGGGGAGCTGGTGGGGGCCTGGAGGGCCGGTGGGGCCGTGCCCTGGATCGGCATCACCGGCACCAACGGCAAGACCACCGTGACCCATCTGGTGCATCACCTCCTGGTGGCGGGTGGGCTGGATGCCCCCCTCTGCGGCAACGTCGGCACCTCCGCCGCTGACGTGGTGCGCCAGCGGATCGTCGCCGGCTCGGCCTCCAGCGGCCTTTCGCTCCCCAGCACTGCACCCTCCCCCGACTCGCTCTCAGCGGAATCTCCCGCCACCGGTGGCATGCCTTCCAGGAAGCTGCCCTCCCCCGACTGGCTCGTGGTTGAGCTGAGCAGCTACCAGATCGAGGCCGCCCCCGAGCTGGCCCCGGCCATCGGCATCTGGACCACCCTCACCCCTGACCATCTGGAACGCCACGGCACCCTCGAGGCCTACCGGGCGATCAAACGCCAGCTGCTCGAGCAGTCGGGTCTGCGCATCCTCAATGCCGACGACCCCGATTTGCGCAGCCGCGCAGCCAGCTGGGACCATGCTCACTGGATCACCGCCGGACCGCGCCAGGCCGCCCTCGATGCCGGCATCGACCCCCACCTCTGGATCGAAGCCGGTGAGGTGTGGAATGCCGAGGGTCCGCTGTTTCCCGCCGCCGCCCTAGCCATGCCGGGCGACCACAACCGCCAGAACCTGCTGATGGCCACGGCCACCGCCCTGGCCGCCGGCCTCCCCCCCGTGGTGATTGAGGCGGCCTGCCGCTCCTTCCCCGGCGTGCCCCACCGGCTCGAGCGCATCCGCCTCCACCAGGGCATCACCTGGTTCAACGACAGCAAGGCCACCAACTACGACGCTGCCGAAGTGGCCCTGCGCGCCCTGGAGGGCCCCCTGGTGGTGTTGGCCGGCGGCCAGTCGAAGCAGGGCGATGCGGCTGGCTGGATCGGCCAGTTGCAGCGCCAGGCCGCGGCGGTGATCCTCTTTGGCGCCGCCCGGCAGGAGTTCGCCAGCCTGCTGGCGGCCGGCGACTATGGCGGCTTGGTGGAGAGTGTCGAAGGGCTCGACCAGGCGGTGCCCCGGGCTCGCGAGCTGGCGGCGGCCTGCTCCTGCGCAGCCGTGCTGCTCTCGCCGGCCTGCGCCAGCTTTGATCAATACAGCGATTTCGAGGCCCGCGGCAACCACTTCCGCCGCCTGGTTCTGGCACTCTGAGGGCAGCGAATCCGGCGCACCGCGCCAGCCCCGATGGCCCATTGGCTGATGAAGAGTGAGCCGGAGGTCTACGGCATCGCCCATCTCGACGCGGAGGGCACCACCCTCTGGGATGGCATCCGCAACTATCAGGCCCGCAATTTCATGAGGTCGATGGTGATCGGCGATCGGGCTTTCTTCTATCACTCCAATGCCACACCGCCTGGGATTGTGGGATTGATGGAGGTGATCGAGACCGGCCTCACCGATCCGAGCCAGTTTGATTCTGGCTCCAAGTATTTCGACCCCAAGTCCAGCGCCGCAGCGCCCCGCTGGGACTGCGTGCGGCTGCGGCATCTGCGCACCTTCGGGCGGTTGCTGAGCCTTGAGGAGCTGCGCGAGCAGTTCGATCCCGACACCCTGCCGGTGGTGCGCCGCGGCAACCGCCTCTCGATCCTGCCGGTGGAGGAGGCGAGCGCCCTGCGGATCTACGCCCTGCTCGGCGAGACCCCTTGAGGGGGGCCTTCCCTCAGGCGGCGTGATGCTGGGAACCGTGCGGATGGTCGCCGGCCCAGGGGCGTTCGGCTCTGGGGTCGAATCGTCTGGGCAGTGGCGTGGGTGCGCTTCGTTCGGCCCCGCCTGGCAGGGGATCGAAGCCGCCGGCCCCCGGGAACAGGTTGGCCAGGTAGCAGCGGGTCACGCCGCGGTTCTGCACGCCGTTCTGCACCAGAAAGCCCGCCAGGGCAGCCTGAAACAGCCGGTATTGATCCCAGTTGGGATGGCGTTCGATGAACTGGCCCATGGCCTGCAGCAGGTGTTCTGGCACCTCCGCCCGCAGGCTCACCGTGCCCCCCCGATCATCCGTGCCGTGGCACTCCCTGAAGCCCCCCTCCCCTTTCTGTTCGAATCCATTCGGCCCGTCGTGCGCCATCGTCGGTTTCATTTCCCGGTCTTGGCCACCAGTTCCCCACACCGGAACGGTGGCGTCAAATCCGCCAGGCCCGGGGCACGGTCAGCCGTCCCATCCTGAGATCGCAGCCCGGGCGGGCGTTATGCCTCCTCCGGGAGGCTGACCGGGGCCTTCTTGCCGTCAAGGGGATGGTGTCAAGGGTGGAAAGGGGTTGATCGCTGCTTCTCCCCGGACGCCTCGCCTCCGCATGGTTGGGTTGGGGAAAACCCGGGGGAAAGGGACGGGCGGATGGGGAATGGAATGGGAAAACGAATCCGATCAGCATTGCTGATCAGAGGCTGTGCGGCGCAGGGTTCTCATGCGCCTCTCCTGGGTCGGTTGCGTTGCGAGGCCACCGGCTCAGGGGCCGAGGGTCGCCAGCGCCGCGGCCACCGCCGCGCTGGCGGAGCTCCCCCAACTCCCCTCCACCGCCCGCCTCCTGGCGGCAGGAGTGAGCACGAAGCGCAGGCGCCACTGGGTTCGATCTCCCTCCAGTGCCAGCCATAGATCCCCACCCTCACAGGCCAGCTCCATCGCCAGGTCGATCGCTTCCTCGGCCATCAGGGTGTCGATCAGGGAGCGGTGCTGCTCCACCAGGGTTACGACCCCCCTGCGCAGCGCCAGCGCCTCCGCCTGGGTGAACTCCGCGGCCCAGGCCCCCGTCTCGTGATCCCCGCCACCGATCAACACCGCAAAGGGCTGGCGTCCTGGGTCGACCACCAGCCGCCAGCCCGCTCCTTCGCGAACCTCCATGGAAGAGCTTGGGGCGTCAGCCGGGCAGCAGATCCGGCTGGTCCTGTTCGTCGGAGAGCTCAATGATGGCGCGCTGCACGGGCTTGATCATCGAGTCATCGAGCAGCCCATCGAAATCGTCGAAGCGGCGCTGCTTGGCCCGGAAGGCAATCCGCACCGTGGTGAGGTAACGGTTGTTGGCGTGGCGGATCAGACTTTCGGCCCGCTGGGCCAGCTCCTTGGGGTTCACAGGCGGGCTGCTGGGCATGCTGGACGCTCCGAAGGACACGCGATCCGCCAGCTTAGGCCAGAACTGGTGCCCCACCCATGCCGGGAACCCTCGCCATCGACCTGGGCAGCAGCACCACCGTGGTGGCCTGGCAGGACGGCACGGCCAACCCGCCCCAGTTGCTGGCTTTGGCCCCCTATGCCCTCGAGGATCCGGCGGTGGTGCCCAGTCTGATCTGGCTGGCCGGGCCAGCCGCCATCGAGGGAGCCCTGGTGGGCCGGCAGGTGCTGGATGCGGGCCTGGCTGATGGCGATGGGCCCGGGCTGCTGCGGGATTTCAAGCGCCGCATCGGCACCGCAGCTGCCGCTCAAGGGGAGGCGCTGGTGCCTGAGCCCTTGGTCCCCCGGGCCGCGGCGGACCTTGCCCCAGGCTCCCTAGTCCAGCCCCACCCCCGGCCCTCGTCCCTTACCGCCACTGCCCCTTGGCTCTCCCCCGAGGCGGCCGGCGCCCTGCTGCTGAGGCGGCTCTGGCAGGCGTTGCCGGCCGGACTGGCGCCTGAGCGGCTGGTGCTCACCGCACCGATCGAGGCCTATCGCGGCTACCGGCAGTGGCTCAGGGAGGTGAGCCGGGAGCTGCCCGTGAGCGAGCTGGCCCTGGTGGATGAGCCCACCGCCGCCGCGATCGGTGCCGGCCTTCCCCCCGGCAGTCGCGTGCTGGTGGTGGACCTTGGGGGTGGCACCATCGATCTTTCCCTGGTGCAGCTGGAGGGTGGTGAGGGAAGGGCCGCTCCGATCGCCCAGCTACTGCGCTTCGCCGGCCGTGACCTCGATGCCGGCGGCCAGGCCCTGCGCTGCGCCCGGGTGCTGGGCAAGGCTGGCTTGGCCCTCGGTGGCCGCGACATCGACCGCTGGATCGCCGCCGAACTCTGCCCTGGCCTTCCTGCCGATGGGGAGTTGCTGCGGGCGGCTGAAACGATCAAGTGCCAGCTGAGCACGGCCGAGGAGGCCGTGCGGCTCTGGAGTCCGCCCGGACAGCCGCCCCGGGACCTGAGGCTCAGCCGCCGGCGCCTGGAGGAGCTGCTGGTGGAGCGGGGCCTGCTGGAGCAGCTCGACGCACTTCTGGAGGCGGTGCGGGCCGGGGCCCGGCGGGAGGGATTGGCCCAGGCCGGCATCGACGCGGTGCTGCCGGTGGGCGGCAGCAGCCGCATTCCCCTGATTCGCCGTTGGATTCAGGAGCGCTGCCCCGGCATTCCCCTGCGGGGCGAGCGCCCGGTCGAGGCCGTGGCTCTCGGGGCCCTCGCCCTCACCCCCGGGGTGCGGCTTCAGGATGTGTTGGCCCGCGGGGTGTCCCTGCGCTGCTGGGACCGTCGCAGCGGAACCCACTGCTGGCATCCCCTTTTCGTGGCCGGCCAGTGCTGGCCCACCCCATCCCCTCTGGAGCTGGTGCTCGCCTGCAGCCGCGATGGCCAGCGGGAGCTCGAGCTGGTGCTGGGGGAACCCGTTGGCGAGGAGCGCTCCGAGGTGGTGTTCCGCGATGGTGTGCCGGTGCTGCGGCGGCGACCGGCCGGAGAGGGGGCCGTGGAGCCCTGGCGGGACCCCCTGGCCGCGATCGCCCTGCAACCTCCGGGTCAGGCCGGGGAGGACCGGTTGCGGTTGCGGTTCCGGATTGATGCCGAGGCCCAGCTGCAGCTCGAAGGAGAGGATCTGATCAGCGGCGAGCCCCTGGAACCGCGTGGCTTGGGTCCGGTGCGCTGAGCGACCACTGCGGCCAGCCCGGGGGAGGCGTTCTGCCTACACCAGTGCTGACTCCAGCCATCCCCCCTTGGCCCGCCGGCCCCGACTTCCCCTGCTATGGCTGGCCATCACCCTCGGAACCGTGGTGGGCGGTGTGGTGTTTGTGTACTGGTGGGAGCGGCAGCTGCCGGCCCGGCTGGCTGGGGCCGCCGCCCGCGGCGAGCTGGATGCCTGCCTGCGCTACAGCGATCAGCTCAACGCCCTGAGCTGGCTGCCGGCCCGTTCGCCCCTCGAGCAGGGCCGTTGCCGGCGGGACAAGGCTGCCCAGCTGTGGCAGCAGGGGCGCTGGGCCGAGGCCCTGGGTCTACAGCGTCAGCTGCTCAATTCCCCGGCCGCCGGCAGGGCGGACCATCAGCGCTTCCAGGACTGGCAATCGAACCTGCATCGCGTCGCCCTGGAGCGCTTCCGCGCCGGCGATCTGAAGGGAGCCCTGGCCGCCCTCGCTCCGCTGGGCGAAAAGCACCGCTCCGATGGCAATGCCTTAGGCGATCAGCTGGTTCTGAACTGGAACCGCAACCGGCTCGAATCGGAACGGGCTTCCAAGCTGGTGGCCCAGGCCCGCTGGTGGGAGGCCCTCGACAGCCTGCACCGGATCGATCACCCCTGGTGGCAGCGCCGCGCCGACCCCCTCAACACCAAGGTGGACCAGGGACTGGCCAGGTTGAAGGGCCAGGAGCGCGAGCACGATGGCCACGGGGAGGTGCCCCACACGGTGCCCGTGGCCCAGCTGGACGCGGAGGTGAGCCGTCGCATCGCCGGCGGCATGGACGAGTGGAAGGCGTTTCAGGCCGGCTGCCAGGCCGTTGGCGGCAAGGTGATGGAAGCCGGCCCCGACACGGTCTGCCAGCGTTGACCCGGCCATGACAGGATTGCGCCCTGTGCCGGAATGCAACGCGATGCAGCCAGGAGATCGGGTCAGGGTCTGCCAAAGCGTGGTGGTCTACACCCATCCCACCAACCGGGGTTCCGCCTTTGATCTTGAAGGCCAGGAGGGCGAGGTTCTGCAGGTGTTGAACGACTGGAAAGGCCGTCCGATCAGCCCCACCTTGCCTGTGGTGGTCGCCTTCGGGAAGTTCCGCGCCCATTTCCGCGATGACGAGCTCACGCCGGCCTGAGTCCCCGATCGGCGCGATTCGATTACGACTTCAGCAAGTAGACCCCCTCCTCTCCATCAATGGAGCGCAGGCACAGCTCGATGGTTTCCTGCCGGGTGGTGGGCACGGCCCGACCGCAGAAGTCCGGTTGGATCGGGAGTTCCCGGTGTCCCCGATCCACCATCGCCAGCAGTTGCACCCGTCGCGGCCGGCCCCAGGTGTGCAGGGCTTCCAGGGCCGCCCGCACCGTGCGGCCGGTGAAGATCACGTCATCCACCAGCACCACATGGCGGCCATCCACGGAGGCGGGCAGCTGGGTGGCTTCCGCCAGTCGGGTGCCAATCCGCTCGAGATCGTCGCGGTGGAAGGTGGGATCGATACTGCCGTGCTCGATCGCATGACCGCACAGAACCTGCAGCCGGCCAGCCAGCACCCGGGCCAGGGCGACGCCACGGGTGGGAATGCCCAGCAGCAGCAGGGAGTGGCTATCGCTGGCGCTCTCGAGCACCTGGGAGGCCAACCGGTCGAGGGTGCGTCCCAGCTCCGCTTCGGAGAGCAGTTCAAGGCGATGGCTCCGATCGGGCACAGGACCCTGTCCTTGAGGCTGGCTTGGCGCGGATCGGGTCATCGGGAGCTGACGGTGTGGGCGCCGCCGGATGGGGAGGTGCCCTCCCCGAGGCGGTGATGTTAAGGGCGATTCCAGTGGGCGGAGCCAGGCCACAGCGGCGAAGTGCGGCTCAGGCGCCCCACCGCCAGCCCCGCGTCTTTCGGGGCAGGCCCGGCTGGACCTGTGCCCAAAGCCTGACCTGCCCATCGCGCCGTTAGGGGGTGTCAGCGCCCCGCTGTAGGTTGGATGTGGCTCACGATTGACACCGCTGGCCGATCGGGTGAACGCAGCTTCCTCGTCCCACCACCCCATCTTTGGCAAGGGCCCGACCAACGGTCAGGTCACGACTGCCGAGCTTCCGCTCATGGCTGATTCTTCCCCTGTGGCCCCGGTGGTGCTGGCCATTCTGGACGGTTGGGGTTATCGCCACGAAGCCGAGTACAACGCGATCCGGGCTGCCGAAACCCCGGTGATGGATGCTCTTTGGCATGCCTATCCCCACACCCTGATCGAGGCCAGCGGTGCAGCCGTCGGCCTTCCGGACGATCAGATGGGCAACTCCGAGGTGGGCCATCTCACCATCGGCTCCGGCCGGATCATCCGCCAGGAACTGGTGCGGATCGGCCAGGCTGTGCGCAGTGGCAGTATCGCCGCCAATCCGTCCCTGAACGCCCTCGCCGACACCCTGCTGGCTGACGGCGGCACCCTTCATCTGACCGGCTTGTGTTCCGACGGTGGGGTGCATAGCCATGTGGACCATCTCGGCGGGTTGCTCCGCTGGGCAGCGGCCCGGGGCTTGACCGATGTGTGCATTCACGTGGTCACCGATGGCCGGGACACCGCGCCGAATGGCGCGCCGGCCTTTCTGGAGACGATCCAGCACCAGATCACCGAAGCCGGTGTCGGCCGGATCGCCACCCTCTGTGGCCGGTACTGGGCCATGGATCGCGACAACCGCTGGGATCGCACCGAGAAGGCCTACCGCCTCCTCACCGAGGAGAGTCCCCACAGCCGCTCCACCCCCGCCCAGATCCTCGAGGCCTCCTACACGGCCGGCATCACCGATGAATTCCTTGAGCCGGTGCGTCTGAGCGCCGGCCTGATCCGTCCCGGAGATGGCCTGGTGTGTTTCAACTTCCGGCCGGATCGGGTGCGGCAGCTGATTCGGGCCCTGGTGGTGGACGACTTCAGTGGCTTTGAACGGCAGAGGATCCAGCCTCTTCATGTGGTCACCTTCACCCAATACGAAAGGGGACTGCCGGTGGCCGTGGCTTTCCCCCCCGAATCCCTCGATGGCCTGCTCGGTCAGGTGGTCTCCGATCACGGACTGCGCCAGTTCCGCACCGCCGAAACCGAGAAATATCCGCATGTCACCTACTTCATGAACGGTGGCATCGAGCAGGCCTTTCCTGGAGAGGATCGTCATCTGGTGCCTTCCCCCCGAGTGGCCACCTACGACCAGGCCCCGGCCATGTCGGCGGAGAAACTCACCGACAGCTGCATCGCCGCCATCCAGAAAGGGATTTATTCCCTGGTGGTGATCAACTACGCCAACCCCGACATGGTTGGGCACACCGGGTTGATGGAGGCCACCACCGAGGCCGTCACCACCGTGGACCATTGCGTGGGCCGATTGGTGGAGGCCACCAACCGCATGGGCGGGACCCTGCTGATCACCGCCGACCACGGCAATGCCGAGGTGATGCAGGGGGGCGATGGCCGTCCCTGGACCGCCCACACCACCAACCCAGTCCCAGTGATCCTGGTGGAGGGCGAGAAGCGCAAGCTCCCCGGCCATGGCACCGATGTGAAGCTCCGCGATCACGGCGGCCTCGCCGACATCGCGCCTACCCTGTTGGGGATCCTTGGTCTCCCCAAGCCGGAAAGGATGACCGGTGAATCCCTGATCCTGCCCGCCGGTGCCACCAGCGTCGGCAGCCGCATCCCCCAGACTCTGGGAGTCTGAGTCCGGCCGATCCCTGAGTCCAGCCGGTCCGTTCCGCAGCAGCGGTTCCTCTCGCCCCCTCAACCCACGTTTCTCCCGGCGTTTTTTCATGCTCAAGACGGTGATCTCCTCGCTCTGGATGCTCAGCGCCGTGCTGCTGATCGTGAGCGTGCTGCTCCACAGCCCCAAGGGGGATGGCATGGGCGGTCTGGCTTCCAGCGGTGGTTCGATGTTCACCAGCGCCCGCAGCGCCGAGCAGACCCTCAACCGGATCAGCTGGACCCTGCTGGCCCTGTTTCTGGGGCTGGCGGTGGTGCTCAGCGCCGGTTGGCTCGGTTAGGCAGAGCTCGTGAAACGGCGTCACACCTTCGCAGGCCTGATCGCTGGCCTTCCGGCCCTTCTGCTGGGATCAGTCACCCTGGGCAGGGCTGGTCGGGTCGAAGCTGCATCCAGGGCCTCCGATCCCCGCTGGCAGCTCGATGACGCCGAATGGAAGCGGCGACTCTCGCCGGCGGCCTACGCGGTGCTGCGCCAAGAGTCCACCGAGCGTCCGTTCAGCAGTCCGCTGGAGCATGAGAAGCGGCGGGGGACCTTTGTCTGCTCGGGATGTCGCCTCGCCCTTTTCTCCGCTTCCACCAAGTTCGACAGCGGCACCGGTTGGCCCAGTTTCTGGCAACCCCTTGAAGGGGCGATTGCCACCAAGGTGGATTTCAAGCTGATCGTGCCCCGCACCGAATACCACTGCCGACGTTGCGGCGGCCATCAGGGTCATGTGTTCGGTGATGGGCCCCAGCCGACGGGCAAGCGCTATTGCAACAACGGCGTGGCGCTCCTGTTTGTGCCGGCCTGAGGCCTGGTCTTGCCAGGCCCGGCCGGTCTGGCGCGTTGCGGAAGCTATCAACCCAGCCTCCATCAAGGCCCCCCGAGGGGCTTACCGGTACCCTGAACCAGGTTTTACGAGCATGCTGCTTGTGTGCCGCCGCTGAACCATGGGAAGTCCGATCAGCTGCGATACGTTCCTGGAGCGGGCGAAGGCACGCTTTGCTGATCAATATGATTACAGCGGCATTGTTTATAAGAGCTATAAAACGCCGATCCTGATCCGCTGTCGCCTCCACCCGGTCAAGCAGATTTCGATCACCCCGGAAAAACATCTGCAGACCACGGGTGGCTGCAAATTCTGTCTGCGTCAGAATCGCATTCGCATGCTTGAGCGTGAGTTACTCCGCGAGGCGGTGGACCATCCAGAGCCCGTGCGGCCGCAGCTCGATGCCAGCCTCGCTGAACAGCTCGGAGCCTGGGGGCGTTGCAACGGTTCACTGCAGGCCTGATCGGATCCAGGCAGATTGTTCAGTGCCGCAAATCTGCAGTGGATGGCGTCTGAGTGCGCCAGCATCCGGCACCTTGACGCTAGGTGTAGCGGCGCTACCGCGGTACTGCGCCTAGATGTAGTGATTGGTCCATCCTTTGCATCAGCTTATCCGGAGTGACTTTGCCTATTGCAATTCCCGCATTGTGTTCGGGCAAAGTTTGTTGGAATTGCGCTTGACCCTTCTGCGAATTGGATGGGAAAGTGCAGTGCGTTTTCATCGCAGCATGTACTCGGCATCCCGCACCACATCACGGCTCGCTGTGAACAGTCCCGTTGTGTCCGGTTCTGCGGCCATGGCCCCATCTCCGGTTGTTCAACCGGCCTTTCGGTCGCCGCGGCGGGTCACCATCACCCTTCCCTATGCCACCTTCCAGGACCTGCAGGATCGGGCCGATGGGGAAGGTCGTTCCCTGAGCAATCTGGCCGCCTATCTGCTGGAATCCTCGCTCCATCCTGCTGAAGGAACCCGGCCCGCGGGCGAGAGCCGGCGGGGTGCCGATGCCACAGCCCGATCGGCAGGCTTCCGCTGAGCGTCGCGGGGGCCTGAGGCGAAGGGGGCCTCCATGAAAAAGCGCCCCCGCAAGGGGGCGCTGATCTGAAGATCGGTGGACCACCCTGAAGAGGGTGGTGGTGGCGATCAGTAGTCGAAGTCGCCGCCGCCCATGCCGCCGCCGGCGGGGGCTGCTTCCTTCTTCTCGGGCAGATCGGCCACGATGCACTCGGTGGTTAGCACCATGCCGGCGATCGAGGCGGCGTTCTGGAGGCCGGAGCGGGTCACCTTGGCGGGATCCACGATGCCGGCGGCCAGCATGTCCACGTACTCGCCGGTGGCGGCGTTGTAGCCCTCGTTGAAGGGCTTGTTGCGCACGTGTTCGGCCACCACGGCACCGTTGGCGCCGGCGTTCTCCGCGATCCGCTTGAGCGGAGCGGTGAGGCTGGAGGCCACGATCTGGGCGCCGATCAGCTCCTCGCCGGAGAGATTGGCAGCCGCCCACTCCTCCAGGGCAGGACCGAGGTGGGCCAGGGTGGTGCCACCGCCGGGCACGATGCCTTCTTCAACGGCCGCCTTGGTGGCGTTGATGGCATCTTCCAGGCGCAGCTTCTTGTCCTTCATCTCGGTCTCGGTGGCGGCGCCCACCTTGACCACAGCCACGCCACCGCTGAGCTTGGCCAGGCGCTCCTGCAGCTTCTCCTTGTCGTAGGAGGAGTCGGTTTCGTCGATCTGCTTGCGGATCTGCTCGACGCGGGCCTTCACCGCCGCTTCGTTGCCTTCGGCCACGATGGTGGTGGTGTCCTTGTTGATCGTGATCCGGCGGGCGGTGCCCAGGGAATCGATCTTGGCGTTCTCCAGCTTGAGGCCGGCGTCCTCGGTGATCAGCTGACCGTTGGTGAGAACGGCGATGTCCTCGAGCATGGCCTTGCGGCGGTCACCGAAGCCGGGG
>Ga0209401_1001242_pt1 | contig 16985 bp, 19 predicted proteins | sample M_140807_MF_Meta_FD_187318 | JGI IMG/M metagenome (GOLD analysis project Ga0209401, IMG submission 187318) | Freshwater microbial communities from Lake Montjoie, Canada to study carbon cycling - M_140807_MF_MetaG (SPAdes) (version 2) | ecosystem: Environmental > Aquatic > Freshwater > Lake...
ATCAGGTAGCCGCTCAGCTCGATCGCCAGGGCTCCGTTGTGGTCGTTGATCGCCTGGGCAGCGGTGGTGAGCGCGTTCTGGTACTGGGGCTCGAGCACCACATACACCGCCCTCATCACGGCCCGTCCCTCGGCGGCTGTCCCATTGGCAGGGCTGACCCGGCGGTTGGCGGAGCGGACCTGGGTGAACATACGAGCCGAGGATTGAGCAATGTGAAGGAGCCTACGAAGCGGCGTCGGTCTGTGCGACCTCTGCGGCAAAGGCGTTACAGGAGCTGCGGCGGCGCGTTCACCCGGCCGTAGCCGAGGTGGGCCAGGAGGGGCCCGGCCATCGCCGTGGTGATCAGGGCCATCAGCACCCCCATGGTGAAGAGCTCGGGGGTGATCACCCCCAGGGAGAAGCCCACGTTGAGCACCACCAGCTCGGTGAGGCCGCGGGTGTTCATCAGCCAGCCCAGGGCCTGAGCCTCCCGCGGTGGCACGCCGCTGGCCCGAGCCACCGCCCAGGTGCCTGCGAACTTGCCGGCCACCGCCACCAGCAGCACCAGCAGGGCCGCCAGCAGGAGCTGGGGGGTGTTGAGGCTGCCGATGCGGGTGTTCAGGCCGCTCATGGCAAAAAAGAGCGGCAGCAGCAGCCGTAGCACCACCGTTTCCAGGCGCAGGGCCAGCCAGCGGTGCAGGGCCTCGTTGCGGGGCATCGCCAGGCCCCAGAGGAAGGCCCCGAAGATCACGTGCACCCCGATCAGCTCGGTGGCCACGCCGCTGAGCAGGGCACCGCTGAACACCAGGGTCTGCAGTAGTTCTCCGGGGGCCTCGCCGCGGCGATGGCGGCGCTCCATCCAGCGGCGCAGGGGGGCGGTGGCCAGCAGCAGCGCCGAGGCGTAGAGGGCCGTGCCGACCAGGGTGGGCAGGGCTCCCAGGGCGGAACCGGAGCGGCTGAAGGCCACCACCGCCGCCAGCAGGCTCCAGCCCACCACGTCGTCGAGGGCGGCGGCCGTGATCGCCAGGGCCCCCAGGGGCTGGCCCATCAGGTTGCGTTCCGCCAGGATCCGCGCCAGCACCGGAAAGGCGGTGATCGCCATGGCCGTGCCCATGAACAGGGCCCCGGCCACGCTGTGGTCGCCCGGCAGCAGATCCGGCTGCCAGCCCTCGAATCCGTAGGCCAGGGCAAGCCCCAGCAGCAGCGGCAGCAGCACCCCCACCGTGGTGACCCGGCTGGCCAGCGGGATCCGGCCCTGCAGGAGCCGGGGGTTGAGCTCCAGCCCCACCAGAAACATGAACAGCACCAGGCCCAGCTGCCCGAGGAGGTTGAGCTGGGTGCGCACCGCCGGGCTGAACAACCAGGCCGAAAGCTGGGGCTGCAGAGCCCCCAGCAGGCTGGGCCCGAGCAGGATGCCGCCCACGATGTCGCCCAGCACGCGGGGCTGGCCGAGTCGATCGGCCAGCTGACCCAGCAGCTGGGCCACGGTGATCACCACGGCTACCGCCAGCAGGGCAATGACCAGGGGGGACAGCTCCATGGCCGGGGTCGTCAAGGCCTGGCCATCCTGATGCCGCTGGGGAGACGCCATGGCCTTGGTCAGGCCGCCGCGGACGGCTCCCATGGACGGCGACCAGATCTGGAGATTCAGCCCTTTTGGGCGGCCCGATCCCACTCCAGCCGAGACCACGCGAACGGACGTTCCGCCAACATCCATCGCCAGACCCGGTCGTAGTGAACAGCCGAGCGCCGGGGTCGGCAGGAGCAGCGCCGCCCCATAGGCTCGGCAGCAGCACCGGTGGCTGCCCCCACCAGCGGCCAATACCCTCCCGACCGGCTGCGGTCCCTTCCCATGACGAGCACCCCCTCACCCCTCTCCCCTGCCCAGGCCAGCGCCGCCCCGGTGCCGGTGGTAGTGGCCGGCGCCCTGGGCCGGATGGGCGCCGAGGTGGTGAAGGCGGTTCGCGATGCCGCCGATTGCACCCTGGTGGGCGCCATAGACACCACGCCGGGCAAGGAGGGCGCCGATGTGGGCCTGGAGCTGGGGCTGGGCGAGCTGGAGGTGGCCATCACCGCCGATTTCGAGGGCACCCTGTGCCAGGCCAGCCAGGCGGTGCGCAACGCCGGCCCCGGCGGCGGCGCGGTGCTGGTGGATTTCACCCACCCCAGCGTGGTCTACGAGCATGCCCGCGGCGCGATCGCCTACGGGGTGCATCCCGTGATCGGCACCACCGGCCTCTCGCCGGAGCAGCTGGCCGATCTGGCCGAGTTTGCCGCCAAGGCCTCGGTGGGCGGCGCCGTGATCCCCAACTTCTCGGTGGGCATGGTGCTGCTGCAGCAGGCGGCGGCGGCGGCGGCCCGCTTCTACGACTACGCCGAGCTCACCGAACTGCACCACAACCGCAAGGCCGATGCGCCCAGCGGCACCTGCATCAAAACGGCCGAGCTGATCGAGGAGCTTGGCAAGGCCTTCAACCCAGCCCAGGTGGAGGAGCACGAAACCCTGGCGGGCTGCCGCGGCGGGCGGCGCGAGAGCGGCCTGCGGCTCCACTCGATTCGCCTGCCGGGTCTGGTGGCCCATCAGGAGGTGATGTTCGGCGGCCCCGGCGAGACCTACACCCTGCGCCACGACACGATCGACCGCTCCGCCTACATGCCCGGTGTGCTCCACACGGTCCGGCGGGTGCGCCAGCTTGAGGGGCTGGTGTATGGCCTGGAGCGCTTGCTCTGAGCCACCAGCGCGGGACACTGGCGCCATGTTGATTCCCCTGCGACCCGGAGAGCTGGAGCGCCTGATTCCAGCGGTGGCCACCGGTCCCCAGTTCAATGCCTGCAGCCGCGAGCCCCGCAAGCTGCTGCAGCGGGTGCTGATCTCGGTGATCGGGGGGGTGCTCACCCTGCTGATCAGCCAGACCCTGCTCTTCTCCAGCAAGCTCGGGCCCGTGACGCTGGTGGTGGGGGTGGTGTTTCTCCTCTATCTGCTCTGGGGACCGATCCTCGAGGCGGGGCAGCGCAACGCCACCCTGCGCCGCTATCCGGCGGCCGCGCTCTTCGAAGGCAGGGTGGCGGACCTGTTCACGCGGGATGTCGTGGAGAGCCGACGAGAACAGGCCAACCGTGAGGGGAGGCTGGAGTTGGTGGAAGACAAGCGCACCTGGCTCTGCCTGGAGCTGGAGGACGAGGAGGGCTACCTGGGCCAACTGCGCTTTCCCTTCGAGAAGCGCCACCAGGGCATCCGCCGCGGCATGGTGGTTCGCACCCTGGTGCTGAGCGAGCGACGGGATTTCAGCCGGATCGGGGCGATGACCGATGGCTGGGTGCCCCAGCTCAAGGAGTGGGTGGGCGAATACCCCTATCTTCTGCGGCCTGCCTTCGAGGAGCTGTGTCTGCGGCGGCTCCGCTGAGAGCGCCCCCGATCCGCCAAAGCAGGTCGTTGCGGAACCACCGCCGCCGCAGGATCAACGGCAACCCCAAGCCCGGATCTGCTGGCGCGACATCCCAAGCGAACGCTTTCGACGCGAACGCTTCCGATGGGGGTTCGGAGAACCGTCGCCCCACCAAGCAGCCCAGAGCGCCTCAACGTCGCAACATTGCGTTACAGTTCCCGTAACACTTCGAAACCGCCCCGATGGCTTCCTCCGCTGCCGCCTCCGCCACCATCCGCGGCGCCACCGTCACCACCGAAGACGGCGGCCGTCTTAACGCCTTCGCCTCCGAGCCCCGCATGGAAGTGGTGAGCCCTGAGAGCGGCTGGGGCTTCCACGAGCGCGCCGAAAAGCTGAACGGCCGCATGGCCATGCTCGGCTTCATCGCCCTGCTCGCCACCGAGTTCGCCTTGGGCGGCGAAGCCTTCACCAAGGGTCTGCTCGGCCTCGGCTGATCGCCTCTCCCCGATGCGGACCGGGTCGCTCCGACCCTGGTTCCGCTCGGAGCTTGTCTTGCGATCACCTGATTCGATCACCTCTCCGCCGCAGCAGACTCTGCTGCGGCTTTCTGTTGTCTTCCCCCTCGATGCGCCCCCCACTCCAGGCCCGGGTGATCGGCGCTGGGCCCACCGGCAGCCTGGCGGCCCTCGCCCTGGCCGAGGCGGGCTGGACCGTTTCCCTGGAGGATCCCATCAGCCCCGAAGCGCTCCTGGCCCGTCAGCGGGCCTACGCTTTTACCCACTCCAGTCGCCGGCTGCTGGAGAACATCGGCTTGTGGGATGGGGTGGAGCCCCTGCTGGTGCCCTTCCGCAGCCTCCACCTCCTCGATGCGGGCCTGCAGCGGGGGCTCACCTTCCTCCCGGATGACCTGCCGCAGCCATCCAGGCTTGGATCGGTGGCGCCGATCGGCTGGATCGGCCGCCACGCTCCCCTGATGGAGCATCTGCTCGAAAGGCTGGAGCGCCATCCCGCCATCACCCTGCACCTCGGTGGCTCACCGCCCCGCGAAGCGAGCCCGGCACCCCAGCTGGTGGTGGCTGCCGACGGGCCCGCGTCCGCGACCCGCACGGCCCTGGGGATCGGCAGCTGGGGCTGGGACTACGGCCAGCAGTGCCTGACGGCGGAAGTGGAGCTACGGGGGGGCGAGCCCGAGCAGGCCTGGGAGTTGCTGCGTCCAGAGGGGCCTTTTGCGGTGCTCCCCCTGGGGAACGGCCTGAGCCAGCTGGTCTGGAGCGCCCCCGCGAGCCGCTGCCGCCAGCTCGCGTCCCTGCCACCAGCGGCCTTCCTCGACAGCCTGATGGGCGTCCTGCCCGATCCCCTGGAACCCGATGGCCTGTGCGACCAGCCCCGGGCCTTCCCCGTGGGCCTGCGGCTGGCACGACGCCTGAGCAGGGGCACCACGGTGTTGGTGGGCGAGAGCGCCCACCGCTGCCATCCGGTGGGCGGCCAAGGCCTGAACCTCTGCTGGCGGGATGTGGCCGTGCTGCACCGGCTGGCCACCCTGGCCGCCTCGGGATCCCTGCCTCCGCACCGCCTCGCCGCGGCCTACGGGCGCCGCCGCTGGCCCGATCTGGTCTTGGTGCTCATGGCCACCGACCTTCTCGTGCGCCTCCACTCCAACCGGCATCCCCTGCTGCTGCCGCTGCGGTCGGCCGCCCTAACGCTGCTGGCCGCATCCCATCCCCTGCGGAGGTTGGTGCTGGGGGTGATGACCGACGGCCTGCCCCGCTTGCGGCCCTGGCGAAAGCTGGCCAACCTGACGCCATGGTGATCTGTACCACGCCCCAGCCGGTTCCCTCCGGTGCCCTGCTGCGCTTCCTGCGCCACCGACTCGCCCTCAGCGAGGGCGCCCTTGAACTCGGCATCCGCCAGTCCCAGCTGGAGCAGGCCCCGCTGCCGGTGGTGCTGTGGCGCTACGGGTTGATCAGCCTGGAGCAGCTCGATGCCGTGCTGGCCTGGCAGGACAGCGACGGCTGAGGTGCCCGCCGGCCCAAGCGCCCCATCAGTCGTAGACGATCAGGGATTCCACCGGGACACCGGAAGGCAGTTTGCTGCGGCCGTTCAGGTCAGCCAGCTCGATCACGAAGGCGAAGCCGCAAAGCTGGCCACCAGCCAGGGTCACCAGTTCGGCCGTTGCCGCGGCGGTTCCGCCCGTGGCCAACAGATCGTCGACGACCAGCACGCGGGGACTGTTCTCGAAACCATCCACGTGGATCTCGAGGCGGTCCGTGCCGTATTCGAGGCTGTAATCGATGCCGTGCACCCGACCCGGCAGCTTGCCGGGCTTGCGCACCGGCGCGAACGGCAGGGAAAGGGCCGTGGCCAGCGAGGTTCCCACGATGAAGCCGCGCGATTCGATCCCCACGATCAGGTCGGGCTGGAGTTGGTCGCAGACCTCGCCCAGCTGACGCACCACCTCCTGCCAGGCCTGCGGATCCCGCAGCAGGGGCATCATGCAGCGAAACAGGATGCCTGGCTTGGGAAAGTCGGGATGGTCACGCACCAAGGTCCGCAGGACCGGTGCCGGCGGGGAGGATTCGCTCGGCGTGAATGCGCTGCTCATCGGCGGCTGTTCGGGGGAACTGTGGGGCGGACGGGGGGCGGACGGGGGGCGGACGGGGGGCGGACGGGATGGGAGCCGGCGCGTCTGGATGACGGATGGGGCCGCCCGCTGGCATCATCGCAGCCATGGCCCTGGCTTCCGCTGCTCCACCCACCATCACCGCCCCCCCCGCCGCAGGGCCGGCTGAGCGCTCCCGCGCCCTGCCCCGGCGGGGTCTCGAGCGGCTCGATCTGATGCTTCTGTGCCTCGAAGCCCTCGACCTCAACGGCGGAGAGGCCTTGGTGTGGCTCAGTCAGAGCCTCGGATTCGGGAGCCGCTTTCCGAATCGGGTCGAGCTGTGGAAACGCCGCTGCCACAACCCGATGCGCCGTGCCTGCCGCCGGGGTGACCTGGAGATCGACGATGCCGAAGCCCTGATGCGGATTCTCTGCGGCATGGCCGATCGCCTCTACCCGATGGTGCGTTCCCTGCTGTCGGCCTCCGAACCCGCCGAACTGACAGCCCAGCGTTGGTCCCTCTTTGAGGGGCGGCTCACGGAACTGCTCAACGAGCGCATGAACCCTCGCCGGAGCTCGGTCCAGAAGCTGCTCGACCCGGTGGAGGGTGCCGGTGAGCGGCGCTACCTGGTGCAGTCCCTGGCCTTGGTGGCCGGCCCAGGCGGCTATGAACGTTTGCGGGCCAGCCTGCTCGACGCCGCCAGCTGAATCCGATGGTCTTTGCCTCCCCGATGAAAAAAGCCCTCGTCTACGACCAGCAGAGCTGTCAGCTACGGGTGGAAGGCCTACCGGATCTCTCCGCCGGCCAGGGCGGCGAGGAGCTGGGCATCCTCACCGGCTGGACCCTCCGCTGGGCCGGCCGACCCGAACTGGAGGGCCAGCGCAGCCACCTCGAAGCCCTGATCGCCGCGGTGCAGCCCTACGCCCGCCATCTGGTGAGCGGGCTACGGCGCGGATTCGGCGAGGAATCGGGCCCCATCTGGATCGGCCCCAGCCCCGCGGGGCCCGGCCACACCCTGCACCTGGTGAGCGGCCAGAGCGGCAACCCCTCCCTCGAACTCGAGCTTGACGATGCCGAACTCGCTGATCTGGTGAGGGTGCTCGACCAGCTTCTCCTTGATGCCCGCATCAAGCTGCCGCTGGCGATTCCCTCCCCCCGCCCGCTGCGGGCCGGGGAGCTGATCCGCCGCATCCCGATCCAACGGCGCCTGGCGGCCCCGGTTGGTGGGGTTGCGGTGCTGGCCCTCGCCACCGCCCTGGCCGTGCTGCTTCCCCCACCAAGCAGGCAGCCGTCCCGGCCCCCGGCGGCGGCTGTGGCGGCACCCTCAGCGCCCCCTATCCAGGGCCAGCCCTGAAAGCCTCCCCCATTCGCTTGACGGCGGCGGCGCCTCCATCACACTGGTCTTTAGGGCCTGTGAGGTAAAGCCATGGCGAACACCTGGTCCGAACTCCGGCGCCGTGTGACCCGCCTGGGCGCGGCCCTCGATGTGGTGGTGCGCAGCGATCCGGAAGTCTGCGGACTCAGCGGCGAGAATTTCTTCCTCTCCCTCCACCATGGCGGCCAGGGGGACTGCAGCGTCCACGATCTTTCGCTGATCGATTGCCCAAACGAACTGGTGCTGATCGAATTCGAGCGCTGGATGCGCGGTGCCGGCCACGTTCTCGATCTGTAAAGCCCGACCCCATGGCCGATCGCCTTCCCCTTGATCTGCCCGGTCCCCCCCGGCGGAAGCCCAGGGGTCACTCCAGCCCAAACCCGCGCCGCCGCCCTGGGCGCTGGCGGCAGCTCTCCATCGGACTGGGCCTCGGCGGGGCCGGCGGCGGGCTGCTCGCCTCCCTGATGCTGATTCCGGAGCGGTTCGACACCCTGCTGCTGGTGAGCACCGCCATCGCCAACGTGATCGGAGGGCTGAGCCGGCTTGGCTTGGGCCTGCTGCAGTTGACTGGCGTACTGGTGGTGGCGCTGCTCGCCCTCCTGGCCTTGGTGCTGCTGCTGGGAGGGATGGTCCGGGTGGCCCGGTGCCTGGCGACCCCTGGCCTCAACCGTGGAATCTCTGCAACCAGAGGCCAGCCAGTTGCCAGGACGACCAGAGGAAGATGATCAGGATCAACCACTGCAGCCAGGGAGGCCGGTTGGAATCCGGAGGAGCCATCGGACTCAGCCTCGGGTGATGGGCGAAGGTTAGGAGGCAGGCCGTCCGGTCAGCCTGCGGCGCTTTGCCCACCGGGGTCGAAAGCTGGCCGGGCTCGGCTCAGCCGCTCAATCCACCAGAATCGCAGGGGGTAACGGTGATCTTGTCCCCCGTGGTGCGGCAACCTCACTGAGCAGCACCACCATGAATCCCCTGGTACGGGCCTTGCTCGATCCGGCCGCCTATGACCATCCGGTCGTCGCCGTCGAGCTGATCGAGACCCACATTTCCTGGATCTTTCTCACCGGCCACTTCGCCTACAAGCTGAAAAAACCGGTGAACCTCGGTTTCGTGGATTTCAGCACCCCTGACCTGCGGCGCCGTTGTTGTGAGGAGGAGGTGCGCCTGAACCGGCGTCTGGCGGCGGATCTCTATCTCGGCCTACGCGATCTGCATGGTCCGCCGGAGCGGGCGCACCTCGGTGGCGAAGGCCCCGTGATCGAGGCCGTGGTGCAGATGCGCCAGTTCCAGCAACGGGATCTCCTGCCCGAGGCCCTGCGCCGGGGGGCGGTGGGGCCGGAGCAGATCGACGCGCTGGCGGATGATCTGGCCCACTTCCATGCCGATGCCGCCCAGGCCTTGCCGGCCGCTCCCTGGGGCACCCTCGAGCGGGTGCTCGATCCTGCCCTGGCCAACCTGGAAACCCTGGCCCAACTGCAACGATCCCCGCCCGATGGGGAAGCGATGGCCTGCTGGACCCGGGACGAACTCACCCGCCTGCAGCCCCTGCTGCGGGCACGGCGCGAACGGGGCCGCATCCGCGAATGCCACGGTGATCTGCACCTGGGCAACATGGCCCTGCTCGGGGAGCGCATCCGGGTCTTCGACTGCCTGGAGTTCAGTCCTGCCCTGCGCTGGATCGACCCGATCAGCGATCTGGCCTTCCTGGTGATGGATCTGCAGGAGCGAAATCACGGTGACCTGGCCCTGCGGCTGCTGAACCGCTGGCTGGACACCGGGGGCGACCATGGCGCCCTGCCCCTGCTTCCCTGGTACCTGGCCTACCGGGCCCTGGTGCGGGCCAAGGTCACGGCGCTGCGCCTGCAGCAACCGAACCTGGCGCCAGCGGCGGTTGAGCCGCTGGAAGCGGAGCTGGAGAGCTACCTGAACCGGGCGCGCCTCGCCATGGCTCCGCCCCGATGCGCCCTGGTGATCACCCACGGCATCTCCGGGAGCGGCAAGAGCCACGCCGCCAGGCAGCTGCGGGCCTGGGGATGGATCCACCTGCGCTCCGATGTCGAGCGGCTGAGGCTGCATGGACGCTGGGGCTGCGGGAGCGGGGAGGGCCCCGCTCAGGACGATCGCAGCCCCTATGACCCCGCCGTGACCGAGCTGCTCTACGGGGAGGTGTTGCTGGAGGCCGCCGGGGCCGCGCTGGCTGGCGGACTGTCCGTGGTGGTGGATGCCACCTTTCTCAAACGGAGCCAGCGGCAAGCCTTCATCAACCTGGCCCGGGCTCGGGGCGCCGGCTTCGGCATCCTGGAGTGTTCCGTGCCGCTGAATCTGGCCCTGGAGCGCCTGGAACAGCGGCGATCCCAGGAGGATGACGTCTCGGAGGCCGATGCCGAGGTGGTGATGGCCCAGATGGCTGGCGTGGAACCACTGGACGCCAGGGAGAAGGCGTGGGTTCTGGATGCCAACGACAGCCGTCTCAGGCTCGAGCGTGGTGGTCTTCCGATCCCTTGATCAGCGCGGCCGTGACGGCGGACGGCTAGACGCTTGGCCCCAAATGGACCAGAACCAACTCCTGGATCAGAACCACTCGGGAACGGCGGCCTCGAGGCTGTTCACGTTCGCCTCGGGGGTGGAGCGGCGGAACTCCAGGGTGATGTTGCGCTTCTGCACCCCATCGGCGGCCACCGCCTCGATCGGGTAAAGCTGCTGCCCGTCGCGGAAGGGCACCTGGATGCGGAAGGTGCCCTCGGGGGTGAGGGGCACCTCTTCGCCGCCGATCGTGAGCCGGGCCGCCGGGTCGGTGGCGCCGTACACGATCAACTCGGCATCGGCCACCAGCCAGAAGGAGCGTTGGCGGGCCGCCAGACCGGCTCCCGATTCGTTACGGCCCGAGGCCCACAGGCCCACGCCCGAGGCGGAGAAGGCGGAATCGGAAAGCCCCGAATCCTCATGCTCATGGAAGGCCTCCGAACCCCGACCGAGGCGGCGCCAGCGGGCCGTGGCGGTCTGGTAGAGGCGCTCATGCAGGCCGGCATCGGCGGGCTCGATCGTCGGCGCCGGCAGGGCGGAGGGGGCGGCGTCGAGGGAGAAGGGGGTGAACTGATCGAGGATCTGCTCGGAGGGATGCAGGGACGGCACCCGCGCCACCGAGGAGAAGGCCAGGGAAATCCAGCCGCCGGCGGGGCTGGATTTGCGGAAGCCGAGCTCCACGCGGTAGTCGCGGTCAGAGAGGGGAACGGGCAAATACCACTCGGTGGCCTGGGCATCCACCACCACCTCCTGGAGGGTGTGGGGATGGGAAGAGCCACCGGCCAGGCCGGTCACATCGGCCACGCGCAGGCAGAGCTGGCCGGCGCCGGTGGCCTGGGCAGCCGTGCGGTCGGCCTCGGCGATATCCCAGAACACATAGGCCCACTGGGGATCGCGGGGCAGAAACACCACCCGCGTCTCGGCGGCGGGGCGGGGCGCCGGCGCCATCTCCGCCTCGATCGCAGCGAGGCTCAGCCCGGTTTCCTCCTGCAGGGTGTTGATCGCCTCGACCAGCTCCTCCTTCGACTTGCGGCTGTAGAGGGAGACACCGAGGTCGCTGGCGATCTGACGCAGTTGTCGCAACGTCATCAGGGCCAAGGAGGTCAGTGTCTTCTGGCTCACTGCGGAGAATTCATTGTGGTTCAGTCTGCAGAAGATTCCTCCCAAGGGCGACTGAGCGCCTTCCGGGGTCAGTGGATGCTGACCCCGGAAGGCGGTGCTACGTCGAGGCCCCATCAAAAAAGGGAGCCACTCGGACTCCCTGGAAGGGCAGGTGGCTTGTCGCTGACCACCCCTTGCTGTTCGACCGGATAACGGCTCCGAATCTTCAGCGACCGATGCTGCGGTAGGGAACCTTCGAGAGGTAATCCATGCCGATGTTGCCCTGGGGGGCGCCAACGCCGCGCAGGGCGGGAAGGGTGCGCACCCAGGGGAGGTAGTCCTCGGGGAATCCACCGCGCCGTTGCTGGGCCCGGGCCGGGAAGGCCTTGGCGGTGCCGGTGTACACGATCTGGGGGAATCCCAGGATGCCGCGGTAGTAGGCGTCGTAGCGGGGGGAAGTGAGATTGAAGGGGGTCTCACCAACCTCGCGGGAGCCCACCACCCGGTTGCGGTGGTAGGGAACGGTGTCGTAGCCGAAGTTCTCGAGGTATTCCTCGGAATCGAGGATCTGATCCACGGCACCCTTGATGCCCTTGGTCATGATCACGGCCGACCAGGCGATCTCTTCAGATTTGCCGTGGGTGGGACGGCCCAGCAGCTTCTCGACCAAGTGGCGGGCCACCTTGTAGTTGCTGTTGAGGTTGTAAAAGCTGCGGGTGAAGGTGTCCGAGAGGCACAGGGAGCGGATGAAATCCCGCACGGTGATCTGGCCGTTGCGCACCTGGGACTCCAGGGTGCGGTCGCGGTCGACCTTGAAGGCGTGGAAGAAGATCTGGCGGTAGGCCGCCTCAATCACAAAATTCTGGTCTTCCCGGTCCATGGCTTTATCCATGGAGACGGCTTTGGGTTCCTCGTCGGAGCCCACCCGGAGGGGGGCCACCCGGGAGTTCTGGGTGGTGGGGGCGTACTTGAGGAGGGGAAGAGCCACGCGGGGTCCGGCATCCGTGGTGGGGATCGTAGAAGTGCGGCCTCGCCTGGCTTCCGCCTGGCCCGCCAGGACTCACAGACCGTAACGTTGGCGACGGATCCGGCCGCTCGACGAAGCGCCTGTTCCGCCAGACCCCCAGCATCCCTGCAGCCTCCGCTGATGGGGCGCCCGGCGCTTTGGAAGCCGCTCATCGAGGCTTGGAACCATCGGCGGCGAGCCCGTCATCGGCGCCAGGGCACCGGACGGGGAACCCGGACCGGGGAGCAGCCCTTAGGGCACGTCTGGGCGGCATCACGGCATCACCACGAGGCGTGACGGCGCCTTCATCGGCTGCTCAGCGCATGGGTTGTGGTGTCCCAGAGCGACTCACCAGCCCAGCAACGACACGCTGTCCCTGTTTCTTGCGACGCCGCTGCTCCCTGCCGCCACCGCCGAGATCTCCGGGGCCGATTCGCCGTCGCGGCCGGAAGCAGCGTCGATCCGCGTCTCGATGCAGAAGGAGGCGGTGTTGGAGAGCCCCTCCACCGTGCTCGTGCGCAGCCGCACATTGGGCCCGGCGAAGCTGAACCGCTCCAGGCTGTTCATCGTTTCGTAGGCCGTGGTGAGCAGCAGGGCGTCGCGTTCGTCCATCGCGAAGCGCCCCGCCACCGGAGCCGTCTCGGCATAGCCGCGGTCGCGCAGCAGCAGGCCCTCGCGGCCGAGGGCATCGGTTGGGATCAGGCCGAACACACTCTCGCCCTCGTGGGCTTCACCGGCCTTGTCCCAGGCCATCGATCCGCTCCAGCGCACCCGGCAGCCGCCGACCAGACCGGCCGGGTTCTCACCGTGGAGCTCGGCGATCGCCACCAGTTGGGGATCGCCGGCGTTCATTTCCACCACCTCGATATAGGAGCTGCCGGCCTCGGCCTGGCGGTGCAGCAGGTGGTGGCTGCTGCGCTGGGAGCGCCAGCGGCCGCAGCTGAGCCGGAAGAAGCTGATCGCGTCGGCGATGGCGGCGGCCTGCCGGTCGCTGGCGGGGGTGTCGCTGGGGCTGGAGATACTGCCGCTCACGCTGGCTCGCCGGGACTGAACACCCGGAGGGGGGAGGCACTGGCGATGATCGCAAGCCCGAGCACCGGTTGTCGCCCCTGGCCGCCATACCCCTGCCCTCCTTCCCCCTACCGGCCACCGCCGCCCTGGTGGCGGCCCTCTGCTGGACCCTCGCCAGCCTGCTGTGGCGGCGGCTGCCCACCTCCCTGTCGGCCGTGCAGCTCAACCTGCTGAAGAATCTGCTGGCGGTGGGGCTGCAGCTGCCCTTTGTCTTCAGCCAGGCCTGGCAGCTGCCCCCCCGGGGCCTGCTCCTACTCGCCGCCAGTGGTGTTGTGGGGATCGCCCTAGGCGACAGCCTCTTCTTCGCCGCCCTGCGCCGGCTCGGCACCCGGCGAGCCCTCACCATCGATGCCGGCGGGCCGGCCTTCACCACCCTGGCGGGGGTGGTGTTGCTGCGGGAGTGGCCCGGCCCGGCCCAGCTCGCCGGCATCGCCCTGATCAGCCTGGCGGTGGTGCTCGTGGCCCGGGGGGCGGCGCAGTCGTCGCCAGAATCCAGCAACACCAGCCCCGGGGGCGGGGCGGCTAAGGCCACCAGATCCGTTCGGCCGGGGGGGCTGCCGTTGGGCGGGGTGCTGCTGGCCCTGGGCGCGCTGGTGTGCGGCAGCCTCGGTGCCCTGCTCTCCCGGGCGGCCCTGCTCTCGGGACCGATCTCGCCCCTCCAGGCGGCCACCTTGCGGCTGGCGGCCGCCAGCTTGGCCCTGCTGCCCCTGGCCGGGGGGATCCCCCTGAGGGTGCCGCGGCCCAGGCCGGCTGGGCGCCGCTGGCCCTTGCTGCTGCTGGCCACCCTGCTCGGAACGAGCGCCGGAATCGTCCTGCAGCAGGCGGCCCTCGCCGGCCTGAGTGGCGGACTGGCGGTGGCCCTGATGTCCACGGCGCCGGTGATGGCCCTGCCCCTGGCCTGGTGGTTGGAGGGGGATCGACCCGGCTGGCGAGGGCTAGCCGCCGCCGGGGCGGCCCTCGCCGGGGTCAGCCTGGTGGTGGCGCCGTCGGGTCTGCCCTGAGAGATGGGAGCGCCAGCCGCTCCTGGGCCTGATGTTCAGCCCAAGTGATCAGGTCGGCCAGTTCCAGGCCCAGCGGATCGCAGCCCCGCCGGGCCGCGATCAACTCCAGCTGATCCCCGAGGCCGGCCAGCTGTTGCAGGAAGGTGGCCGCGAAGCCGGGATCGCCGGCGAGCTGGGGTTGGCCAGAAGCCCAGGCCGCCAGGGCATCGCTGGCCGGCAGGGGGCCCAGGCGGCGGCCCGCCACCGCCTGGAAGGTGCGCAGGCCATGGGCCAGCAAGCGCAGGTGATGGCGCTCTAGGGCCGGCAGCAGGGTGGACTCCAGTTCCGCCAGCTCGCTCGCTTCGATCACGGCACGGCGATGGGGCTCAGCCGGAAACCGCAGGAATGCCCCTCCTCCAGGCGCCAGTGCACCCGCTCGATCCGGCAATCGGAAAAGGTGTGGCTGATCAGGGCGAGTTCCTGGTCGCAGACCACCGGAAACGCCTCGGCGATCCGCATCACAGAGCAGTGAAATTCACTGATCACCCAGGCCCCACGCTGCTCAGGGTCGGGCTGGCATTCCGCCACGTAACCCTCCTGGCGCCGCAGGTCCACCAGGCGGTCCAGCCGTTCGGCCAGGGAGCCGGTGCCGATACGGCGGCGGTAGTCGCTGGCCTTCTCAACCGCCTGCTGGTCGAGGAGGAGGCGGAGCGCATCGGGGGGCATGGCCCCAGCGAGGGAGTGGAGCAAGCCCAGGGCGAAGTGTTCGCTGCCGTTGGGAAAGCGCTGATGTCCGGCGGTGGTGAGGCGCCAACGGTTGCTGGGGCGGCCCGGACCCTCCGCGGTGGGACTGGCTTCGACCAGACCCATCACCTCAAGTCCGCGGAGGTGGCGCCGCATCACCTGCACCGAAACAGCGAGCCTGCCGGCCAAATCGGCCGCCGTTGCTTCGCCATGGCGCAACAGCAGGGCCAGCACGGCCTCGCGGGTCGGTGGGGCTTCAGCGGACTCAGGGCCCGCCGGGCTTTGGGTCTTGCCCTCACTGAACGGGGCAAGGCCAGCGCCAGAACTGACCCGGCGACGGCTGCCGTTGAGGGCTGGACTCGGTGGAGAGCCTGGGGGAGGGGAAGCAGTCATGGTTCCACCGTTCCCGTTCACGATGCCACGGCCGAACCGCAAGTGGGGCCCCTGTGCCCGCGCTGCACCATGGTTTAGGTCCCGAAGCCAGGTTGCGGTGCCCTAGGCTGGTTAGCTAACGAAACGTGCTTGTTTCGTAATTGTTGGTTGGTGGTGGGCATCCGGCCCGCGGCTTCGCGGCTGCTCCGGTTCTGCCATTTCCACCGGCCGGCGCAGGCCCACGGGCCTCGCCCTTCCCTCCAGCACTGCCCTGTCCGCCGTGACCGTTCCCGACGCCGCCCCTGTCAACGCTCCCAACTCCGAGGCTGAAGCCGTTGCAAGGCCGGCTTCCGACAGCCTGGAGGTGATCCGCAAGTTCGCCGAGACCTACGCCCAGCGGACCGGCACCTACTTCTGCAGCGATCCGGGCGTGACCGCAGTGGTGCTCGAGGGGCTGGCCCGCCACAAAGATGAACTCGGCGGTGCCCTCTGCCCCTGCCGCCACTACGAGGACAAGCAGGCCGAGGTGGCCCAAGCCTTCTGGAACTGCCCCTGCGTGCCGATGCGCGAGCGCAAGGAATGCCACTGCATGCTCTTCCTCACCGAGGACAACCCCTTCCGCGGCGAGCAGCAGACCATCAGCCTGGAGGAGGTTCGGGCCCTCACCGCCGGTTGACCCTTCCCTCCGTTCCCTTCCTGCCATGAGCACCGCCGCCGTCGGAGATCTGGTCAGTCAGCCGTACAAATACGGCTTCGTGACCGACATCGAAACCGAAAAGATCGCCAAGGGTCTGAGTGAGGATGTGGTGCGGCTGATTTCCAGCAAGAAGGATGAACCTGCCTTCCTGCTGGATTTTCGTCTGCGGGCTTACCGGCAGTGGTTGCTGATGGAGGAGCCCGATTGGGCCGCCCTCGGGCATCCTCGCATTGACTATCAGAACATCATCTATTACGCCGCCCCAAAGCAGCAGGAAAAGAAGGGCAGCCTCGATGAAGTTGATCCCAAACTTCTCGAAACCTTTGAGAAGCTCGGCATTCCACTGAGCGAGCAGAAGCGCCTCTCCAATGTAGCGGTCGATGCGGTATTCGACAGCGTTTCGATTGCCACCACCTACCGCGAGAAATTGGCTGAGCACGGCGTGATCTTCTGCTCGATCAGTGAGGCGGTGAAGGACCATGCGGAGCTGATCGAGCGCTACCTCGGTACGGTGGTGCCCAGCAATGACAATTACTTCGCGGCCCTCAATTCGGCCGTATTCAGTGATGGCTCCTTCGTGTTCATTCCGAAGGGCGTGGAATGCCCAATGGAGCTCTCCACCTACTTCCGTATCAACTCCGGCGACACGGGTCAGTTCGAGCGAACTCTGATTGTGGCCGAGGAAGGGGCTTCCGTGAGCTACCTCGAGGGCTGCACCGCCCCAATGTTTGACACCAACCAACTGCATGCGGCGGTGGTGGAACTGGTGGTTCTGGACGATGCCTCGATCAAATACTCGACCGTGCAAAATTGGTATGCCGGTGATGAAAATGGTGTCGGCGGCATCTACAACTTCGTCACCAAGCGCGGCCAGTGCCGTGGTGACCGGAGCCACATCAGCTGGACCCAAGTGGAAACCGGCTCAGCGATCACCTGGAAATATCCCAGTTGTGTGCTGCAGGGAGCCGATTCGGTGGGTGAATTCTATTCGGTGGCCCTCACCAACAACCGCCAGCAGGCCGATACCGGCACCAAGATGATTCACGTGGGCCCCCGCACCCGCTCCACGATTGTGAGCAAGGGAATCAGCGCCGGTCACTCCTCCAACAGCTATCGGGGCCTAGTGCAGGTGGGTCCAAAGGCCGTGGGCGCCCG
>Ga0209401_1001244_pt1 | contig 16980 bp, 11 predicted proteins | sample M_140807_MF_Meta_FD_187318 | JGI IMG/M metagenome (GOLD analysis project Ga0209401, IMG submission 187318) | Freshwater microbial communities from Lake Montjoie, Canada to study carbon cycling - M_140807_MF_MetaG (SPAdes) (version 2) | ecosystem: Environmental > Aquatic > Freshwater > Lake...
AGGTGGGCTTCGAGGGCGCGCTCCCGATCGGGTGCGAGCGATCCCGAGACGATCGCTTCGAGCGCGGCGTCGTCGGCACACGCAGGGGGGAGCGTGGTGTCGTGCGGATTCATGGTGCCCCCCCGTCGCGATCGCCGGGCGTGGATGGATCGATCGACCACTCCGCCTCGAGCGCCCGGATCCGCTCCACGAGCTTCCGCATCGTTCGCGCCTTCGCAGCGTAGACGGCGCCCGCGGTCATGCCGAGGGTCTTCGCCACGCGCTCGGCGGAGTCGCCGTCGATCGCTGTCCGCCAAAAAGCCTCCCACGCCGTCGGGCTCACCGCGGTCTGAAGGTCGGCGGCCGCCGCCAGGAACAGGCGCCTGCGCACTTCGAAGCGGAGGAGGCGGGAATCGGTGTCGCGCGCCGCGACCGCCTCGAAGGGATGGCCTGACGCCGGCCGGACGCGGGATCGGCGGAGGGCGTCGATCGTCTTGCGGTCGGCGATCGTGGCGAGCCAGGTGGAGAACCGGGCCCGCGGGCCGCTGCTGGCGCCGTCTCTACGATCAGGGTCGAAACGGTGGACGGCGCCTGCGACCGCCGTGAACACTTCCTGAGCGACGTCATCGGCATCGGCAAGCGCGAGCCCCCGCTGCCGGGCGACAGCGACGATCGCCGGCCGGTAAATGGCGACGAACCGATCCCAGGCCGAGGTTTCGGCCGGGTCCTGGAGCTGCCGGAGGAGTCCCGGATCGGTGGTGGGGAAGGGCACGGAGCGCCTCGGCCGTGCGGCAGGGGACTGGGATCCACTGCTGTTTACACGCTCTGAGGCCCCGATTTCGACGCGCTCGATTTCAGATTCGGCGGCGCGGGGGCTGAGGGGCGTCTTTTTCCCCGGGATTCCCGGGGGTCGGGAGGATCAGCGGCACTACGAGCCGGCCGCGGGTGCGCATCGCCCGAAGCTCGTCGCGGACGGCAAGCCGGCGGATTTCGCGGAGCAGATTCCGGCGGGCGGCAACCATGGGTGAACCCTCCTCCGGGAGTCATGTCCCGGGACGTACGGCGCAGACGGGGAGCCCGGCGAGCGGCCATGCCCGCGGGCTGTGGTTTTTTTGTTCCCTCAGGGAGTACGGTGGCGGGAGGGATTTGTGCTGGGGGCGAATCGATTTTGGGGGGTCGGCCGCCGCCCGAGCCGATGGCGGTTCGAGGACATCTGGGCTTCTCGAATACTGGCCCGAGCGTGGCTTCGGGGTCGCCCGTGCCCCGTCGCCGGACGCTCGCGGAGGGCATCCCTGCCCTCCGCTCTCTCCGCGCCGCTTGCGCTTTCGCCCTCCGGGCTGCGCTGACCGGCGAGGCCGGCTCTCGGAGCACGGGCGACCCCTCGCTGCAGAGCGTTTGTGGGAAGACGGGGCCTGTGACGTCTTGGATTGGCCCGGTGATTCTGTCACCGGACAGGGTCTTGCCTTAAGGTTGTGTTTGGCCGCCGCAACGAGGCGGCACCCACAGGCTCGCGCATCGCAGGAGACTCACGATGGATTGGATGGAGTGGTATGAGGGGTTGTGGAAGCCGTCGTGGACGCCTGCGCCGGCGACGATCGGGGCGATCTGGGGGATGCTCTATCCGGTGATCGCGGTGACGTTCCTGTTTGTCTTCGTGCAGGTAGGGCGGGGGCGGATGCCGTGGCTGGTGGCGGTGCCGTTTGCGATCAATCTGGCGGCGAATCTCTCCTTCACGCCGATCCAGTTCGGGATGCGGAATCTGCCGCTGGCGGCGGTCGACATCCTCGTCATCTGGGGAACGCTGCTGTGGATGATTGGAGCGGTGTGGCGCCATAGCCCGTGGGTGGCGGTGGCCCAGGGGCCGTATTTCGTCTGGGTGTCGATCGCGACGGTGTTGCAGCTTTCGATGACCTGGATGAACCGGACTTCGGGGTGAGGGGGCGGTTGCGGGGTGGCTTGGCCCCGGGAACCGCTCTTCCGTCGTGGATGGTTGGTGGGGCAGACTCTGGCCTCCCTGCCCGAGGCTTCTTCCCAGGATCTGTCTGCGATGTCATCGATCTTCGATCCCGTCAAGCGTGCGATCCGTGGTCTGTTGGGAACCGATGCGGTGCTGCGGCATTTGCAGGTGGCGGACGAAAATCGGCAGCGCGACGTGCTCCTCCTCGGCAACGCGATCCAGTATGCGGCGGCGGATCCGGCCGATGTCCGCGCGCTCCCGGAGTATGCGCGGGCGGCGAGCGTGGTGAAGCTCTTGCAGACCTGTCGCGTGGAGGGAACGCCCTTGGTGCGCGTCGGCGGGGAGATCGACGGCGGGTATGTGATGCTCGATACGATGCGGCCGCCGACGGTGACGGCCGGCTACAGCTTCGGGGTGGGGCATGACGTGTCGTGGGATGTCGATGTCGCGGGGCGGGGGATTGATCTGTTTCTCTATGACCACACAGTGAAGCGACTGCCTGAGCCGGTGCCGCGGGCAACGTTTTTCCGCACGGGGATCCGGGGGCGGAAGCCGGTGGCGGGGCAGAAGACTCTTGAGGAAGTGCTGGCCGACAACGGGCATCTCGGTCGCCGCGATCTCGTGCTCAAGATGGACATCGAGGGGGCGGAGTGGCCGGTACTCGAGGAGGTGTCGAGCGAGACGCTCGCGAGCTTTTCGCAGATTGCCGTGGAGCTCCACGGGATGGGGGATGCGCTCACGCCGGAGGGTCATGCGCGGATCAGCGCGGCGCTCGGGAAGCTCGCGGTGACGCACCAGCCGATTCATGTCCACGGCAACTGCAACGTGGTGCCGGTGTGGATCGGGGGGCTCGTGCTCCCGCCGGTCCTCGAGGTGAGCTATGTGCGGCGGGCTGATCATGCGGGGAAATTCGTACCCCGCGACGAGGTCTTTCCGACCGATCTCGATCGGTCGAACTCCGATCAGTTTCCCGACATCTATCTCGGCCGGACGTATTCGAGGCCGCGGTCGGGCTGATCGGGTCGAATCGTCCGGTGGAATCGGCCTGCGGACCGGGGGGTCGAGAAAAAAATCTGGCCTTCCGGAACCGACCCGGCTAGACTTTTTTTTGGAAAGGGACGACCGACCGGGTAAGCACCGGTTCGGCCGTTTCCGACCGATCGTTCCCCAGTGACGGCTGGGGAGAAAGCCACCCGGCGGCGGCGTGCGTGCAGGCACCGCGACGGCTGGGATTCCTCGTAACCAAAGGAGGTGATTCAGTGACGCATAGCGACTGTACCAGGAGGCTGCGCCGCTGATGGCGGGTCGACGGGTCTGCCGTTGCCGCAGCCCGTCTGCAGGGAGTCGGTTTTGAGATCTCCCTGCTGACGAACTCTCTATGGCTGCCGCCCCCGCGAGGGGGCGGCAGTTTTTTTTTGCGCCGAGGCCTTTTTTCGGCGTTTCAGCCTCTCCAACCAGCGCGGCGGAGTGGGGTTCCCGGTGGTATTCTTAGGCAGTCTGCTCCGTTGGTTTTTTGGGTGGGAAGAGAGCGTGGGCGGACCGATCGGGGGCCAGTTCGTTGACACCTGCCCGTTTCCCAACCACGAGTCGATGGGGCGCTTTTGGCACCGCGGTGGTGTCGTGTCTCCTTGCAGGGCTGGCGGGGATCGGGACCTCTGCCGCCGAGGGGCCGGCGGCCGTGCCTGCGACCGACAGCCCCGAGTTTTTTGCCGCCAAGGTTGCCCCGCTTCTGGCCATGCACTGTGTGGCGTGCCACGGCCCGGAGAAGCAGGAGGGGGGTCTGCGGCTCGATTCGCTCGCCGGGCTTTCGGCGGGTGGGGAGGCCGGGCCGGTGATCGTGCCGGGATCGGCGGAGGAAAGTGTCCTCGGAGGCGCGATCGGCTATGCCGACGAGGCCCTCGCCATGCCCCCCGACGGGAAGCTCGCCGACGAGGCTCTTCAATTGATCCGGGGCTGGATCGACGGCGGGGCCCATCATCCAGACGGGACAATCGAAACGCCGGTGCTGAAGCCGCCGTTCGATCCGGTCGCGAAGCGGGCCTTCTGGTCGCTCACGGCCCCGCTCCGGGCAACGCCTCCCGCCGTCAAAGATCCCGCCCATGTCGCCAATCCAATCGATGCCTTCGTGGTCGCCCGGCTTGACGTGGAGGGGATCGAGCCGGCCGCTGTCGCCGACAAGGCGACGCTCCTCCGCCGGGCGTCGTTCGTGCTGACGGGCTTACCGCCGACGCCCGACGAGATCGACGCCTTCCTGGCGGATGAGTCGCCGGAGGCCTGGGATCGGGTGATCGAGCGGCTCCTTGCCTCGCCGCGCTACGGCGAGCATCAGGCCAGGCATTGGCTCGACGTCGTCCGCTATGCCGACTCCAACGGCCTCGACGAGAACATCGCCCACGGCAACGCCTGGCGCTACCGCGACTGGTGCATCGCCGCCTTCAACCGCGACGAGCCGTTCGACGCCTTTCTGCGGGCGCATCTGGCCGGTGATCTCCTCGTCGAAGAGGGGATGTCCCCGGCGCGGCGGGCGGAGCTGCTCACGGCCACCGGTTTTCTGGCGATGGGGCCCAAAGTCCTGGCCGAAGGGGACCAACAAAAACTCCTCGCCGACATCATCGACGAGCAGATCGATACGACCGGCAAGGCGTTCATGGGGCTGTCGCTCGGCTGCGCTCGCTGCCACGACCACAAGTTCGATCCAGTCTCGCAAGCCGATTACTACGCGCTCGCCGGCGTCTTCAAGAGCACGCAGACGATGGAGTCGCTGGCGCGGATCGCGAAGTGGCATGAGAACGACGTCGCCAGCCCCGAGGAGCAGGCAGCCCTTGCCGCCGCGCGAGAACGCCTCGCGGAGCAGAAGCAGCAGATCGACGATCTCGTGGCCGGGACGCGGGCGACGCTCGTGCAGGCCGGCGCCGCGGCGCCAGCGGGCGGCGCGGCTGCCGAGACCGGGAGCACTGCGGCTCCTGCAGAGATCCCCGAGGAGCGGTTTCCCGATGAGGTGAAGGGGAAGCTCGCTACGCTTCGCGAGGAAGTCAAAAAGCTCGAAGGGGCGCTCCCGCAGTTACCGACGGCAATGGGGGTCAAGGAGGGGGTGGCGGAGGAGGCGCGGATTGCCGTCCGTGGCAGCCATCTCACCCTCGGCCGGCGGGTGAGCCGTGGGGTGCCTGTCGTGCTCGAGATCGACCGGGCGCTCGCGGCGCCGCCAGCGGGGAGCGGGCGGAAGGAATTGGCGGCGTGGCTCACTGATCCCCGTCATCCGCTTACGGCGCGGGTGTTTGTCAATCGGCTGTGGCGCTGGCACTTCGGCCGGGGGATCGTCCCCACGACCGACAACTTCGGATTCCAGGGGGAGAAGCCGACGAATCAGGCGCTGCTCGACTGGCTGGCGGTGGAGTTTGTCGAATCGGGCTGGTCGGTGAAGCAGATGCACCGGCTCATCCTCCGCTCGCGCACCTGGCGCTTGGCCAGTGATCCGGCGGCGACCGCGACGAGGAGTCGGGCCGAGGAGGTCGATGCCACCAACGTGCTCCACTGGCGCGGCGAGGTCCGTCGGCTCGAGGCGGAGAGCGTTCGCGATGCCACGCTCGCGGTCTCGGGGCTCCTCGACACGACGATGGGGGGCTCGATGCTCCATGTCGCCAATCGGGCCTTCCTCTTCGACCACACCTCGATCGACGGCACGAAGTACGACTCTCCGCGGCGGAGCATCTATCTGCCGGTGATCCGCAACCATCTCTACGACGCCTTCTGGCTGTTTGATTGCACCGATGGTGCGGTCCCCAACGGCAACCGGGGAACGTCGACGGTCGCCTCCCAGGCGCTCTATCTCCTCAATAGCGAGTTTGAGCTCGGCTGTGCCGAGGCACTCGCCAAAGGGATCTTGGCCGCGGCACCGGCCGATGCCAGCCTACGCCCCACGATCCTCTATCGCCGTGTGTGCGGCAGGATGCCGACGGAGTCGGAGGCGCGGCTTGTCACCGAGGCGGTACGCGACCTCGAGGGGGCGCTGGCGGCCGATGGCGTCGCTGCAGGGGAGCGGATGTTGCGGGCCTGGACGGCGGTCGCTCAGGCGCTCCTGGCCGGCAATGAGTTTTTGTTTGTTCGCTGAATCCCCCATCGGCCCCAAAGGATCCCGCCGGCGATGCCCCCCATCGACACCCACTCCCGCGACTGCTGCCCGGCAATGAGCCGGCGCGGGATGCTCCGCGCGAGTGCTGCTGGGTTTGGTTGGCTTGCCGCGCAGGCGCTGCTCGCCGGCGAATCGGCCGCGGCCCTCCCTCCCGCCGACGCGTCGTATCGGGTCCCGGCGCGTGCCAAGCGGATAATTTTCATGTTCATGAAGGGGGGGCCGTCGCAGGTCGACACGTTCGATTACAAGCCGAAGCTCCAAGCTGACGACGGCAAAGAGCTGCCGTTCGACAAGCCGCGGGTCCAGTTTGCCCCCACCGGCAATCTTCTCGGGTCGCCGTGGAAGTTCCGCCAGCATGGCCAGAGCGGGATCCATGTCAGCGAGCTGTTTCCCCATGTCGCCCGGCATGTTGATGACATCTGCTTTCTGAACTCCTGCCACGGCACCAACTCCGCCCACGGCGGCGCCGTCCTCAAGCTCCACACCGGGAGCGACACGTTCGTCCGGCCGGGGATGGGCGCCTGGGTCAATTACGGCCTGGGGACCGACAACGACAACCTCCCCGGCTTCCTCACGATCTGCCCGACGCTCGCTCACGGCGGCCTCAATAACTGGAACTCCGCCTTCCTCCCGGCCGAGTATCAGGGGGTGCCGCTCGGTGTCGCGAGCCGGCCGGCGACCGAAGCGCGCGTGAAGTACATGGGGAACCCGCGCTGGAGCACGGCCGTGCAGCGCCGGCAGCTCGATTTCCTGTCGTCGCTCGACGGGGCGGCAGGGCTTCCGGCCGATGGCCAACTCGATGCCCGGCTCAAATCATTCGAGCTCGCCTTCCGGATGCAGGCGGAAATGCCGGGGCTCCAGGATCTTTCCCAGGAGACGCCGGAGACGCTCGCGCTCTATGGGATCGACGAGGCGCGGACGGAGAACTTTGGCCGGCAGTGCCTGATGGCGCGGCGCTTCGCCGAGGCGGGGGTGCGGTTCGTGCAGGTGACCCACAGCGACGCGAAAGTGCAGTGGGATCAACATGGTGATCTCCTCGCCGGTCACACCGAGAAGGCGTCGGAGGTCGACAAGCCGATCGCCGGGCTGCTTGCGGATCTCAAGCGCCGTGGGCTCCTCGACGACACGCTCGTCGTCTGGGGGGGGGAGTTCGGCCGCACGCCGGTGGCGCAGGGGAAGGACGGCCGCGATCACAATCCCGACGGCTACACGATGTGGATGGCCGGCGGCGGCGTGAAGGGGGGGCAGCGCTACGGTGCCACCGACGAGTATGGCTACTACGCCGTCGAGAATCGGATGCACATCCACGACGTTCACGCCACGATGCTGTGGCTCTTGGGGATCGACCACCTCAAGCTCACCTACCGGCACGCCGGCCGTGACTTCCGGCTCACCGACGTGGCGGGCCACGTCCACCACGGGGTCATGGCATAAATGGATAAGCTCCACTGGGCGGCGATCGGGCTTCTTTTTGTAATGGGCTGTTGCCTCGAGCCGTGCGGCACGTGCGCCGCCGAGAGCCCGAGCTTCGTCAACGACGTCGAGCCGGTGCTGACGCGCTTCGGCTGCAACTCCGGCGGCTGCCATGGCAAGCTCGCCGGACAGAACGGCTTTCGGCTGTCGCTGCGCGGCTACGCCCCGGAGGCCGATCACGCGGCGCTCGTCACCGAGGAATACGGCCGGCGGATCGGGGGGCTCGATTCGGCCGAGAGCCTTCTCCTTCTCAAAGCCACCGGCGGATTGCCGCATGGGGGGGGAAGGTTGTTTGCGCGCGACAGCGCCGCGGCCGGCACCCTCCGCGCCTGGATCGCCGGCGGTGCCGCCGGCCCGGTCGCCGACGAGCGGCGTGTCGTGGCCGTCAGCGTGACACCGAAGGAGATCGTGCTCGCCCCTGGCGAAGTGAGGCAACTTGTGGCCAGGGCCACCTGGAGCGACGGCGCCGAGAAGGAGGTGACGGCGCTTGCCCGTTTCCATTCCAACGACGCCGCCTATGCGACGGTCTCTGCCGAGGGTGTTGTGCGCGGGGAGCAGCATGGGGAGGTGGCGGTCGTCGTCTCCTATGCTGGCCTCGTCGACACCGTCGTGATCTCGAGCCCGTTTCCGCAGGAGGTGGCGGCGGAGCGCTATGCTTCTCGGCTCAACCTCGTCGACGACCATGTGATGGAGAAGCTGCAGGCCCTCCATATTCCCCCGGCGGATGATTGCGACGACGCCACGTTCTTCAGGCGCCTGATGCTCGACCTCGTCGGCACGCTCCCTGATCCAGAGGAGGTGCGGGCCTTTCTCGCCGATACTTCCCCCGACAAGCGGGCGCTGCTGGTGGAAAGGCTGTTAGAACGACCGGAGTTCACCGATTTCTGGACGCTCCAGCTCTCCGATCTCCTCCAGAACCGGAAGGAGCGGGATCACGATGTCCGCGGGGTGAAGGGGGTGCGATCGTTCCACGTCTGGCTGCGCGGCCAGGTCGCGGTCAACAGGCCCTGGAACGACCTGGCGCGCGACCTGCTCACGGCCCGCGATGCCGCGCCGGCAGTGGGATGGTGGATTGTCACGGTCGGCGAGAAGCAGGCAGTCGAATCGGAGGCGGCCGACTCCGCCGCTCAGGCCTTTCTCGGGGTGCGGATCGGCTGTGCCCGCTGCCACAACCATCCGCTCGAGAAATACACCCAGGACGACTACTACCACTTCACGGCCTTCTTCTCGCGCGTGGCCCTCGATCGGCGGCCGCCGGCCGAAGGAGCGACGCTGCTCCTGGTCGGATCGCGGCAGCAGCGCGACCTCGAGCGGCAGAAGGGGGGGGTGGAGCAGGAGCTGGCGAAGCTCATGACCCCGAGCGGTGACGGGGGGCAGCCAGCCGATCCGGCGGCGATCGAGGCCAAGGGGAAGCAGATCGAGCAGCTCGCCGGAGAGATCGAGAAGGCCAGGAGCGCGGCGGTGACCGCCACGCAGCCGCGGACGGGACGGCAACTGCCGCCGCAGGGGCTCGATCGGCGCGCCGCGGAGATTGCCGCCGGCGCCGACCCGCGCGAGTCTCTCGCCGAGTGGATCGTCTCCCCCGACAACCCCGCCTTCGCGGCGGCGATCGTCAACCGGCTTTGGAAGCATTTCTTCGCCGTTGGGCTCGTCGAGCCGGTCGACGATCTCCGCGCCACCAACCCCCCGAGCAACGCGCCACTCCTCGCGGCCCTGGCAGGGGAGTTTGTCCGCTCCGGTCATGATCTCCGCCATGTCATGAGGTTGATGGTCAACTCGCGCACCTACCAGCTCGCCTCCGATACCACCGCCGCCAACGCCAATGACCGCCGCTTCCATTCTCACTACTACCCTCGCCGCCTCCCCGCCGAGGTCCTCGCCGACGCGATCGCCAAGGCGACGGCCGTCCCCGATGCGTTCGCCGGGGTGCCGGAGGGGACGCGCGCGATCCAGCTGCCGGGCCCGCAGGCCGATTCCTACTTCCTCGCCACGTTCGGCCGTTCCGACCGGGTGACGGCCTGTGCCTGCGAACGCTCGGGCGATGTCACCCTCCCGCAGCTTCTCCATCTCCAGAACAGCGACACGATCCTCGGGAAGATCCGTCGCGACGACGGCACTCTGGCGCGACTTCTCGCGGCAACGGCAGCCGGCCCGGCCGATCCGCTCGTCGAGGGGCTGTTCCTCGCCACAGTCAGCCGACTGCCACTTCCAGCGGAGCGGGCGGCTGTCGATGCCGCGCTGTCGGGGGCCGATCGGGGGGAAGGAGCCAGCGACCTGCTCTGGGCACTGCTCAATGCCAAAGAGTTCACGTTCAACCACTGATTGGGGGGCGGTTTTTGCCGCCACACAGCCACGATGTACGACATCACGACCGGCCGATCGGCAGCCACGGCTGGTTTTTCGCGGCGCAGTTTCCTCCGCGTCGGGGGCCTTGCGCCCCTCGGGCTAGGGTTGCCCGAGCTTCTTGCTGCCGAGGCGGCGGGAGGGCCGGCAGCCCGGGCCCGGTCGGTGATTCTCGTCTTCCTCGGTGGCGGGCTTTCGCACCACGACTCCTTCGACCCGAAGCCCGACGCGGCCGAGGAGGTGCGGGGCAAGTACGGCACGATCTCCACGTGCCTGCCGGGGGTGCGGATCGCCGAGATCCTCCCGAGGATGGCCCAGACGCTATCTTCGGTGTGTCTGGTGCGCAGCGGCGCCCATACCAACGACCACCACGAGACGGCCACGAATTGGGTCCTCTCGGGCCGATTCGGGACGCCATTTGGTGACTGGCCCGCGATCGGCGCCGTGGCCGCCCACGAATGTGGCTTCGGCGGCGAGCTGCCACCGTATGTTGCCATCCCGCGCAATCCCTCCTTCACCTGGGAGCTGGGAAAAAGCGCCTTCCTCGGGGGGCGTTACGAGTCGTTCAAGGCGGGGGATCCGCACGAAGCGAACTACCGCGTCCGCGATCTCCTCCCTGCGGAGTCGCTGCCGCAGGTTCGGGTCGATCGGCGGCAGTCGCTCCTCGCCGCCGTCGACCGCCTCGCCGCCCGCGTCGAAGGGAACGACGCCATCCGTTCCTACGACGAATACCGGGCCCGGGCGACATCGATGGTGCTTTCGTCGCGGGCCCGTGAGGCGTTCGCCATCGAGAACGAGCCCGATGCAGTCCGCGACCGCTACGGGCGCAATACGTTTGGCCAGAGTTGCCTCCTCGCCCGACGGCTTGTCGAGTCGGGGGTGCGCTTCGCCACCGTCAATTACGGCGGCTGGGATCATCACGCCAAGATCTTCGAGGGGCTCGACAAGAAACTCCCCGAGTTTGATCTCGGCTTTTCCGCGCTGGTGGATGATCTGAAGCAACGCGGACTCCTCGACGAGACGCTCCTGGTCTGCATGGGGGAGTTTGGCCGGACACCGAAGATCAACAAGGACGCCGGCCGCGACCACTGGGGCCCGGCTGCCTCGCTGATCTTCGCCGGGGCCGGCGTGAAGGCAGGGACGGTGATCGGGGCCACCGACCGCGACGGTGGCCAGGTGATCGAGAAGCCGGTGGGCCCCGCCGACGTCGCCTTCACGATCCTCTCCTCCCTCGGCATCGACCCACGGAAGCACCTCTTCACCGCCGATGGCCGACCGGTCGAGATCCTCGACGCCGGCCGCCCCATCCCTGACCTCTTTGGAGCCTGATCACCGTGGAGCGCTTTTGGTGGGCTCGGCTCCCGGTGGTCGCCTCGCAGGGCAGGGTGGGGGCCTGTCGGTGGGCGCTTGTGGCGTGCATCGCGTTCATGGCGGGCCTCGGAGTTGCTGCGGGCTTGCGGGCTGAAGAAGCGCCAAAGCCGCCACAAGTCCTGTTGACCGTGCCGCTGAGCGTTGTCGTCGGCGAGCCGGTGAAGGTCAGGGCCCGGGGGCTGCGCCTCGAGGGGGTGACGGAGGTGCGATCGATGACGTCCGGCGTCACCGCGATGCTCCTCTCCCAGGGGAAGGTGGGCCTCCCCAATGGTGTCTCGGCCGAGAAGGCCGGTGACACGCAGGTCGAGCTCGAGCTCCGCTTCAGCGCCGATCTCCCCGTCCCCCCTCCGACCGAGATGGTGATCGTTCTCGTCGCTCCCCATGGCGAGACGCCGCTTTGCGTCCCGCTGCTCGCGGCGGAGCGGGGACTCCTCGAAGTCGAACCGAACCCCGGGTTTGACAAGGCTCAAGGTCTCTCGCTGCCTTCGGAAACGCCGCTCTCGATCCTCGGGGGGATCGAGCGGCCGCTGGATGTCGATGTCTTCCGGCTCGCGGGGAAGGCTGGGGAGCATCTGCGGGTCTCTGTCACGGCGCAGTCTCTCGGCTCGCTCCTCGATCCGCTCCTCACGCTCCACGATGCGGACGGCGCTCCGATTGCCACGGCTGACGATTGCGAAGGTTCGCGTGATCCGCAGCTCGACATCACCGTGCCGAGGACAGGCCCGATCTTTCTCGTGGTCCAGGATGCCAACGATGCTGGCAGCGAAGCCCATCCCTACCGGGTGACCGTCGAATCGTCGGCCCCGGTCGAGCCGGTGGCTGCGGTGAGCTTCAGCCGCGATGTTGCCTCGATCCTCCAGCGGCGCTGTGTCGCCTGCCATGGAGAAAACAAGGCCGAAGGGGGATGGCGGGCCGACTCACTCGCCGCGCTCATGAGGGCCGGCGCGTCGGGAGCCGACGGATTCATGGCGGGGCATCGGGGCGCGAGCGAGGCTTTCGTCCGCATCACCTCCACTGACGCCGATCTGCGGATGCCGCTCGACGGCGAGCCCCTTTCCAACCTGGAAATAGACACCATCGCACGCTGGATCGACGCCGGTCTTCCCTTCGATGGGGTCTCGGCCGACGCGTTGCTTGTCGACCAGATCCCACCGCCGATCCATCCGCCGGCCCCTTCGACCTATGCGACGCTGCCGCCGGTGACGGCGCTTGCCTTCACCCCCTCTGGCGACCTGTTGGTTGGCGGTTGGCGCGAGGTTCTTGTGGTCGATCCGGCCAGTGGCGGTGTCCGCCGTCGAATCGGTAATCTGCCGGAGCGCTCGAGCCGGATCGCGGTCCATCCTCTCGGCGACCGCTTTGCCGTGGCGGGTGGCGTGCCCGGCAGGCTCGGGGAGGTGCGGCTGTTCACGCTTGCAGGGGACCTGCTTCGCGTTCTCGCCCCCGGGGCCGACATCGTCCATGACGTCGCCTGGAACCCGTCCGGAGACAGGATCGCCGTCGCCTCGTCTGATGCGACGGTGCGGATCTTCGACGCTGAAAGTGGGAGCCTCGTCGGCTCAATCGCCGGTCACCGCGATTGGGTCCTCGCCGTCGCTTGGAGCCCCGATGGGAGCCGGATCGCCACCGGCAGCCGCGACCGGACGGCCAAGGTCTTCGACCGTGCGAGCGGGGCGCTGTTGGCCACCTACGGCCGGCACGATGCCCCTGTCCGCGGCATCCTTTTTCACCCCGCGGGCGAGGAGATGCTCTCGGTCAGCGATGCCCAGAAGTGGGATCGCTGGAAGATCGCCACAGCGGCGCATGTCCGCGACACCCATCTCGGTGGCGAGGTGTATCAGTTGGTGGCGGCGGGGGAGTTTTTCGTGATGCCGTCAGCCAACGGGAAGGCCCACCTTTTCAAGCTCCAGGATGGGGAGAAGGTGCGCGAGTACGACCCAGGGGCCGGGCGGCGGCTGATCTCCGTGGCTGCGAGTGTGCCAGCCGATCTCGTTGCCGCCGGCACGCAGGACGGCCGGGTCGTCGTCTGGAAGCTTTCGACGGCTGAGCGGTTGGCGGATTTTCCCCTTCAGCCGTGACATCGCTGACCGGACGGGATCACTGTCACGCCGCGCCGTCGAAGAACATGCGCCGGGCCGTGTTGCGGAGGATGTCGAGGCGCTCCTCGCGCGAGAGGAAGTCGAGCCTGTCGCGCACGAGCTCGAGCGACGCCGCGTAGGAATGCGCTTCCCCCGCCGGGCCCTGGTCGAGCTGGTAGGGGCAGTCGGTGGCCCACATCAGCCGCTTCGAGCCGTAGGCGTCGCGGAGACGGCGGATCATCGGTGCGAGGTCGTCGTAGGGGGGCTGCTTCGCGCCGAGGGCATAGAAGGCCGAGACCTTCACGTTCACTTCTGCGTGGTCGGCAAGCGTCAGAAGCCGCTCCATGTCGGCCTGCGCCTGGTTGCTCTCGAGGCCCCCCTTCATCCCCAGCCGGGCGAAGTGGTCGATGACGACCGGTGTCTTTGGAGAGCGCGCCACCTGCGCGGCGATCGCGGAAAGCGCGTCAGGGTCGGCAAGGAGGCAGATCGCGAGGTTTTCTTCGGCGCCGCATTCCCACATCGCCTGCATGCCGGCTGAATCGGCCCACGCTTGTGCATTCTTCCGGTTGGCATAGACCCGGAAGCCGCGCACACCGCGCTCTTTCAGGGCCTTCATCTCGGCGGCGACGCCCGGCTTGTCGTGATCGATAATCGCCACGCCAGCGAAGGCCGGCGGATGGCGATGGATGCAGTCGAGCATGTAGGAATTGTCGAAGCCGTAGAAGCTCATCTGGATCAGCACCACACGCGACACCCCGTGCGGCCGGCAGGTGGCCAGAAGCTCTTCGGCGGTGAAGCTCGCCGGCTGCATGTCGGCCTTCGTGAACGCTGCCGCCAGCGGCCAAGCGGCCGTGTCGGGGGTCCAGACATGGACATGGGCATCGACGAGGTCGGTGAAGTCGTTGTCGGCGGCGACGGCCGACGGCGTGCCGGGCCCCGCCAGTCCGGCACCGAGGCTGACGGCGGTCGTTGCCAGAAAAGCACGTCTTGAAACGTCGGTCATGTCACCGTCTCCCTCGTGGCTGGCTGCCTGACGTCACTGGTAGCGCCGGGAAAACTCCCGATAAAACTCCGCCGCCTGCTCGACCTGACCGATATCGACATATTCGACCGCGCCGTGGGCCTGATCGATACTCCCCGGGCCGAACACGATGCAGTCGAGGCCGTGCCGGGAGAGCTTGCTGGCGTCGCTGCCATAGGGGACGCCGACCGGTTCGCCGTCGAGCCCGAAATCCCGAGCCACCTCCGAGGCGAGCATCGTCGCGCGGGCGTCGGCCGGTGTCTCGAGCGCCTCATCGACGAGGAACGGCGGCACAAGCTCGGCCCGCACCGCAGGGTCGTCAGACGCCATTCGGTCGAGGATCGCCTGATAGGTGGCGAGAACGTCGGCCGTCCGTTCCCCCGGCAGGAGGCGGCGGTCGATCTGGAGGGCACAGCGATCAGGGACGAAGTTCACCTGCACGCCCCCGCCAATGAGACCGACGTTGCCGGTGGCGGGGCCGAGGAGCGGATGGGGGCGGGATGCCAGGGCGGCGTGCATGGCATCCACGGCACGGATGAAGGCGGCCGCGTGGCTGATGGCATTGATCCCCAGATGGGGCTTCGAGGAATGGGCGGCCCGGCCGTGGAAGACGATCTCCCACCGCACCACCCCCTTCGTTGCCACGACGACGCGCATCTCCGTCGGTTCGGCGACGATGGCCGCCCGGGGCTTGAGGCTCGCAGGCGTCGCCGGGAGGTCGTCGCACAGCCGCGTCACGCCGCGAAACAGATACTCCTCGTCGATCACCGCCGCGAGCCAGATGTCGCAGGGGGGGGCGACGCCTGACCGATGGATGTCGAGCACCGCGTGGAGCATCCCGGCGAGGCCGGCCTTCGTGTCGCATGAGCCGCGGCCGTACATCCGCCCGCCGTCGATCACCGGAGCGAAGGGGGGGATCGTCATGCCGGCGATGCTGACGACATCCATGTGGGCCTCGAGCACGACCTGCCGGGAGCGATCGCGGCCGGGAAGGATCCCCACGACGTTGTCGCGCCCCGGGAGGACCTCCGTGCGCCGTGTCTCGATCCCCGCACTCCGGAGCCGCTCATCGACGTAGTCAGCCACGCCCCCCTCGCCGGGGCCGCCAAACTCCGGGTTCACGCTGTCGATACCGACGAGATCGGCGAGGGTTGTGATGACGGGAGAGTTCATGATCGTGCGTCTGTTGGTGATCAGCCCGGAGCGGTACGGAGGACTTCCCGCACCACCCGGCCGGCGATGTCGGTGAGCCGGTAATCCCGGCCGGCGTGGCGGAAGGTGAGGCGCTCGTGGTCGAGGCCGAGGGCCGCGAGCATCGTGGCGTGGAGATCGTGGGTGTGGACGGCCCCCTCGACCGGCAGAATGCCATGCTCATCCGACTTTCCGTGAACGATTCCCCCCCGGACCCCGCCCCCGGCCATCCAGGAGCTGAAGACGAGGTTGTGGTGCTCGCGGCCGGGGTGATCGGCCGTCTGGTGGAAAGACGTCCGTCCGAACTCGCTCGTCCAGACGACGAGCGTTCGCTCGAGCATCCCCCGGCGCTTGAGGTCGGTGATCAGGCCGGCGATCGGCTGGTCGATCGCCCGGGCGAGCTTCTCGTGATCGGCCATGTTGCCGTGCGAGTCCCAGTTGTTGCTCGAGCCGACGTCGATCAGCTCGACGAACCGCACGCCCCGCTCGGCGAGCCGGCGGGCGACGAGGCATTGCCACCCGAAGCCTTGCGTCGCGCCGCGCTCGAGGCCGTAGAGGCGCAGCGTCTCGTCGGTCTCTCCCGCGAAATCGAAGACCTCCGGCGCCTCCCGCTGCATGCCGAAAGCGGTCTGGAAGGAGCGCAGTCGCGCTGCGAGTGCCCCGTCCCCTTCGCGCTTGTGGAGGTGGGCGGAGTTGATCCGGGCAAGGAGGTCGAGCTCCAGCCGCTGGATCGCCGGCTGGGGGGAGAGCGACTTGAGGTTCGGGAGCGGCTCGGCGCCGGGCAACACATGCGTTCCCTGATGGCAGCCGGGGAGGAAATCGCTCCCCCAGGTCTGGGCACCGGCATACGGGGCCGCCGGGGCGACGACGACAAACGACGGCAGATTTTCATTCTCCGTGCCGAGGCCGTAGCTCACCCAGGCGCCGTGGCTCGGGCGGGCGAACTGGGCGGAGCCAGTGTGGGCGGCGAGTGTTCCCTTGTCGTGGCCATCGCTGTCGCAATGCATCGCGTTGAGAATGGAGAGATCGTCGACGACGCTGCCGACGGCGGGAAAGAGATCGCTCACCCGGGTGCCGCTCTGGCCATACGGCTTGAACCCCCACCGCGGCTTGATGAGGAAGCGATCGAAGGCCCCCGGCTTGTTGAGCCAGCGCGAGGCGGTGATCGACTTGCCATGGTCGGCGAAAAGCTGCGGCTTGAAGTCGAAGGTGTCGATGTGCGACACGCCGCCGGTCGAGTAGAGGAAGATCACCCGGTCGGCGGTGGCGGGGACGTGGGGAGCTCTGGCCGCGAGCGGGTCGAGCGCCGCAGCCGGGGCCGCGCGGGAGGCGTCGGCGAGAAGCCCGGCCAGCGCCGTTTGAAACAGCCCCCGGCCGACCGAGTCGAGCCAGGCCCGGCGGGGGATCGCGGCGGCGGTGGTGGGATCGGGGTGCAGCGTCA
>Ga0209401_1001245_pt1 | contig 16978 bp, 24 predicted proteins | sample M_140807_MF_Meta_FD_187318 | JGI IMG/M metagenome (GOLD analysis project Ga0209401, IMG submission 187318) | Freshwater microbial communities from Lake Montjoie, Canada to study carbon cycling - M_140807_MF_MetaG (SPAdes) (version 2) | ecosystem: Environmental > Aquatic > Freshwater > Lake...
AGCTGCTACTAATACAGGGCAAAATGTAGGAGGAATATACTATTATGCAGGAGGAGGTGGAGGTGCAGGTATATACGGCGATGCTGCAGGAGGAGCAGGCGGAGGAGGAGCTGCAAGCGGTGGTAGCGGTGTAGCTAATACCGGTGGGGGTGGGTCTAGTGTTAGGGGTAGAAGCGGGGTAGGGGGTAACGGCGGTTCAGGAATAGCTATTTTATATTATTCTGGTAATGCTAAAGCTACTGGCGGTGAAATCTTTACCACCGGTGGGGTGACATACCATGTATTTAAATCAACTGATACGTTCTTAATTACGTAATATGAACGACCGGTTTAACTGGATAATTAAGTTTGTTTTAGATGCTGAGGGAGGTTATGATAACGATCCAGATGATCCCGGTGGTGAGACAAAATATGGTATTGATAAGAGAAGTCATCCGGATGTTAATATTAAAGAATTAACTATAGAAGAAGCAAAAGATATCTATTTCACAGAATACTGGGTAAAATATAATTGTGAACAATATGCTAAACCAGTTGGTGAAGTGTATTTTGATTGCTGTGTGAATACCGGTGCAAAACAGTCCAACAAATTCTTACAACGTGCTGTGGGTACTAATCCAGATGGTATTATTGGACCAAAAACACTAGCAGCTATTCATAGCGCAGATGCCTATAAACTCGCTTTTAAAGTTATTGATCAACGCCAAACTTTTTACGAAAATTTAGCCTATAATAAAACGAGTTTAAAGAAATTTCTTAAAGGTTGGACGAATAGAAATATAAATCTCCGTAACTATATTGCCTAAATAATAATACGAAAAGCTTATATAGCTTCTGTAAGAGATTAATTAAACCCCTTATTATACTAGGTGTTTTTAGTGCTATAACCTACGTCTCCTTTATTGTTGGTATATTAGAAGGTAAACGTGTATACGGTACATCTTCTAAGTTTTATACAGATTTACCTAATTCCTGCTTTATTGAAGCTTTGATACATTCTTCTCGTGCCAGCCTAGTTTTAAAGACCGATGTAGAAGCATATTCGTCAATATACGGGTTCACGTACTATCTAGGGGATGATAAAAATAATAAACAAATATTTGGACATGCTGTATCCATATTTGAGTATAAGAACAAATTATGGATATATGATCCTGTTTGGGGAACTATGCTAGTGGGCAAAGCTACTGCTAGAAGTCAATATGAGAGAATGTGCACAGAATTTATTGAGAAATGCTATAGATACAAAATCAAAAAATGCTTTGTAGTAGATGATTGGTTTGTGCCTGTGCATATGGATGAAACAAATTAATTGCCAATGTTCTTTGGAGCATCTGCATAGAATTTGCCTATGACATCCACTGGTGCTGCATTGTTTTGCAGTGGTTTAAATTTACTTAACAACTGCATTTCTTCATTTGGTTCATAACAACTTGCTCCTGCTTGATGTTCAAATGTGAGCTTGCCAAAGCGAGCTGACTTGATGTTGGTGCATACCACCCAATCTTGACCTAATTCACCTTGCAATGCACATGCATGCTTGCACCCGCAGCTGCAATCTGCATATTGTGCCGCATCATCAGACCATCTCTCCACTTTTCCCCAAGGAGTATAGTCTGTGGGCAAGCATGTGACTGCATCCAATAGATCTGTGTGCATCATGGTTCTCATAGATCTGGTTTATATATTCTGTTAATTTTATTATTTTTATCCAGCTGTTGCACCATGGCTGCAGCCATGTCAGTGACACCATCCACATAGTCTGTGTTTGTATCATTGTACATGCACAATGCACCAAACTTTTCTTTCACTTGTGTGAATTGCACTTGTGGGTATTTGTCAGAATGTGTGTTGTTGTCTGTCATGGTTTGTAACAATTCACATGCAGCATGTATCACATCATACCATGCATCTGGACATTCAATACCCCAGCACATGCAGGTCTCTTTCATGTCTGCATCTTTTTGCGCAAACAACTTGGGAAAAGCTTTAAATAATTTATTTTGCAATGTTTGTTTCATAATGAGCAATGAGATGTTCCACATGTTGCATGATGGGCACAAGCTGATCTGCATTATCTGCATGCTTGTAATAATATGCCAAGGCTTTTTGAATTAGTTTCAATTGGTTTACATCAAACCACACATCCACCAAATTGTTGATGTTATTCATGTTGCTTCCATCCCCACATGAGAAAAAAATAACCCCACTCTTTTTCTGCTTTGGCCTTGGACCATTTGAAATGCTTCTTGGCTTGTGCAATAAACCATGTCTTGTATTTGGCTATGGTATCAGCATCCCATGCATGCAGCATGTACCAATCATCTTGCTTGGTGAACTTTTTAGAGTACTTGAGACCCACGCATTGAAACATCTCGCTCAAGGCTTTGTTTAGAAATTCATCCACCTTCTTATCACTTATCATCGTTTTTTGTCTTTTTTCTTAGTTTCTTCTTTTTTACAGATTCAAGCTCAAACTTGTTGTTCACGGCATTGGTGAGAATGTGGTTGGCTCCCACATTAAACAATGCCTCTCGAGTGATCACTTTGCTGCCAATGTTGGCAATGATGTCAAACCATTCATCTGGTGCAGTCACATCTGCTTGGTAATACTTGACCACTTTGAATGGACCTACTTTGATGGATGGCAATGTATCCTTTTTATTCATACACATATTATATAGCAAGCTAAGGGCATGTCAAGCTTAAATAAACATATGAACATGTATGTACATGCATTGCAGCAACATGACAAGAGGCCTGTGCAACCTGTTGTGATTGCATGCAATAACAGACAACTGCAAAAAAAGATCATTTATGAGAGCATGCTTGAAGAAGAAAGAATATTGCATGAACATTCAGCAGACAATGCCACAGGAGGATATGATGGTGGCGGAGTTAATTTTAGTTATGATAATGAAATAACTTATGGGGGACCTGTAAATGACCTTTTGTTTGAAGGTGGCAACTTAACTTTTGCTCATTAACTCATTACTGAGTATGCCACTTTGTTGGTGGTAACAGTAGTATTCCGGGCAATAATGCCGGCGGCATTCACGAAAGTCACACTATTAAACAGAACCAGTGAATATGGAAGAGTAGCCAGATTTGCTGAAGCCACTCCGTTGATGGCTTTGGCACCAGATCCAGTGAGAATGTTGAGTCCACAGGTGCCAATGGATGCAAGAGAACCTGCAGACAAAGTTATTCCATGTCCAGTGGAGCGATTGTTGGTTAACAAAGTTTGGCCGAGCGTGATATTATAACCAGAAGTACCATATTCACCCCCTGAACATTTGATCATGTGTGTTGCATTGCCCTCCAGCTGACACCGAGCGAAGTTTAATTTGCCTCCACTAGCTGCAGCAAACATGCTGTCACAGGAAGCAGAACCTCCTGTTGAATCACAATCCACCATGTTGCAAATGCCATTAATTACCTGAATTCCTCCGCCTGTAGCAAAAGGACTGAATTGATTCAGCTGCCCATTGACGACACTTGATGCTCCTGTGTTATTAATGTTTACTCCAAAAGAACTGGGGCTTCCATTTTGCAACCAGACTGATTCTAAAAATACTCTCAAGGGAACAGCACCACCCAGCACATCAATGCAATTGCCACTGGTCACTTCAGGCTTGAGAATGGCCAAATTTGTGATGCCAAAAAAATTGTCAGTGATTAAGCCTGCAGTAGGAGCAATGGTGATGGTACCATTCAAATACAATGGAGCTCTTACACCAGAATTGGTGAACCCTTCAACCCTTACATAACCTGTGTCCATGGTGAGATTTTCTGTGATGCTACTGAGCAAGTTGATGTACTTGGGATTGAGCATGGCAGCTCCAATTTTTGCAGCTGCATATGCTGCACTCAATGTTTTGTATGGTGTTAGTATGTTGCCATCTTGTGTGTAATCATCAGTTCTGTTGGCATCAACAAAATATTGACTGGTCACTGGCACTCCAATAGGAGCAGCACTCAATGCATTTCTTATGCCTGCAATGGTTGCTGGGCTGGCTGTTGTTAATTCAATTTGTGCTATAAAAGCCTGTCTGGTAATATTACTTAAGCAAATGTGTGTAATTAAGTTGAGTCATGCTTAAATTAAATGGGTGTAGCTTCAAATGGGTTGGGTTTGGAGTTAACTGGAGGAACAAGATTAGGGTTCATTAAAGGATTAAACTGTTGTGAACCAGAAATTGCGCCTGCTCCACTACCAGTTGGTGCATTATTACTTGCAGCTTCACCTCCTGCAGCGGTATCAATATCAGGTACATCAACACCAGGTGTATCCATGCCATTAGCTCTAGCTAAAGCTGTAGCACTATCAATTCTACCAGCCACCACATCATTAATTTCACTTGCAAAAGACATACCTGCAGCTTTTGCAGATTCTTGAGCACTTACAACACCTTTAATTAAAGCATTATTGGCTAGAGGGGCTAATCCTGCTTCTGTAAATAAAGGTGATGAAGCTGTTAGATCTTTAACGTCCACAGATCTGGGAGTTGCAGATGCCATGCCTGCAGGTGTTGCAGAGATGCCCTCACCAGATTGCAATGTCAAGGATTTACCATTCTTATCTGTTACAACAACTCCAGTAGTTGTTTCAGCCACAGCAACATGTGTTGCATCGCCTGTCACATCAAACATCACAGTACTGCCATTAACTGCAGCTGTAACACTACCGGTGGTAACTGTCATGGTATCCGTTTCAGGTTCTTTAGAAACTAGAAATGTTCCTTTATCACATTTAACCAAGCGCTCTTGTTCTACAAATGTGAAGACAGCGTTAGCTCCAATGCGTGTTACTGACTTATCATCTAATGATAATTCACACATGCTCTGCTCACCGGTGCCCACTTGTGTGTTAGATTCTACCTTATCATTTAATATAGCTGTGACTTTGTTTGTATTGTCAAGTTTATAGACACTATTCTTTAAGAAGGATACTGTGGTAGCAGATGCACTATGACTTGCTACTGCTATTAAGGCTAAGCAAATTAACGTTTTCATATAGTATTAGACAGTTGAAACTAGAAATCATTAGAAAAGAGTTTGAGAATAAAGTGAATTATTAAGCCTACGGTGCTAATGAATATTAGAGACGTTAAAACCTGTTTTATGGGGTGATCACTACTCAACCTATGCCAAATATTAGCCACCTGATAGTAGTAGCTTCTTTTACTCTTGTCTTTATCTAAGAAATTAAATGGCATATTATAGATTATTTGATGTTAATGCATTTGATCTGTATCTAACTCTTACTTGTTTCATGGTATACCCAACCATCACATACAAAGGCTCTTCTGTATTTGTAGGTTTTGCAGGTTTGCTTAGGCTTAGAATATATTTGTGACTCTCATGGCCAATTGGTTCTGCACGTTGGGTAAAGCATGATCCTTCATCAGTTACATATTCAAAATCCATGCCATGGTTATCAATTTGTTGCTTCACCATAGATGCATGCGGACTATACACCGTATAAAAAATACTACCTGCAAGACACAACCCAACTATATATGGAACAAAGTTTCCTACGCGTTGTACATTATTCATTGATAACAAAGACTGAATATCTGCCATGGCCGAGACATTGATAATAAAACCTAAACTTCTCTTCACCTTCCACATACACACCCCATACATCTGCTTGAAAATAATCTCTTAAACCTACAGTTTCAGTCTTTTCTTTGACATGTTTTCTAATAAATTCTGTAACTTCTCTTACATCACCTTCAAATACCACTTGTTTGCCATGTGTATTGTTTTGTGCCATTTCTACTCCTGAAGCTGTATCTATGTCCAGCTTGTTACTATTATTTATAGCTGAATAACAGAGACATGCAACTACAAAGACTGTAAGGCCCGAACCAATTTTGCAAACTGCTCTTCTGTAATTCTGCCTCTTATGGTACCTCCTATAAGCAGGCAAAAAATTATCAAGATACTCTGTGGAAGGCGTATTAAGATCTGCAGCAGCCTTAATAGCTTGTGATATAGACACATATTCCATTACCTAGCCTTATTATCCAGTTCTGTTGTCACGCTACCATCTGTTCTTAAAAGGTTTCTGACTGCGCCATGCGGATTTTTCATTGTGCGATCTAAAGATGCACCCGAATGATTGGTGAAAGCTTTTGTAAAGTCAACTAAAAAATAATCATTTGTATCTACTGCAATTAGTTTTTCTGAATTTTGTGTACCATATTGCCCCCCTGCTCCACCAAAACAAGATCCTCTCTTCCAAATCAAAGGTCGCTTTTCATCATGAGCTGGGCATGAAAAGACAGGATTGCCTTTTCTCTTTTTTTTGCCTAAAGATTTGGTTGATATATAATTTGTAAGATAATACTCCAGATTAGATGTATCTACAACATTTGATGTATCACTACCAAACCTAGAATCACTAATAAACGAATTAATTGTTTGACCTGAAGGGCCTGGAGGAAGCCATCCATCATTTTCCGCAGCAAACAACACAATTGATGTACCTACTTGTTTCATGTTGGAAGCACAAGCAGCTTGAGATGACTTGCGTTTAACAGCTGCATATCCAGGAAATAAAATGGCCATTAATAATCCCATTATAACTATTACAACAGCCATTTCAACTAATGTAAAACCAAAATGTGTACGTCTTAATAGTCTTAAATGTCTTAGGAATGTATTTGGTGTTGGCATTTTCTTCTCCTTATAGCTTTGAGCGTTATCAAGCCAGCAATACCAAACACCATGAGTGAACCTGTAGAAGGTTCAGGAATAACACCAATTGTACCGTCCATAGTAAAGTTGCTCACATTCCATTTCAGATCTGTACTAGCAGTGTTGAGATCGGGCAGAGCAGCTTCTAGTACTGCTACATCAAATGTGCTCATGTCAGCTGTACCCCAATCAAACAAGTCATATGTGTTGCCATCTGCATATGCATAGTTATCTAAGGTTTCAAATGTCCATGCTGTATTGGCACCCAATGTTAATAGACTGGTTGCATTAATAGCATCATATGTTACCCCTCTGGTAGTAGGTGCACCTAACTGGAATTGGAATGTTCCATTGCTTCCATTCAACTCATAGGCAGTTAGCAGACCCGGGCTGTTGCCTGGGGCCACAGTACCACCATTGAGTGTTAGGCCTTGCACGCTACCAGAACCACCAAATGTACCACCTGTATTAACCAATACATCACCTGCAGATCCATTCACAGCTAGCAGACCACTGTTAACTGTAGTGCTACCAATGGAACCTCCTGCATTTACTGTAGCAGTTCCAGAGTTAACTATAACTGTACCAGCAGTTCCATCCACTAGCAATGTACCACCACCTACTGTACTAGTACCCAACAGACTGCCACCGGTTTTTACATTGAGTGTACCACCAGTATTAACTGTGGATACACCAGTTCTTCCATACACATCCAATGCACTACCATTAACAATTGTAGTACCAGAATTGCCACCAGAATTTACTGTGGCTGTACCAGAATTAACAACAGTCTGTGCCACAGATCCTGATACCAACAAGGTACCGCCATTAACAGTAGCCTGGGAAGAGGTACCACCGGTCTTCACATCAAACGTACTGCCTGAGGCAATGGTTGTATCGCCTACTGTACCGCTGTTAAGTAAGCTTCCTCCTGTAAGAGTTGAGTTACCAAGAAACCCACCACTATACACTGTAGCAGTTCCTGCAGACATGGAGAATGTACTGCCAGTTCCTCTCATGTCCAGAGTACCACCTCCTTGTGTTATTGTGCCAGTTGTACCATCTACCGATACTGTAGTAGTAACACCAATAGAGAAATTACCAATGGTTCCAGTGCTATCAACTATCAAGTTTCCGCTGTTAGCAGCCACACTGCCTGCAATACCTTTAACTCTCAAAGTACCGCCTGATACTATAGCAGCACTAGAAGCAATGGAACCAGCAGTATCAACTACAAATGTACCATCTTGTATGGTTGTATCTCCATTATAAGAATTGACTGCTTGAAAGGTTGCTGTTCCAGTTCCTGACTTGGTTAACCCTCTGAGAGCTGCTCCAGTATTGAGCAAAGAGCCTTTGAAGATGAAGTCCCCTACACCTCCCACGAGACTATTATCTGCAACTGTACTTCCAATGTCTAAGGTACCATCAAACTGCACAGTTAGATTGGTACTGTTATTGAACAGTCTTCTGCCTCCGCTATTGGCAGCAGATGATGTTAATATGTTAGCAGCATTAGTGAATTGCAGCAATGTCTTATTCCCACCATGGTTGGTGAAGTTCATGTTATTGCCTTGATATTGGTTCATAACATAGGTAGTAACAGCAGCAGAATTTGACCCTGCTAGATCCAATGTTCCCATGGTAGAAAGACTGGTTGAACCTTTTAAGCTATTGGAAGCAGATAACCCGTTAGCTGTATTAACTATAAGCTTGGGTGTATTGGTTGTGCCACTGCCGCCTCCAAGTGTTATTGCACCAGTGCCCATGCCTGTGGCGCCATTCACAGTCACAGTACCTCCTCCTGTGATATCAAATCCTCCACCCAAGGTGTTATTACCATTAAATGTGACACTTCCATTGCCTGTGTATATGGCTTTACCTGCAGTAGATAAACCACCTTGTTTAAATTCATTGTTGAATGTGAATGTACCATCACCTGCAAGAGTAAGAGTTCTGGATGTGCTGGATGAAGCTGTGGTCAATGTAACTGCATTATTGAACACCATGGCACCTCCTGCTGCTTGATACCAAGTGTTGTTAGCATTAGCATTCTCCATTAACAGATTGAATGTCTGAGTAGCAGTGGAGTTATTAGTAATGCCAGCACTGGTAGTTAATACTTTTGCAGATGCAGTTGTAAATGTGTAAGCATTTGCATTGGCCAAGAATGTAACATTTTTAGCAGATCTACTAGAAGTAAGATCCACAGTATTGAAGTTGGCTCCAACATTACCAAACTGAACTTCATCTGTGGTAGTACTGGAGCTGGTTGCGGATGGTTGCACACCATTGGTCCAGCTGGTACCAGATGTCCATTGTGAACCTGTGTTGTTCCACAGGAATACCACTGCTTGGGCATTGTTGGCTGCGGTTGTCATGAAAGCAGCGGCAATCAAGCTCAATGCTTTCTTTATTATGTTTGTTGTTTTCATAAATTATATTTTCTCCTTAAATCATCCAGCTTATCATTCAGCTTCAACCCCCATTCAAAAGGTAAAAATATTAGCCATGTGATACCTGAGAGCATAAAAAAAGCCGCATTCATTGCGGCTTGTCCTATTGTATCGCCTATTGCAGCGAGACTTTTCTTCTCATGGAAAGTTAAAGTGTTACCTTTCATATACCATATTAGACAGGTGAGACTGGAAAACATTAGAAATATTTTTCATATTTTTTAATTTGTTCCTATACCCATACTTATAACATCTATTATTATTATTTCAAGCTACTAATAGATGTTATTAGTAATTCTAATGTTGTGTTAAGGGCACACTTTGGTAGCTATGAAGTCAGGCCATGTCGCAAGCCAAGGCCAAGCAACTGGGCTGTAAGATCTGGCAATTTCGCCCAGAGGGTTTTCTGGGTTAACGTTTTCGTATATCCATGCAGATCCGTCATACCGGACAACCTCATCACCATATTGATAGGTCTCAAGTCCGTATGGAGTATACCCAATAGGCGAGAGAAGACGTGGGCCATACGACCATATTGCATTTGCACCAGTCATTAGAACTTGTGCAGTTGCAACATTACAATTAGGAACAACGGGAACACCTGCCGGCAATGTTGTGTAAACCAATCCATTAAAATTGCTGGTGTAAGATGTTTGGGATGCATTGTTCTTCCATAGCAAGGTAAGCAGACCGGGACCAGCAACATTTGCAGCAAGAATTCTCAATGGCACAGCTTCTCCTGCTTGCAATGTAATGTGTCCTACATTATTAATAGGCACAGGATCACCAAATGATATGAATGTATAGTCGTCAACACTAGATGAAAAAGAATAAAGACCAGCTTCAGGCGCAACAAAGTAGCCGGTGAACTCCCAGGTACCCAGAGGTAAATCTGCCCACACATAAGTTGTGGGTCTATCTATTAATGTAGGCGTCCAACCAGCAATAGCATCACTCAATTCAGTATATGTGGGGTTGGGTACCCCATAACCACCTAGAAATTCTGTATATACTTTACGAGTTAGCCATGCACTAGTATCTGATGTTTGCACCGTAGGGCTGCCAGGATCTGCTCCAATACCCAATGCTGCTCCATGCCTTTCTAACTCTTGTCTGGCTTCCTGTATCAAATGCATTTGTTGCACATCAAATGCCATGGAATCTTGAATTAAACTTTGCTGCAGCTTGCTAGGTTTAGCTGGTCCCCATATGTGTGTATCTGCAGGAGATACAGTAGTCTTGTATTCACCCATGCCATTGAGATAATCATCCATCCAGTCCATAAATATATGTTTAATTAAATATTTATATTGACAGAACATTATACTTCCTGTATAATATAAATAATTAAAGTGAAATTTGACACATTAGTTGACAATATTTTAGAGAACACTTTGCCTACTACTGGTGGTATACTGCCCTGGAAAGAAGTGCCTCAAGAAGAGAAGAACAAAGCATATGAACTAATAAAAGCTCACAATGATGCTGTGGTCAATCCCAAGGACGGTGCAGAAAACTATTACTTTATTGATGTAACAGGCAAGCATCAAGTCTATTATACATTCTGGAGATTCAGAATACTACCCGCTGCAATACGCAATTGGATCAAGAATCCTATTTACTTTGGTAATCTGTCTACAGATATTGTTACATCAGTCCAAAAAGCGTTATCTAAAAATATTGTAAAAAATGTAAGAGTAGAGTTATATGGTGATGAAACCAGAGAGCATTTGATAGGCAGAAGCAAAGCTACACCCAAGTTCACTTTTGGTAAGTATAGAGGTCAGACGTTCCCGGATGTGTATCTTAATGACCCAGGCTACTTTGCTTTCTTAGCTAAGAATGCTGATCCAAAGTATGCATCAACAGATAATGCCCAAGCCATTCAAGCATTTGCACAAATGTATTTTGATGACGTCACTAAAAAGAATCAGGAAACTTCTACTGCGCAATTTGTAGGTAAGCCTGGTGACCGTTTTGAAGGTGAATTGGAGCTTTATAACTTAAAAGAAGTTCCAGGTACCAGAGAACAAGATGGTTATAATGTGTATAAATTAAAAGATGCACAAGGTAATAAGTATATTACATATGCCTTTCCTGCCACAGAAGTAGGTACTAAGATGAAAGTTAAAGCAAAGATTCAGGCGCATAAAGAGATTTTAGGTGTAAAGTTTAACAAGATTGGATATGTAAAACCTGTATGATAACATTTAAAGAGTTTTACCTAGAAGAAAAAGCTGGAGCTCGTTGTACTAAAGTTACAGGGCAACAGTCATCAACTCGATCTGATAAGAAGTATATGCGTTGTACACGTGTTGACGGTAAATTAAAAAGAGTTCATTATGGCGATCCTAATTTACGTATTAAAAAATCTAACCCGAAAAAAAGAAAATCTTTTAGAGCACGTCATAAGTGTTCTTCTGCAAAACCTGGGACTGCTAAGTACTTTAGCTGCAAAAACTGGTGAAAACATTCAAAGAATTTTACGAATCCAAGCAGAAGCATTCTAAAGAAGAAGCAGGCTACGTAGGACATACTGTTAAAGGGCAGAGATGTGATCAATGCACTATGTGGAGAGCTCCTAATAAATGTTCTGCTGTTGCAGGTGATATTAAACCGGAGGCTTGGTGTGAATGGTGGAAGCAAAGTCATAGAAAAGACTTACAAGAAAAGAGTATACATGATCCGGTTAGACCTGGTATATTAAAGCGCCAGACTAAAGGTAAGATGACTTGTTCTAAAGCAAAAGGCTTAAAGTCTAAGCAGAAAAACAAGGGAAACCATACAGCTAAAGCAGCACAGCGTTATTTAAACTATCACTGTTAAGCCCACTGCGCGGTGAACGGTGTTGTATAAGTTACAAACGTATTATCTTTTGTCTTATAGAGCTCAAAGCTATTAACTTGTATATAAGCCTGATATCCGTCATCCACATTTATAAATGTGCCGTTGACTACAAATACATCTTTGACCAAATTGGACAGCGAGGGGTTTATTGTTACAAAAGCAGCAGATAAATTAGCTTTTGCTTGCGTATGAGTTGCACGACGAATTGATTCTGTAGCTAATTTCATCTTGTTCTCAAAAGTTACATTGGTAGCAGTTAGAGACCTTCTAGTGGTTATATCATCCCATAAAATCTTATTTAAAATATACTGTTGGTAGTTATTACCACTACCGGTATGTGTAGCAGTACCGCCCTGGGCAAACGGAAATACATCTGAACTTAATGGGGGTACACCGGATAATGCTGTATCTAAATTTCTAGTAACTGCAACGCCTACTGCACCACATGTGTTTGAATCGGATGATTGCCCTCTTCTAACCATATAACCAAGACGTCCTGAAGAAGTTATTCCAATATGAGGAGCAGAAAATAACATTAATGCACCGTTAGTAACATATTGTACATGTGAGGCCCATGCAAACATAGCAATACTTCCTGTGTGCGGATACCCCCCTATACCACCTGCGAAAAACGGACCCTGAAAGTCGTTTAATGTAGCAGGCATTTGACCAATGTTATTATTATAATAAGCAGGTGCATTTACGTCATCTGAACAAATTGAATCAGCTAATAACACATTATTTGCACTGTATCCACACAAAGACTGTATGAATGTTTTGCAATGATTACCAAAATCTTCTACAAGAATAGCTCCCGGATAAGCTGAAGCTGCTGTTACTGTTGAAGTGTATGTTAATTGTGTTGTCGGCATAAAAAATATTAGTTAAGTTGTAATCCTGCTTTAAATTGTGTTGTATAGTCTGTAAAATTACCAGTACTATTATTATATTTCATAAAGTTATTTACGTCTACATAGGCTTTGTACCCGTCGTCGACGTTTATAAATGTACCCGATGATAGATAAACATCTGGTTTAAATGCGCCCGTGAAGCAGGAATCGTAAGCTAGACTGAATGTACTTGTACCGCCAACTGATGCTGTAATAATATTATAAGCAGCATTACGAATAGCTTCTGTAGCTATTACCATTTGTCGTCCAAAGTCTGATGTAGCTTTGATAGCGTTACGTGCATCGACGTCATTCCAAATTGCATTAACTAAGGTAAAGAATTGATAGTCGGATGGATTAGATAGAAGAGGATCACCAGAATTAGGAAATGATGGAGCAGTGACTTGAGCTGGATTTGCTATCCATGCAGCGGCTGCAGCCGCGGCACCACAAGTTGCAGAAAGATCACCATATCCCTGACCACGGCGTCTCATGTAACCTACTTGATTGGTTCTCGTAATACCAATATGCGGGGCAACATATATAAATAAAGCACCGTTGGTATCTTGAGTTACATGAGATGCATAAGCAAAGAGACCTGTTGTACCTGTATGAGGATAACCATCTAGACCCCCTGCCATGAACGGTCCAAGAAATGATTGCAGTGACAAAGGCATCTGACCCAAGTTGTTGATATTGTTAAACACCGGACCATTAACATCATCAGAACAGATAGATGCAGCCAAGAGAACGTTGCTCGGAGTATGCACTGCACTTACAGATTGAATAAAGCTTTGTACCCGCAGTCCAAAATTCTCAGCTGTTGCAGCATTGGGATATGTCAATCTCACGATATTACCGTAATCTAATTGTTGAGATACAGGGCCGCTATCAGAAGTTAAACTTGAACCGTGCATTAAGTTGGTACGTTCAACATCTGCACGTGCAGCTTGAACTCTTTCTTCTAAAAGCTGTTGTTCAAATAGAAATTTCTTCTTAAATTCTGCTGATTGTAAAGGATTTGAGACTACAATTGGGTTACGGGTACGAGTATCATACTGCTTTAGCCCGTCAATATATTGACTACTAGAACTCATAATAATATTTATTATCTTAATAAATATTTATTGATATATGAATAAAGATATACATCTTATCTATGAAGCATTTGAACAGAATAGAGTACCTTCTAACCTTACTGCTATACAAAATTTGTTAATTAATCAATTAAAGAAACATGGCTTTCAGTTACTTAAAGTGGGTCATATTAATGCAGAAGAAGATAGCTATCCCACAGTATTCATGAAAAGGGTTAAAGGTCCTATGCATTCTAATGCAGAGATAAGCCCAATGGGTGCAATTAATGATGAACATTATGAAGATTATCTAGCTAATCTTAAAGCTGAATCAGAAGATGCAGAAAGCGCTGATGAAAAAAAAGAGCGCGTACAGAGGGGTTGGGATATAAACAAGAAGAGATGGGCCAAATGGAAGATGGAGAATCCAGAGGCTGCAGCCAAGCATGCTGCAAAGAAAGCTGGTAGATCAGAAGATGCAGAAATGCCTACAAAAGATTTTAATAAATTAAAGCAACACATTAATAAAGGGCCTATTCAAATAAAAAAGCCTTCTAAAGAGTTGCCTTATACCCACAAGTATATTCATCACCTTGCTAAACAAGATTCCCGAGAAGGTCAAAAAGAAGAAGATGCAGAAAGCGCATGTATTGAAGATTTGGCTACTAGACATGGTGTAAGCTTAGAAGATATTACCAATCAATTAGAGATGGGTCTAAAAGTTGAAATGGAGCATACCGAAGATATGGATGTTGCAAAGAAAATCGCCTTAGATCATTTAGCAGAAGACCCGCATTACTATACTAAACTTGCTAAGATGGAAGGTAAAGGTGAAAATGAAGAACGTAGAATTGATCCTAAATGTTGGAAGGGGTATCACAAAGCTGGTACCAAGTTAAAGAGCAGTGTTCGTGTTAATAATTGCGTAAAAAATTAATAAATGAAACTTTTCTTACTCACGCTATTCCTATCCTCTGTTCTATATGCTCAAGGTCCTTATGAATGGAGAGTAATAAGAGCTATTGACGGTGATACCGTGGAAATCCAGGTCGACTTTTTACCTTCTGAACTGGGTAATAAGTTACATATAAGAATATGGGGAGTTGATACACCGGAAAAAGGTTTTCGTGCACAAAGCGAACACGAAAAAGAATTAGGATTAAAAGCTTCTGAGTTTACAAAGAGCGCTATTGTAAATGCTAAAGAAATTAAAGTAAATTTAATCACGTGGGACAAGTTTGGTGGTAGAGTACTTGGTGATCTTATAATAGATGGTAAAAGTTTAAGACAGCTCTTATTAGATAACGGTTATGCTCGGGAATATTACGGCGATAAAAAACAAAGTTGGAATTAAGGTACTATAAAAGTAGAATTACCTGTTGTTAAGTACTTATGAACTGTGTAGGTAATCCCGTTTATAGAATAAGTTTCTCTCGATTGACCGCCTGAGGCAACTGGCTGCCCTTTGTATCTAACGATTACTATTCCGCTTCCGCCTTTGCCACCGGAGCCTGAGGGACTACCTGTTTGATATCCGCCTCCGCCGCCTCCGCCACCTAACCCATCTGTACCAGCAGTACCATTAGTAGCGCCATTACCAGCACCGCTGCCTCCACCACCTTGACCGCCAAAACTACTCCCACCAGAGTACGCACCACCGCCGCCACCACCACCGTATGTAGTGGTATTACCGTCTATTATAGATACAGCTCCTGGCCCACCATGACCTGGATATGCTCCTGCATTTGTTTCTGAAACTTGACCTGCATTGTAACCTGGGCCACCTGCTCCACCGCCACCACCTCCAGAGCCATAGTTATCACCACCACCAGTGTTGCTGCCTCTGCCACCTGGATATCCTTGACCAGGCATGCCGGCTCCTCCAATATACGTTAATCCACCAGGTGCATTTGATCTTGATCCTCCACCTCCACAGCCTCCATTTTTACCCAAACCATTATACGATTGACCTCCTGCTCCGCCACCTATAGCTACCATGTCATTAAATTTAGAATTATCACCATTAAGAGCAGAATCATTACCAAATCCTATAGATCCAGCTCTACCACCTGCTCCAACTGTTACATTAATAGTTTGACCAGAAGCAATAGCGTAATTCTCTAAGTATAAAACACCTCCACCTCCACCGCCACCGCATATGGAATTATTAGCTCCGCCACCACCTGCTACAATTAAGACATCGCATATTAAACCTTGATTTTGAATAACATAATTAGAAATTTGATTAAGCGTTAATTTATATGTAGAATTACCTACAGAAGAAGGTACGACTAAAGAACCTATAACTTGATTATCTGCAATACTGTTTAATCCGGATATTGTAGTATCGGCCATATTTATATTTATTAAAAAACTAAATATTTTGGTGAGTGATCTTAATGATTTCATTAACCATACATTAAGACAATATAAGAAGAAAGATAAAAGAGTTATTAATAAGATAAAAGAATGTAAATCGTTGAGACAGTTACTAATAATAAGAAAAAAACTACATTTAGTCGAGTGGGATTAAGCTTGAACTAATTTGTAATTCCGTTATATTGGTATTATATGCCCCGTTCGTCTATCGGTCAGGACTCGAGATTTTCACTCTTGCAAGAGCGGTTCGACTCCGCTACGGGGTAATTATACATATGAAATTTACAATTATAAACGGGTCTCTCGGGGGTCGTACCGGGAACACTAATAACCTTATACAAAAGGTTAAGAAGCTCATTTTAAAACGAGATCTTGATACGAAAGTACGTATTATTCACCTGTCTCCTACTTTTGATTGGATTAAAGTACGTCGGGCTATTAAAGCTTCAGATGCATTGATATTTTGTACCGGTACATATTGGGATTCCTGGGGGTCACCCATGCAACAATTGTTTGAGAAGATGACACAAATTGAAGGAAAGAAACACTTGCTTGGGAAGCCCGCTGGAGCCATCGTAACTATGCACTCTGTGGGAGGCAAAGAGGTGTGCTCCAGAATTTTAGG
>Ga0209401_1001248_pt1 | contig 16955 bp, 18 predicted proteins | sample M_140807_MF_Meta_FD_187318 | JGI IMG/M metagenome (GOLD analysis project Ga0209401, IMG submission 187318) | Freshwater microbial communities from Lake Montjoie, Canada to study carbon cycling - M_140807_MF_MetaG (SPAdes) (version 2) | ecosystem: Environmental > Aquatic > Freshwater > Lake...
TTCGGGATTTGCGGATTTTGCTTTCAGGGTGGCTGCAGGATCGCCGTTCGTTAGGTAGGCCTCGAGACCCGCCACCCTCTGCTCCAGCGTGGGGGCGGGAGCTCCCGCGCGGGCGCTGCTCGAAAATGAAAGACAGAGTCCGATTGCCACGACCGCTGCGCGAACCCACGATTTCAATCCCACCCTCATGTGATTGATGCTTTAGGCTTGTTCGGTTGTCGGGTTCGCTGCCTCGGCGCCTTCGCCTACCGCAAAGCGGGTGAATCTACGAACGACAATATTTTCCCCGAGCTCGCCAATTTTGGATGAAATGATGTCTTTCATCGTCAGATTGGCGTCTTTGACAAAAGCCTGCTCCATTAAGCAGACGGTGCTGTAATATTTTTCCACTTTGCCAGCGACGATTTTCTCGACCACTGCCTCGGGCTTGCCCTTAATCTGTGCCGCCGCCACTTCTTTTTCGTCCTTGAGCGCTTTTTCGGGAACTTCTTCTCGGCTGACGTAGACAGGACTGGCCGCAGCGATCTGCAGGGTGATGTCTTTCACCAGTTCGCGGAAGTGCTCATTCTTGGCCACGAAATCGGTCTCGCAGTTCACTTCGACCAAGACGCCGACCTTGCCTCCCAAGTGAATGTAGGAGGCGATGACCCCTTCCCGAGTTTCCCGTCCTGCTTTTTTCCCAGCAGCCAGGTTAAACTTTTTGCGGAGAATTTTTTCTGCCTCCTCCGAATTTCCGTTTGCCTCGGTCAGGGCTTTTTTACAATCCATCATTCCTGCATGGGTACGATCCCGCAGATCTTTTACAATTTTGGGGTCAATGGTGGCGGCAGTCGTCATGAAATAAGTTCCTTTCAGCAATCGTTAGGCTGTAAGAGCTGCTTCTTTTCCTTTGGAAGTGCGTTCTTTTTTCTTTTTGTCTGCTTTTTCGCCTGGCTCCGAGGTGTCGGCATGGGCGGGGGGATGTGCGGGTCCGCGACGGCGACCTTCTTCGATCGCCACAGCCATGGGTTCCATGACGGCGCGGATCGAGCGAATGGCGTCATCATTACAAGGAACCGCGATGTCCGCGTCGTCGGGGTCTGCATTAGTGTCAGCCAGGGCGATGACCGGAATGCGAAGGCGGCGGGCTTCTTTGACGGCAATTTCTTCGCGCGGCATGTCGACCACGATCATGGCGGCGGGGATTTTATCCATATCAAGAATGCCCGCGAGATTGCGACCAAGCTTGGCCTTTTCCCGGCGCAACGCAGCAGACTCTTTTTTCGGAAGAAGATCCATCGCGCCAGAGGTTTCCTTGCTCTCGATACTTTTCAGTTTGCCCACACTGCGGCGAATGGTGGTTAGGTTGGTCAGGGTGCCTCCCAGCCAGCGACCGGTGACGTAGTGGGATTTCGTTCTTTCGGCCAACTCTTTAATGACCTCTTGCGCCGGCTTTTTTGTGCCTACGAACAGGATATGTCCCCCTTTGGCGGCAGCTTCGCGGAGGAAGTCGGCGGCCTTGCGAACCTGCTCGGCGGTGCGAGAAAGATCGATGATATAAATTCCGTTGCGGGGACCGAAAATGAACTCCTTCATCTTGGGGTTCCATTTGTCGGTGCGATGTCCAAAGTGTACTCCTGCTTCGAGGAGTCGTTTCACCTCTGCTTCAGTTGCCAGCATATTCGTTTTTCCTATCCGTTTATGATTCCACAATTGCGGAACTTCCCTTTCTAGGGAATAGGGTTTCAGTTTCGTTGTTCGCAAAAGCGAACGTTGAATCCGGGCCTCGTCTCACTTCCAAAAAGAAAATCAGAGCAAAGCGGGATTTATCGTACTGATTTCTTGCGCGAAGCCAAGCCCCTCCTTTTACCTCAGGGTCAGACCCTGGGACAGACTTAGGGTCTGACCCTAGAGTTTTTACTCTTATTCATTGACATAAGTCATTAAGTTGTTAACAGGGTTATAGATGCGAGCTATTTTACCTGTTTTTGTTGTGCTATTTGGGGTTTGTGCCGCAGCACAAGCTGTTGGGGTGGAGTCGGTTAAGCCGGAGATTGTAAAGAAGAAGGTTGCCGAGGTGCCCCCTACAAATAGTTATCCTGTGAAACGAAATATTGTGACAACCTACTTCTGGATCGGACAGGGCGGGACGAGCATCAGCTCCACACAGAACATCATGAGTGCATGGGATCAGTTTTGGAAAAAGAACTTCGGCGGAATCGATGCTCCTGTGGACCGTAAAGATGCGAAAAAATTTCGCGAGGCGAGTTTGCCGGAGAAGTTTGCCCCCACTCTGAACCCGTTTTACGTCGCTCTTCCTTTTAACGACATCGCTTTCCCGAAGAAGTCGCGTGAGTACGTTCCCTGGTGGAGCGAGGCCGATTATAAAAAGGATCGCCTTGAATCCCAGTGCAAGGGGCGCTGGGTGATGATCAAATTCAATAATCGGGTCTGTTTTGCGCAGTGGGAAGATGTCGGGCCGCTACGTTACGATCATGCGGAGTATGTTTTTGGCGAGGAGCGGCCGACTCGCCACTCCCGTGCCGGACTCGATGTCTCCCCTGCAGTTCGGGACTATTTAGGGCTGAGTGGATTGGATAAAACCGACTGGAAATTTGTCGATGACGATCATGTGCCCTATGGCCCTTGGATCGAGTATGGGGAGCAGGCGATTCTTTATAGTGCCATCAAGGGTCAGACCGCTAAAAAGCTCCGCAAAAGCCTCTAGCCGGCACTGGTTGGGCTCCTGCCCTCGCTTATTTTCTCATCGCCCAAACCGCTAGAGCAGAAATATCGGACGGATTGACCCCCGAAATACGTGCGGCCTGGCCAAAGGTTCGAGGGCGAATTTCTTGCAGTTTCGATCGTGCCTCTTTTTTAAGACCAACCACCGTGTCGTAATTAAAGTTTTCGGGAATATTTTTTCCTTCCATATCCTTGAGCGTGGCAATCCGCTCCAAATCGCGCGCAACGTAGCCTGAATATTTCACATCCGCTTCGACCGCTTCGGCAATTTCTCCTGGCAGACGCTGAAATTCCTCCGGCAGATCGTTCCAGGTCACCTCAGGGCGACGAAGCCAATCCTCCAAAGATTTTCCCTCTTTTCTAGATCCGGCCAATTTTGCGCGGCACTGATCGATCAGCGTTCTTTTTTCCTTTGTCCTTCGCACCCGCTCGGCAGAGGCGAGGCCGAACTCCCCTGCCCTTTCGGTCAGGCGCAGATCTGCATTATCTTGGCGAAGCAGAAGCCGATACTCGGCTCGGGAGGTAAACATCCGATACGGCTCCCGGGTCCCTTTGGTGACCAGATCGTCAATCATTACGCCGATGTACGACTCGTGGCGCTGCGGCTTCCACGGATCGGCACCGCGCGCCGCCAGTGCCGCGTTAATTCCCGCTAGGATCCCCTGCCCTGCGGCTTCCTCGTAACCCGAGGTACCATTGAGTTGACCCGCAAAATAAAGTCCGCAGACCGGTTTCGTTTCTAGGCTGGGCCAAAGTTGAGTCGGCGGGCAGTAGTCATACTCAACCGCGTAGCCGGGGCGCAAAAATTCAGCAGCCCCCAACCCAGGAATCGAGCGAATCATCTCAACCTGAACATCAAAAGGAAGGCTGGTTGAGCATCCGTTGACGTAATACTCGTTTGTATGCCGCCCTTCAGGCTCAAGAAATATCTGGTGCCTCTCCTTGTCGGGGAACTTAACAATTTTATCTTCAATTGAAGGGCAGTATCTTGGCCCAACTCCTTGAATGACACCGCAATATAAAGGGGATCTCGATAGGTTTTTTCTTATAATTTGGGCTGTAGTGTCGGTTGTATGGGTTATCCAGCAGGGTAGTTGTTCCACGTGGAACAATCCGTCCTTCCACTGATTGAGAGTAAACATGTCGTCGGGTCGTTTTTCGATGGTATCAACCAGAAAGCTGAAGTTGGGGGGTGGATTATCGCCATGCTGGGGCTCTAATTTGGTGAAATCTATACTGCGCTTGTTGAGTCGGGGCGGCGTGCCGGTCTTGAGGCGCTCGACTTGAAATCCAAGCCTCCGAAGCTCCTCGGAGAAGCCGCTGGTCCCATCCCCCATCCTTCCGCCGGCAACGTTTCTGTCCCCAACATGCATCAGCGCCTTTAAAAAAGTGCCTGTTGTAATGACAACCTTACGCCCATTGAGCCTCACTCCAAGGTTGGTGACAACAGCGCGGACTTCTCCGTCTTCTACTATCAGCTGTGCGAGTTGCCCCTGTTTCAGATCAAGATGGGGCTGATTCTCGAGGGCAAACTTCATCCTGAACTGGTAGGCCTTTTTATCGCACTGGGCCCTAGGTCCACGAACACTGGGACCTTTGCTGGAGTTGAGCATTCTCATCTGAATGGCGGTGGCGTCGGTGTTCAGGGCCATCTCGCCGCCGAGGGCGTCGACCTCCCGGACGATGTGTCCTTTAGCCAATCCACCAATCGCCGGGTTACAGCTCATCTGCCCAACGCTGTCTAGGTTCATGGTCAGAAGCGCCGTTTCCGCGCCCATCCGAGCGGAGGCGAGGGCCGCCTCGACTCCCGCATGACCAGCCCCGATTACGATCACATCGTAATTCTTGGGGAAGGTAAAATAGGACGCAGTGCTCACAAAACCTCAGTCGCTCTTAAACGGAGATACGGTCGGTGAAAATTGTCTTGGCTGAGGGGAGGCGCCCAGGATGCTTCGGCTGGGAGTTTGGCAGTCCAATCGGCAAAAGAAGGGCTATTGCAATATCTTTATCTCCTTCTGCGCCAATAATTTCCTTCACTTTAGCTTCATCCCATCCGTTAATATAGCAGTTGCTATATCCCTTCGATTGGGCGGCTAGGGCAAGGGTGGTTGCCATAATAATCGCATCTTTAATTGCGTACTCGCGCTCTTTGTCGCCGAGGCCTTTTTGGAAGCCTGGGGCATTTTCTCCAATCCAATCGGCAAACTTTTGAGGCCAAGCGCCGGAAGACACTCCCGACTTTAAAATTTCGCTCATATTTTTTTCCCAGCCTCGGATCGAGACGGCAAAGACAAAAGTGACGGGTGCCTCAAGAATCTGCTTTTGGCCCCAAGCGGCTGCCGCGAGCGCCTCTTTTTGTACCATGGAGCGGATCATGACCACACGAGTCGGTTGAAAATTCCACGAGGAGGGGGCGTCCTGCATAAGGGAAACGAGCTCCTGAAGAGTGGCCTCAGGAATCGGATCGGATTTAAAAGATTTCATGCTGCGGCGAGCACGAATTGAATCAGCAACGGTTAGTTCGCTTTTTGTCATGCAAAGACGATATCAAAAAAAACGACAAAAGAAAGCCACCAGGGGGGGGCTGGAAAACTGGTTTCAGGGGAGGGGAAGGATTCGGTATCCCTGAACCAACTTGGAATGGAGAGGGAATGACCTACTAAGTGGCGGTATAAAGTTCCTCGATCGTGTGAAGCTCAGCATGTTCCGACTGGATCGACCACAAGCGCGCGTAGAGGCCGCCTTTTTTGACAAGCTCCTCGTGCTTTCCCATTTCCAAAATTCGGCCCGCCTCAACCACGGCGATTGCATCTGCTTTGCGAACGGTCGAAAGCCTGTGCGCCACAACAATGCTCGTTCTACCTGCCAGCAGATGATCGAGGGCGAGCTGGATCTGTTTTTCCGTTGCGGTATCGACGCTGGCAGTCGCCTCATCCAGCACCAGAACTGGCGGATCTTTCAGAAGAGCGCGGGCGATTGAGAGGCGTTGGCGCTCGCCAGCGCTTAGGCGAACTCCTCTTTCCCCCACTTTGGAGTTCCATCCCTCAGGCAAAGCGCGAACAAAATCAAGGGCACTGGCGGCCTGCAAAACTTTTTCGATTTCCTGATCGGACGCTCCCGGCTTTCCCAACTCCAGATTCTCGCGAACGGATGCCTGAAAAAGGAACGGCTCTTGGGTCACCACGCCAACCTCCCGGCGCAGCTCCTCCAGCGAAATTTGGGGCAGGGGTGTTCCGTCTAAAAGAACCGCCCCTTGGGACGGATCGTGAAATCGAGCAACAAGTGAGGCCAAAGTGGTCTTACCAGCCCCCGTAGGGCCCACTAGGGCAAGCGAGGTGCCCGAGGGGATTGTGAGATTGATGCCGTGCAACACTTCGCGCCCCGTTTTGTAAGAGAAGTGGATATTTTGAAAAACGACCTCGCGCGCAGAGTTTTTGCGAGAGGGCAAGTGCCGCAGCGGAGCCGTCGGAACGTGGCCAGGCTCAGGCTCCGCATCTAGAATTGAAAAGACCCTCTCCCCAGCGGCGCGACCTGCTTGGATCAGCTGATTTAGGCTGTGGAGTCTCCCGACCGGCTCATAAAACATCCCAACATAAAGTAGAAAGGCAACGAGCTCACCGACCGCCATCTGCCCCTCGAGAACCGAACGTCCTCCGACCCATAGAACGAGGCAGGTTCCGGCCGCGGCAAACCAAGCCATCGCGGGGGAGTAAAAGGCCCAGGCCCGCATAATCCCGAGGGAGGCAACGCGAACATCTTGGGCCACTTTTTCAAAGCGCCGAACCCCTTCGTCCAGCCAGCCATACGTTTTGATCTGTCTCATGCCTTGAAGGTGGTCCATCAGCAGGGAGTTCATGGCGGAGGAGGCTTTACGCTGGACTCGGTAACGCGGGTGAGCCGTCAGGGTGTAGTAGAGCGCTCCAGCCGCGAGAAAGGGGATGGGAGCGAGGGACCAGGCGGCAAGGATGGGATCGATTCGAAAAAGAATGAATCCGACCCCAAGAAGCTGAAGAAGGGCAATCAGCCCTTGTTCAATTCCGTCGATGAGCATTCTTTCCATATTCATGACATCTTCACTGACTCGGGTCAGCAAATCGCCACTGGATCGATGGTCGTACCAGGAGGTGGAGAGCCGTTGAAAGGCGGCATAAAGATCGCGACGAAGATCTAAAATTACCTTTTGCTCAAAAAGATTGTTGAGAAGAATCCGCAGTGCATTGAGTCCATCCCGCCCAAGAAAAACCAACAGGAGCAGCCCGACTAGCCATGGAAGGCGCTCCGCTTGGCCTTTGGCTATGACATCATCGATCAGGACTCCCGTCAGACGGGGATAAACCAGTCCGAGGAGGGTAGAAAGGAGAGCGGCGCTAATCGTCCCAATGGCAAAGCCGGGGTATTTTTTAAGATAAGCCGCGATTCGAAGAGCCGTACGCATGGGGCAAAAGCGTAGCCCGATCCGTTCGGTGAGCCAATCGGGTTGCGAGGAGTTACCTCGCTTGAGCCAACCCCAGGGTCCGCAAAAGTGCGCGATCGTCCGACTCCTCAGGATTCGGAGCGGTGAGGAGCTTGTCGCCAAAGAAGATCGAGTTAGCGCCCGCATAGAAACAAAGGGCTTGGGCTTCACGTGTCAGAATGGTTCGGCCGGCGCTCAGTCGAACTCGGGCGCGGGGAAGGGCGATTCGAGTAGTAGCAATTAAGCGAACCAACTCGAAGACATCGACCGGCTTTTGTCCGGCGAGGGGAGTTCCCTCTTGCGGCATGAGGCAGTTGATCGGAACACTTTCTGGGGCGGGATCAAAACCGCAAAGAACCTCGAGCATCTTGAGTCGATCCTGCTCCGATTCGCCCATTCCGAGAATCGCCCCGCAACAGACGGCCATTCCCGCCTTTTGCACAGAGCGAATGGTGCGAAGCCGATCTTCGAACGAGTGAGTGGTGACAATGTTGCGATAGTGTTCGGGCGAGGTGTCGAGATTGTGATTGTAGGCGGTGACCCCTGCCTCTTTGAGTTGGCGGGCGGCATCATCGGTGAGCTGGCCGAGCGTGACACAAACCTCCATGCCGAGTTGTTTGACGTCGCGAACGATATTCAGAACCGACTCAAACTTGGCCTCTCCTTCCTTCACCCCTTTCCAGGCCGCACCCATGCAGAAGCGGCCTGCGCCGGCGGCTTTTGCCTCCCGAGCTTCAAGCAGAACGGCATCTCGCTCCATTAATCGCTCGGCTTTGACTCCTGTGTTGTAGCGAGCGCTCTGGGCGCAGTAGCCACAATCTTCGCTGCATCCACCCGTTTTGATACTGAGTAAGCGGCAAAGTTGAACCCCCTCATTCTCCCCCCAGTGGTTCCGGTAGACCCGACGAGACTGGTCGAGAAGGGCGAATAGCGGTTGATGATAAACAGGGGACAGCTGGACAAATGTTTTCGGGGGAATTTCGCCAGAGCTAACCATGGAAAGAGGGTGGGGAAAGGGGGCGAAAAGGTCAAAATCTGATTGCGTCTTGGGGAAGATGGAGGACGATTCTCTTATGAAATCAACCCTCCTCACCATGAGTATTGTGGCTCTTGGCCTCGGTCTCACTGCTCCAAGCTTGGTGCGTGCCGACTACTTCGGAAAAATCGAGCCGCGCCTCATTCAAGTTACTGACGGCAAAAAGGGGGGTTACAAAAAACCCGCAACAAGCCCGAAATATACAGCGATTTACTATTCGGCTCACTGGTGTCCTCCTTGCCGCGCTTTTACTCCGAAATTAGTCGAGTGGTACAAGGGGTTTAAGGGAAAGCATGATAACTTTGAGTTGGTTTTTGCTAGCTCCGACAAAAGCGAGGAGGCTCAGATTGAATATATGACCGAAACCGGAATGCCCTGGCCGGCGATGAAATTTGGAACAAGCAAAGACCCAAACGTTAAAAAATACGCGGCGAGCGGAATTCCCTACCTCGTGCTGATCGATGAGAACGGAAAAGATCTGACGGGGGAGAAGGGCAATGAGTGGCAAGCCCCGCAAGGGGTGCTGAGGAAGATCGAAGAAATTGTGGAAGGGAAAAAATAGTGCGCCCTTTTCCAATCCTTTGCCTGCTGGCCGTCCTGGTTGGGTCTTCCCAAGCGGAGAACTATCAGGAGTATGTTGCGCGCCACCAACGAATGCAGAAAATGATGAATCCTCTCAATGTCCCGGTCGCCAACGTTATGAGTGATGCTTGGGACGCTAATCCTGAATACGCAAATCCAAACCAACGTGTTTCTACGCCCGGACCAAAAAAGTTTACTATCAAATCGTCGCGGGACGATCAGGGCCGTGTGACTTGCTTTCCTAAGCCCAAATAGTTGGCTACCGGCGTAAATCGCCCCATCCGCTGCAAGGCCAGGCAAAGTTTGCCCATCCGGCTAATTCGCTCCGATTGCGTTCTTTTTGTCAGCCAGCGGGGTAACTCCGGCTCGGCCAAAGCGGAAAGCTCCCAAGGATGAAAATAGAGGCAGAGAAGGCCGTCTAGCTTGAGAACGTGGGAGCAGAGAGCGCAGTAAAGGGGAAGGGGGAGAATATGAAAGCTAGCCCAAAACAGGGGAAAGCGGATTCCCGGCAAGACAGCCGCCGGCACCTCCCATAGTGGCCCGATCTGAAATGGACGGCGGGGCTCTCTGCGATGATCATATCGGCCCGGAATCCAGGTGGGGTTTAAGGAGGCATCATATCGAAAGCCCGCCGCAGTGATTTCTTCATTCTCAATCTTGCGCAAGCGGGGAGCTCGAAAGCCCTCAACAGGCTGGCTGGAGATTCCTCGAAGAAGGTCGCGAGCTGCAGAAAGCTGTAAATCTGCCCCATTCCTATGGCTCCATCCGTGAGAAGCGATTTCGTGGCCACGAGCTGCCGTCTCCCGCAAAAGATCAGGTGCAGCTTGCGCAAGACGTGCAGTACAAAAGGCGGTGCTGGGAAAATTCCACCCTTCAGATATGGCCAGCCACTCCTGCCAGATTTCTGCGCCTCGCTTGAGGCCTCCATCTGCGAGTGGGGGTGCACCGAAATCTGCGGGGAGGTCGTACTCCTCAATATCCCAAGTCAGAAGGATCGAGTTCATTTTCCAATGCGATAAGCGCCTGTCCACGACCACCAGCGAATCAGCAAAATCTCTTGAAAGCACTTCAGAGAATCAAAAATTAATTTCACCCGTGAAGTTTTGTAGGTGTGTTGGGAGGTCACTTGCGCGGGGATCTGGCCTACTGACAGCCCTAGCTTCCGGCTGAGATAGAGTAGCTCCACATCAAAGGCAAAATCGTTCAGCCTTTGCTTGGCAAAAAGAGCCTTGGCGGCTTTTTGGGTAAATCCTTTTAAGCCGGCCTGGGTATCGGGGAAGTCGATACCTAAAAGAGAGCAGGCTAGCCGATTGAAGCCCCATCCCAAAAAAGCGCGCCTTGCGGGAAGTCCGCCTTGTGCCTGTGGAACCATAGATCGAGATCCAATGACGATATCGTATTTGGTCAGTGATACTTTCATCGGCTCAAGATGATCCATCGAATAGGCCATATCCCCATCCATAAAGATAAGTTTTTCTTCCGTCGCATCGCGGAACCCCTCCCGAACTGCACGTCCTTTCCCCCCATTCGTGCTGAGTAGTATTACCTTTGTGTTTTTGACTTTTTTCAGATTTTTTTGGAAAGATTTGCCCGTTCCGTCATTTGATCCGTCGTCCACAATCGTCACCCTCAACTCTGGCATTTTGCGGACGGCTTTTTCGACCGCCTGACAAACTTCATCCACAAGAAGGATCTCGTTGTGAACAGGCATTACGAGCCGAAGGGATGAGCGGGCAGCCATAAACTTAACTCTTTTTAACCCTTAATCCTTGGTGTTTCACTCAATTTTTTTTCAGTCTTTAGCGTCCGATTTGCAAGCTAGCCTAAAGCTCGACGCGGATAATGTGTCTGCTTGATTCTTGGCTATGCGATCGTCAGGTCCACAAGTGGTTCTTGTTCGTCACGGGGAGACGGAGTGGAGCCGGAGCGGTCGACACACCTCGTTCACCGATCTTCCTTTGACCCTTGGTGGAGAGAGGGAGGCAAAGTCTTTGAAAGAGTGTCTCAGTCATTGGACCTTTGATTTAGCCCTCAGTAGCCCCCGAGCTCGTGCTCTTCGAACCGCAGAGTTGGCTGGATGGGGGGGGCGGATCGAGATTGATCCTGATTTAAGCGAGTGGAACTACGGCCAGTATGAGGGTCAAACCACCCAAGAGATCCGGGTTGCCGACCCCAAGTGGACCGTCTTTCGAGGGCAAACTCCCGGGGGAGAAAGTAGTGCTCAAGTGGCTGACCGTTGCGACCGTATCCTTCGCCGCGTGAGAGCGGCGGCGGGAGATTGTCTTCTTTTCGCACACAGCCATGTCTTGCGCGTTTTGATCGCTCGCTGGCTGGAGTTACCCGCGGAAGATGGGCGCCATTTTGTCATCCAGACAGGAACTCTGGGGGTACTAAGCTATGAGCATGAGTCGCCCGTCTTGCTATCACTCAACGCCACTGCGTTTCGACAGGGGGAGCGTATGGGTCAAACAGTTCGCAAAAAGGTGACGTCTTAAAAGAATCGACGAAGAAAATTACGAAAAGTCCGGCTGGGGTATCTCGCAGTCCAACGCTTCAGCTCAAACGGGGAAGTATCCGAGCGATTAATACCACGATGCATCGTACAGGCTGTTTGGAACCCAGCCTCATGAACCAGCTCGACTGTTATTTCATTATAATCCCCGTAAGGAAAGGCAAAATGCTCAATGGGAACCCCGAAACGATCCTCCAGCTTTTTTTTACCAGAAAAGATTTCTGCCTTGGCCTCCTTGCGGGAAAGGCGAGACAGGCGCGGATGGGTACAGGTGTGGGCCCCGATCCAGTGACCCGCGGCAAGCCACTCCCGAATCTGTGATTCGTTCATCAGCGGATCCGCTTCTCCTCCCTCTTGAGCCTCCCAATCGCTGGTTTGCCCAATCCTGTCGGCCACGAGATAGTTGATCGCACGAACTCCGGCATTTTTTAGGCATGGAACGGCCGCGGTTAAGTTGCTGAGGAACCCATCATCGAAGGTAATTGTGATAGGAGCGGATTGATTGGAGTGTGAAGCGGGGGGCGGCATAGCCGAAAAACCCGCTTGAGATATTTCCTGCATTTGCTGTGAAAAAAGTTGGGGGCTGAGATAAAGACCTTTAATCCTCGCCTTGGAAGGGGGCAGAGAAATTTTATGGTAGCAAAGAATTGGGTGCCCTTCCGCAAAGTGTCGCTGAAAAGGTTTCAGCTCGGAGAAGTAGTCAGGAAGAGTCACAGCCTTAACTTTGATGGGAGCGGGAAAGTAGTGCCAGCGTCGATTCAGCGACCTCTTGCGGAGTGATTTTTGAAAGGCAAAGGGCTCTTCCCCCTTCACAGGAGGTGTTGCCCGTTTGGTTGCAGGCGCAATCGCGCAGAAGTACTCGATGTTTGCTTCCTCGGGGTGCCCAACCCAGGCGACCGACAGAATCCCGAAAAATTGAGACAGTTGGCTTTCCCAGGGCCATCGCCAAATGGAGGACCCCCGAGTCGAGGCCTAGGTGTAGCTCGGCATCCTGCAACGCTGAGGCGAGAAAATCGATGGGAACCCGTTCCAATAGGAACTTGAAACGATCGTCCCGAACGAGTGCCGATAAGTCGGATAGCCGCGCCCGCTCACGCTCTGAACCAGCGCCCGTGGCCAAAACCTCAAGATTGGGTTCTTTTTTCCAGATTTGTTGAAGAACCTCCGCCCAGTCGTCTAGTGGCCACTCATTCAGAGGAGTGCTGGCAGCGTTCACTGAAAGATGAAGGTACGGTTTATTGGCGAGCCGCTTGTTTTTTAATTGCTCCAAGGAGGGGTTTTTAAAACTCCACCCTGGATCTTTACCGCTCCAGCCCAGCTTGCGCAGAAACTCCAATCGTTGCTCGAAAACGGGTGCCGCACGATCTGTTCCGTCCACCCTCTGTGTTAGCCCAAGGCGTGCGAACCAAGATGATTTTCCGGTGATTCTGGCGATTCGATGGCGTGCTCCCGACCAGCCAACATAGAAAAGATTTCGTTCCGAGCCGACCCAAGTTATGGCCGCATCATACTTCTCCCTGCGTAGGGAGCGAAGCTGAGAAAAGCTTTTCCAAAAAGGAGGGCTGGGCTTCTGGAGGGGAACTTTCCAGATCTGGTGAATCTCGGGAACGAGAGCAAGAGTTTCTCCTCCCACATTGGTTGTTACCACATCGACCTGCGCCCCCGCCTGGGCAAGAACGCGCAGGGCGGGGATCGAATGAATGGTATCTCCCAAGAAGCCCAGATCGACGACAAGGACCTTTTTCCAGGGAGGGAGAGCCATTCCTCTAGTTTCAACGAGAGAAGGGGAATGGCCAACCCAGAAACGCCGTCTTGGCCGATCGACATAAATCGAACAAGCTCATCTGAATGAGTTCCCGCCCACTTCCTTATGTCTTTGAACACGCCAGCAACCTCAAGGCTGACCCGCGGAAGGTGATGGCGTATCACCTCGAGCCGAAAAACATCTCCTCGATCAGCCCTAGCTGGATTCGGGTTCTCTCCTTGGAATCCCCAGACAAAATCTCTGAAGGTTCTAAGATTCGTCTCAAGGTGCTTTCCCTCGGCCTTCCTCAATCGTGGGAAGTTACCGTCCGGGAGATAAGGGATTTTGAGGGAACTCCGGCGAAAGCTCATATTTTAGACGTGGCCGACCGCTCTCCTTTTCCCCTTTGGCGCCACCTCCACGAATTCTGGGCAGCACCCGACGGCACAACGGGCCTCGTTGATCGAATCGAGTTTCTGCCCCCACTGGGTTTTCTGGGGCGACTTGCTCTGCCTGTGATTCGCGCTTTTTTCGGAGCTCTCTTTCGCGCGCGGCACGAGGCCACGAGAAAGGTTTTCGAGTCGCGCCAAGGCTAGCGGGTCAAGTGTTCAACGGGACCAATGCTCGCCCAGTCGACCGCCACCGTCTGCTTAAGAAATGTTTTGTGGCTGACGAAGCTAACTTTTCCGGTTCTGACGCCGTGCTCATGGACGAGCCGAGTGGTTTTCACATCGTAGCAGCAGTATTCGGCTACCTCCTTTTGTTTCCCCTCCCTCCACCACTGGATGGCCTCCATCCCCGAGGCGGTCTTTTTTACGCCACAGGTGGCTGAGGCAACGGCATCGAGTCCGACCCGGTGCTTTATTTTTTCCTCAAGACTGACCATTAAGTCGAGAGTGGGAACGGTGGAGAAATCAAAGACGGAGTAGGCCGCCAAAACTGTGTAGTCGAAGCGAAGAACATTAAATCCAACGACAAGGTCGGCTCGTCGCAGGTCGGCGATGAGGCGGTCGACATCTTTTTCCAAATAAACCTCATATTCGTCTTTTGCGGAGTGATAAAGTGCGGCCACCGATACTCCCATTTTATCAATATGCCCCCAGCCGCCTACTTCAGCGGCGCTTTTCTGGGTTTCTAGATCAAAATAAACAATGTTGCCCATGCGGTTTAGGAAATCGCACATGGGAGTAAAAAGGCAACCGCTTTTCGACCCCGAGGTTTGGCTTGTTCTTTTTGCTCCTCGAGGTTATAACGACAGTCTATGACTGACTCCAGATTAGCAAGACAGACGGCGGAACGCTTAATTGGCTCACGAGCCCAACTCCTCAAATTCAGCTGTTTGCTGGGTTTCGACGGCTTCTTGGACTCTATTTTGCAGGTGGTCGACCAGCGACAGACGGCGACCAAATACCTGCCCTTCACCTCGGTGAAGCCTTTTGCCAAGAAGCTAGGGGAGGCAGCAGGTAGGAGCGCGAATTTTGAAGTCGTGCCCACCATGGAAAAGATTGGTGGTAACGGCCCCTTAATGGCCTTTGCCATGTCGACCCTCGGCGCCCCGGTGGAGTACATGGGGATGTGCGGGTTCCCTAAACTTCACCCCGTATTTGCTGAATTTGCCAAACGCGCCAAGGTTCACTCCTTTGCCGAGCCTGCCTTGACCTCCGCCCTGGAATTTAACGACGGGAAGATCATGCTCGGGCAGTTAGCTTCGGTGCAGGATGCAAATTGGGAAACGATTCAGTCCCGCTTAGGCGATAAGCTGGTGCAGAAGCTGTGGTCCTCTGCCGCTTTTGTCGGAATGGTCAACTGGACGATGTTGCCGCACATGTCGGCCATCTGGAAAAAATTGCTGACCGAGTATAAGCCGGTGAAACCCGGGAAGCGGAAGCAGCTGTTTTTTGACTTGGCAGATCCGGCCAAGCGGATTGAGGCGGATCTTTTAGCTGCCCTCAAAATCATCGCCGAATTCCAATCGGAAAATGATGTCACTCTCGGAATGAATGAGAGCGAAGCCATTCACGTGGCGAAAGTGCTCCGTCTCAAGGGCGGAACGAAGAACCCGAAAGCTTGCGCCTCCTTGGCGGGTGCGATTCGGGAGAAGATGGGAATTCAAGTGGTGGTGATCCATCCGATCGAGTACGCCTGCGCGGCTGATGCGGAAGGAGAGGTGTTTGTCACTGGGCCCTATACCTCAAAGCCCAAGATCAGTACGGGCGCGGGGGATCATTTCAACGCCGGCTTCTCCATCGCTCGATTGCTGGGCTTGGGGCTGCCTCACTCACTGCAGTTGGCGGTGGCCGCATCAGGATTCTACGTGCGCCACGGCAACAGCCCGAACCGCGAACAGCTAGTTCGATTCCTCCAAACCTTGTAGTTCGAACTTAGGCCCTCCTCTCGAGGGCTTTTCTTGGGCTAAGAGGATTGGTCTCTGGCTTTTTTGTACATCTCCAGCGCGAGGATGCGCTGCTGGGCATGATCCACGATCGGAGCAGTATATTTTAAGGAGTCAGCCTCTGGGACATATTGGGCAATGAATTTTCCTTCCGGATCAAACTTCTCCGCCTGACTCGCGGGGTTAAAGATTCGAAAGTAGGGCTGCGCATCGGTCCCAGTTCCTGCGGCCCACTGCCAGCCCCCGTTATTGGCCGCCAAGTCTCCGTCGAAAAGTTTTTCCATAAAGTAGCGTTCCCCCCACTGCCAGGAGATAAGGAGATCTTTGGTAAGAAAGGAGGAGACGATCATCCGGAGGCGATTATGCATCCAGCCGGTCTGATTCAGCTGTCGCATGGCGGCATCCACGATGGGGTACCCGGTTTGTCCTTCACACCACGCTTGAAACCGATCTTTGCGGTTCTCCCACTCGATCTTGTCATAGGCGGGGCGGAATGCGCCCGAGACAACGTGAGGAAACTCCCAGAGGATCTGTTTGTAAAAATCCCTCCATATAAGCTCACTGATAAACACATCGATCTGTTTCTTGGCTTTGGGATCGTCGACACGAGCTTGCCGGGCGGCCGCTAGAACCGTTCGCGGGGAAAGAGTGCCAAAACGGAGGTGAGGGGAGAGGCGGGAGGTAGAATCTTCAAAGGGAAAGTTGCGGGCGGTCTGATAGTGCTGGATCTTTTTCGCTACGAAGGAGCGCAGGAGCTCCTGCGCGGCCTTCTCCCCTGCGGCAGGCAGGGAGATAGCGCATGGCTCGAGCCCAAGCTCGTCGAGTGCGGGCAGTGAAATGCCTTTCACTCCAGCAACGGTTTCAAGCTTGGCTGGGCGGGGCAGGGGATCGTGCGGCGGCTTAGCCAGCCAGGTGTTCGAGAAGGGAGTAAAAACGGTATAAGGGCCGCCAACCGCCCTCTGAATCGCCCCTGGAGGATGAATCAGCAAGTCATCACAAGGAACCACCTCGATTCCAAGCTCAGCACCCATAGCCACAACTTTTTCATCTCTTGAGCGTGAATACGGCTCGATGTCCCTGTTGAAGAACAGGGATTTTGCGCCCACTTCCTTTGCCAGAGCACCAAGAGTTTTGGTGGGGTCCCCTCTTTTAAGAATCAGGGGTGCCCCAAGGGCGGCCAAATTATCTCCCAAGCTTTTAAGGGAGGCCAAAAGAAAGGCGGCACGCCGGCTCGCACCCTTTTTTTCAGACAAAAGTAGTGGATCAAAAATGAAAACCGGGACAATCGGAAGCTTTCGCGCACAGGCTTGATGCAGCGCAGTGTTATCGGAAATCCGCAAATCTCGGCGAAACCAAACAAGGGCGGGTGCGCGCTGCATTCTTTTTTTTAGCGCGCAGCGAACAACTTCGCACGCGCAAAGATATTTTTTTCTTTTTTCTCCTCGTAAAAACCTTTTTTTATGCGGAGGTTATTTGTCAAGCGAAGTCATTCACAAATATTTTCATGCTTTT
>Ga0209401_1001250_pt1 | contig 16951 bp, 9 predicted proteins | sample M_140807_MF_Meta_FD_187318 | JGI IMG/M metagenome (GOLD analysis project Ga0209401, IMG submission 187318) | Freshwater microbial communities from Lake Montjoie, Canada to study carbon cycling - M_140807_MF_MetaG (SPAdes) (version 2) | ecosystem: Environmental > Aquatic > Freshwater > Lake...
CAGGTGGCGGCCCCGTCGCCCTCTTCGGGCACCGTGGCGACGATCTCGAATCCCTCCGCCAGCACCCGCGACACGACGCCCCCGGCGCCGGCATCGACGGGGATTCCACCAGCCGCCCCCCGAGAGGAAAACACCTCGGCTGGATTGCTGTCGGCCATCCGCCGGCCGCCGATCGAGATCGAAAGGGCGTTCCAGCGGTGCGGATCGTGAGCCACGCTTACCCCCCCCTGCTTCACCACCAGGGCGTCGCCCGGGAGGATCAGCGGCGCGGGGCGGCCGGCCGGGGTGGCCGGGGCGAGCGGGATCAGAGGCGTGGCGACGAGCCGTCCGAGGCGGACGGGGGCAGCGCCGTCGGGGGGATCGAGCCGGAATCGGACGCGCTCGCCGAGCGCCGGCAGCACCCCGCGAAATGTCCCCGTGCCGTCGGCGACGAGATTCACTGCCCACCCCTCGGCAAACTCCTTCCCCTCGGCCGCGGCGTAGCAGCGGACATCCCCCGCCGCGGTGCCGTCGAGCGCCAGAAGCAGCTTGCGGGCGCCGGGAGGAAGGGGGAGATCGACGACCGGCCCGACGAGATAGGGATCCTCGCCCCGGCAGATCATCGACAGCCCATCCGCCCCCTCCGCCAGACCGCCGATCGAGCCGTTGGCTCGCCAGCCGTGCGCGGGGGTGCTGAAGTCAGCCACGACGACCGGGCGCTCGTCGGCAGCCGACGCGCGCCCGGGCCAGAACAGGAGGGCGAGGAGGAGGGGCGCGAAACGGAGGCAGGGGTGGAGGTGGGGCATGGGATCGGTCGGTGGGCCGGGAGCAAAGCACGACAGGACGCACCCGACAGGGTATCCCGTCGACCGCGTCGGGGTGGGGCTGCGGGCGGCGAGCCTCGCGCTTTGCACCACCCCGGGCCGTTGTCGCTTCCCCCGGGCGTGTGGTACGAAAACGATCATTTACGATCGCCGTCGGCGATCGGGCGCCCATCGAACGTTCTGCAGGAGTCATGGATCATGGCGAAGAAGAAGGCCGCGAAGAAGAAGCCCGCCGCGGCGAAGAAGGTGACGAAGAAGGTCACCAAGAAGGCCGTGAAGAAGGTAGCCCGCAAGCCGAGGGGGCCACGCGAGGACGTCGACTCCCCACAGCAAGTTCCCATCGGAGGCGGCAAACGGAAGGTCATCGGCAAATAGCCGTCCGGAGCGGATGGTGGCCGATGCCTGCCAGGCGCGCTCTCGACTGACCGACCGATGACCTCACCTCGTGCCGACGCTTGGGCTGGCGAGGTCATCGGTCGGCGCGAGCCCATCACCGGCCGAGATCCCGATCCAAATCCTCCGCGCTGACTGCCAACGCGGATTACGGCGATCCGAGCCGTTCAAGATGCTGGCCGACCTCGGCTTCGACATCCGCGATCACACCGAACCCGAAGCGACGCGATTCAACGCAGTGTTCGAGTGCCGACTTGAACAGTTCGCGCGCCCGCGGCTCATCCCCCTGCTGTTCGGCAATCAGGCCCCTCAAGGCAAACAACCGCGCCGAGGTCTGGGCCCGTGCCGCAGGAGGCCAATCCGTCGGTTGCCACTCTTTCAGGATGGCATCGACATCGCGCTCGGCGCCCTCGACGTCGGCATTTTGGAGTCGCATCCGACCACGATCAACGTACGTCTCGAAGAAGTCGCGTTGATATCGCCAGATCTCCCTATTCAGCTTCATCAGCTGGTCATAGATCCCCAATGAATCGCGGAGCATTTCGTCTGCTTCGGCTCGGGCAGGCTCATCGACCGTCATCGCCAGCTCGCGAAGTGTCAGGGCGTTGGCCTGCCGCAAGTCAACGAAATCAACACCAAAAGCCATCAATCCCTCATTGAGGTTCCTTGCCATCTTCGCGGCTTTCCGAGCCTCGTCGAGTCGGCCGAGCCGTCGATAGCAACGGGCCGACTCCGCCCGCAACGTGCAGGCCCGGAAGGCCTGCTGATGAAGTCCTTCGTCATCTGCTGCGAGCTCCGAATAGGTATCGGCGCTCCGCACCATCAAGGCCACGGCGTCTTCGGTCTTTCCAGCCGCTTCGAGGATGCTGGCAAGCGCTCGTTCAGCACAGGCATTCATCTCCTTCGCCAACTGCGAATCCGGTTCATTTTTCAAAACGGCTGCGGCCCTTTCGCACGTCTGCCGCTGAAAACTTTCCGCCGCTGCCGAACCCTCGGAAAAGAGCAATGCCATCGCCATGTCACTACGGGTAGCGATGATGTCCCGGAAGTCGATGGGATTTTTCAGACTCGATTCCAATTGCTGCTCCAAGCCCTCGATCGATTTCTTGAAGCTCTCGATCGCGAGGGAATCATCCCCGCTGAGTCTCTCCAGGAATCCCTTGCGTTGTCGGGCTATATTGAGCCCCTGTGTGGCGCGGCTATTCCTCGAGTCTGACTGCAAGACGTCCTTATACATCTCGATGGCACGTTCCACTGCCTGCCGTCGTCGCGGGAGCGATTCAGGATCCTGGACCCACGAATCATCTCCGATCTCGATGACGATTTCCTCGATGGCGGTGAGTGTCAGATCGGTACTCTTCTCCGCCACGTCGCGCTGCTCCTTGACCGCCGCATAGCCGATGCCGAGGCCGACGACGCTCGTGAGGAGGAGCGCCGCGGCCGCGGCGACGGCGGTGCGGTGCCGCAGCCCCCAGCGCCGCAGCCGAACGGAGAAGGGATCGGGATGGGCGAGGACCGGCTCGTCGGCCAGCCAGCGCTCGACATCCGTCGCCAGGTCGCGCGGCGATTGGTACCGATCCTTCTGGGCCTTGGCCATCGCCTTGAGGCAGATCGATTCCAGCGCCGGCGGAACGTCGGCGCGCATCAGCCGCGGCCGGGGAAACCTCCCCTCCTTGACGTCGTCGAGGATCAGGGGTGACCGCACATGGAACGGCGCCTCGCCGGTGAGGAGGCAATAGAGCGTCGCCCCGAGGCCGTAGACATCGCTGCGGGCATCGATCAGGTCTTGCTTTCCATCCGCCTGCTCGGGGCTCGCATAGGCCGGTGTCCCCTTGAACTGCCCCTCCTTCGTCGGCTGCGAATCCTCCCCGATGTCGGCGGGCGAGATGAGCTCTTCCGGTGATCCTTTCCCGGCGGAGAGATCGTGCCCGGCGATGCGGGCCAGCCCCCAGTCGATCACCTGCGTCTCGCCGAACGACCCGAGCATGATGTTGTTCGGCTTGATGTCGCGGTGGAGCACCCCGCGGCTGTGGGCATACTCGATCGCCTGACAGGCATCGACGAAGTGCCCGAGGAGCTCGCGAAAGCGGAGCATCCTCCCGGCCGCCGGCACCGCGCCGCCGGAGGCGTGATGATCGCGGATCGCCCGTGCGAGCGTGCCGCCGGGGATCAACCGCATCACCTGGAACAATCGCCCCCCCGGATACTGCCCGATGTCGTAGACCGGCGCGATGTTGGGATGCTCCAGCGCCGCGCCGGCAAGGATTTCCTTGAGAAAGGAGGCCCGGTGCCCCGGGTCGTCGGCGTTGCGATCGGGGAGCTGCTTGAGAAGCACCTTGCGGCCGAGCTCGAGATCGCGGGCGACGAGCACCTCCCCCATCCCCCCCCGCTCCTGCGGCCCCAACACCCGGTAGCGCGTTCCCCCGGAGGCGTAGCCGTCGAGCGAGACCGGGGTGCTCGCCTCGGCCCCCGCCGATGCCGGTGGGCGGGCTTCGGAGGTCAGGCTGTCGCCGAGCACCGAGGCGAGCTCCGGCGGGATCAGCCCCTTGGCGTCGAGAGTGGCGAGGCTCTGCTCCACATCCCCGTGATGCTGCTCGAGATGCCGGGCCACGACATCCTCGACGATCTCCCGCGTCCGTGGGTCGATCGCCTTCTGCGCGACGAGGATCTCGGCGATCGCGCGCGCCGGATCCCGGATCCACTCGGCGATCGCGGCCGCCAGTTGGTTGCGGGTGATGAAGTTGAGGTGGATCGCGAAGATCGCGCACAGAAGGCCTCGGGTCGGTTCGGTCGGCATGGGTGCACCTCAGTGAAGTGATCGATCGAAGACCGTTAAGGGGAATCCCGCCCGCCAACGCCACGGAAAGATTACCCCCCGCGCGGACCGCTCGGCACCCCGATATGATGGCGGCCTCCACCCGTCCGCCGTCCGCCGCCGGGGGCACTGCCGATCCCGATCCCCACCAACCGCCACATCACCAAAAAGGAGCCCACGCCATGGCCAAGGGGGTCGGTTTGCCTTGACATTCCCCCCCGGCACGAGGTGCGGCATGATCCAGTCGATCGAACACTCAAGCCTGCTGCCGATCCTGTTCTGGCTGCTCCTGCTCCCGATCGCCATCTTCATCCTCATGCGCACCACCGCCTTCTGGACGGAGGAAGGGCCGGCGACGATCCTCGGCGCCACGAAGACCGTGTTCGCGGTCTGGCTCACCGTCTTCTTCGTCTACGACCTCTCCGGCTACGGCTTCGCCCGGCTCATGCAGGATCCGCGTCTCGGGATCGCCTTCCCCCCCAACTTCAGCTATCTCACCTGGCTCCGCGAGCCGATGGGGCTGAAGTGGTTTGTCCTCGGCTACATGCCGCTGATCCGCTATCTCCCCGTCCTCTTCGCCCTCTGCGCCGGCGGGGTCGTTCAGGTGCTGCTCTGGAAGATCCCCTTCCGGGTCGGGATGCTCGTCTTCTTGAGCCAGCTGTTTCTCAATATCTTCGCGATGGCGGTGCTCTCGCTGGTGTTCAGTTTCTTCGTCGGTGTCGAGAAGGGGTTCGACGGGAAGGTGCCCAGGCGGGTTGCCGCAGCCAATCGCCGGGCCAAGGCCGCCGCGGCCGCCCCCGATGGCCTCCCCGGCCTCCAGCAGAAGATCGAGAAGCTAGGGCGCGACGAAGGCCCCGTCCTCCGCCGCCTTGTGTTGCGCTGGAAGGGCGTCAACGACCTCTTCCAGCCGGCCTATGATCTCCTCGATCCCCTCACGAGCCACCTTCCCCTTCCGGCCCAGGACTGCTTGAACGGCGGGGGCTGGCTGCTCGTGATCCCCGGCCTCATCGCCCTGGCCCGTTTCCGGCTCCGTGGCCGCCGGCCGATCCCGACCGAGGAGGCGCTGCGCTGACGCGGGCTCAGGGTGTTCGTGCGGGTAGTGGTTGGGCGTTCGTCTGCGGAAAGAGGGCTTCCGGCCCCAGCGGCAAGTCGGGGTAACCTGCTGGTTGGGGTGGGACGCTCGTCTGCTTGTTGGGTGCTGCAGGCCCCAGCGGCAAGTCGGGGTCGCCCGTGCCCTGTCGCCGGACGTTCGCTTTGGCCTTCCGGGCCAAAGCTTCACTCGGGTGCCGGCTGCGCTACGCCATCCATGGCTGCGCTTGCCTGCAACGCCGGCTCCCAGGCCACGGGCGACCCCTCCTCACGAGCTGACTGGGGGGGAGTTCGATCCGGCAGGGGGTTCGGCACTTGCCTACACACCCCCTCGTGCAGGGTTCCATACTCCCCGCTATGATGGCCCCGCACGACCCTGCCGATCGTCGGCCGGTTCGGTTGGCCATGACCCGATCGATGCACAATCAGGAGATCATGCAATGGCGAAGAAGAAGGCGGCCACACGTAGGCCCCGGACCCCGATCACAGTTTACGGCCCTCCACTCGGCACACGCCTTCGCTTCGTCAACGGCGATAAAAAAAGCTTTTCCTATACAACCGATGCTGAGCTTCCTACCGTCGAAGTGATCGCTGAAGCCGTAGACGTAAACAACAACCCGTTACCAGGACGATTCACCGTCACGAACAAGGAGCAAACGAACGGCGGTGGCATCTGGACCGTGACATTCGAGGCAACCTACAATGCCCGCTTGAAGCCCAAGACCACGGGCTCCAGCCATGCCGAAAATACGCCTGATCGTCCGCTGGCTGCCGGCAGACTGAAGATCACGATCAGGCCGACGACGAAGAAAGTGGGTGAGATCAGCTGGATGTATCGGTCGGTCACGTATCCATAGCAAACGAGCGTCGACGATCGTTCCCGTGCCACCATACGGTCCGAGACGTTGACGTCGTTGCAACTTGCCGATCTCCCTTCCCATTCCTTCACTCCGCGAGGAGCCGCCCGATCTCGGCGGCCTCTTCGCGGAGTTTTTTGTTTTCAGGTGCTCCGGCCATGGCCGGTTCGTAGAACTCCCTCGCCGACTGAAGATGCGTCTTGGCGGCGGCGGCGTCGCCGGCGGCCGTGGCGGCCCGGCCGCGGAGGGCGTAGGCCCGGGCAAGGCAGCGCTTTGCCTCGGCGGCGCCGGTCGGCTCGTCGAGGGGGGCGACGGCGGCGAGCGCTTCGTCGGCGAGCTTGACCGCTTCGGCGGTGTTCTCCGCAGTGAGGCGTTTTTCTCCCCGGTCGATGAGGATGTCGGCGAGTGCAGGCCGGAAGTTGGCCTCGTCGGGAGCGCTCGCGACGAGGGCCCGGAGCTTGTCGATCGCCTCCTCGCCGAGCTTCTCTCCCTCCGCCGCCGTCGCGGCGTCGAGCCCGAGGACGCGGGCCCGTTCCTCGAGAGCCAGGGCCCGGACGTAGTCGACGTTCGGATCGCCCGCGTTCTGCGCTGACAGTTCCGCCGTCTGTCGGTCGGCCTTCTCGGCCATTTCCCTCGCCTCGTCCCGCCGATCGGCCTCCGAGCGGGCATTCGTGGCGACGACCGCCGCCAACGCGGCAAGGAGCCGCGTCACAATGCGGGTCTCCTCGTCGTCGTCTGCGTCCCGGGCCGTGACGTTGTCAAAATTCTTCACCGCGTCTCCCGAAAGTTTCACGCTCTCATCGATCCTGCCGGCATTGACAAGCGCGTCGGCGAGATCCATCTGCACCTGGGCGAGTACTCGTCGTGCCCCGGAGGAGGGCTGCGGAAACTGCGCCACGCTCCGCTCGGCGGCCACGAGCGCCTCATTCAAGGTTGGCAGGGCCGGCTCGGGACCGGATTCCCGGACGAGGATCTCCGCCTCCTCGAGAAGATTGTGGCACCATCCCAGGCCGTAGAGGGCGACGTCCGGATGCTCGGCGACGAGCTTTTCCATGATCTCCCGCGACTGATCGTAGAGCGGCTTCGCCTCGTCAAGCTTTCCGAGCAGGCGGTAGAGATTCGCGCACCGCCGGTAGATCAGCGCCGCGTCGTACTTCAGGTCAGGATTGTCGGGCTGCTGCTCGATCAAGTCGGGAAACTTTTCGACGACGCTCTTCACGGCGTCGAGCCGGAGCGTCCCCGTTCCGGGGATCTTTCCCCACTGGTCGTCGGCAACCTTCTCGATGAAGTCAGCGATCACGTCGCGCGTCATGGCGGCGTTGCGCGTGGCCACGTCGCGCTCCCGCGACACGAGCACGTTTCCGATCGCCAGGGCCACCGTCGTCGTGGCCAGGAGTACGCCGGCCGCCGCCACGGCCGTCCGGTGGCCCTTGACGAATCGCCACAGCCGCACCCGCCAGGGATCGGGCCAGGCTGCCACCGGCTCGTCGGCGAGGAAGCGATCGATGTCGTCGGCGAGGGCCGCCGCCGTGGCGTAGCGGTCGCCCGCCTTCACCGCCATCGCCTTGCGGCAGATCGCCAGCAGGTTCGCCGGCACCCACGGCTTCACCTCCCGGTGGAGGTTGCCGATCTCGACATCCTCACGAATCGTCGGCGCGGGCACCTTGAAAGGCGCCTTGCCGACGAGGATCTCGAAGAGCGTGGCCCCGAGGCCGTAGACGTCGGTCCACGGCCCGAGCACCTTCGGATCCCCCTGCCACTGCTCCGGGGCGGCATAGGCGGGGGTCCCCCGCAGACCCCGCGGCAAGACGTTGGTCACGGTCCGCTTTTCCCTCGATGCGGGCGGCACCGAGTCGCCGCGCGGCGATCCGCTCGCGAGATTCCCGCTCTCCTCGTGGACCTTCCCGAGCATGTCGGCGTCGGTGATCTGCGCGAGCCCCCAGTCGATGATCTGGGTCTCGCCGAATTCGCCGGTGACGATGTTCTGCGGCTTGATGTCGAGGTGGAGGATGCCGCGGGTGTGGACAAACTCGATCGCCCGGCAGGCGGTAGCGAAGTGCCCCAGGAGCGTCCGGAAGGCCAGCTCATCGATCGCGTCGGGGTGGGCGAGATGGTAGGCGGCGATCTTCTTGTGGAGCGAACCAGGCCTGAAATACCGCATCACCTGAAAGAGCTGGCCACCGGGATGCTGGCCGATGTCGTAGACCGGCACGATCCCGGGATGCTCGAGAATCGCGCCGGTGCGCGTCTCACGAAGAAATCTCCCTCGGTTCTGCGCGTTTTCGGCGAGCTGCGGCAGGACCTGCTTGAGAAGGACTTCCCGATTGAGCTCGCGATCACGGGCCAGCCACACCTCCCCCATTCCCCCCCACCCCTTCCGCTCGAGAAGCTCGTAGCGACTCCCGCCGGAGGTGTAGCTCCCGAGCGTCACCGTCTCGGCGAGGGCGTCGGCATTTCCTTCTTCCCACGCAACGACCGGCGGCTCCGGCCCCATCGGCGCACCGGCCGCCGTGGGGAGGTCGGACCCTTCGGCGAAGAGCGCCGCGGGGACCCAGCCCTTGTCGAGGATGCCCGCAAAGCATGCCTCCGTGTCCCCGGCATGCGGCGCGAGGTGGCTCTCCACGACCTCCTCGATGAGGGCCCGATTCCTGTCGTCAATCGCCCCTTGGGCGACGAGGATGTCGGCCAACCCCCTCGACGGGTCGCGGCGCCGCGCCTGGCAGGCCACCTCGAGCTGGCCGTCGGTGACATACCCCAGACGGCGCGCGAAGGCAGCGAACAGCTTTTCCCGGGTCGATGCGGTGCTCATGGACAGGTCTCCCGGAGACCGGGCGGCGGCAGACCCCTGGCTAACCCACCCTTTAGACCTACCAATAACCCACGCCCGGGGGGTTTTGCAAGGGGCGGGGAGAGAAGCAGGCAATTATCTCCCCTCGGCCCACCAGGCCTTCATCGTGGCGATGTTCCGCTCCACCTCCGGCCTCCCCGGTGCCAGATAGACCGCCATGTCGCTGTCGTACATCGCTTCCGGCTCCGGCCCGGAGTCGCCGCAGGCCGCCATCCAGCCCTCCAGCCGGCGGCGGAGGTCGGCCAGGTCAGCCGCATGGGCCGGATCGGCGGCCAGATTCCGCAGCTGGTGACGGTCCTCCGGCCAGGCATAGAGCTCCTCCTCCGGGCGCTGCGCCGCGAAGAGAAGCTGCTCCTGGAGCGGGTCGAGCGAGCCTGTGGCGTGGAGCTCCCGGAGCCGCTGCACGATCGCCTTGCCATCCTTGTAGGCATTGGGCTGGAGGTGCGGACGACGGGGGTGAAAGTTCCGCACGTAGAGCCACGCTGGCGTGCGGACGGAGCGGATCCGGTCGACCGTCTCATCGCAGCGGTCGCGGGCGGCAAACACCGCCTCGCGCGGCTCGGAGCCGGGCGCGAAGGGATCGCGGGCCTGCATCGATGCCGGCTGCGCCACGCCGGCGGCCGCCAGCGTGATTGCCGCCAGGTCGATCTGCATGACGAGTTCGCTGCGGCGGACACCCCGGGGGATCCCCGGGCCGCGGACGATCAGCGGGATCCGCGTCCCCTCGTCGTAGAGAAATTGCTTCCCGCGGGCATGACTGATGCCATGATCGGTCATGAAGATCACGACCGTGTCGTCGAGGATCCCCTCGGCCTCCAGACGCGCGAGCACCAGCCCGACGTGGGCATCGGTGAAGCGGACCGCCGAGAGATAGGCGGCGTGGTCTTCGAGGAGGACCGGATCCCGCGGCAGGTACGGCGGCAGCTCCACGTCGTCGGGCCCCACCGCGGCGCCAAAGGTGTCGATCGCGCGCGTCGAGAGCGCCCGGATCGACTCGATCGATTCGCCCCGCAGCTTCCCCCCAGGGAGCATCACCTGCATGAAGAACGGCTGCCCCGGCTGCCGAGCCCCCCAATCGCTCGCTTCGTAGATCGCCTGATCCCACTGGAAGTTGTAGTCAGTCTTGCCGAACTGGCCGTCCCCGGCAACGCCGAGTCCGTCGCCGATGGAGGTGTGGTAGCCGGCGTCTTTGAGCATCGCCGGCAGCGGTCTGATGCCGGGCGGAAGGTCGATCTTCAGCACGCCGCGGCCGCTGCGGTGATGCTCGGCGCCGATCGCCGTCTGGAACATCCCCGTGATCAGCGCCGAGCGGCTCGGCGAGCAGACCGGCGCCGTCGTGAAGGCGTGCTCGAAGAGCGTCCCCTCGCGCGCCAGCCGGTCGACGTGTGGCGTGGCGACGCGTCTCCCGCCGTAGCAGGAGAAGTCGGCCGACATGTCGTCGACGACAAACCACAGGACATTCGGCCGGGCCGTCGCGCCGTCGGCCACTCCCTCAGGCCCTGGCCCCATGACCATCCAAGCCGCCATCACCACCAGCGCCAGCCACCGTCGCCGGTTCTCCATCGTCATGCCGATCGTGCCAACCATGCTCATGCCAACAGCGGCCGAATGACCGTGCCATGGACGTCGGTGAGCCGGTAGTCGCGCCCCTGGAAGCGCCACGTCAGCTTGGTGTGGTCGAAGCCGAGGAGATGCATGATCGTCGCCTGGAGATCATGGACATGGACCGGATCGACCGCCGGCTTGAAGCCGAGATCGTCGCTCGCCCCATGGACGAATCCCGGCTTCGTGCCGCCGCCACACATCCAGATCGAGTAGCAATCGGGGAAATGGTCGCGCCCCAGAATATCGCCACCGGCGGTCCGCCCCTCGCGGAACGGGGTCCGCCCGAATTCGCCAGTGCAGAGGATGAGCGTGTCGTCGAGGAGCCCGCGGGCCTCGAGATCCTCAATCAGCGCCGCGGCCGGCTTGTCGAACGTCGCCGCCTTCTTGGTCAGCCCGTCGCGGATGTCCTCCCCCGGGCCGGTGCCGTGGAAGTCCCAGCCCCAGTCGAAGAGATGGACGAACCGCACCCCCTGCTCGACAAGCCGCCGGGCGAGGAGGCAGTTGTTGGCAAGGCTCGCCTGCCCGGGCTTCGCGCCGTAGGCCTCGAGGACTGCCGGCGATTCGCGCGAGATGTCCATCACCTCCGGCACGCTCGTCTGCATTCGGTAGGCCAGCTCGTACTGGGCGATGCGCGTCAGGGTCTCGGCATTCCCCAGCTCGCGAGCCTGGAGCTCGTTGAGATCCTTGAGGGCGTCGAGGCTCTGGCGCCGCGTCTTCCTGTCCATGCCGGGGGGATCGGAGACATACAGCACCGGATCCCCCTGCGAACGGCACTGCACGCCCTGGTAGACGCTCGGTAGGAAGCCCGATCCGAAGCTGCTCGTGCCGCCGTTGGGCTGGACCCCCGAGGAGATGAGAACGACGAAGCCGGGGAGATCCTGGTTCTCGCTCCCCAAGCCGTAGGTCGCCCAGCTCCCCAGGCTCGGCCGGCCCGATCGCGCGGCGCCGGTGTAGAGGAGGAGCTCCGCCGGGGCATGGTTGAACTGGTCGGTGTGCATGCTCCGCACGACGCAGAGTCGATCGGCCACGCGCTGGAGATTGGGGATCGCGTCGGAAAGCTCCATGCCGCTTTCGCCGCAGCGCTGCCAGCTGCGGGGTGTCCCCATGAGCTTCGGCGTGCCGCTGGTGAAGGCGAACGTCTTCCCCTTGATCGTCTCGGCCGGGCAATCCTCCCCCGAATGCTTCACGAGCTCCGGCTTGTGATCGTAGAGATCGAGATGGGGGGGCGAGCCGGTGAGGTGGATGACGATCATCCGCTTCGCCTTCGGCGTGAAGTGCGGCACCCGCGGGGCGAGCGGATCGGCCGGGACGACGTGGCCGTGGTTCGCCTCGCTCTCCGCCCCCCGCGCCTCGCGGCCGAACGGCGCCTCGCGGCCGAACGGCGCCGCACGCCCGAGCAGCGCTTCGAGCGCCAGTCCACCGATGCCCCCTCCCATGCCACCGAGGAGGTGGCGACGGGTGGCGAGGCGCTTCTGTTCGAGGATCGGATCCATGGGGCAGGTTCCTCCGCTCACGGGCACATGAATGATTCGTCGAGATTCAGGATCACGTTGGCCACCACCGTCCATGCGGCCAGATCGGCGAGGTCGGTGAGGTCGGCAGGGGGGGGCCCCAGTGGCTCGGTCGCCAGTTTCCTCGCCTCCTCTGGCGTCTGCCGGTAGTCGGCCAAGCTCTCGGCATGGAGCCGGACGAGCCGATCGATCTCGAAGGCCGACGGCTGCCGGGCGAGGACGAGCCGGAAGCCGCGGATCACCCGCTCGGGATCGGTCGATCCCCCCTCGGTCACCATCCGCCGAGCCAGGCTCTGGGCCGCCTCGACATAGACCGGATCATTGAGGGTCACCAGCGCCTGGAGCGGAGTGTTCGTCCGCGGCCGGCGGATCGTGCAGACCTCGCGGTTGGGGGCATCGAAGGCAGCCATCGATGGGTACGGATTGCTCCGCCGCCAGGTCGTGTAGATCGCCCGGCGCCAGCGATCCTCACCCTGGCTCGTCTGCCAATCGATCCCGCTGCCGAAGGCGGCGGTGAGCCCGAGGTTGGGCTGCGGCGGGTTGACGCTCGGCCCCCCCTTCTTCTGCGACAGGAGCCCCGCGGCCGCGAGGGCCTGGTCGCGGATCACCTCGGCAGAGAGGCGGACGCGCGGGCCGCGGGCCAGGAGCTGGTTGTCGGGATCACGGGCGACGATCGCCGGATCGGCCTTCGACGTCTGCCGGTAGGTGGCGCTGGTGACGATCTCCCGGAGAATCGCCTTGGTGTCCCAGCCGCGGGCCACGAGCTCGACGGCGAGCCAATCGAGGAGCTGGGGGTCACTCGGCAGATCCCCCTGGCTGCCGAACTCCTCGCTCGTGGAGACAAGCCCGATGCCGAACAGCCGCTCCCACAGCCGGTTCACCGTGACGCGCGCCGTAAGCGGATTGGCTGGATCGACGAGCCACGTTGCCAGGGCGAGCCGATCGATCCGGCCGGCCGGAGACGGGGCCACGGGGAGTGCAAACGCCTCCGGCACCCCTTCCCGGACCTCGGCCCCCAGATCCTGCCAATTGCCGCGGTGCTGGACCTTCGTCACCCGGCGCTGGCCCGCGGCAAGCTCCTCCATCACCGGCACCTTCGCCGGCTTGAGCGCGGCAAGCTCCCCAGTCAGCGCCGCCATCTGCTCCCGGGCCGGGGCCGTCTCGCTGGCGACGACGCGGCGGTGGTGGTCGGCGAGCCGGGCCTGCTCGGCGTCACTCCGCTCCCCGGCCGGCTTGACGAGGATCGCGATCACGTCGGCGGGCAATCCGGCCCACTCCTTGACGCGCGGCTCCGCGGAGACCCCGACGCGGACGATGCCGATCGTGTGGTTGTCATGCTTGGAGCGCTGGCGGAGGGAGAGAACGAGCCGCTCACCCGGCTGCACGGCCACCGCTTCCGCCGAGCTTACGACGAGTGTCGCCGGCGCGGTGCCCCCCGGCGCCCAGCCGGCATCGAGCTCCTTCTTCTCGTCGGCGGGAGCGAGCACTGCGGCCGCCGGGAAGCCCTCCTGCGAACGGCTCGCGAACGCCACCGCCAACGGCACGTCGCGCCCCCCTGCCGGCACCAGCGCCACGCTCGACTCCGGGGCCGTGGCGAGAACCGTCTGCCAGACCGGCTGCCGGTTGGTGTCGAGGAGGAGCACCCGCGCCCCGGCGAGGCGCGTGCCAACGCCGCCGTCGGTCCGGTTCCAGACGACGATCCGCTCCACCGTTTCATCAGCCCCCAGATCGACCTCCCACCACGGATCGGCCTGCGTGGCGGTGTGGGTGACGGAGTTGGCGACGAAGAATCCCCCTGCGGTGACGCCGTCGACAGCGCGGCCGGCGGGGGCGTCGTGGGTCGTCGAGACCTGCGTCGCCGGCTTGCCACGGGCGATGTTTTCGCCGCCGCGGAAAATCTCGACCTCGGCCAGCGAAAGGATCTTTTCATTGCCGGGAAGCTCGATGCGGACGAATCTGCCGCGCGGCGCCGCCGCCGCGTCAGCCGGCTCGAGCCGGGCCGAGATGCCGGTGACAACGAGATTGCCGGCGTGTCCCGACGATCCCCCCGGCAGGGAGGCGTCGCCCGGAAAGGCCAACTCCACCGCGGCGAGCATCCCCTCCACCGGAAGCTCGATCCGCGACACCCCCCGCGGCCCGACGGCCGGGAAGTGGATCGTCCCGTCGGCGTCGACCGCGGCGGGAACGGGCCCAGATTCTGCCGCTGGGAAAGACGCTGCCGAGGCCGCCGTCGGCCGGAGTGTCGTCCAGGCGATGGCGCGCGGAAAGCCAGCATCCCAGGCCGCGCGGGCAGCGGCGATCTCGGGTGTGTCGGTGGCAAGGACGCTCTCGGCGGTGGCCATCGAGGCCAGGATCCGCGCCCGCTCCGCCTCCTGGGTGGCCGTGAAGAACTCGAGCACCGGCGTGTCGTCGCCGCGATCGGCATCGGCCGTGTTGTTGAAGACCGCGTAGAGCCGGAAGAAATCCTGCTGCGAGAGCGGATCGTATTTGTGGTTGTGGCACTGGGCACAGCCGATCGTCGTTCCCATCCAGGTGCCGAAGGTCGTATTCACCCGGTCGATGACGGCCACATTGCGGAACTCCTCGTCGATCGTTCCCCCCTCGGTGTTCGTCATCGTGTTGCGATGGAAGGCGGTCGCCATCCGGTCGTCGGGGCTGGCGTTGGGCACCATGTCGCCCGCCAACTGGAGCGTCGTGAACCGGTCGAACGGCATGTTGGCGTCGAAGGCCCGGATCACCCAGTCACGGAATCCCCAGATCGAGCGCGGGGGATCGTCGGCGTAGCCGGCGCTGTCGGCATAACGGGCGAGATCGAGCCACTGCCGGGCCTGGTGCTCGCCGTAGCCGTCGTGGGCCAGCAGCCGGTCGACATAGCGTTCGTAGGCCTCCGGGGCAGGATCGGCGACGAAGGCATCGACCTCCTCCGGCGTCGGCGGCAGGCCGACGAGATCGAGGGCGAGGCGGCGGGCGAGCACCGCCCGGTCGGCCTCGGGCTGGAGGGCGAGCCCCTCACGCGCCAGCCGGGCGATGACGAAGGCATCGATCGGGTTGCGCACCGCGCCGACCACGGCCGGCACCTCCGGGCGGACCGGTGGGAGATACGACCAGTGCCGCTCGAACTTCGCGCCGGCGGCGATCCACCCCCGAAACGCCTCGACCTGGGCGGGCGCGAGCCGTTCACCACCGTCGGGAGGGGGCATGACGGTGTCGGGATCGGTCGACGTGATCCGGGCCATCAAGACGCTCGCGTCGGGATCTCCTGGCACGATCGCCGCATGCCCGCCGAGATCGGCCGTGGCCCCCGCGAACGTGTCGAGACGCAGCCCCGCCTCGCCCCCCCCTTGCCGCGTCGAGTCGTCCGGGCCGTGGCAGCGGAGGCAGCGGTTGGAGAGGAGCGGCTTGATGTCGGCGGCGAACGACGGGCCTGTCGGATCGGCCAGCGCCGGGCGGGCCAGCAACACCCCTCCCCAGGCAAGCAGCGCGATGACCGGGCCCCGCAGACGAAGAAAGGTGCGTACCATGGTCACTCCCCCGGGCGACGCCCGCGGTCTGGAGACCGTCGGGCTGAAGCCCCATTCTACGCTCCTCGGCAGGGGGCGTCACGACCTTTCGACCGCTGGATCGATCGATGCCTACGCCCCCCGATCCCTGCTGGATCGTCGCTGTCACGATCGCCCGCCGGGTGGCTATCGATCCGGTCGAATCGCTCTCCCGCGACGACTTTCTCCCCCTCCTCTGGGAGCTCCTCGACGGCACCGGCCTGGCCGGCATCCACGAAGGCTCGCTCGATGCCCTGGAGGCGTTCGCGGCCGGGATCACCACAAGCGCCATGGTGCTCGACGCCGCGGCGGGGGATCCTGCCCGTGACTGGGTGGCGGCCCGCGACACGATCACCGCGGAGCTGTGGTTTGCCGACGAGAGTGGTGCCCGGGCCGCCGCCACGATCCTCGCCGGGCTCGCCGGCTGCGCCGTCGTTGGCGTCCGCCACGAGGAGCCCCACGACTGGGAGGCCGAGAGCCGCGCCGGCCATGGCCCGATCGACGTCCCCGGCTTCGGCACGATTCTGCCCCCGTGGGAAACCCCCGACCAACGACTGCCGGCAGCCGGGACGACGCTCGTCATCGACCCCGGCAGCGGGTTCGGCACAGGGCTCCACCCGACGACGAAGCTCTGCCTGGCTGCTCTGGGGACCGGCCAATCGCCACCGCAGCGTGTGCTCGATTTCGGCGCCGGCTCCGGGATCCTCGCGATCGCCGTCGCTCTCCGCGGCGCCCCGGCCGTCGACGCCGTCGAGATCGACCCGCGCGTCCACGCCGCCATCGGCCACAACGCGGCGCTCAACGGCGTTGCCGACCGTGTCCGCGTCTCGGCCACCCTCGCCGAGCTCCCCGCAGACTTACCCCACGACCTGATCCTCGCCAACATCGTCGCCCCGGTGCTCCGGGCCCATGTCGACGACCTCTGCCGCCGTCTCGCCCCGGGCGGGAGGATCGTGCTCTGTGGCCTACTCGCCGCCGACGTCCCCGAGATCACTGCTCTCTATAGTCACCAACTCGCCACCGAGCCGATCATGACCGAGCTCGACGGCTGGCACTGCCTCGTGTTCGCAAGAGCTTGAACGGACATCAGCCGGCTGGTCGCAATGGCCTCAAAGCCCATGGATGTCGATCGTGGGCGGCTCTTCCCCGTGATGGCAATGCAGGTGCATTCGCGGCGGCGGGATGAGATCTGTGAGCCTGTCGACTAACTCAACCGGCCAGATCTCCACGACGCCGCTCGCGACTGGCTGCGTCGCCTGTCGCTTCCGGCCTGGGCCACCCCAATTCGCAGCCTTGTGTCGCGGAAGCGGATAATAAGCGCGGGCAATGCGATCGCTGGCACGAGAACGCGGCGACGAACGCTTGAGAGGACGCCATGCAAAGCGCGCGGGCAAACCCAAAGCAGACTAGCCCGCACGGTGAGTAGCCGTGGAACTCCCCTAAGGCCTCTTCCGTCATTTGGATGTCATCGAAAGTCTCCTCCCCCACAGG